>Ga0209610_1000095_pt1 | contig 42271 bp, 48 predicted proteins | sample LakKivw275mmetaG_FD_184137 | JGI IMG/M metagenome (GOLD analysis project Ga0209610, IMG submission 184137) | Anoxic lake water microbial communities from Lake Kivu, Rwanda to study Microbial Dark Matter (Phase II) - Lake Kivu water 275m metaG... | ecosystem: Environmental > Aquatic > Freshwater...
GGAGATCGAAGGGCTGTGCCAGCCCTCATTGGGGCTCTCGAAGATAGATATTGGGGCGTTTGCAGGAATGCCATAAAAGCTTTGGCAATGTTCAAGGATTCTGATTCTGTAACATCGCTCTTAAGGGTCCTGCAGGACCCCAGTTCAGGTCGAGGCAAGCGGTCCAATGTTGCCGCGGTTCTCGAGCAAACAAAGGACCCAAGAGCCGTCCAACCATTGTCTTTGGTGCTTGAAACGACGCCCGGGGCCTCAAGGGCGCTGGGCGCCATAGGAGGGCCGGATTCCGTTAGGGCACTGAAGAGCGCGCTTAAACACAAAGAATGGAAAATGCACCGTGAGGCAGCAAAAGCACTAGAGACAATAAGGGAGACAGCCACAGACCCATCGATCAAGGCGGACATATCAGCTTCCCTGGAAGAAGCAAGAAAGGACAGAAGCGAGGAGTACCGCAAACTCGATATCTTTGAAGCCCTGAAGTCCGTTGAGAGCTACCGCTTGAACATCTTGGATGTTTCAGGAATTCCGGTCCGCTGGCCCAATTGCTGCTGCCTGTGTCTGGGTCCGGTTGAGGTAAGGAGAGCCGCTTCATATACGGATTACATCACTGCCGGCAAAGGCAAGTACAGGGTAGTCCGCGTGTCTTAAGGACAGGCGCTGAGAAAAAAAGAGGGGGAAAGGATGCTACTGTAGTTTCCTACCACATTTGGGACAGAAAGTTGTTCCTGGCGGTATGGGTGTTCCGCAGGTTGGACAGAATGCTGTTGGGGGTGCGGTGGGTGGCGTAGGCGCATATGTTGGGGCTGTTGGAGGCTTCGGCTTCCTACCACGCATAACTATCAGAACCACGACGATGACGACGACCACTACAAGGCCGCCTATCAACATGTAGAACATCATGGGATCCATGCCGAAGATCAACGTCTTAGACGTGTACGACGCGACAGATGACTCAATAGTGTTTCCAGCCTTGTCCTCAGCTTTGACCTTGAACTGGACGGTTGTGCCTTCGGGTTTGGCAGGTATTGTGCCCGTGTATGATGAGCCTGTGCTGACCGTCATCGCCAGATTTGTCCACGTCGATCCGCCATCGGTTGAGTAGCGCAGTGTGACGGTCTTCAATCCGAAGCCCACGTCCGTCACATTCACTGTGACGGTGACCGCGTCGCTGGGCTGAGGCTGCTGAGGATTGCGTGCAACATTGCTGATCACAGGAGGCGTGATGTCTGTAGGCTGCCAATCTAGCCAAAAGTCCGAAGCTGGGTTGTTCGTCAGATTGCTCTGATACGACCCATCAGCATTCATGACATAGATCTCAAAGTTGCCGTCACGGTAGCTGTAGAATGCGATCTTTGTGCCGTCCGGAGACCAAACTGGCCAGTAGTCTTCATCCGAATTATCTGTTAACTTGGTTACGCTTAACCCGTCGGCGTTCATGACGTAAATCTCGTAGTCGCCGTCACGGTTGCTGTCGAATGCGATCTTGCTTCCGTCCGGAGACCAGTTGGGACATTCATCGTAGTCTGCGTTGTTTGTCAGCTGGGTCACGCTTGACCCGTCGGCGTTCATGACGTAAATCTCGCCGTCGCCGTCACGGTCGCTCATGAATGCGATCTTTGATCCGTCAGGAGACCAAGCCGGCAAGAGGTCAGTCCCAGGATCGTTCGTCAGCCGGGTTACGCTTGATCCATCAGCATTCATGACATAGATCTCAAAGTTGCCGTCACGGTCGCTTACGAAGATGATCTTTGATCCGTCAGGAGACCAAGCAGGAAACCAGTCGAATGCTGGATTGTTGGTGAGTCTAGTTACGCTTGATCCATCAGCATTCATGACATAGATCTCAAAGTTGCCGTCACGGTCGCTTACGAAGACGATCTTTGTGCCGTCCGGAGACCAGCGGGGAGAGAAGTCAGCATTAGGGTTGTTCGTTAGCCTAGTTACGCCTGACCCTTCAGCATTCATAGCATAGATCTCATCGTTGCCGTCACGGTCGCTTACGAAGGCTATCTTGCCGTTGGCTCCTGAGAAGGCCGCGTAAACAGGCTGTGTCGCTGGAGGTGAAAAACATGAGTTTACTACCAAGATTATCGCAAGTGCTGCTACAAGGATGAATGTGCCGACATTCTTGACGCTAGCTAAGCTGTTTTTCCTCCTATATTCAAGTGGCAACTTCCCTTATTCCTCCGATAGTATTCATTACGCCTCTCCTTATTTAAAGCGCTTCATTCCGTGTCGTAGAGGTCTCGGTCTCTGAGAAAATAACTTGACTGCGTGTCTGGTTGGAGCGGGCACTTGAAAATGCTAGCACAACTTCTGAAGAAAAGATTCGTGTTGATCATTTCTATGACGCTTCTATGAGATGTATAACTGGAAACAGAAAAGGGTAGATATATAGACGCAAAAGGAGGTATCGTATTTTTTACATACCCTACTGTCGAGATATCTCCCGCTAAACTCCACATCCTTTTCTTTTTGGCTAGACTCCCAATCTCCAGCGCGCGATTCGACTACGTCTGTGACTTCAACGGAAACAAGATCTTCAGGAAAAGAATGTGAAAGACGTCCCGGGTTCGTTTCTGGAGCCCCGGGCGGGACTTGAACCCGCGACCAACAGCTCACCTGGTTTCCTTACGAGGATCGACCATTTCTGACTGTCGCTCTAGCCAACTGAGCCACCGGGGCCTTCTACGAAAGGGGGTCTTTGTCCCATACTTTTAAGAAACTCGGCGTTATATCTTTTTTCTCGTTTTGGAGGCTACTTCCCGTGGACACATTACACGAGTTGGGCGAGTACGAGATAGTCAAGAAGATCATCAGTCTTCTTGATGAGATGCCTGATATTCCTGTTCCCTTTGGAGATGATGTTTCAGCGATTAGAATTGGTCATGGTCAGCTGGCTGTCTTCAAGACAGATATGCTTGTGGGCAAGACGGATATTCCTCCATGTATGAGTCTCTGGCAGGCAGCCAGAAAAGCCGTGGTTATGAACGTTAGCGATTTCGCGGCGAAGGGGGTAAAGCCCATCGCCTTCTTAGCCTCAGTTGGATTTCCGAGAACATTCCTGAAATCAGATGTTGAAGATGTTGGTAGAGGGTTAAACGCTGGTGCGAGGGAATACGGCGCCTACGTCGTCGGCGGAGACACGGGCGAGTCGTCTGATCTCATAATCAGCTGTACAGTCATCGGCTTTGGGTCAGAAAGGTCTTTGGTCACTCGTTCTGGCGCCAGTCCGGGAGACGTGCTGGCGGTGACAGGCACATTTGGGCAAACATCCTCCGGCCTAAAGATTCTGCTAGAAAAACTGAGCGCGCCGAAAGAGATCAAGGAAAAGCTTTTGGAGCATGTTTACATGCCGAAAGCCAGGCTGAAGGAGGGGTTAGCGTTGGCAAGATCTGGCGCAGCCACAGCATCCATCGACTCGAGTGATGGACTAGCCATAAGTCTTCACCAGCTTGGCTCAATGAGTAACGTAGGATTTATCGTCACAGATCTTCCTATTCCCTCGGAAGTTGAAAGATTTGCAGATATTCATGGACTGGATCCAAGAGACCTTGCGCTATATGGGGGAGAAGAGTATGAACTTGTCGTGGCCATTAAGACTGGTTTATGGGAGAAAGCTTGTAGGGTCACAGGGATGGCGGGCAGCACCCTAACAAAGATAGGAAGAGTGACAAAGGAGAGGAAAGTCATTCTAAAAATGAGGGGGGAAGAGGAAAAAATTATACCGTTCCGTGGGTGGGAGCACTTCAGGAGATAGGCTCAAAAATCAAGACGCGCGTTTAGTCTGTTCTTCGGTTTACCCAGCAACGTAGACGGCTCGTTGTGTGCAGCATGGGGAGAACCAAGCCGTCTCCTCCAGCATGATTTTGCTTCTTGTAGTCGTCCCTAACATGCGTGCTCAACTGAATCTCCGAAAACTCTAAGTGGGGTGATCGATAACTCATATTTAGCATCTGTGGCAATGTTGACCTATCATTGGTATGAGCAGATCGATAGTTTGGGAGGTGGAGTTGTAGACTAATGCCGTTGTTCGGGCCGAACATAGAGAAAATGTCAAAGCAGCGGGATGTTGAGGGGCTAATCGAGGCGTTGAAGCACAAGGATGCTAATGTTCGATTTGGAGCAGCAAAAGCTCTTGGAGATATAAGAGATGCAAGGGCAGTTGAGCCGCTTATCAATGCGCTGAAAGATAGAACTGCCTCGGTCCGAGTGGCTGCAGCACGTGCTCTTGGAAAGATAGGAGATGCAAAGGCGGTTGAACCACTCACTCAAGCATTGAAGGATGAAGAAATATTTGTTTTGATGGCGGCAAGAGAAGCTTTAGAGGGTTTGAGAGAGTCTGGATGAGCCCATAATTCATCTGCAATCATATCGGTTTTTTCACTCAATAAGAAGTGGGCTGAAGAGTATTTGCCTGCGAGAATTGGGATCCGAACTCTACCCTAAGTGTAGGTGCCACCCGTCTTCATCATCGCGGTGGGGTGCAAAATTGTACCAACAATGAGGTTTGATAATAGATAGGTCAGCAACACGTAAGGCCACATGTACCCCGCGAATATGTTCCAGCCAATCAGAATCTCTTCGACTGGACGCCCTATAACAAAACTACCTACCCACTCGAATAGCAATGTCAAGACCAACCACAAAATCCCCACATGAACCAAATCCCTAGTGTCATACTCCTTAACGAACCGCAGCAAAAAATAGGCGAAAACAAAGATGTACACGATTCGGTTGACATCCCGATTTGATGTGCTACTAGCACACCCCACAACGGCTTATAAACGAGGTTCATAAGGACAAAAAAGTTGAAACCCGAGACTAAGATCTCCATCAGCCAAACGCGAATCGCTGCCTTCAGCAGAGGAGTGTTCATAAGTATCTCAACTTCTTGACTCAAGCGCAGGCTAATTTTATTTCACTTTCATCTTTAGGGTCTCAGGCATAGACAGCCACAAAAGATCAACCTTTGAGACCTCGATTAAGAGTATAAAGAGGAATACGTAAACAGGTCCAAGGAAGCTCCATATAAAACCGCCGAGAATTGGTCCCAAAACGCTCACAACTCCTGAGGATAGACTCAGGATGCCCCACCAGGTTCCTAGAAGCGAGGTTGGAACCAATTCTTGGCTAATTGTTTCTTGAGTCACCAACCCTAGCGTCAAGAAGCCTTGGAGAAAACCTGAAATCAGAAGTATTGTGGAATTTGGGGCGTAGATAAGTAGGAGGATGGATATGAGATAGAAGGACGTTGCCATATAAATCGCCTTCTTTCTCCCAATAGTGTCTGCCAATATGCCCACAGGAATACCTAGGATGAGAGGTACTATCATAGAGACGGCGGCCATTTCCCCTAGGACAAATTGATCTGCACCTTTCACATCTGCTAAAAAGAGCGGTAGATAAGTCAAACTCACAAACCATGAAGTACTTGATAAAGCTCTATATAGAATCCACCTCTTCACATTTTTTCCTCTTACAAGAATCTGTCTTATATCTCCTACAAACTTTTTCTCATCCTTGAACCTTGCCTTCCTTTCAATGGTATCCCTATAATGCCTCAAGACTAGGAGGAACAGAAGGAGGAAACCTATGGTCTGAAGCCAATAAAGGGGCCTTATTCCCTCAGGCGTCAACCCTCCAAACCATGTAATAATAACGGCAGATACCATAGGAGAGACGACCCCTGGAATAGCTGAGATGGTATCACACAGCTGCATCCCTGTAGCTCTCTCCTTCATCTCAAGATAGTTACCGCAAACCATAGGACACACCGTGTTCAGAATCTGTAGGGATAAAAGTGTTACGAAAAGAGCGGGAATAGTCATTAACCAATCAGAGGATAGAGCGAAGATTAAGCACCCAAAGGCTACTAAGGGCGTCCCCAACAAGAACAAACTTCTTATTCCATATTTATCAGCCAGCCAGCCGGTGGGCATAGAGATGGCTGTACTAGCAATTCCACCTATGCTGTTTACAAGACCCAGTTGGAGGGGATCAGCTCCCAAACCAACAATGTATATGGGCTGATACTGCCGTGTCAAAGAGACAAAGAAATTCTGAAGTGACACTCTAAACATATTCACTCTAAATGGTTTCTTCTGCCGCTTTACGAAGCTTACCGCCTTCTCAACTACTCTGACATTCATCGCACTAGATTCCTCTTCTAATCTAATAACAGCTAACTTCTTTACCTTAGCTATGGCTTCTTTATATCATTTGAACTCCTGTTTCATTGAAAGGAAAGTGTTCTGAGCCATTGCTGATTTCTTGCGTATACATGAACTTAGATAACAGCACAGCTTACAAAGATAATGCGGTGATGGAGAAATGAAACGGGCGATAGTTGTTTATGACACAAAATTTGGTAACACCGAAAAGATAGCCAGAGCATTGGCACGCGTTATGAAAAAACAAGGGGCTAAGGTTGATTGTGTCAAAGCTGATGAAGTTGATGTCGATAAGCTGGTCGAATATGATTTTCTGGCAATCGGCGGACCAACGCACAGGCGCAACGCATCTGCACCCATGAAAGCCTTTCTTGAAAAATTGAAAAGTGTGAATTCAAGGGGAAAGAAAGCCTTTGCCTTTGACACCAGAAGAAGGCATTGGCTTGCTGGAAGCGCAGCGAAAGAAATTGAGAAAACGTTGAAAGGACTTGAAATGAGCATTGTCAAGCCATATTCGTCCGCCATAATCTTCGACGAAGAGAAAGGGAGGAAGCAAGAGTCAGAGAGCAAGGAGGAATGGAAGGAGAGACGGCACAGAAGCGCGAGACTTCAAGAAGGCATGGAAGAAATGTTTGAACAAATCGGAGTTGAAATCGCAGAATTAATTTAATTGAAGTGGCGGGCCCGCGGAGAATTGAAACTACAACTGCTTGATTCTGCTCATGACAAAGCCCCAATTCCTTTTTCCAATGCCTGCTGATTCTGTAATGATTTTGGCATATTGCCAGAATATCAAATCTCTAACCGTTTTGATTGCTGGCGGCGGCATCTTCTCTCTTAAGTTGGAGACGGTTTTCTAAATATTCGTTTCTTCTTTACTTCTTCCAGAAGAAGCTTGAGATGAGAAAACAGACAGTTAATCACGTGATTAGAATTTTAGTGAAGAATTAGTGAAAAATAAGTTGAGTTTGTTACTGCCATAGTAACATTCTTTATAGATAGAAAAAGATTTAAATTGTTACGACTATAGTAACATTATGCCCCTAAAATTCACCACAGAACCGCTGAGCCATCTAGAACAGAAAATCTACCTACTTTTGGAAAGCGAAGGAAAGAATGTTTTCACACCTGAAGAACTAAAAAAATTCAAACTTCCAATAAAGCCTGGCCACTTGCGAGTGCTTCTACATCGTTTGGAAAAGAAAGGATGGATAACCTCTGTTCGGAAAGGAGTTTATCTACGCTTACCAGCAGTCGCCGCTGTAGAAGGCAAAGTTTACCTTGAAGATCCATTTGCCGTTGCTTTGAAGATATTTGGCGGCTACCTCGCATTTCAGAGCGCCCTAAAAGTTCATAGACTAAGCGAATACCAACCCTTCACGATTTTTGTAGCTACGAAGAACAGATCAGAAATTCTCAAACTTTTGAAACAGTATGAAGTCAAGGCAATCAAGCTCGGGAAGAGATACGTTGGGTATGAGAAAAAAGATAATTACGTTATTTCTTCGGTAGCTAAGACTTTCTTCGATTGCTTCTACCATCCCCAGTATGCAGGCGGATACTCTGAGATTCTGAAATCGCTGCATGCTTGCAAAGAAATGGATTGGAATGAATTACTTTCGTATTTCAAAAAGTTCGCTTCAAACAGCTTATGCCAAAAAGTTGGCTATCTTTTAACTTTGCTCAAAGAAACAGACTATAAAGTTCCAGAGAAAGTGATTGAATACATGAAGAAGCAAGTACGTGTTAAGACGCGTCTTGATTCAAAAATATCTGGGGGAAAACTGAACAGGGAATGGCTTGTAATCGACAACCTAGGCGAAAAAGAGCTATTATCGTGGTGGTTGCATGGTTGAATTAAGGGAAGCAAGAAAGACTGCAGCAAGGATTGGCTTAGGACTACAATATATTTTGAAGGAGACGAGAGTCTTTGGCATTTGGTCGAAGCTTAGCCCAATAATATTATCAGGTGAGATATCTTCGCATGTTACTATTGTTTGTAAGGGTGGAACCGTCCTGAACAAAGTTTTCTTGAAAGGCACTCAAAGGTTTTCTGAAGACTTGGATTTTGATGCGTTCTTTTCAAAGGAACTTAGCAAGAAGGAGAAGATTGATTTTCTTGACAAGAACATACTGTCAAATCTCAGAAGCAGCTATCAAATCGAAAAGCCAAGATTGATGAGAGATGTTGTTAGGTTTACGTGCAGCTTCACAAACGAAACCGGAGCAAAGGACTCTGTTTTTGTTGAGTTCAATTTGGAACCAAAGGGGTCTAGCGATTTCGTCCAACAAGAAGCAACAAGTGAGTTGATTAAGGCTAAAGCTATAGGAATTCCTACTTACTCTTTTCATGTTCTTGTGGCCAAGAAACTGAAGACATTCTATGAAAGGGGAAGCGGAAAAGACCTCTACGACATTTATTATAGCTTAAAAATCACCAAGGACATTCGTAAAATTGTCAAAGCCTTGAAGGAAGTCCTGAAGGCAGAGAAGATAGAATATGAGGATTTTACAGGGGAGTTTCTCCGCAAGCTCAGAGATAGAGAGGCCGTTAGGAGAGTGCACGCTTCAACCAATCCCTATGTTCCAAGGAAACTAAGAGTAGGCTATGTTAAGATTGCAGAAGAAATAGAAGAAGAACTCAAAGATGAATTGTAACTTTTTTGATTTTACTTTTACATTCGAGTTCTCCGACCGCAAATCTTAGCCAGTATATCAATCAATAAAGAAAGCTAAAATCACGTTTCTTTGCAACTCAACGAAATCTTACCGGCAGCTCAGAGGAGCAGGAGAACAGGGAGCTTCAGCTACCAAGCAAGACGCTCAGAGACATCATCCACCAAGACGCTTTGAAAACTTAGTGGTCAGAAAACAGTACAAATTCGCTCCAAGGGTGGCGGGCCCGCGGGGATTCGAACCCCGGACCCCCGGCTTAGAAGGCCGATGCCCTATCCGTGCTAGGCCACGGGCCCGTTGAGTACGTCGTTAGAGAACTATAACATCACTAACCTCTTAGGTAGCTTAATGATTTTTTCTGGAAAAAGCATCCTTATTAGTTCACCAGCTGAGTCGATGAGTCTTTCACTCTTCTCTATGAGCACTGCGTCGCTGCTTGAAACGATTTCTCCATAGTTCAAAGCCTCCTTATCTGCTTGCCTAACCGCTCTTGCATCTCCATTTAACCTGCTTTCCTTCAACATCCTTCTCGTCAGTGAAGCCATCTCACCGCTTTGACTGACCTGTGCGTCGTAGAAGAAGACCACTTCCTTAGGATTAAATCCTTTCAAGAAATCAATGAGTATTCCTAAGGCTTTCTCTGTGGTCCCTGTGGGCTTGTGTTTGCCATGAACACCTGTGATGTCCCTAAAGAATTCATCGTCGCATTGAATCAGCTTCTCGCTTTTCAGCATAGCCTCGATAGTTAGGACGACATTGTATCCGTCAATAGCCACTTTCTTGCCCAAAATAGCCTTAGCGGGCATCTTTTTCCTAGCGTGTTCACTCGCGGTTTCCGAATCGTAAACGGCTCTGTACAAGACAAGCCGATCTTCCTTGTCAAGCAGGTATTTGTCTCCTACAAACACCACGCACCCTTCTCTGTTGTATCCGCGGCCAAGGAGAAACCTCAAGTCTGTTACTGCCTCTTTAAGCTTATTCCTCAACATGTTCCTTTCTTCCTCAGCGGTTACTCAACGAAAATTGCTGGTCTATGGGGCTCAGCCAGCCTCGCACGGTCTTTAGGATCGTAGCGCTTCGGATCCTCCTCCTCATATACTTCAACATCAGCCTTAAACTCACGTTCATAAAAGCCGATTGCACCGCGCATGACCTCGTACTCGTCGATTATGCCTGCTGTTAGCTGTCTTTCAAGAACTTCCTTGTGTAAATAGGTGATCTGTTTGAGCAGTTTCTGACTGTAACTGGATAGCCTCTCAGCATTAATCTTCAGTTCCCTATCAGCCATAAGCGTCTTTATTAGTCGGCCAACCTCGATCGTTCCATCCTTACAAAGTTCTAACGCCTTCTGGTAGACCCTCCACTTCCAGCCCGAGGCAGTATAGCAGACAACCTTGCTGGGTTTTATGCCAGTCGCTTTAAGAATGTTGATGGTGTCCTCTAGCACATTCTTTACAAGACTTTCCGCTTCCTCTGACTTCACATCAATTTTATCCTCATCGTAGGATGGCCACGCAGCGTTCGAAACGAATCCCTTTTCACCGAGCTCGCTCCAGATCTGCTCGCAGATGTGCGGGGCGAAGGGGCCCATTAGCCTCACCCAAGTCCTCAGTGCCTCTCTTAACATCGCGGCGTTCGGCTCGCACGTCCTTCGCATATACCACTTGAAGTCGTTCCATGTTTCAAACAAGGCGTTTTCAAGCGCGGTTCTAGTTCTCAGATTCTCAAGGCCTTCTGAGACAGCTCTTATTCTTCTCTGCAACACGCTGAGGAGCCAGCTTTCTAGACTTCCAGTTTCCTTTCCTTTAGCTCCATAGACTCTTTTTGAGAAGTCATAAAATGACGCAAGCTTGGCATTGATGTCTCTGATGTTTTCTGACCTCCAATCTGGGTCTTCCATCTCCTCAGCAGACAGGACTAGGGCGCACCTTGTTGGATCAGCTCCATAGCTTTCAACGGCGTTTTTCAATGTGACAAAGTTTCCTTTCGATTTTGACATCTTCTCTCCTTCGATCGTCAGCATGCCGTTGGCTCCAATAGCCTTTGGCCAGTGCTGTGGCGGGAAAACTGCCACATGATGGAATATGAAGAATGTTAAATGATTTGGCACCAACTCCTTGGCAGAATTCCTCAAGTCCACAGGATACCAATATAAAAATTCCCGACGCATAGCCAACAGAACTTCCAAGTCGATTCCAGATTTGCCAGATATTTTCTCGGGATCCCCTTCACCATAATAGATATAATCGAAGACATTCTCCGTAAGCTTCTCCGGTTCTATCTCGAATTCATTGATGTACCTGCTGACAGTGTAGTACGCCATGTAAATCGTTGAGTCGCTCAGCGTCTCAACCATCCATCCTGAAGTCCACGGCATTGGTGTTCCCAGTCCAGTCCTCCTCGCACAAGCCTTCTCCCTCAGCCAACCAATTATATCTTCAAACCACTTGCGCACGTTCTCCGGATAGAGTTTCATTCCAGAAAGGCAATCGCGTGCTTTCTCCTTCCACTTCTCATCCGAGTACCTCAGAAACCATTGATCGGCTAAAACTTTGACGATGCAGGAGGTGGTGCACCTGCATACTACTGGTTCTGGCAAGTCGTACATAACGTCTGCTATGCCTGTCTTCTTAAAGTCCTGAATCAGCTGTTCCTTAACCTTTGAAACTTCTCTTCCAGCGTATTTTCCACAGATCTCCTTTAGCACTCCTGTATGGAACTCCTTTTTGTATATGATTTCTGTGGCCTCCTCAGCCTTCGGATCGTTTTGATCCACGATCCTCATTTCATCAACAACTTCTAGAGCTGGAAACTCCCCAAAACCATCCAACCGAATCATGGAGATCGGCTCAATTTCTTCGATGATTGCTGGGTCTATTCCAAACTTCCTCAGCTCTTCAGGTTTTGCTTTCAAGTCCCTGAGGGCAAGCCAGTCATAGGGAGCATGGGCAGGAACGCTATACACAACTCCCGTGGCACTTTCTGGTTTGACAAACCATCCTGGCAAGATCGGTATGTTTCTACCGCTGACTGGGTCCTTACAGAACTTACCAACAACCTCTCGACCCTCGAATCTTCTAACAATCTTCACCCTTCTCAGCTGTTCCCGAAGCTTTTTTGTAGAATCTTCACTGACTATCCATTTTTCCCCGTCTACGTCGGCTTCGACATACGTTGATTCCGGGTTCAACCACAGATTTGTAACGCCATAAACTGTTTCAGGTCTAAATGTGGCTCCCGGAAAAAATAAGTCCCCAAATCTAAATTTGATTAGAATATACTCCTCTGGAGCAACATCCTCTCCGACTAGGCGATCTGCTTCGCCAGTGGGGCTTTCACATTTTGGACACCACACAACAGGATGTGTCCCTTTTGTGACGTAACCCAGCTTTCTCAGTTTTTCGTACTGCCATCTGATAAAGCGGCTGAAAGCCTGGTCATGAGATGTCGTGTGAAACTCTCTACGCCAATCAACCGAAAAACCAATCCTCTTTACAGCATCCCTGCTCTCTCTCGTGTAATAACGTGCCATGTAAACGGGGTCAACAAACTTTCTAATCTCCTCTTCCGGAACATTGTCAATCTCCTTTAAAGCATGGATTAACTCTTTATCATTCAGCCTAAGTCTCTCAGAGGCACCGGCTATAGTTTCGCCAGTCCAGTGCCAGGCCCAGGGGAAGAGCACATTGAACCCTTTCATCCGCTTGAATCGCGCATAGACATCTACCCTTGAGGCGGTGAACGCGTGGCCGACATGCAATGGTCCATTCATGTATGGAAAGGGAAACGTTACGAAGAGCTTCTCTCTTTCAGGGTCTGGATCAGCCTCGAACAGCCTCGCCTTCGCCCAGGCTTTCTGCCACCGCTCTTCAACGGCCTTCCAGTCAAATCTTCCCAGAGACTTCAACCTTCAAGCCTTCTCTTCAAGGCCTCGTGAACTTTTTTCAGTGCATCTGCCGTTTTTTCAACGTCTTCTCCGCCACCTTGCCCAAAAGAGGCGTCACCGCCTCCGCCTCCTCCCAGCGCTCCAGCCACTTCAGCCGCGATTTTACCAGCATCGACGCCTTTTCTTATGGCTTCTTTGCCCGCCATTGCAACAACTCTGGCTGTCTTGTTTATCCCACATAACACCGCTATTGTTTCTGGTTTCCTGTCAATTAATTTGTTTCCGACCATTATCAAAAATTCAGAGTCAACATCTCTAGCGACATAGGTTATCAATCTCACGCCACGGATCGTGTGCGATTTTTTCAACAATTTTTCTACTTCATGATCTGCGATCGTCTTGCTTAATCTGTCGATTTCACGTCTCCCTTCTCTGAACTCATCGAACATTATCTTTGTTTCTTCCACAACTCTCTCCATCGGAATGTTGAGTGTTTGAGCGATCTCCCTAACCTTTGCGGTCTCATCTTGAATGAACCTCAGGGCAGGTGCGCCAGCGGAGAAAACAATCCTTTCAACACCATCTTGAACCCTTTCTGTATCGACTATTTTTATGACACCGACCTCACCAGTAGACTTCGGGTAGAGTCCTCCGCATGCTTCAACATCCCAATCACCGACAGATACTACACGTATCTCTCGTCCAGGGACAACCCCGCCTTGGTACAGTAAGTATCCATATCTTTTTTCAGCTTCTTCCCTCGGCATCCAGACAGCCTTGATGGGAACGTTTTCCATCACGACATTGTTGGCTAGCTCCTCGATCCTATCTATCTGCTCTGGTGTAAGCCTTGCCCAGTGTGAAATGTCCAGCCTGCTCCTAGTTACGCCTTTTTGAGCTCCAGCCTGCCAAGCATGCTTGCCAAGAACCCTTCTTGCAGCACCAGTTATCATGTGTGTTGCAACATGATGGCGCATAAGGCTCATACGTCGACCCCAGTCTATTTTTCCAGACACAGTCTCACCTAGGCTTGGAGGTTTACCCTTCACAACATGCACCACGACATTTCCGACCATCTGAACGTCTACGACCTCAGCCTCGCCACTCCCCGATTTTAAGAATCCATTGTCAGCGGGCTGACCCCCACCTTCAGGATAGAAAGATGTTTTATCCAAGACAACATACTTCTCTTCAATGACCTTCAGAACCCTTGCCTCAAACTTCTTCAAATAGGGATCCTCGTAGTATAGGAGCCCGGTTTCTGGGAAGTCAGAAACATCATCTTTCAATTTCTTTACAAGAGTTGGCTCTTCCTTCGTGGGGGCTGAAACATGGCGTTCGGCTACCATGGTATAAAAGTTTGGAGGGATGGAGACGCTTATGTCAGAGGGCTTGACCTCGTCCCTGAGCATCTCCGGTGGAATGCCATGCGAGTCGTAGAGTTCGATGAGCGTCTCTTCAGGGATGGTCGATAAGCCCTTTCCCTTGATATCAGCCATCAATCGCTCAGAAAAACGAATTCCCTTCTCTATTGTTTTTCTGTACTTCTCTTCCTCGACAGATAGAGCCTCCAAGATCTCCTTCCTCATCTCCCCCAGGTGAGGATAGTCCGATGACCAGTGTCTTATTTGTGTCTCGACAACGTCAGGAAACTTATCTTCTATTCCTAGGCTTCTCAATAGACGGAAGGCTCTTCGGATCAGAAGTCTTGTCAAGTAGCCTACTTTGACGTTGGATGGAACCACTCCTTCCGCCAACATAAAAGTTAACGCCTTGGTGTGATCTGCTATCGTATATACGTTCTCCATTGGCGTCATCATTCGATCCAGTTCGGTTGGATCAATGCTTAACCTCTCGGCGACTGTCTTTCTCAATGCCTTCCTGTAGGCTTCCTCTTCAACCTTTATGACACCCGAGAGTTTTGTGTTTTCGGCCAAGACTTCCTCTTCTATCTTGGTTAAACCAGCCATGCGCATTATCTCTTCAAGAATGTTTCCATACGTGGCGTGAAAGCCGCTTAAGGCTCCTTGAGAGAGCCAGGTGTATCTTTCCATACCGTAGCCTGTATCAACAACCTTGAGCGGCATGTCAACAAGCTTTCCATCAAGAACCTTATACTGCATGAAGACCAGTGTGCTTACTTCCAGCCCGTCTACGCTTCCCTCAAGGTCTGGTCCAGCGTTCCCGCCTCCAGACCACATTCCCTCCTTGTATACTATCGAGTCGGATTTTACACCTAACTCATCAGTCATAAAGTTGTGATGAAGCTTAACGGTCTCATCCTTCCAGTAGACTTGTTTTTCTGGATAGTTGAACGAGTGGTGTCCACCCATTTCAAATATGGTTAGATGTCGGCCCGCTGTGGGGCCAACCTTGTCTATATCTGTAAACCTCAAACACGGTTGGCTTATGACCAGTGGATTTGCCGGAGGAGGGATGATCCCGTCTGTGACAAATGGCTGGAAATCTGCTATGCTGGCTATTGTGACATATAGGTCATCTCTCCATCGCGCTATGACTGGGTAGGGCCTTATCCTCAAGTGTCCATTCTTTTCAAAGAAGGAGAGAAAAGACTCCCTCATCTCACTTAACGTGTATTGTCTCCGAGTCGGAGGCTTTCCAATGAACGTATATTCTTGGCATGGAGCATCCCCACAATTCTCTCTACCCGGATCTTGGGTCCAGAAGAATTCCCCACATGAGACACACTTTTTTCTAACAAACCCTTCCTCCGAGAAGAATGGGAGTCTGAACTCACTCTCGTCAGCCTTCAATTATCCTACCTCAAAAACCGATCAAGCAACAACTTCGACAAGTCAGTCCTCTTCCAAATAGAATCTCTGGAGAGGGTAAATAAATGTTCACGAATGTTGCTTAAAATAAGTACTGGGTTTTTGAGAGGACGCTAAAATAATTTGCAGTTAGAAAACAGATAAGGTCGCATTGAGGGAGAAGACTATTTGAAGAGTGCCCCAAGACCTTGGATAGCCTCTTCCTCCTCCTTCTTCTCTTCCTTCTTCTCCGCTTTCTTCTCCTTAGGTGTGGATGCTGTTCCTGGAGCTTGAGGTACAGCTAAGGTGGGAGCCAGCTTTATTGCTTCGTCGATGTTCACTTCAGATAGACTTGCAACTAAGGCTTTCACTCTGGCTTCGTCAACCTTCACTCCAGCTGCCTGAAGAATACTACTAATGGACTTCTCATCAATTTTCTTTCCTGTAGCATGCAACATAAGGGCGGCATAGATGTATTCCATTTGGCTTTAACCTCCAACTTTATTGTGAGACTTTAATATTGTTTTTCGCTCCTTAATATTTTTAACTTTTCTTTTCAGTTGGCGGTGTTTTTCTCAGTTTTGGTGGAACGGCTTTTTCATTTACTTGCTCAAGTCTCTGCGTCAAATTTGACATTTGAGTGTAAGCTCTTCTCAGTATTTCGGGCGCTGTTTCTGGGGACACGAAATTCGCTTCGACAGCTAATCTCCTGGCCTCCCAACTCGCCTTTTGCAGAAAAGGCAATATGGTGTCGTGTGTTATGTAATTGACACTGAAAGCCAAGTTAAAGGCGCCATTCCGCGCTTCCTCTATTTGGTTTTTCACCACTTCAAGGTCTATGTTCAGTTCATCTCTTACAATGATTGTCCCGTTGTCATATGCAACTGTCAGGCTCAAACCTGCTTCTAAAGGTTTAATGTTCAGCTTTGACAATACGCTCGCCAGTTTAGGTGACACGATATCGCCTGCCTTAGCCACAACAGTGTCTCTGGTTATGAAGACGCTGCCTGCCTCGATACTTGTTGGTATACCGACTTCACGTAGTTCAGTTATTGCAGGACCTGGAGGCAACCCGGTGTTTCCTGCATGAACAAGTACGTCACTTGTGACTACATCTCCGGCTTTAGCCCCGATCTTGACCTTGTTTTTGCCTAGAAGGATTGATAGCTTAAATGGGTTTATGTCCGTAAATAGTAAAGCGATGGGGCCTGTCAAAAGATTTGGAAGTTCCGCGATTTTTGGCTTCCTGCACTTCTCTATCGCGCGCTTTACCATTGTGTTTTTTGTCACCTTTATGTAAACGTCAGATTTAAGCGTCTTCCTCAACTTTTGAAGCTGTAGAGCTCTGACCTTGTGGAGTTCAGCAACAGCAATCACGCTGTATTTGTCCAATAGCTGAGCGAGGCTGTCAACCTCCGCCGTCTTCCATTCAGCCACCTGTTTCGAAGCCATCCCCATCACTCCAAATAATAACTCATACGCATCTGACTGAACGCTGTTTGGTCCAAGTTTAGTATTTACAATCTCCCTGATGAATATAAATGATCGATCTAAAATTTGCCGAGCACCTAGAGCTTTATCTCGACTGGTTTTCCCATCGTGACTTTTATCTTAGCCGAACGTATGTTCCTAGTACCTTTCTTAAGTTTTTCCTCCAATTTTGCCAAGACTGAAATTATGTTTTCTGCAATCTTTTCACTTGGCATGTCTTCTGTTCCGATGCTAGTCTGAAAGTTTAGCTGGTTCCACACCCTTATTTGAATCATTTTCCCGTATTTTTCAATAAGTTCCTTGACTGGTGCCCTAGGAGGAATGGGTGTTGGCATTTTTCCCGCTGGTCCTAAGACTGTTCCCAGAGTTTTTCCTATCAGCGGCATCAATGGAGCCTCTGCTAAGAAGAAGTCAAACTCGTCGGCCAACTTTTTGGCTGATTTCTTGTCATTTAGAAAGGCTTCCAGACCTTCTTTTCCTAAGACTCTATCTGCCCCCGCCTTTTCGGCCTTCAGAGCCAGCTCGCCTGTTGCTACCACACAGACTTTTTTCTTGCGAAAGGCGTTTGGAATTTCCACGAGCTCATTTATCCTGTTTTCTGGTTTCTTCAAATCCACATCGTGTAAGGATAAAACTAAGTCCACTGATTGCTTGAACATCCTCTTTTTTGAAGTCCCTTTTGCTTTCTCCACGGCTTCAGTCACGGCTTCTTTGCTAACCGACATTCCTTTTCTCCTTCAATCATCTATACCAAAATTTCAATCTAAACATGAAACTCCTACTTCAATTTTTCATCGTAAATTCCTTGATCCACTTCTTTTTGAACATCCTTTGGATCCTTACCATCGACAGTAACCCCCATGCTGACACAGCATCCGAGTACTTCTTTTAAGGATGCCTTCAGCGTGTTGGACAGCAATTCTTCACGCTTCATTTTTGCGATCTTTATCATCTGATCTATCTTCAGATCACCGATCTTCTCTGTTTTTGGGTTTCCAGATCCTTTCTCGGCCCCAATCTCCTTAATAAGTAACGCAGCAGTTGTGGGTGTTCCAACTGCGACCTCGAAAATCTTGTCTTCTAAGTCGACGATGACCTCGACGGGAACCTTCATACCAGAATAGTCCTTTGTCAGCTCGTTGATCTTTGTTATCACAGCCAACACGTTTAGACCTAATGGTCCGAGTGCTGGCCCCAAGGGCGGACCAGCGGTGGCTGCTCCACCACTAACCAACGCCTGGACTGTTTTTTTCTCCCCCATACTAGACTCTCTCCTCTTCGCTTTCGGATTTCTCCAATAGTTTTACGTAGTCTGCGTGGACTGTAATTGGCAGGGTAAATGCTGCCTCCAGCAATTCTATCGTCACTTCCTCTTTTGCCTTATCAACCCTCACTATTTTCGCCTTCATGTCCTTGAATGGACCGCCTGTGATCTCGACGGTGTCTCCAACGCTCAGTTCTTCAATAACCGGTTTTGTTATTAAGAACTTCTCCACGTCTGAAAATTCAACTACTCCAGGCACATGGGATTTGGCGTGTTTTATTCCAGCTATGGCTTCATCAACAATGTGGGAACCTAGAGCTTCTATGAAAACGTAGCCGCGGAGTGTCTCTGGCGCAAAAATACTGTAGATCGGTAGATCTTTCGCCTTGACTCTTGCTTCGATGGCCTCAGCTACGTTTCTTTCCTGACCAGCGGTTGTTCTTACAGTAAATATTGTGACTGTTCCCTTTCTCTCTTCTTCTGTCATAATTTACCCACGTACGGCTATGCACCTGAAACAAACGTTGAGATGAGCCTGATGATGAAGCCGACGACTCCAATAATTGCTAAACCTATCAGGATAATTCTTACAGAGAGCCATAGATCGCGGCGCGTAGGCTTTCTAGAAAGTCTCAGGATGTTTTTACACTCCGAGATGAATGATCTTAGACCCAAGTCAAACACACACCTCAAACTATAGGCAGAAATCGCCCTTATTAACGTATAGATTTGGACCCTAGATCTGTTCAATTTTTACATCTAAGGCGTCCAAGATCTTCAAAAGTTTCCTGCGGTCATCTCCCCTCATGCCCTTGTGTTCTATGACAGCCAAATCACATTTTCCATAAGTTCTGTCAAACATCATCTCTACGATACTAGTGTCAAGGCTTGGCATGGCGTATTTTGACATCAAGTGGCCAACCGCTACATCGCTTCCTAAGACGAATTTGGTGATTTTTGGTGCGTAGTGACCGCCGCCAAAACCCACCGCTGAAACACTCTCCACTGGGTTCTTCGAGGCCTCCCAAATAGCCTTTGCAACAACTTCTCCGGCTTCATCATCAACCCACTGATCTATTGAACTACCGATCTCCACGAAAGTCACTGGGACGTTGATCTCTGTCGGACCGTGATGAGTTGCTTCAAGCGAAACCGAGTAGCTTAGACCAAGCTTTTCAGCAGAAGCATGCAGAGAGGTCAGCGCAGCCTTCATTCTCTGAGGTGAAGCCAGGGCAAGTGTCCTAGGTAGACCTCCATAAGACGCCTGATCAGTCAGGTTGCCTGGAACATGAACAGTCAGAGTCGGCTCTTTACTCTCACTCTTGTGTTTCGAAGCGAAGATTATTGCTTCGGCAGAGAAGCTTTCCTCCAGGTGGCTGGCATATATTGAGTCTATACTTGTGTAGGCTAGAAAAACGTCTTGGCTTCGATAGATGCTGGTCTGTTCAAACTTATTTTCGGTCTCCTTGAAATTATAGTTTTTTATGAGTTTTTCCGCGATATTCATTCCAGCGCGGTCTCTGGTCGAAGCGACGACTAGAACGGCCATCTTCCTCTCTCCTCTTCGTTATGCCATCACTTTTTCAACGATTCTCTCCGGCTCAAATTCAATGAGGTCCTCGTATCTTTGTCCGTTCCCCAAATAGATTATCGGCTTTCCCGTGACCGAAGTCACACTGAAACAAGATCCTCCCTTTGCGTCCGCGTCAACCTTAGTTAGGATGGTGGCATCGATCCCCACGGCTTTGTCAAACTCCTCAGCTTGCAAAACAGCGTCATTGCCGGTTAATGCATCGACCACCAGAACCGATAGATCTGGTTTTATTACCCTTTTGATCTTTGCGAGCTCCATCATCAGATTCTTATTCATTTCCATCCTCCCAGCAGTGTCGATGAGGACCACATCGATTCCTTGAGCCTTTGCATGGCTGACGGCGTCGTAGGCGACGGCGGCTGGATCAGACCCGTAGGAATGCTTGATCATGCGCACCCCCAGTCTCTCAGCATGTTCCTCCAACTGTTCAATCGAGCCCGCGCGATGGGTGTCGCTGCATGCTAAGACTACAGAGTAACCCTGATTGAGCATTGACTTCGCAATCTTCGCTATGGTCGTGGTTTTGCCGGACCCGTTTATCCCGAGGAAGATTATGGTGAAGGGTTCTCTCGCTTTCCTCTTTTCGGCCGCAATTTTTAAGATGCTGATCTTCTTCTCAGTCTGCAGAGTTTTGATCAATGCTTCCCTCAGTATGTTTTTTACTGCGGCTTCTTGATTCCCAAACCTGGCTACTTTAACTCCTCTAAGCATGTCCTCAATTTTGTTGCAAATGCTTTCTGCCACGGACAAGGCTACGTCGTTCTCAAGCAAAGAAAACTTGAAATCGGACAGAATTTTTTCTAGTTTTTTTCCCTTGAGTTCAGTTTTAGATGTTTTTTCAACAATACTTAGGAGGCTTTTCTTAAGTCTTTCGAACAACGTCTTTGGCTTCCCTTGACTTGACTATCTCGTTTACTTTGTCCTCAGTTTCGTTGATTTGCTCAACAACTTGACTCAGCCTCTGCTGGAGTGCCACCCTGCTTCTCTGAATTTCAGCCACCCGAGTGCCTATGTTCTCCTGTGCCTTGTCGTAGGTCTTTTCAGAAGCCACTCCGGCACCTATTCCAACGATGGCCTTCTCGGCGTCTTCGAGTCTGGCCTTTATGTACGATCCTCCGCCTATGGGAAAGAGAAGGGAAGCACCTTTTTTGCTGTTCTTCAGTCCTCCAAGGCTTGCATTAGCCAATTCTAGCTCGCTCAAGGCAGCATCAATCAGATTGATTCTTGACTGAAGTGTGTTAGCAGTTCCTCTAAGTGCCTGAAGCTCGACCAACAGTCTTCCTAAAACCTTCTCGGTCTCCTCAGTCTCAGTCGACATCTTGCACCCCTCTTTAAGTCTCTTCTTCGTTCAGCTTCCTTATGATTGGGTCTTCAGCCTCCTCAGGCCTTATCTCCTCTATTGAAGAGATCTTTATTTGAAACCTCTTTGCCTTCTGCTTGCTTCCAAGCTCCTTGAAGACCTTCTCCAACGCATCCTCCGATTTTGTCGCCCTCACTTCCTTTCTAAACGAAGCTCGCCAGTCTGGCTTGCTGATCTCGCCCTTGATTCTGAAGGTCTTTACCTCACTCATGCCTTCTCACCGTTTGTAGTTAATTTTAAGAGCTGAACCTTATTAATCGATGTTTTGAGCCCTTAAAAATCCCTAGGGAGTCGTTCCCCTATGATCGATTATCTGTCGAGCGACTGGCTCAACATGACTATTTCTGGTCCTGTGGTGATGAAACCCGCCAATACTCCAAAGCTATTGGCCATGAGGCCGGACGCCACGAACGGGACACCACGATTGACTGTTCCCACGTCAAGGGGAACTTTCAGAACATCTTCCAACAACTTTTTTTCGTCCTCCCTCAACATGGGGTGTGTCAACACCCCTTTATTTGTTGCCACGGCCAAGGAGCCGACATAAGGGAGACCCACAATTGTCCCTTGGGCGACCTCGACACCGAGGGCATCTTCTATTTGCTTCACGACTCTTTTTTCTTCAGTCAGCTCCGGATCGACAACTGCACCTCTATCATTGGCGAGAACTAGATTGCCCAGTGCCGTCTTATTGCAGTCAATCTTGACGACATTGACATCGACGGCTTTCTTTATCTGCTCTATCTCCTCATCATGAGCGTAGTAGGGCACCAGAATGCCATTAGAATTTGCTCTCGACAAGACTCCAAGAAGCGTAGAGTCACCTATCGATGTGTGTATTGTCTCGGTGTTCAGGAACTTCTTTATCTTTTCTTTTTTAGCTTCTGAAACTTCGATTGGAAGCACGGTGTAAAGGTCCGTGGTCAGTGTGTAGATGCCTATGTTTGGGCTTCCTCTAATGTCAAGTAAGGAGATCGCCAAACCCTATTCTCCTTTGGCCAGGGAAACAGTCACGACTTCCTCTTTGTCCTTGGAGGCTTTGACCCTAATTCTTCTGGGAGGCTTTTCTATCCCCTTGCTCCAGACCTCTTCGTTGACATCGTTGCCGATGATGACCCTTTCAGGTTTCATATGCCTCGTCACAAAGTCCCTTATCAATCTTATGGCGCGCGGTCCCCTCCTCTTTATGGGAGATGTCCAAGCACGACGAAGCGGGATGGTGTATATCCTCTCTTCGACGGCTTCCTCCTTTTTCTCCTCGGCTTCTTTGGATTCCTCTTCTTCAGACATCAGGGGTCACCTCAAGGCTTAATCTTCCTTATTCTCCAGTTTCTCCTCTTTGGGTTGGTTCGAACCTTCCCTACAGTCTTGACCATCACCCAACCGGGAGGCGGTTGATTCTGTCTCAAGGCCTTGGCCAACCTTCTCTTCTTTGCTGCTGGCTTATTTCTTGCCACTATTTCACAACCTTTTGATCTTTGTTTCGCGTCTCGAGGACTGAAGTTGAGACAGGATTGTCTTCAACTGCTCATCATCCAAAGGTATCGTTATTTTTCCTGTCTGCGCGCTTTGTATCAGCACGAGTTCAAGCTCCTCCGCGAACTGCCTCTTAACCATCTTTATCCTATTGAGCCTCTGCCTAGCCTCAGGGGTCAATATCGTGCGGAGCGCACTCTCTTTCTGCATCTCGAACTGTTGCTGGGCAATGACCCTTTGCTGCTCCTCAGCTAATTGCCTACGTAACGCCATCAGTCTTCTTCTGCGGAGATCCTCAAGCTCCTCGTCTGAACTCACCAGGCCTCACCTTCCTATCTACTTTTTTCCGGGGAGCTTTTTTCTCAGTCTTTTGTATAACCTCACCTGCCAAGGCGTCCATCAGACCTCTTCCCTCATCGGTTACAACTCGCCCCCTTTTTTCTAAGGTCTTCACAAGCTTGGCTGCTTCGAGCTGTTGTAACACCTTCCTAAGGATTGCTCCTCCTCCCTTGACGAAGTGCCTTGGACGCAGACCGCTTTTCCTGCTTCCGCCATACTCCTTCCTAAGTCTGGAGACGCCTATGGGTCCCATGATGTAGATCTTCCGCAGAACAGAGGCGGTTCGGGTGAACCACCAGTCAGGGTTCTGAGGCGGTCTCTCTGCTTGTGCCCCTGTTTTCGCGAACTTCGCCCAAGACGGCGGCGTGACCTCTGGTGTGTTCTTCTTTATGTACTCGACAACCCTTGCAATTAATGCGTCGGGTGGGGCGTCATAAACCGTCGGCACAGTGAATACTTCCCTTGGACGTTTGTCTCTTTACTAATTTGGGAAGCCAAATATAAAGACTTTGAATCTTCTCTGGTTGCACGCACGAAGCAGTTTTTCATAGGTCAACATCTTAGGCTTCTGATTGGTATCCGCATGTGTCCGCCGCAATTTTGGCATGTGATCACCACATGTGGTTCTCTGCGGCGCTGAAGTCTCACTCTACAGTTTGCTCCTGGGATTATGAACTTCTTACAATGCTTGCAGATTGTGTGTCTATATTCGGCCGGCCTCTTGACCTTGCAGTGCATCTCCAGTTCCCTTGCGATGCTTGCGTAGCGTTGGGCCAACTCCGGGTCTATGCTTATGGTTTCCTCGGCCATCTTGAACAGCAGCTTGACCCTTTCTGACGCAATATTCCGAACTCTCCGCTTTGATAGAGCCATCGAGCCATCATCCATAAATGAATTAGATGACAATTTATACCTTGATTTCCTTTACACTCTTCGTTGGGTGTATCTGTAGTATGCTGATCATAGTCTTTGCGGAGTCCGCTATAGAGAGGGTGCCGGAGACCCTGTGGAGCCACCCGTCTGTTGTAAAGAGTGCTCGTAGAGTTGGGAAGAGGCCTGGCCAGATGTTATTGGACAGGTCTTATCATCACGCTGCTATGGTTAAGTTAGAGAACGCTGAGAAGAGGGGTAGACCGGACATAATCCATTTTGGTCTACTCGAATCCTTTGGAACGCCGCTGAACAGGGAAGGTCTGCTAAAAGTTTATGTTCATACAATAGACGACCACGTGATGATTCTTGATCCGGAAACTCGGCTGCCGAAGAACTACAACAGGTTCATTGGCTTGATGGAGCAACTCTATGAGACAGGGAGGGTTCCAAGCAGTGGACGTGCGCTGATCGAGTTGAAGAAGAAAGATTTTCCAAGCCTCATAAAGGAGCTTAATGCAACCAGGGTCATCGCTTTGACGAGGGTCGGGGAGCCTAAGACGCTGACGGAGGTTGCTGAGAAACTGTCCCTTGAGGGTCGTTCTGTTGCAGTTGTGGGAGGCTTCTCACATGGTCACTTCACAGAAAGAGTATTGAGGGCTGCGGATGAGCTTGTCTCCATAGATCCTGACACACTGGAAGCGTCGATCGTTGCCTCGAGATTGATCTATGCGTTCGAGGGAGCGATAGGCCTGCCTGAGAAACGAGTTGGAAGTCTATTCAAGGGGACCTGAAGAAACTCTTTGGCTGTTAATCTTTTTGTAGGAAAAGAGATATTTGGGATGGTCGTCAAGAATATCTCACAGTAGCGGCCGTGGTCTAGACTGGTCTAGGACAAAGGCCTTCCAAGCCTTTAACCCGGGTCCAAATCCCGGCGGCCGCACCACTTCTCCAAGGTCCCATATCACATCAAAATAATATTCATTGAGGGTTGGTTTTTCAGTTCACCTCTGCAAAAGTCTTCATAGCAAAGTTTATTTGTGTACGAAGTGTATACAAAGAATATGAGCGTTGTGATTCCTGTCAGGGTTCCAAGAGAAGTAGCTCAAAAAATCGAAGAACTAGTTGGCGCTGGGCTCTATCCGAACCGAAGCACCCTCATTAGGGAGGCTTTGAGGAGGCTCGTAGCTTCCGAGGGCATAACCGCAAAAAAGATCGCTCTCGGAAAAGTTGTCGCGACGATAGCCTCTATAACGATCTCTTGGAACGAGAAAACCGTCACGGATGTCATACTCTTCGGTTCCATGGCCCGCGGGGAAGCAACTGTTGAAAGCGATGTAGACCTTCTCGTCTTGGTTGAAGATGCAGAGGGTTGGGTGGTTAGGCAACGTCTCTATGACCTGATCTACCCAATAATCCCAACCCTAGGGGTAGATGTTTCCCTAATCGTGATAAATAAAAAAAGTTTCACCGGTATGGTTGAGGAGGGAGATTCACTTGCCCTCTCCATCATAAGGGAGGGCGTACAACTTCAAGGAGCTTTTCTAAATGAGTATAGTAAAAGCACATTTGGAAAAAGCCGTTGAGAGACTAAGGGTCGCTGGAAAGCTGTTTCGAGACGGCGATTATGAGGATGCCGTTTCAAGGGCTTACTATGCCATGTATCATGCGGCCGGAGCCGCGTTATCCACGGTGAACACTTTCCCAAGGACGCATGAAGGAGTAGTTTTAGAATTCGGAAGAAAATTCGTCTTGGCTGGAATCTTTCCGAAGGGGTTGGGGAAAAACTTGGCTGATGCAAAAGCTGCGAGAGAAACCTACGAGTATAGTGTTACAGCAACCGTTGGAAAATCAGAGGCAGAGGCAATATTACTAAACGCTCAAGAATTCGTGAGCACAGTAAAGAAACACTTGGAGAAGTAGGGGGAGAATGCGGCGTCAACTATATGTCCTTAAATTTTTTGGGGATAAAACTTTGTCTAGAGCTCTATGGAAGAGTATTAACACATCGACAATTATGGCAAACATAACTGAAAAGAATCGATGGTTAGAACAAGTTTTCTTCACTCATCTTGACCCTGCCATTCTTGATGGATATTCCCTCTTCCTCTAGGAGCCTCCTTTTATATTCGATTCCTTTTTCATATCCTCCGAGTCCACCGTTGGATCTAACAACACGGTGGCATGGAACTATTGGTGCGAGTGGATTATTACGTAGAACATTGCCAACAGCCCGGTAAGCACGAGGTCTACAAACCTTTTCAGCTATTCTCTTGTAAGTGCTAACCTTCCCCTTAGGAATCTTGAAAGTAGCAACTAAGACTTCTCTTTCGAACCCCGTCTTATTGCTTAGAAAACAAATTACGTCTTTGTCGCTTTTGAAGTTCTCTTTCTTCATCGACTATTCCATCCTTGAAGATAGATAGAGAAACGTGAATTATGCAAATAAGCTTTTTCATGGTCAGAATTATTTGATTCTCTTTGCGAATTCCTTTCCAAACTCGAAGCATTTCTGGATTTCATTTCTGTCAAGAACCCATTTAACCGTCAATGCGGGGGCAACTATCTCCATACCCGCCTTTTCCAGTTTCTCTTCGATAGTCCTAGCCGCTCCGCCTCCCCAGCCATATGAGCCGAAGGCTGCAGCGACCTTGTTCTTTGGTCTTAAGCCCTGTAATTCTTCCAGAAAGGGAGCTACCGTTGGCAGAACTCCATTATTAATGGTTGAGGAGCCGATAAGTATCCCCTTTGCATCGAGCAGTTCTTTGAGGATGTCGCCTCGATCTGAGAATGGAAGTCTAAACAGCATTGTTTCAACGCCTTCGCTACTGATGCCCTCAATCATTGCTTTGGCCATCTTTTCCGTGCTACCCCACATAGTATCGTACACAACCAGAATCCTTCTCTTCGCCTCTCCCTTTGCCCAGCTGAGATAAGCTTCAACTATTTTTGTTGGGTTGCTGCGCCAGATGATGCCATGGCTTGGCGCAATCATGTTAATCCTTAGCCCAATTTCTGGATTTCCTCGATCTTCCTGATTATCAGTTGACTGAAAGGCCACAAGATGTTGGCATAATATTTGGCTGCCTCGTCCATCAGCATCTTATCGTCAACTTCATCGTCGAACCTTTTTGAGGTAGCCAAGTGTTGTCCAAACGCGTCATTGGGTAGAAGCAGAGCGTCCTTCTCCACATATGTGAACATAGAATCTGGCCAATGGAGCATGGGCGCCTCGATAAATCGCAGAGTCCTTTTGCCGAGGTCTACTTCATCACCAGTTTTTACAACTTGGAACTCCCAATTGCCAAAATAGTGTTTCTGTGGCCCTTCTTTGCATTTGGCAGTGCCTAAAAGCTTTGCTTTTGGAGCCAGTTTCAGGATCTCCGAAATCGCGCCTGAATGGTCTGTTTCAACATGGTTCGCCACAACATAGTCTATCTTCGAGGGGTCAACGATCGCTTTGATTCTTTCGATCATTTCTCTTGCGAAAGGGCCATAGACGCTATCGATCAGAGCTGTTTTTTCGTCTACGATTAGATAGGCGTTGTATGTGGTCCCGCGATGGGTTGAGTAGGTGAAGCCGTGAAAGTTTCTGACATTCCAGTCGACGGCTCCAACCCAGAAAACGTTTTCTAAGACTTCAACGGAGGGCATCTGAATCTCACGGTTAGTAGTTCATTGTCCGTTAATATTAACTGTGCACATTCACAGCGCAAACATGCCAGCCGCCTGTGTTCCTTTTTGTCTACTCATGTGATCTGGTTCAGTAGGCGAGAATCATTTCTTTCCCAGTCTTCGAGTCCAACCAATCAGGTTCTCAAGCAATTCTCTAATGATTTTCCTCGTTGGTTCGTCAATCAACTTGCCGTCCTTATCAATCTTTTCGGCCGCTTGATCCACAAAGACTTCTGGTCTATTGATTGGGTGCATGTTAAGACAGATGAAGGTCTGCCGCAGATGGTACTGTGCCCTTGCGGTGCCTAACCTTCCTCCAGACGCACCCATTATTGCGACAGGTTTACCTTCAAAAGAATTATCTCCGTAAGGCCTTGAAGCCCAGTCTATCGCATTTTTCAAAACACCTGGCGCCGAGTAGTTGTATTCTGGTGTCGCAATTAGAATCGTGTCTGCCGCCCTGATCTTTGCTTTGAACTTCTTGACTCTTTCAGGCATCTCATCTTCAAGGTCTTGATTGAATGGCGGGATTCCTTCGAGATCAAAGATCTCCAGCTTTGCGTCTTTCGGCATCAATTCTTTGGCTGCTCGTAATATTGCCCTATTATAAGAGTTTTTTCGTAAGCTGCCTGCAAAACCGAGAACAGTAATTGGTGTACTCATCTTCTGTTCAACTTTTACGTTTTCTGGTTGTCCATATAAAGTTTTTTTGCGCAACGGAAAGATCGCCCGTCCCCTAAAATTAGCCTGCCATGCCCTCATAAGAGCAGATATGATTCATGCAGCGGAATTCCCGATTTAGTTCAGAAAAACAGCATTATGAGCGTACCAAAAACTGTAATAAACTAGAAAATGGAGTTTCTCGGCGCTGTTCCTGAAGAGTTATTTGTCCAGCAGATACTATTTGCTCAGAAGCCGTCAAGCATCTATATCTAGGAAAGGAGGTGAAACGTGTGACCAAGAAAGGCGAAGTATACATCTGTGAGATCTGCGGAAACAAAGTGCAGGTTCTAGAGGCAGGAAACGGGACGCTTGTCTGCTGCGGACAAGATATGGCTCTGATCTAATGACCCTTTTCCAATGTATCAAAATTCTCTGAACTAATTCTTCATCTATAAGCTTTCTATTTCAGATCTTCCATCAATGCTGTTGCGTCTGTTTGTAGAGCCTTGTCTTTGTCAGTTACGTCGCGATCCTCTTCCTTCAATTTGTACACCCTTTCCTTGAACCAGTCGCAAGTGTTGAGGAAGTTGAAGGTCACGCACGCAAATAGCAGACGAAAAGAAACAAGCGATGGAGAGTGTTCATTTGACAGGTTTTTGAAATATTTAAGCCTGAATCGCACGGAGAATAACGTGCACATCACGGTGATGAGAAGAGCTGGTTGATTTGGTAGAAATAAGTTACAAGCCTCCGAAAGAGATTGTGGTCTTCAATTGTGTTGAGTATCCTTTGGATGAATTTAAGAAGAGGTTCAACATGGTCAGGGCAACTGGAGAAGTGGTTCCGTTACATTGGGCCGAGGGCGTGGTTTTCTTACCTTTGATCATTCCTGAAACAGAGGCTCTAAAAGAACGTATGGAAGGCAAAATGTTTGTTTCAACTGTCATATACGCTCTGATGCCAAATTATGAGCAGAGCATAGCACGGGACATACCTGTAGTTGACGCAACTTTCGACAAAAATTTGAAGGTACTTGCCAAATGGCTAAAAGAACACTCAAAAGAGGAAAAATAGTGCTTATCGGTGTCGTATTCGATCCGCGCGCACAAAAAAGAGGTTGAATTTGGAGAAAGTTTGCGTCTTTCTTCGTTACCCGTGCTCGGCGCCTCACTTCCTCTTATATAGCCCCATTAACTCCACTTTGCCAAGGGCATGCTGCTTGACCTTTTCAAAAAAGTCATCCTTGTTGGCTACTTCTAAGTGTTCTGTGTCCAAAGCATAGAGAGTGAAGACGTACCTGTGAGTTCCCGAAGGAGGACATGGTCCCCCATACTCTCTTCTACCGAAGTCATTTCTAACTTGTTTAGCTCCATCCGGTAGACTTCCCTGACCGAGTTCCCCCACATTCCCGGGAATGTCATAGACCAACCAATGGATGAAAGTACCTCCGGGCGCGTCCGGATCAGCAACACTCAAGGCAAAACTTCTTGCTCCGTCAGGGGTGTCTCCCCAAGAGAGTTGAGGCGAAATGTCCCTTCCATCGCATGTAAATTCAGAAGGAATACTGCCCCCATCTTCAAAATTCTTGCTCTTTAATATCATACGACATCCCAAAATATACTAGAATTCGCCGCTTAATAAAATTCCATGCCTAGAACTCAATCTTCTGCCCATCAAACCACCATCCTTCTTAACGAATCAAACTAGCTTCTTGCCCGCGCGAGAATTTTCCATAACAGTGAGGGGTTAGCAAAAAATAAAATAATGGCATCTCGTGATTCTTTGAATGGGAGGAAGTCAGGTGAGTAAACCTTCTCGCGTATACGATTTGATTATAATTGGCGCTGGGCCTGCAGGGATAACCGCGTCCATCTATGCTGCCCGAAAGAAGATGGCCTTCGCAGTGATTGCAACAAACATCGGTGGTCAGGTTTCCCTCTCATCCAAAATAGAAAACTACACTGGCTTCCAGTATATCACAGGCGAGGAACTTGCGGCGAAGTTTCATGAGCACCTAGAAAGATACAAATTTGAACTTAAGATGGAAGAAGCCCAGAAGGTGGAGAGAGAAGGCAATCTGTTCAAAATAAGAACCGACACATCCACCTATCTGAGTAAGATGGTGATCATGGCTACAGGCAGGAAGCCAAGAGAACTCAAAGTGCCAGGTGAGGCGGAGCTCAAGAACAGAGGGGTCTCCTACTGTGCAACATGTGATGGACCCCTCTTCGAAAATAAGGATGTTGTTGTGGTCGGTGGAGGAAACTCTGGCTTAGAGGCTGTTCTGCAACTCACAAAAATTGCTAAGAGCGTACACCTCATAGAGGTAGCGCCGCAACTAAAAGCCGATCCCGTTCTAGTTGAAAAAGCGAGGGCCTCAGACACTGTAAAGATTTGGACAAACACCCAAGTTTTAGAGGTAGTTGGTGACAAAGTCGTCACAGGGATCAGGATTCGTAGAAACGGAGATGAGACGCTACTACCAGTTCAAGGTGTATTCGTAGAGATAGGCTCCGTTCCCAGCTCCGACATGGTTGGGTTTGTTGAGAAAAACCGTTGGGGCGAGATAGTTGTTGATTGTAAATGTGAGACCGATGTTCCTGGATTGTTTGCAGCAGGAGACGTCACCAGTGTTCCAGAAAAACAGATAGTGGTAGCTGCCGGAGAGGGATGTAAGGCGGCTCTATCGGCCTTTAGGTATCTCTCTCAAAGGTGACTGTATTTAAGCTTTTAGATACCCTAATGTGGAGATGTCTCCCGCTTAATCTCCACACCCTGACTTTTTCTCTTATCTCACAAATAACTAACTTTTTTAGGTCGGCGAATTCTTTACAAATAGGAGATTAGAGAATCGGACAATGCCGGAAGGAGGAGGTAACGATTTCGGAAACGATTAAACGGTGGCTCAAAGTGATTCACGAGGTTTTGACCGGTTTACGAAATATGCTTTACGGTCTCGTCCTGCATTTTTTCAGAGTGGTTCACCGTAACATCGGCTCAAAGCTGACTGCATGGTACATGGAAGACGAGACTACAGAACATTTTCGTTTGCTAACCAAAGTGTTTATCACAATTATTTTGCCAACGAGCGTTGCCTATTTTTTTTCAAGTATATATTTTCTTGGAAAAAACAGCCTGAGTTCAATTATATGGAACGTGGGAATTTTTTTCTATAGTCAGTTTCTTCCTGACCTGCCATCCACCTTTAGCCGAAGCAAGACAAAAGACACCACACAAAGGAGACGGGGATACAAGAAATACGTTCCACTACTGTTCGCTCCTTTGCTGGTTTTTCTTCTATTCTCTGGAACAAGGTTCACCTTTGAGACATCTGATACCTTCCACGACTTTAGGTCGGCAGCAATATACACCGTTTTTCTTCTGGTATGCAGTTTCTTCGCTTTTGGGAATCCTCGGTTTACGCTCTTTGATGCAGCCAAGGTCATTTCTTTCCCGCTTTATGGTCTAGCAGGATATCTGACGCATCTAAAGGTAGACAGAATATGGTGAGAAACTAACGCTCCCCCCGCAGAGTTACCACAACCCGAGGAAGAACTAAGTCTGTGCCCAGCAAGGTTGAGAAACGAATCGACAAGGATTGTGTAGCGCTATTGAATTGCCCCGAATCTTCTCGCCAAGAAGACCTTAATAAAATCGTTCGCTAGAAGGCAGGTCACAAACGAGTAGGCAAGAACTGTTAGGAATACAATTGGAGTTACTGAAGAGAGCCCGGGTATTCCTAAGATCGAAATCACTGACACAATTATCATATTAACAACGATGGATAGAATCAAGGGCTTGCTTGGCTTGGATTCCCAGAAGTGTTTTCGTTCCCTCACCGTCAACACGGTAAAATACCCTGAAAAAGTGAGCCAAACGAAGACGAAAGTGTGTAACTGGTCAATGCTGTTGTATAACCCAAAATATGAGAAGCCGATGTAAAGTAGGAGCATTGATTCGGCCACCATTAATAGGCCAAGGAGAATCCCTACTTTGACGAGTTCTGTTATGTTCCAGGTCTCAGGCTTCTTCGAGTAACTGACGTTATCTGTTGAGATTGATAGCGTGACATAGTCGCTCAAGAATAAAAGGAGTATCATGTTGAAAGTGGAGACAACGAATTTTCCTGTGAGGACAAAGGCCAGAACAATGAAGACTACCCTCTTGAAGGTTCTGATTACTTTATTTATCATCCATGTGACTATTCTCTGGTATATCTTTCTTCCATTTCTTACTAGATCCGCTATGCCTTCTAGACCCTCAACAGTAAGAACCACGCTGGACGATTTTTTCGCCACATCGGTGGCGTTGCTTACAGCTATTCCGACTTCAGCCTGTCTTAAGGCCGGAGCGTCGTTGACGCCATCGCCGGTCATGCCGACGATGTGGCCTCCTTTCTGCAGATCTTTGACGATAAGATACTTATCTTCTGGATAGATTTCGGCGAAGCCGTCGCTTTCCTGCATGATCTGTAAGTTCTTGTCTTCTTTTGCTCTGTCTTTCAGGTCCGATATTCTGGTTATATTTTTGCCTAATCCGATTTGCGCCGCCACTTCCTTGGCTATTTGGAGATTGTCTCCAGTCAGCATTCTTACTGAGACGCCTAGATCTCTAAGTTCATTTATCAGCTTTGGAGAATCTGGCCTTGGTCTGTCGTAAAGAGCAGCGATGCCTATCAGCTTGAGATCGTTTTTTGTCGTGCCCTTGGCAACGGCTATGACCCTGTAGCCTTTGGTTGACAATGTTTCCGTGTCTTTTTCTATCTCTGTCAATTGTTCTCGGCTGCTTTTGCACAGAGGGATTATGGTGTTAACTGCACCCTTCAGCACTAAGAATTGTTGCCCCTCTATTTCTATCGTAGCTTCCGTTCTTCTCGTGGAAGGGTCAAAAGGGATGAATCTCTTCTGTGTGTAATTGAATGGAATTTGCATATCTTTTGTTGCTGACAAAAAGGCTAGGTCTATGGGATCTTGATTTGCTTCTTGCGAGGCCAGAGAACCATACAGTATTACATCTTCTTTCTTGTATTCTCCGACAGCTATCGCATCTGCAACCGAGAGCTTGTTCATGGTTATCGTGCCGGTTTTATCTACACAGACTACGTCCATCGTAGCCGCGTCTTCGCTGGCGTCTAATCTCGTAACGAGCGCTCCCTTCTTTGCAAGTTCCAGAGAGCCCAAGGCCATGCTTATGGTGAACATGGTTGGCAACGCAACCGGTATAGACGCCACGAGAAGGACAACTGTCAATGGAAGCATTTCCATGACGTCCATGCCTTTCAACATTGCGAGAGCTAGACCGATTGAAAGCGCGAAACCTACCATTATGATAAGCCATCTTGCAACTTTTGAGACCACCTCTTCCATGTGTAGCTTAGGCTTTGCTATCTGAACCAGTTCCACAGTGCGTCCAAAGTAGGTCTTTGTGCCTGTCGCCACAACAATTCCGGTGATCTCTCCTGTCCTTATGGTGGAACCTGAGAAGAGAGTGTCATCCGTATTCTTTTCAACGGTCAGAGATTCTCCTGTTATAGATGACTGATCCACATCCACATTTCCCTCTACAACTTTGACATCGGCTGGGACAAAATCGCCTGCTCTTAGTCTCACGAGATCTCCAGGAACAAGCTCCCTCGCAGGGATCATAGTCCATTTTTCGTCTCTCTTTACACGCGCGTTGATGCTCAGTCTTTGCTTGAGGAGGGCAAGGGCGGCATTAGCTTGTTTCTCCTGAACGAAGCTTAAGATAGCGTTGAAAACGAGAAGGCCGGCTATTATGTAGGTTTCTAGATATTTTCCCAGAAACCATTCCATCAATATAGTTATCTCTAGCATCCAAGGTGTTGTACCCCAGAATTTCTTGAGGAACCTAGTGACCGGGCTTACTCTTTTTTCTGGGACCTCGTTGTAGCCGTATTCGCTTATCCTTTTTTGGACTTCTTCTAAACTCAGACCGCTTGCTTCGATCCCTCTCCACACCCCATTATCTAAACCATCACAAGCCTAACAAATCTGTTCCAAGATCTTAGCATGACTTGACGATTTGAACGCGAGTCTCGGCAATTTCTGCAGATCAACACGCAGAAATAACTCGAGAATGACTGTTCTCAAGCTTTTATCTCAGTGCTTTGCTTGATGCACTCTCTGTGTCTCTTTATCACATCGTCCATTATTCTCTTTAGATTTTCCTTGGGCATGAAACCGACCGCCCCTCCTATATGTCTTCCTTCGCAGAAGAACAGCAAAGTCGGTGTGCTCATGACCCCATAGTGGATCGCTATCTTCTGATTGTCTGGACTCTCTAAAATGTTCAGCTTGGCGAATCTGACTCTACCTTTGTATTCTTCAGCAACATCGTCGAACATCGGATTGAGTCTAATGCACCAGGGACAGTGATTATGCCAGAAGTCCACAACCGTCAAGACAACGGGCTTTAAAACTTCCTTCTCCCAATTACTAGCCTTGACCTCCAAAACGCTTCCCATAATCATACACTCCAATACATTGAAACATGTTACTCGAGGATGACGATCGATATTCAAAACATATTTAGAGGTTATTTAAGTAGAATCTTGATGGCTTGCATGGGACATTGAGTTTCGCAGGCTAGACATTGTATGCAGTCTTCTTCTCTGATCGGATCAGCCTTCTTCCCTGAAGTTGGATGGCCAATAGTATCTGCCCAGTCAAAAACGTTCACAGGGCAGACTTCGAAGCATATCCCGAGTCCAGCGCAGATGTCCCAGTCAACCGCTACACTAGTCCCGTGTATGCCAAGTTTCTCAGGAGGCTTCACAGGCCCCCAGACATCGTGACCTTGATGTCTGTTAACAACTTTTCGATTCTTCTGAAAATCTGGATCTATGCCCAAAATATTCTACCTATGTTTGGTATTTTTTATAGGAGAAAAAGCTGTTAAGATCATTTCCAACATTCTTTGCAGGCGATCTCTTTGAGAGTTTTTCTGTCCTCTACCTCTTCTTTCTTCTCACTTGGATAGCCCAAGGACGTCATCGCTACTACGCGAATATTATCTGGAACACCTAATATCTGCTTGACATCATCCTCGTCAAATACGCATATCCAAGCGGTTCCGAGACCTATGTCCGTGGCAGCCAGCATCAAATGTTCCATCGCTATCCCCATCTCAACTAGGTAATACTTCTGGTCGCCCCTAATTCCAGACTTCTTTGGATCGGCGCAGCCTACAACCAAGACAGGGGGAGGAGGATGCAACATCATACCAGTGAGGGGTGATACACACTTCATAATCTTCTCTTTAACAGGATCTTCGGTAATTACGATGAACTTCCAGCTCTGTTGGTTGCTCCAAGATGGTGCGAGGCGAGCAGCCTCTAAAACGTAGCTGATTCTATCTTCAGGAACGGAATCAGTTTTATATCTAGTAATTGTCCTCCTACGCCGAATAGTCTCCATAAGTTCCAACCTAAAATCTCCTCAAATATTTTATTGTTACAACATTCTTCTTGATTTAAAGGCTATAATCGATCCACCAAATAAGAACTATTCCCAGAATAACCAAGAAGCATGTGCCCATGATTGAGGCTTCAGAAATGATAAAATATGGGAGAATAACAATTGAATAATTGGTGTGTTAAATATGGAGAAAAAGTTCTACATGTTGCCAAAGCTGCCTTATGGGTACAGGGATTTAGAGCCGCGTGTTTCTGAGGAGCAATTGAAGGTACACTACGAGAAGCATCATCAAGGATACGTTGATGGTGCGAATTCAATACTTCAGAGGCTTGACAAGGCGCGAGAAGAGGGAACTGCGCTTGATGTCAAATCCACTTTAAAGGCGCTGTCCTTCAACATAGGAGGGCATGTACTGCATTCGTTGTTCTGGCCCAATTTAACACCAGCTAGCAAGGGCGGTGGAAAGCCTAGCGGAGTCTTGGGAGACGCTATCGAGAAGGAGTTTGGGAGTTTCGAGAGGTTCAAAACGGAATTCTCTGAAGCCGCCGTTAGCGTAGAAGGTTCTGGATGGGCTGCACTATCTTACTGCGTACAAACTGACAGGCCGATAATTATGCAGATAGAGAAGCACAACACTAACGTCTACCCGATGTTCAGAATTCTAATGGTTCTCGATGTCTGGGAACACGCATATTACATTGATTACAGAAACCAAAGAGCAAAATTTGTCGATGCATTCTGGAGCATCGTCAACTGGGAAGAAGTAAATAAGAGGCTCAAGGAGTTATTGTAGCACGCGATCAAAGCGCTTGCATATCTATCTTCACGTCGTCGGGAGACAGATCTGACTTTGCTTGTATGCCGTTTGTCAGTGTAAGTCGCATCAGCTTGAGACCCGACGACGACTACCTCGTGGCCCGCCTACAGAAAAAGGCATTATGAATAGACAAACTCATGGCCCTCGAAGCATCTCTCCTGCAGAATCAAAAACTTCTCCATCTTAACTTCTTCTAGTGTATTCTACCGAAACTTTATAGAGCTCTTTCGGTCGTCGTTTCCACCAACCTCCCTATTTGGTTTCTGAGGTTGTCTGGGAGGCCGAAGACGCTGATGTCCATGAATCCCCTCACTATTAGGGATTCCGCATCCGCTTCTGAGAATCCCCTCGCCATCAGGTACTGTACCTGCTCCTCGGCGATTTTTCCAACGGCCGCCTCGTGCGTAAGCTCCGTGCCGACCACCTTTCCGAGGAGCTCTGGAACGGCTTTGATGAGGGCTGTGTCGGAGAGGAGGAGCCCCCTACACTCTAGATGCGCCTTGCTTTTCCTGTGCTCTCCGACAAGGAAGCCGCGGGCGTATATCTGAGCGTGATCCGTGGCTAAGGCGCGGGCGACAACCTCTCCCCTGCTACCATCCCCTTGGAGGACGACTTTCGAGCCCACATCTAGGTAAGAGTGTCCGCTTCCGTAGAGGATGGAGTTGAACCTGACCCTAGATTCAACTCCCTTGCAGTAGGCAACGGGATACATCTGAAGGCTCTTCACGGGTTTCAGACAGATGTAGTTGTTGATGAAGGTTGCTCCGTCCTCCACTAAGGCAGCTGTCCTAGGCCTCACGTCGAAGTCTTGGGTCCAGTTGTGAATCATGGTGAATGTGAGTTTCGCGCCCTCTTTGACGTAGAACTCTGATATTCCTACGTGTAGCCCCTTGTGGACATTGGGGTGGACCACGCATCCCGTTATTATCTGAACCTCTGACTTAGGCTCCGCGATGATGATGTTGTGGACGTTCTGGTTCAGGTTGTCACTCGAAATGAATAGGCAGGACTGGAGGGGCAGTGTGACCCTTTGACCCTCTAGGACCCTGAAGAAGTAGCCTTGATCCCACCTTAGCTCGGCTAGGGCAGTATACTTGTCGGCGTCCACGGCTACGAGTCTCCACCAGTAGTCCCTCAGCCAGTCGTACTTCTTCAGGGCTTCCTTTGTGCTCATCGCCTCAACCTTTCCCTCGAACGCTTTCTCGATGTTTTTGTAGATGACTGAGTGGTCGATCTGGAAGTAGGTGGCCGCCCTCCCCTCTTCATCTGATCTTATTCCCACGTCTAGGGATCGCTGAGTGATATCCATTGGTAAGGAGGAGACGGGGCAGCAGGACCAGGATTGAGTTTCTCTGGAGAAACTGTCTAAGTCGAGATCTGGCCCTAGAGCCGCGGCTTTTCCCCTAGCTCGCAACGCTCTCCTTTCACTTTCGGACACTTTTCGCACCATCGGTATCCCTCCCTCATTATCTGACTCAGAATCACAAGGGGCTTACCAGAGCAGACGACCGTCCCGTTAATCATTACGTGGGCCAAGTTGGCGTCAACATAACGTAGGATGTAACCAAGATGGGTTATCAGGAGAGCTGAGCGTTCCTTCAGGAAATCGCTGATCACCTTGCCGGTGAGTTCGAGGTTCTCCACGTCCACTCCCGAGTCCGGCTCGTCAAGTATGACGAAGTTTGGCTCCTGCACGAGAACCTGCAAGACCTCGGACCTCTTCAGCTCTCCGCCTGAGAACCCAAGGTTCAAATCCCTCTCAAGGAAGGCCCTAGGAAAGTTTATCGTTTCGATCAGTCCATGCTCCTTCTTCTCCGCGTCGGGTCCCTCGCCGACGAAGCTGCGGATGATGTCGCCCAGCTTGACTCCGCGTATGATGGGAGGGTTCTGAAATGCCACGCCGATCCCCGCCTTAACCCTCTCGTTTATGGGGAGGCTCGTGATGTCCTTCCCATTGAGCCATATCTTGCCTGAAGTAACTCGATAGGCTGAGAGGCCGAGAATGGACATTATCAACGAGGTCTTTCCCGAACCGTTAGGGCCAAAGAGGACGTGTACCTCTCCTCTGGGCACATCTAGATCAACATCGGTCAAAATCCTTTTCCCTTCGACCTCAACGCTCAAGTTATCTATCTTCAGCGCACAGACGGTTTTCGCCATCGATTCCTTCCTCAATACTTTACCTGGGTTCAGATATGATATTTTAGGCTTCTTAATCGATCCGGGTTGCATCAGACGGATTCTTCCCGCATTTTCTGGAATTCCGCCTCATATATGCTGGCGACGGTTCTCTTTAAATATATTTAGAGACGGAAATGTTCGGAAGGTGAGAATGATGGCAGTCTTCGTAAGTGTGAGGCACACCCCTGAGTCGTGTCCCATGTTTAACGAAGAAACTGAAAAACTATCAAATGGGTTGCAAGAGTTCTCTCTAGCGCGCGATCTTTCTTTGCTCAACTAGAAATGCACGTTTATTAATAATCTGGTAAGCTTAACTTATGTATTCAGAAAAAGCATCTGCATGAAACAAGCGAGATGTTGAAATGGCGTCTGAACTAGTAGAAGCCTTCAAGATAGACACAGAGATTCCTCCTGCAGACTTTGATGACCTATTGAGGTTCATAGTTCAATACTACATACTAAAGAAACAGGAATTCTTCAGGAATGTGAATAGGACCACTGTCAATAATGATCCTGTTCTCACCTTTGCGTTGATCTACCCCAAGACAGAAGGGTTCGTTGACGTTGAGATGAGGGCTAGGAAACCGATTGAAGTGACAATGACGCCGAGCGATGAAATGGTGCCTAGAAGGGTTCTGGAGCAAATAAGAGAAGATTTAGAGATACTCGTTCAGCTCTTTGAGGAAGAGGTAAGAAAGACTACACTGTACTTTTCTTGGATTGAGGGGGAGGAGGTCATCCCTGAGAAGATCATGGCAACGCATCAAAGGGCCACTGGAAGAATCTTCTTCGACAGCATGCTCCCCCTATTTATCATCTTCATTGCGCTCAACTTCTTCGTCTTCATGTATTTTGGCTACTATGCGCCGATAATACTAGTCGCCGTCCAATTTGCCATGATCTTTTTCTCAGACAAGATAATAGCTAGGCTAGGAGACTGGACTATCAGCCAGAGGAATCCTAGCATCCATTTTCTGCAGTACCACCTGCCAGTAGAGGAGCACAGGAGCTTTCTTCAGAAATACGGAATAGACCAGGTAATGAAAATGAAGAGGGAGATCTATGAGATGACCATTGCCGCTAAGGGCGAGCTTGACTGCCAAACCGCTAAAGACGTATTCGAAAAATACGGAATGGAATGCAAGCCAGAAAACATGTCGACTAAGAAGGTGAATGTCTACCAACTGGTGAAGAGCGTTGCAGAGAAGTTCGATCTGCCAATTCCAAAGATAGTCCTTTCGAACACGATGTTGCCTAATGCTGCTGCAACAGGGATCAGTCCAAGTCGTGGGACAGTACTTATCACGACGGGCCTACTGGTTCAATTGGAGGAAGATGAGACATTGAACGTCTTGGGACACGAATTCAGCCATCTTAAAGGGAGGGACCCACTGATCCTCTTTGCTTTGTCCATCTCTGAGTTCTTGTTCCGACTCTACGTGTTTTTCCCATTCCTCTTTACCTTGCCGTCTCTTACAATCTTTCTCTTTTTTGAGTACCTCTACTTCCCGATAGCCCTAGGAGCTATCTACTTCGTTGGAAAGTTCCTAGAATCAAGAGCTGACCTCGAATCGGCGATAAAGATCGGGGAACCTAAGGTTTTGGCCGAGGCTCTTCGAAAGATCGGGTTCAGAAGACTTCAGTTTGAGAGGATACAGGCCTTTAGGATACAGGAATGGATTGGGTGGGATCCTCACCCGCCAATATATTTCAGGATAGGTCGACTTGAAAAGATGGAAACCCCTGTCGAGGAGAGGCATCCTCTCATAAGATCCATTAAAGATGTTGTAAGTGGGCTCATGGCAATGTTAAGGCCCTCATAATGGGTCCGCGCGCACCAAGGCGATTTCGTAGCAGAACTCAGTCATCTCTGACTTGTTTGTATGACTGAAAATATGGATTATTTCTCGGAGTCCTTCATCTTTTCCTTGATCGTCTTAGCAGCCAGCACTGGGTTTTTAGAACCGTAGATTCCGCGTCCTACGATGACAACGGATGGCTTGAACTCTAGGAGAGTGTCGATGTTGTCCGGGTTTATACCACCCGCAATCGCGATTGGAGTCTTCACAGTTTTTGAGACTTTTTCCAGTTGCTTTGATAACTCTCTTTGGTGAGGGTCAACCCATGTGTGTAAGATGATAAGGTCGGGATCCAACTTCTCTATTTCCTTTGCTCTTTCTACGACCTTTTCTCTTAGACCCAGAAAATCGACCATAATCTTCTTGTTGTGTTTCCTTGCGATTTCGATGGTTCTCTTGATTGTAACGTCGTCAGCGCATGCTTGGACGGTGATGATGTCTGCTCCGGCCTTGAAAGCTTCTTCCGCAAGAAACTTCTCCCCAGCGAGGATCTTAAGGTCCGCTACAATAGGCTTTGAGGGAAAGAGTCTTTTTAGTTCCTTAACAAACCTTAAGCCCTCCACTGTTATCATCGGTGTTCCAGCTTCAATCCAGTCAACGTATTCCTGGACTTCTCGAACGATTCTTAGTGAGTCTTGAAGGCTCATATAATCGAGAGCAAGCTGCAGATTCAAGTGCATCTTCCTCTTTAGATTTTTCTTATCTATGCTGTCTGTCAATTTAAGTCTATTCGCGCGAGAGAAAAGAAGTTTGAAGGACAAACGACTGGAAGGTGACAAAGATGAAAGGCGGAAAAATCTATGTGATTCAGAAACACCAAGCTAGAAATCTACACTACGATCTGAGGCTGGAGATCAACGGGGTTCTGAAAAGCTGGGCAATACCAAAAACACCTACTACAGAAAAAGGCATAAAAAGACTGGCAGTTCAAGTGGAGGATCACCCCCTCGAGTACGCAAGCTTCCACGGGACGATTCCAGAAGGTCAGTACGGTGCAGGCACAGTCGAAATCTGGGATAAGGGTGAGTATGTCCTGAAAGAAAAGGGAGAAGACAGGCTGGTTTTTGAGGTCAGAGGCAACAGGCTCAAAGGAGATTATTGTCTGGTAATGTTCAAGGGAAAGAAGAACTGGTTGTTCTTCAAGAAGTAGGCGCGAGCGAAGTTGCTTCCTCGTTGTTATGATATACTTCAAGAAAGTTTAAAAAAGATAGAAGATAATGTTTCTTGAGTTCTACCGTTTTTTGAGGAGTTTTATTGTTTCTTGGCAGAACTTAGGTAAGTCATCAGGAAAACGCGAGGTTACCATGTTTCCGTCGATTACAGCAGGTGCGTCTACGAAGGTTGCCCCAGCGTTTTTTAGGTCCGTTGCTACAGATTTCCAGCACGTTGCTTTTTTGCCGCGGAGAACATCTGCCTCTATCAGCATTTGAGGACCGTGACATATGGCAGCTATAACCTTGCCCTTCTCGTTGGCCTCTTTGACCATCTTGACCAAGCCCTTGTCTATGCGCATCCTGTCGGGTGCCCTTCCGCCAGGTACTATTACAGCATCGTAGTCATCAAGATTCACCTCGTTCGGCGAGAGATCTGACATTATTGGAACTCCATGTTTCCCGATGTATGTTTCTTTGGCTTTTGAACCCACAACATCCACCTTGTAGCCTTCTTCTTGAAAACGATAGTATGGATAGAGAAATTCAACATCCTCAACTCCGTCCCCAACCATAATCAGGATTTTCCGCA
>Ga0209610_1000096_pt1 | contig 42011 bp, 41 predicted proteins | sample LakKivw275mmetaG_FD_184137 | JGI IMG/M metagenome (GOLD analysis project Ga0209610, IMG submission 184137) | Anoxic lake water microbial communities from Lake Kivu, Rwanda to study Microbial Dark Matter (Phase II) - Lake Kivu water 275m metaG... | ecosystem: Environmental > Aquatic > Freshwater...
GGCATTTTATTAGCCGAGATCTTCCAGCAAATCGCCCGTTTGGGCGCTATTCACCCGGTTTCTCAGCCGGTTTCAAACCAATAATTGGCGAAGGTATTGCTGAGGAAATCAGTAAGCCTACCGAATCACATATCCGCGTCGGAACTTGCTAGCGAAGATCTGTCTGGTCAGACATTCCGCAGTTTCGTTTTCGCCTACAGATGGCATCTTGTTTTGTGGTTGACTTTTCCAGCAAACAGGAAAATAGGTCGGAGTCCAGTAATTAATTCCTAGGGGCTTGCGGCACATCACGTAGAAACTCCATTTTTAACCTGGAGAAGCCTTTTAACGTATGTTAAAAGGTTTATGTCATTGTAATGACCATTTCAAACCTTTACGCAGGAACATCGGTCAGAGTGCAAAGACAAACAACCATGCGCCACCCTGAAACGGGTCGAGTTTTTCCATTACCTAAGTCGCAGTTCATCGTTGGTTGGATCTGGACAAAACGGAACAAGTTGCGATCAGGGTCAATTTACCGTAAAAGGATCATGAGCAAGAGCTCCGGCGGCGGATACGCCGCCCGGCCAGGCCAGATTGGGTCTGCGCCCTGGCGCGACGGCTGGTAAGCCAGAGGAACGGGGCGCATGGCCCGTTGGCCTGCGCCTGAACAGGGCAGAGGACTTGCCTGTTTCCTGGTCCGTTACAGGCTGAAGCGTCGCAGTCGAAGTCCCTGCCGGTAGGCAGGAATGGCCGCTAGGCCTCGCGTTTGTGACCATTACCAGAAGAGACATCACTATACTGTATGGGGAACACCAACTCCTCTTGAGGCCAGCGAGCTGAGAACCGACCGCTTTTGCCGGTCAACTCGGCGATCATGACCTCGGCTGCCTCGCGCACCTCTTTCGAGGTATGCCAGTGAGCGCTGGTAGCGACCACGATCGAGGTGGCCTCGTTGCTGACCAGGTTGCCCATCAGATTGAGTTGGATAATGTCCTCCCCACAGACATGCCCGATCTCTCTGGCTTTGTCGCAATAGCAATAAATCACCACGGCCAGGCGGTCGAGCGCCCAGACCGGGTGAAGCTGAACACCAGCGTGGACTTTGAAGTTCACCACTGGTGAGGCCGAAATCGGGGTTTTCAAGAGACCTGCTTTCAGTGTGGAGCAGAATAGAACACCGTCAAGGTGCGCGCTTGCGTATGCTGCCATGGGCTACCCGTTTCCCGTGCTATGTTCAGGTAGGGCGACAACCGGTCCGTAGCTACCCTACCTGTGTTTTGCCTATGAATTATCTTGTGTGGCTGGTTTTCCATCCAGGGCGATGATCTGATCGGCCCAGATGACAAAGGTGGACTGGGCCATGCCGGCTTTATCGCCTTCCTCGACGATCCAGGCACGCGGCCCGCCAGTGTCTTTGTCTGGGACCAGCTTGCCCTCGACGAACAAGCGGCTGCCTCTGTGCAGGTTTAGCTTTTTGGCCACCTCGGCCAGCCCACCCCAGCACTCGATGGTGGCCCAGAGTGCGTTTTCATCGAATGGGGAATTGACCGCAAAGCGGAAACTGACCACTTGCTTCGCGGTTTCGCCTTCGCCGATGGTCTTGGCTGCCGGCGTCGATCCCATCCTGCCAATCAGGGTGATGCGGTTTAGATCCATGTTATTCTCTCCTTTTCAGGTTTGGATTGTTGCTCATGGTCGAAGCCATGCTTTTTACGAGGATAGAGTGACAATCTTTTCGCGCGTGACGCTCCGGCCTTCGCACGTCCCTTGACCGGTCAGTATTTGCCACAGGCGAGTTGCTGTAGGCTGGTCATTTCCCAGCAACTTACGATACAGGTCGCCGAGATCGCTGGAGCGGTACTCGCTGCTGTATGGGTGCAGGACAACCTTGATCTCGTGGAGCAGGGAGTTCGGGTGTTTGGCGAGTTGCTCGCAGTCTTCGTTGACTTGATAACGGGTTTCGCGATTGAGCACCCGGGCGATTGCCAGATGAATGGGCGATTCCAGTCCGCGCATGGTCATGCCTTGGATCAGCCAGGCGACCAGCGTCCAGGCGGGCGGGTTGATGCTGCGAAGTTTGTCCCGGGTCTTGGGGTGGACATCCCAAGTCTTAAAGAGTTCTTCGAGATTCCACGCCTCCCCAACCGGATCTGAAAGAGAAACATCCCTACTGCCCGATTTTTGACCGGCGTTGTCGTTCTCGGAAGATTCACGTGTTATTAAGGCCGGTAGGTATTTATCCCTATTAGGGATTCGGTTTAAGTAATTAAGAGATTTAAAGACTCTGCAAACCGCGCGAAGATGGTCTGCAAACCGCGCGAAGACGATACTGCAAACCGCGCGGCTATCGTCTGCAAACCGCGCGAAAATGGGGGCTTCCGATGCTGCAAACCGCGCGAGAATGGGGCTTTCCGATACTGCAAACCGCGCGAAGCCGATACTGCAAACCGCGCGAGAACAGCCTGCTTCCAAGGTAGAGGTATTCGCTTGGTTATCCAGAGCCAGGGTGAGCGCCCGATCCGCCTCGAGGTCCAGGGCGGCTTCGAGGATTTGGGAAGGAATTTCATCCAAGAGTACCTCGAAAGTACGAGGCGATGTTGTGAAGTTGGCCGCTTTCCCTTCCGTGGTTTCCCTCAGGTAGACTGAGAGGACAGGAAAGGAAAGCCTTCCTGCTTCGGTAGCTTTACGACCTCCGCTTCTTTCACCTTCACCGCTGGACTTTCCCCGCCCGCGGGATTCGGAGTGCTTCCCGTACAGCCAGCGCCATACCGTGTCTGGGGTTACGCCCAGCCTGGAGGCGATCTCGGCGTACCCCCCGGAGAGCCTGACCTTAGTCCGCATCTCGCCAGTGGTCGGATTGGACCAGGCGCGATCCCGGATCAGCGTAACCATCCAGCCAGGACCGGCACCGAGGAACGGCAGGATGTGTTCTACAAAGAAGTGGGTCACGCCCAATCGGTCGTTGTCTGGCATGATGTGCTTATGGAGGCGGGTGGCAAGGGTCGCCAGGCGTTCAATGGGTATCGTTTCTCCAAACAGGGAGCGGAGGATCACAGAGACTGTCTCCGGTGCATCCCCCTCCTCGGCTTGGGCATCCTTGGGAAGCAACTCATCAAGAGGCGTTTCGGTTGCTAACTCGATCACTTTCTCTGGACCGCCGGACCTCTCGACGCTGTGCATCAGCCAGGAGCGCAGGGAGCGAGCATCCGCGGCCGTTAGAGGCAAGGTCATTGCGACAGTGTACTTGCGAGGCAGTCTTCGGGGGACGGCGCTCTCCAGGTTCCATTCGGGCGTCGCTGCGCTGGTGGTGACCAGACCCTCTAACCGCTTCCAGGTTTCTGCCTTGCTAATCCTGTTCCAGAAAGTGCGCTCGGTGATCCCACTCATGGCGGCGATGATCTTGCCGGAGAATCGCTCACGCCTGGTTCCTGAACGAGCGCCGGCGTCGAATGCTGCCTGCCTGAAGGCCATGTAGAGCCAACCCAGTTCCGGTCCGATCAGACGCAGGTGGCGAAGGAAGTATCTCGATACCAGAGTCACATGGTCGGGAATGACGATTTCATCATAGGCTAGATCATAACTGGCTTCGACAATGACTTCCTCATGGACAGGCTCGGCTTCTGTTACTGTTTCGTCTTTGGCAGCAACTTCGCTGGTTTCGTCGTCGCGCTCTATCACCGCGAAGCGCACGCTGATTTCACGGTTCATGATGCCCGCTAAAAGGCGAGTCACTGTGGTGGAGAGGCGGCTCTCCAGCCAATCGCGTGCGTAGGCGTTGCGCACGCTAATCGTAAAAACGCCATTTTCAAAGCTGACCGGCATGGAATCGCGCACCCACGTATCAAAGGATGCTTTGGGCATCTCCATCTGGAGTTGTCCGAGAGCGGATTGCCAGGCTCGTTCAATGTCCATGCTGCGGTCCTCGAAGGCAACGTTCAGGAAAATAATCCCTATGGAAAAAAAGGCGAAAATCAACAGGAAGGCTCAGGAGAGGCGACTTTTCGAAAAGGTCTTACAGGTCATGTTAGGAGATAGAGCCATGTTACAGGGCTTCCTGTCCCTTCAACGTCTGCGGCACAGTCGGCGGCAACGTCTACGGAACGTCTACAAAGCGTCTGCGGCACGTCGTAAGTGCCGCAGACATTGTTTCCAGTAGTAATTTTGAACTGACGATTTTCCACGAAAATCGGAAATTCGTTATTCCGCATTTCATGCGGAGGCCTCCGCGAGTGTCATTTTGACTGCCTTTGGGTGAGGAATGAGAGCCAGTTTCCCAGACTTATAGGACTCTAATCCATGTTTCAAGAAGAGCGTCATCACCTCGCCAATAGGGAGTGTATGCTCTTCGGCAATCTGCTTGATTGCTTCGTGGGCATCGGCTGGTAGACGATAATGCACACGTATTTCCCAGGAATTTTGTGGCTTCTTTGCAGTAACCTTTTTCATTGGTGTTTCCTTTGTCTGCATTGGTGTCCACTTGCCTACCTCGGTCCAACCGGCTTGTTGTCCCCATCCATCGGGAAGGGGGAAGAGGGTCATTCGCTGCGCTTTCGGGTGCGGAGAGATTGTCAGTATTTCTCGTTCGAGACAAGACAGGCCGTACCTCACAAACACCTGCACCACTTCGTCGGTATTCACTTGCAATTGTGATGCCAGGGCAATTACTTGTTGGTGAAGATACTGCGGTACACCCCTGTATGAGCAGGTTCTATGTTCTTTCTCCCATTTCCGGTCCCTCTTCCTCTTTTTAGCGCTCATCAAATCAATCGGCGCGGGGGGAATTGCTGGAGTTTCGCCGATTGGAGACCAGCTATCGAATGCGCTGCGACGCTGCTTTCTACTCGTCAAGGCTACCTCACCTTCAGAACGTACTCGACAATGGCACGGTATTCGCGCACTGCCCGTTGGGCAGATTCGGTGAGGGTCTCGACCTCGAAGATCGAGCGCCCTTCTGCAGGGCATTCGCGCAGAATGGTTGCCCTGTGGATCGGGGGCATCAGTAAGTGACCAAAAACTTGATGATATTCTTCTATTTGGAACTTGCTCTCGCGAGTTTGCTCATCGTAGAAAGTAGGTAGAATGCCAAGAATCTTTCCCTTCCACCCTTTCTCCTTCTGCATTTTGACCATCATCTCGAATATCTTGCGCGCTCCATCTGCGGAAAGGTACTCTGTTGCGGCGGGAACGAGCACCAGGTCAGAGGCCCAGATTGCCCGTTCCTGAATGCCACCTACACTGGGGGCGGTGTCGAAGACGATGTAGTGTAATCTCAACTCGCTTCCGATGAATTGTTTGATCTGATCGGAAATATGCGACAAAGGGCGGCCTTCAGCGTTCATCTGTGCCTGGGAAGCATTGGTCGAGATGTCGCCGGGGATCAACCAGAGGTGCTCGCGGCATTTTCGCAGCCACTGTTTGACGCTGATAACGCCACCTGGCGGAGGTGTGAGCAGGTAATACGCACCCGGTTCAGCCTTCAAGCCAAGCGAGATGGCGGATTGACCTTGCGGATCGAGGTCAATCAGCAGCACTTCTTTACCCAACAGAGCCAGACCGTGGGCGAGGGAAATGGCGGTGGTGGTTTTGCCGACGCCGCCCTTCTGATTGGCAACAGCGATGATTTTGGTCATAAGGAGATATTATCCTTGGGCGTATCCAGCAGGCGCTGCGGTGTTCTCCGCTTCCGCCTTTTTCTCCCTTTGCCCTAACCAGGATTTGACTTGCCCCGGCTCGAACCGCCATAGACGTCCAACCTGCAGAGCAGGTATCTCCCCGCGCCGGGCCATTGCCCGCACGGTTTCGGTCCTCAGGCGTAGAAAACGGGCAATATCGTCCACTGTCCAGAGCAATTCCTCTGTCATCTTGTCACTCGCTCCCCTGTCACCAGGGAATAAGCTTTGTCCCCTTCTCCCGTGAGCTGCCAGAGATTGGTGTGTGTAGTTCCTGTATCACCCAGTGGATTGTCCACCAGTCCGCGCTGGAGCAGATGATAGTCCAGACCCAGACCGAAGTAGGTGATCACCCAACGGTTGTCACGCTTCGAGAGGGTCAGGGCATGAAGGAACCTGGCTTCGATCAGGGTCAAGCCTGCCTGATGGCAACGCTCCTGCTCGAAGCGCTTGGGGAGGGGTGTGAGATCAGAAAGATCACCGGCTTTCAGCATAGCGTTCACTTTGGCTGCATCGAACCGCCAATCGCCTTTCGGTCCAGCGCCAATCTTGAAACCAGCCAGGTGTCCCTGACGGGCCAGGCGGCGAACAGCTTCCTCGGTCATCTGGAGATATTCAGCAACCTGAGCGCTGGTCAATAGTTCGTCTGGGAGGAGGTTAACCGTGTCCATTACCGCCCGCCTTCTTTTCCTGATCGCATAACAAGCAACCAGAGCCATTGATAACGATCCTGTGCTTTTCGCAGAAAGCCAGCTTTAGGCAAAGAGGGCAATCGGCATAAGCATCTGGCAACCAGACAACGCGGTGCGTATTACAGCATCGCAGGCATTTATTGGGGGCAACGCGGCTGCCATTGGGCACGGGAGCCATCACCATCCCGGTATTGTCAGCCACCCGTGCAAATACTTCTACATCCACACCGGCATGGTCAACCCGGAGAAGTGTGTAGGTGGGAAAGCCTGAAAAGGTTTGTTGTGTTTGATTGGAGCTCATTCATCCTCGTTGTCATCGGTAATGTAGGTATCTTCTGAACCACAGAAGGGACATTCCTGGTCGCCGGTGTCCACCCATCTCTCACCGCAAACATTACAGGCACGCTCTTCGGGTTGAGCTTTCATCAACGACCTCTGTGCCCTTGCGCCACTTGGGGGCAGAAACTCGTTGTGCGCTCGTGGCCGCGCTTTGAGCCAACACCTATGTCCACCCGCCCCATCGTCCAGCCTGTTCTGGCGACGTGGCTTTCACCAAGCTGGTCACGGAAGGAGAAGGTATAGATTCAATTGGTCGATAGTGTAGCATTTACCATCCATATTGTCAATACATGGATGGTTTTTAAGCAAAATAAAAGACGGCGATGGATGACTGCCGTCTCAAGCATTACGAATGCTGCTTGAACATCCTCTACCAAAGTAAACGATGAACTTTACGCCGTAGCCTGCGCTCTCTCAGTGCGCGGAATATAAAGTGTACCATCAGGTTTAAAGAGTCGTTTTCCCTGGCCACCACGCTTATGGTGAATCTCAGCACAATAGGCAATGTCTTGCTCGTCAAGAAGAATCTTATTCTTATCCTCCCCGATAATCTTTATTAAACCTTTTTGGACCCACCGCGATACTGTAACTTGAGGAATGTCATATCTACGCGCTGCATCACTAATCCAAATCGGCACACCTTTCAGGCGTGCATACATTTTATATTCAGGTAGTTGTTCCTTAGGAGTCAATCCACGAATGCTAGCTTCGCTCACAACAACCTCACCATTCACTTTTACCGCCCTGATACTCTCATTCTCGATCATGTTTTGCAAGCGAGCCTCACTAACCCCTAAGTAATGTGCAGCTTCAGTGGTCGAAATAAAACTCGGTAGCGCGGCCATCGCCAATCTCCTTTGTGTTACAATCGCAAAGCCCCGTTCCGGCGAGCGGGGTACACCCCTGCGCCAGTTACCACTGGCGCAGGGCACTTCTCATGCCTTGCATGAGATCGGTTGGTGTGGGCGCGGGGAGACTTGAACTCTCGACCTCATCAATGTGAGTGATGCGCTCTGACCGACTGAGCTACGCGCCCGAAGTGACAGAGATTATAATTTAGGAGAGAGGCTTTGGCAAGCTTTTCCAAGGGAGACTGCCCATGTTTATGGCGTCGGTAAATAAAGGTGGGGATTGACTTTGCCGTATACTGAGTTTATCAACTCGAAGTGCAGGTGTGGCCCAGACGAGTTGCCCGTGCTGCCCATCAAGCCGATTAGCTTGCCTTGACCTACGCTTTGGCCACAAACCACGTTGATCTGGCTCAGGTGGGCGTATAAAGATTGCCAGTTGTTCCCGTGATCAATCATGATCAGGTTGCCGTAGCCGTAATCGTTCCAACCCGCGTAAACGATCACGCCCGCATCTGCGGCATAAATGGCGTTCCCAAGTTTTCCGGCGATGTCTATAGCAGGGTGATTCGTCTCAGGAGAGTAGTCATAGCCTGAGATCCAATGTTCGGTCGTCGGCCAGACGTAAGTCCCGAAGCCAATCGCGCCGCCCGAAATCGCACCACACGAGCCAACGCCCATCATTCGGGCCACAGCAGGCCTATCGCGCGTGACACCAATTGGCGCCTGCCAACTGATGAATTGGCGCTTCCCGCCGGGAACAACCAACCAAGTTCCCGCTTGAATATTGGGATGGGCATAGTCGCCGATAGTATCCGGGTCGAGGTGGTTGCCGGGAAAATTGACAATCGCTTCGGGGTCCACGCCAAAGAACTGGGCGACGGCGTTCAAGCCGTCGCCGGCCTGCCATTCGTAATAGGTGCCGTCAACCGGCAGGATGTTGAGTTCCTGGCCAGGCCGCAGGCTGTGGGGGGTATCCTTGAGTACCGCATAGTTCCCGAACAAGATGGTGCTTGGCTTTAGCCCGAATTTATCAGCAATCCCAAATACTGAGTCGCCTGTCTGGACAGTGTATTGGATAACGTCAATGCGCGGCCGGGAGGGGATGATCGTGTGCAGCGAGGCCAGGCGTGAAATGCTGTCTGTCCAACCGGCGTCAGGTTCGGGGATGGCGGCGACTGAGAGCGTCGGCGTGGCAGTTGGCTGGGAGGCAGCGAGCGCGCCCGAGGTCCCGCCCGCCGCTGGTTGGTGGTAGTAGTTGCGCATCAGCCAGACGACGGCCAGGATCAGGCCCACGGCGAGTACATTGGTACCAATCCGCAGCGTTGTCTCGCCTAAACCAAGATGAGCTAAGGCTTCCATCCAACGTCCGAGGAGGCTTATTTGTGGTTGAGGAGGAGTTTCCTCGGAACCGCTCTGTCTCCCCCTGGCAGGCCGGGACAAATCTTCCGGGAATTGCTCGTTTTTCATGGCGGTCATGATAACATGCCCGTATGAGACCGTCAAGCGAGCAGGTTAAAAGGGAGTTAATAGATATTTCGCCGGAAAGCGGGGTTGAGCGAGTGGATAAGGATCGCCGCCAGCAGGCACACGCCTCCACAGATCAGCGCAGAGAGGGGGACATTCCAGGCCTGCGCCACCCAGCCGATGAACAGACTGCCAAAGGGCGCCACACCTTGCAGTGCCCAGAGATAGGTGCTGAAAACCCGTCCGCGCAAGGCGTCGGGAACGGCTATCTGGATGAGGATGTTCATCATGGCGAGCTGGGTCACGATGGCCCAGCCCAGCAGTACGATCAATCCCATTGCCAGGGTTGATGACCTGGTTAGAGCGATGCCAATCAAAGCAATTGCAAAAATGAATTGTCCAATAGCCAGCAAGAAGCCCTTGCGTTTGATGTCGCTGAACGTGGAGATAAAGATAGCGGAGACCAACGCGCCAACGCCTTGGGCGATGTACAGTGCGCTGGTGCGCGCTTTGATGATCGTCTCGGTATCGCCAATCTGCTTGAGCACATCCCGGGCAACGGCCGGGATTTGTTGGCCAAAGGGGAAACCGAAGAAGCCGACCACGGCAGCCATCAGGATGACCAGCGCGACCGTTGAATTGCCCAGGATGTAGCGCTGGCCCTCACTGAATTCAGCCACCATGCTCCGTTTGCGGTTCGCCTGCGCCGCGGCGTTGACCTTGTACGGGGTGCGGACGAAGAACAGCCCAATGATGACGAACAGGAAGCTGACTGCGTTGATGAAGAAAGCCCAGCCCTCCCCCTGATTCTTGATCAGGACAAGCACTACGGCGGTCAACGAAGGGCCGAGCACGCGGGCCGCGTTGAAAATGGTGGTTTGCAGGGCGATGGCGTTGGGCAGCGCAGCTTTTCCGACCAGCTCGATCAACATGGCTTGGCGGGCGGTGATTTCGATGGCCGAGGCCGCTCCGAGCACGAAAGACAGGAAGATAATGTGCCAGATCTGGATGACTCCGGTCAAGGTGAGAAAGGACAGCGCGAAGGCCTGGAGCATCTCTATCGTCTGCATGACGATGACTATCCTGCGTTTGTCCATGTGTTCCACGAGCACGCCGCCCGGCAGCGCCAGGAGCAGGGTAGGGAGGGTGGATGAAAAGCCAATCAGGCCCAAGTCGAGGGGGCGGCCGGTGAGGCGATAAGCCAGGTATGGCAGTGTCGTGTTTTGCATCCAGGTTCCGATCAGAGAAAGGAATTGACCGACCCAGAAGATGGAGAAGTCGCGCGAAGCAAAGGCGGGAAAGCGGCTGGTGAATTTTGACATGATTTAGGGGATGATGGCGAAGGGAATGTAACGGAAAACGTGAAATGCGAAACGTGATTATCCGGCTGGCGCGGTGCACGCCGGCTGATCATTGGCCGGACTGTTGACCAGCGCGGAGACCGGGTACGCGCTCATCGCCTCGGCGGGGTAGGGGGCGAGCAACCTTTGCAAGTCAGCGGGTTGGCGCGGTTCAGGCTCCAGCCAACGCGCGTAGGCGTCCGGCGGCAGGATGACTGGCATCCGATTATGCAAGCGCGCCATCAGCTCGTTTGGCTGGGTGGTAATGATCGCGGCAGATTTGACTTGCGAGCCATCCGGCGCGAGCCAGTCCTCCCACAAGCCAGCAAAGGCGAACGGGCGGCCGGATTTCAGGTGGATGTAATGCGGGATTTTGACTTTGCTGCCCGCCTGCGAAGCAATCGTTGTCAGCGGCTAGAGCAAATCGTCCACACATCAATTCTTTAGCTTTCTGAAATCTCCGTCGCGCACCGTCACACCAATCGTGTCGAGATATTCCATCAACGCCAGAGCGTAACGGCGGCTGGTATTGAACAGGTCGCGCACGTCTGCGACGGTGATCTGACCTTTTTCTCGAATGGTCTGACGAATCTTAGCGACCATGCTGTCATAATCACCTTTTCGGAAAACCACCTCGGCTGAAACGGCCACCAGATTGCCAAGCTCCACCAGTGCGTTGAAAACCTCCTCGCCAACTTCGGCCTGACATTCTTTGACCGTTGGCGGGCTGTAAGGCGCTGCCGCAAATTTGGCTGTCAGGTGTTCGATGGCGGCCTGTTGCTCCGACGTGAACTTGATCTCGTGGCCGGTACGCGCCACCCAGGAGCCGTCTTCGGTCAGCGTGCCTTCGGCGGCCAATTTTTTCACCACCGCGTTGAAGACGCGCGGCGTCAATTTCAGGCGGCTCTTGAGTTCCTCGCGCGCCATGCCGCGCCGCAAGGGGAAAGTTCGGTGATGAACGGCTAAAGCCGTTACTACGGATTCTTGGAGCGCTGACCATTGCGCAGTGACCATGACCAGAATATCTGCTACGGGGGACAAGGCGCCGTCTTCAAGTGCGACCAGCTGCCCGGAGGAGGTCAACTCCTCCAGCGCGGCCGTAGCGTTTTGGACCCCTCGGGCTGAGCCTCGGGGCGAAGCCTCGAGCCGGGCACGTTGGACTGCATCCTTGAGCGGCGCCGGGCCGAGGGCGGCGCTTGCTTGCAGGAGGACCTCCGCTGGAGAGCCTTTCGTCATAGATTCCAGCGAGTGGAGCAGGTCTTTGTCGAAGCGCTTATGTCGGCTTTTGGGATGCGGGTCAACCACTGCGCCGCCGCCGAGCGTCTCGCCGGGAGAAGGGCGGCGCAGGATGTACCGGTCCCCGCGCACGGCGACCACTGGTCGGCGCAGTTCGAGCTGCAGCCAGCCTTCCTGACCCGGCTCCAGCACCTCCGTCCCCAGCAGGCGCACAGCCGCGATGGTCTCGGAGGTGCCGAGGAACAGTTTGACTTCGCTGGCATGGCGCAGCGATCCAGAGACATCCGTCAGCAGGCGAAAGCATACGTCCAGCATACGGGTGGGCTGGTATTGTCCCGGGTGGGCGATCACCTGACCGCGCTGAATCTGATCCACGTTCAGGCCGGAGATGTTGACCGCGGTGCGGCTGCCGGGGACGGCTATCTCTTCTTTCTTCTTATGGGTTTGCAAGCCGCGCACACGTCCGCGCAAACCGCTGGGCAGGATTTCGACCTCCTCGCCCAAGGCCAAGTGCCCGTCAGTCAGCGTGCCGGTGACGACGGTGCCAAAGCCGGGGATGCTGAAGACGCGGTCAATGGGCAGGCGCGGACGGCCCAGGTCGGGACGCGGCGGGGATTCTTTGAGCAGCAGGCCAAGGGTCGAGAGGAGTTCCGGAAACCCGGCTTTTGTCTTGGATGAAACGCGCACGACTGGCGCGTCTGCCAGGATGGTACCTTGCAGGGCTTGACGCACGTCCGCTTCCACCAGATCCAGCCAGTCGGGATCGTCAACCAAATCTATCTTGGTCAAAACGACCAGGCCGGCCGAGATCTGCAATAGGTCGAGGATGGCCAAGTGTTCACGCGTTTGGGGCATCACGCCCTCGTCGGCCGCGATGACCAGCAGAGCGGCGTCAATGCCGCCTACGCCGGCCAGCATGTTCTCGATGAAGTCGCGGTGGCCAGGCACATCCACGATGCCGATCTCCTCGCCATTTGGCAGGGTCAGCCAGGCGAAGCCGAGGTCAATGGTCATCTCGCGCTCTTGCTCTTCCTTCAGGCGGTCGGGGTTGACGCCTGTCAGCGCGGCGATGAGGGTGGATTTGCCGTGGTCTACATGCCCGGCGGTGCCGATAACGTGCATGTTGTCCTCTCGGAGGAACCCGTTTTCTCGAAGAAAACGGGTTCCTGCAAGCTTCAGGTTTTGGGCGTTCCAAGGGTGCGGTCGTAAGCCGTCAGCAGCTCGTGGATTTGCGCCAGCAGGCCGTGAAAATACTGCTCGTTGGCATCTTTTGTCTGCTGGAGGATGTCCTGCTGCGTTTGGGTCAAGTCTTCCAGGGCAGTGACTCGCTCTATCAATTTTTCCACACCGGTATTGGCATCGCGCTGCTGCTCTTCCTGAGAAAGGGTATAACTGGTCCAACGCTTCTGGTCATCAGACTTGAACGTGACCCATTCTTGCCGGAAGCGGTCCTCGGACAGGCGCTGCATTTCTGATATCTCGTTGATGCGCCGCTCGAATTTCTGGGTCATTTCCTCGTATGCTTCCCTGGCGCGTTTGACGGCCCGTTGCGCCGCGTCCAATTCTTGCAATCGAGTCTCGGTGGACTCGGTTTGCCTGGCAAGGGTGTCGAAGCGTTCTTCCCATTCTTTCCAGGTTCGGTCCCGTTCCACCTGGAGGCGGGACTGTTTCTCGATGAAGGCTGTCTGCGCTTGGCGCCGTTCTGCCTCGCTGGCGAGCAATTCCATCAGCCGGGTTTCGACGCGCCGGATGCTCTCGGTGGATAGGTCGCTCTTCTCGTGAACTTCTTCGATGCGCTTGCGCAGCGCGCTGATCTCGCCTTGTAGATCGGTCAAGCGCTTGGCATCCTGGCGACGGCCTTCTTCGGCCAGGCTTTGGACATGTTGCACTTCTTCGCTGGCGCGCACGGTCGCTTCCATCTTGCTCTTCATTTCGGAAATCGCACGAGTCAGCCGAGCCTCCTCGTCAATGCGAACTTTCAACTCGCTGTTGATTCCCGCAACAACATCCTTCAGTTTGCGCAGATTAGTCAGTGTTTTATTGATGCTGTTGAACTCGGCTTGGTATTGTTTGTTCAGTTCAAGCTGCTTTTCTTCGCGCTGTTTCTCTAAATCTTCGATGAAGCGGTTGATTTCCGACCGATTTTTCGATAAGATGTCATCGAATTGCTCTAGCCGGGCTGCCGCTGTGGTCAGGCGTGATATTTCCCCGCTCATTTCTTTTACCTGTTGGACGAGGGATTTGAGATTCCCATCCAGGGAGGCCAGACGCTCTTCGAACGCGTTGAGCGCATGTTTGTCCTTACGATGCTCCTTGTCTAGCCAATCGAGACGTTTAACGATTTGATCTAGCTCCATCTTTACCTATCTCCGTGGAGTACATAAAAATATGGCCTTGTTCCCCGCTTAACCGCATACCGGAGAAAAAGCCATGTTGATTATAGCATTCATTTCAGGGTGAGTTTTCAGTGACCGAGGTGTTCAAAAACGGATGGCAGCCGTGCCAGCAATAGAGTCGTCCATTGCGGGAAAAGTCCCAAGATGAGCAGGGCGAGCGTGCCGAGGGCGAGAAAAATCCGCTGAGGCCAGGATTCGCGCACCTCCCAGCGTGTGCCTTCGGGCGCCATGGATAGGACAGCTAGGCTGCGGATCGCTCCGGTGAATAGTCCCAGGCTGCCGATCAGCACAAACCAAGCAATATTTGGCGTCTGACGGGCCAACCCTTCCCACAGTGCCTGGCGGATGGGGAAATCAGCCAGCAGCGGAAGGCCTGCTAGCGACATGTGTGCCAGAAAGGCACCGTAGGCCGCGAAGGGTCGCGTCCGGCCCAGACCCTTGACTTCACTAAAGCGTAACGATGGGGCTTGTTCTTTCAGAATAGATAACGAAAAAGCCCAAGTTCCCAGGCTGAACAGGCGCGGCACGAACAGCAGGAAGAAGAGATTCAGGCCAGTTGTCCCACCCAGGCTTATCGTCAGCAGCGAAAAGCCGATCTCGGCGATGACGGCAAATCCCAGCAGGCGGCCGAGATGGCGTTGGAAGGCTGCTAACGTCCCACCGGTGAGGAGCATCAACGAACCGGCGATGGTCAACAGGTTGGGAAGTTGCGGCGCGGTCCGCAGCCAGGTATAACGATCCAGAAAGTCCAAGCCGAAGAGTAGGGCAATCGTTGGGAACATCCAGAGGATAAAGCCAGCCGAATAAGGCGGTGATTCCTCAGTCAGGAGTGGGATCCAGGTGTTGAACGGGACGATGGCTAGCAGAAAAGTAAAGCCTAGTCCAAGCAAGATGGCAGCCTGACGGACCAGCGTCAGGTCGCCAGGATTAGCTTCAATGCCAGCTAGCAGCCAGCCTGAAAAAAGGATGAATGGCATGGCCAGGGTCTGGAAGATCAGGAAACGGAACAGGCCGCGGCCGGGCGAGCGGTCTGTCGGCGATAACGGCGGCACGGCCAGCAAGACGGCCATCTCGATCAACAACGCGGCATAGAGAAAAGGCTCAACAGCCAGCGAGGCGACCAACAAGGCGGTGATCCCCAATCCAAACGGGACGAGCCGGTGGGCCATTTTGATGGCGGCAGAGGCTGTGAACCAGAAGAAAGTGGCCGCGTAGATCAGTGCCAGCAAGAGGCGGTCAGCCGAAGTGAGAACCAGGCGGCGTCCCAAAATATCGAAAGAAGAGGCAATCTTGATCGAAAGGGAGCCTACACTCATGGCGGTATCAATCGGCAGCAGCCAGGCGGCCAGAGCCAATAGCAAAGTCACCCCGCTTGCCAGGCTGGCCGTTAACCGCTCGTTGCGCAGCGGCAACAGGATCAAGGCCAGTCCGAAGGGCAGGAAGATCCAGATCGCGGGCGCGCTCATTTAGAATCCTCCATCGTGTGGGCACTGAGCAAATAGGCGCCAGCCAAAGCTAGGCACAAATTGATGACCGCCAGTAAAGCTGCGACAAGTGTGGAGGATTCTACGGATGCGTACATGATCTCGAAACCGGCCAGGAGAGTGAGCAATCCGAGGATAACTCTCAGCGGCTGGATGGTGACGCCCAGGTGGAGCAATCCCATTCCCATCAGCAGTAGGCTGCCCCACGCGACCGCCAAGCTGATGCTCAGCCAGGAAGCAGTCCATTGCGCCAGGGCAAAGGTCGTCAGTGCGATCAAGCCGCCCGCCAGCGAGCGGAAGAGCCGCCCCTCAGGCCAGGCAGTCTCGGAGGCAGGTTGTTCTATCGAGCCGCGCAATGTGGTGGCCAACGCTGCACAGACCATCCAGCCGGTGACTAGCTTGACCGCCGCCATCGAGATCGGCCAGTGGGAATGCACCAGCCAGAAGACGCCCAGATATTGAGTTGCCAGAATTGCCAAGCTCCAGCGCCAGTCGCGACTGAGCAAAAGGCCGATAGAAGTGCCAAGTGTCAGGAAAGCTGCGATCCAGTTCAATGTTTCGAGCATATTTTATCGAATGCCAACGGTGAGCAAAGACAAGACGAGGACGAGAATTATGAACGACCAGAGTACGCCGCCATCCCCTTCCAATGTAGAAGTAATGACATTGCTAATCTGGCCTAGCAACCGGTAAAAAGCCCAGGTTGTGCGGTAAAACCAGTCCAGGCTGAGGATATTACCCCACCGGCTGCTGGTAGCTGGTCTGTTCAGACGCGTCAGGAATTTGATAGCAATCCATGTCAGCAGCGCGGCCAGCCCGAGGACTGTCAATGCCGCCCACCACAGGCCGAACTGGCGCGCTCCTTCCCAGCCCCATAAGCCTAGAAGTATCTGGATGAGAGGCAACAGGATAAGCCCCAACGGATAGATGCCTCTTACCCACGGCGGTTGCGATTCCAGGCTGGTTTCACCCACGTTGAGGCTGTGGCGGAGAAAACCGGCCAGGAGCAATGCCTGCGCAGGTAGGAAGGCTATCCAAAATAGAGGTGTTGCATGACTTTCACTCAGCCAACCGGCGGCGGTTAATGAATAGGGTAGGGCTGTCAGCCCCAGCAGCGCAACTACTGACAACCAGATCAGGCTCCGTTGCCGGGCCGAATGTAGGAACAGGTAGCCACCGCACAGAAGCAGGGCGATCCCCCAAGCAATGCTGCCGGTTGGGTTGGCACGCAGGCTCCCGGCGACGGCCAGCGCGGCCATGCCGAGCAGCCAGAAGGGGCGCCCGGTCAGTTCGTCGGAGGCCCGCAACCACATCCAACCAGCGTAGAGGGCGGCCAGGGCTGTCAAGGCTAACAGGTAGGGGGTCAGGGAGGTGCTGACTGCATCGCTGGGAGTGCGCGCCAGCAGCACCAGACTGGAAGCCGCCGAAACCAGCCGCAGTGAGGTGCCAAAACCGCGCCGCAATGCCGTCTCCTGGCGATAGGGCAGGTGAAGGGGTAGAACACCGAGACGCAAGCCGGCCGCCAGCAAGAGATATATCCCGGCTCGTGGCGGCGTGAGGATGAAGTATAACGGCGTCCGTGCGGCAATGCTGAGGATGCTTGCCCAGATCACCAGGCCGGTGCCGGCAAGCCGGGCAGCGAACGCGACGACCACGCCCTCACTCTGGCGCTCTCCATCCACTGATAGCAGCATGGTGACGAGTTCGGTCAGGTCGAGGGCAGTCCAGGCCAGGACCAGTGCCAGGGAGTTTTCGGCGGTGACAGCCAGCAGCCCCAGGGCAGTCAGCATGAACACGCCGGCCCAGGCCATCGGGTTGGTGATGGCGCGCACGACCGAGGTCAAGACGATCGCCAGTGCCAACGCGGTCAAGCTCAAGGCATAAGGCCAGGAAACACTATCGGCTAACCAGGAGGGAGAATAATAGAAAAATGCCTGGAGCTGCCAGGCTGGCAAAGCCAGGGCCTGCGGCAGGCGTAGCTGCCAGAGGAAAACTGCGGTCAACGCCAGGATGGCCCCGCCAGCGGCGATCAGCCAGCTAAACTTGAAAGTGGGCCGCGCCAGGCGCAGGATGACCAGCGTCAGCGCGGTCAGGACTAGCAAGATGATAGGCGATAGAATAAACATGACGATGGGACAATTTTATCAAGAAAAGCGCCCGTTTCAGGGTTTCTCATGTACAATAGAGCAAATTCGCTCAAGGAGGAGCTTCCCATGCCTCGATATAAAATCATCGTCAATCCGACGTCCGGGCGTGACGATGATTGCCCTGCGCTCCGGCGCGACGATCCTGCCGATGGCCCATTGGGGTGGGGAGAAATTCGGCAAAAATCTCAGAAGTTTGAAACGCACGGATTTCCACGTCAAAGTTGGACAACCTTTCCGCTTGCAGGTAGAAGAGATGGTCACAATCATCTTGCGCGACAAGGAATACGAAGTCCGTTCCGGCATGACGCTGCTCTCGGCGCTCAAAAAGATTGACATTTTGCCCGAAGCCGTCATTGCCACACGCGGCGGCGAGTTGATCGAGGAGGACGAAATCCTGCGTGAGGGTGAGACGATCAAGTTGGTGGCGGTAATCTCTGGCGGGTGAGCGCGGCATGAAATGCAGAACCTGCGGTAAGAAAGCCTCCGTCAACATGCGTCAGCACAAACTGGCACTCTGCAAGGAACACTACTTGGAGTGGCTCCCGGCGCAGGTCGAGCGCTTTATCCAGAAGTACCGCATGTTCGCCCACGATGAGAAAATCCTCGTCGCTGTCTCAGGCGGCAAGGACTCGCTTTCGCTGTGGGATATCCTCCATTACCTCGGCTACCAGGCTGACGGTCTCTACATCTGCCTCGGCATTGACTCCTCGACTTCGCTCGGAGCAAGCGGCGGCGCGGATTATTCAGCGGAGTCTCAGCGGCTGGCTGAACAGTTCGCCGCCGGGCACGGCCTGAAATTGCATATTGTCAACGTGCAGGAGCAGACCGGGAAGACCATCCCGGAATGGGCCGAGGCCTCGTTGCGCGGGCGCGGGAAACCCTGTTCGGTGTGCGGGCTGGTCAAGCGTCACGTGATGAACCGCATCGCCCGCGACCTGGGGTACGACGTGCTGGCTACCGGCCACAACCTGGATGACGAGGCTGCCGTGTTGTTCGGCAACACGCTGACCTGGTCAGGCGAGTACCTGCTGCGGCAGGGGCCGGTGCTTCCTGCGACCTCTGGCCTGGCGCGCAAAGTCAAGCCGCTGTTTCGCCTCTACGAGCGCGAGATGCTCGCTTACGCGCTGTTGCGCGGCATCGAGTATATCTACGACGAGTGCCCCTTTGCGCTCGGCTCGACCTCGATCTACTACAAGGAATTGCTCAACAAGCTAGAAAATGACCGTCCCGGAGCAAAGCTGGCCTTTTACCTGTCCTTCCTCGAAGCGCGTAAGAAAGGACTGTTTGCGGAGCAGGAGCAAGTTCAGCAAGAATTGCATCCCTGCCCCAACTGTGGACAACCCACCTCCGCGCCGGGGTTGTGTTCCTTTTGCCGGATGGTGAAACATTAGTAAAAGCCGTCCAAGAATGGCGGTCACGGGAAACCCGCCGAAAGTAAAAACCGGATATGAAAACCAAACATGTTGTTCTAAACGGCATTATTGCCGCGCTGTATTGTGTCCTTACCGTGGCAATCGCCCCCATTAGTTATGGAATTATTCAATTCCGAGTCAGCGAAGTCTTGAAGATATTTGTCCTGTTCGATCCGCTCCTCGCAGTTGGGATTGGGATTGGAACTTTCTTCGCCAACATGGCCAGTCCTTACGCGGGACCGTGGGAGTTGATCTTCATGCCACTGACGGACATAACCGGAGGCCTGATAGCATGGGCGATCTTTAGAGCCCTGGGCCGCCGATGGCCGGCGATCCCCATGACTGTTTATGCACTAACAACCGGTGCAGCGGTGGGTTGCATGTTATTCTTTATCGGCGCAGGTGGGTTTTGGCTGTTATTTGCCAGCGTTGCCGCAAGTGAATTGGTGATCTTGATTGGCGGGTTGCCGCTCCTTTTGCCCGTCGTTCACGCATTGCAAAAACGCGGGCTGATCCTCTAGTACCCGAACTAACTACCTGAATTTCGCCCGGAATAGAGGCAAGGTGGAAGCTGGTCAGAGCTTGCCAAAATAGGGTGATGGATTTGTTGAAGAAGGCGGAAAATGAGGATTATTACGACCGGGGGACGGATTTCAATCCATTCGCGGGGTAAGCTATTGTTGCATCTCTGTCGGCTATTGACCTGTCTCCTGCCCGTAGGTACAATGTGGTTACTATGGTAAACAAACATCCTTCTGGTTTTCCTTCCTCAGAACAATTGAAATCCTTGTCCGAAGAGTTCGGCTTGCGGTTGATCGTGCTTTTTGGCTCGGCGGCGCGCGGCGAGATGAAGCGCGATAGCGATATAGATCTCGGCATTTTGGCGGAACGCCCACTCCTGCCAGCGCAGCGAAAACGGTTGTGGAGCGCGCTCTCGCGGTTGTTCCCTGCAGATGTGGATTTGACGATGCTCGATCATGTTGGGACGCCGGTCAGTTACCAGGTTGCTCGCGAAGGTTCTGTCTTGCTGGAAACGGTTCCCAATGCCTGGGAAACCTGGAAATCGTACGCCTTGCGCCACTATTGGGATACCCACAAGTTCCGCGAAAGCCAAAGCGCATACCTTTCCCGCCGCGCCGAGGAGATGCGTCATGACGTCCTTGAATAAGGACTTGCTCCGCCAAAAATTGACGGAGTTGCTCCAACATCTGGATGAATTGGAGCCTTTGAGCGCGACCAGCCTCGCCGAGTACCAAACCGATTATGTCAAGCGCCATGCTGTGGAGAAATTGATCGAGTTGATCGTGGAAACAGCAAGTGACATCAACCGCCATATTTTGGAGGCCAGCGGCGCTGCGCCTCCGGAGACGTATTACAGCACTTTCGAGGAGATGGGCAAAACGGGTCTTCTGCCCAAATCGCTGGCGAGCCGCCTGGCTTCCACCACCGGATTGCGCAATCGCCTGGTGCATGGGTATGAGAAGATCGAGCATAAGATCGTCTATCACAGCGTAAAACCACTGGTGCAGGATTATCATCAATACTTCGTGAAGATTGAGGCCCACATCCGCTCCCAGAAATGAAAAACAGCGACTGGCATTACCGCCAGCCGCTGTTTTGTTAAATGTTACCAGCCAACAGCTAACCACTATTACGCCACTTCCAAGTATCTCTCTATCTCCCAATCCGTGACGCGGGTACGTGATTCTTCCACGTCGGCCCATTTGGCGCGGGTGAAGGCTTCGTAGGTGTTCGGGCCGAGCGCCTCCTGGAGTACTTTATCGGCGGCCAGTTCGCGCAAAGCCTCGGAAAGCGAACCGGGCAGGGATGGAATTTTCATCCGCTTGCGCTCATCCTCCGTAAGGTGATAAACATTGACGTTGTTGAGCGGCTTGGGAGGGGTCAACCCTTTGTCAATGCCGTCCAACGCGGCGGCCAGCATGACTGTGAAGGCCAGGTACGGATTGGCCGAGGGATCGGGGAAGCGCAGCTCGGCGCGCATCGCCTTGTTGCGGCCTTCGGTGTAGCGCGGGATGCGGATCAGTGCCGAGCGGTTGATTTGCGCCCAGCCGACGTACACCGGCGCCTCGTAGCCAGGCACCAGCCGCTTGTATGAGTTGATCGTCGGGGCAACGACCGCGGCCAGGGCACGCGCGTGAGCCAGTTGTCCGGCGATGAACGAGTAAGCCAGTTTCGACAGGTGATATTCGTCTTGAGGATCGAAGAACAGGTTGTCACCATTTTTTGCGAACAGTGACTGGTGACAGTGCATCCCTGAGCCGTTGATGCCGAAGATGGGCTTGGGCATGAACGAGGCGACCAGGCCGTGCTGGGCTGCGATAGCCTTGACGGTGTACTTGAGCGTCAGCACCTTGTCGGCAGTGTGCAGTGCGTTGTCGAAGCGGAAATCAATCTCGTGTTGGGCGCGGGCAACCTCATGATGGCCTACTTCCACTTCCAGGCCCATCTTGCTCAGGGCGTCCATCAGCTCGGTGCGGACGCGCACGGCCTCGTCGTCAGCCGAGAAATCGAAATAGCCACCGATGTCGTGCGGCACGGGATGGACGCTCTCGCCGCCGTTGCGCTTGAACAAGAAAAACTCTGGCTCCGGGCCCACGTTGTACGTCCAACCGCGCTCGGCTATTTTGGCGAGCATCTGTTTCAGGGTCCCGCGCGGGTCGCCCTCGAAGGGTGTGCCGTCGGGCGTGTAAATGTCGCAGAAGACGCGCGCCCGGCGGAAGTCCGCGGGAGACCACGGCAGGACGGCGTACGTGTCGGGGTCAATCACCAGGCGCATGTCGCTCTCCTGGATGCGGGCGAACCCCTCTACCGACGAGCCGTCGAACCAGACACCGTCTTCGAGGGCGGATTCCAGTTGTTTAACCGGCGCGTCTACGCTCTTGACCGCGCCAGTCACATCGGAGAACTGGTAGGAGATGAATTTGATATCATCGTTTTTAGCACGAGCGGGAAGATCTTTCGTATCCATTTTTTACCTCTTCGGTTTGAATGTTGGGATGGATTGATGGGACAATGTCCTGACGAGAAGGGTGCCGGTGCGCGCGTGACCTTGCGCTTGCGCGCCCGGCCGGGACTGGAATCCACACGAACGCGGCAGAATCACCGGCCATGCCTTGGCTGGCGTGGATAGAACGATAAGAGCGGGCAGATTGTTTTTCATACAGGCTATCCAAAACAAAAAGGCACGCGCGGGCGTGCCTCTTGCACAATAAAATATCAACTGGCAGCCCTTCCACAAAAAATACAAACAGGCGGATTCCGCCTGACCACTGCGCAAGCCTTGTCCTGCCTGTCGCCAGACAGATTTCGGCGTAGGCACAGCTTGCGTGCCATGTGCTTTTTCGGAAGGGAGAAAGGAGCCTGTGATCAGACTCCGGAGGCATCCGCTGATCTATCCGATTTTCGGACCTCACCCATCCCCACCCGGCCTCCGGCCAAGGGCAGCGAGGGGAAAGGAGAGGTCCTTAACACCCTGCTCGCGCAGGGGAACCTCCACCTCGTCATCTCAGTATCGTGTCATTGCGGGCCGCCGTTGGTCGAGTAGCGCAGCATATCGAGACCACGGCGGCGAAACAATCTCCTCGCACAGGAGGGGTTGTTTCGTCGCTGCGCTCCTCGCAACGACACAAAATACTGAGACTCAGCCGCTGATTCTCCAGTATTTGGTTGTTAAACGATACCCCGCCATGCCGTGTGCTGCAGAGTTTTGAACCTGCTTTCGCAGGTGGGTTTCGACCCAGAAACTCCGCCTTGGCTCAAGCCTATCGCGTCGTCGCTGAAAGATGGAAACCCTTTTTACAAGTGTTGGCTCAAAACCGTGGGCGCAGCATCACGCACACAGCAGGGCTACTACCTTATACCATAAAGTCAAGGGCATGGGTAGAGAAAAATTAGAGGTCTGATGGAATTTAAGGATATACCCTCTTGATCGTCCTTGGGAAGGGTATCGCCTCGCGGATGTGCTCGATGCCGCACAGCCAGGTGACGGTGCGCTCGACGCCCATGCCGAAACCGGAATGGGAGACGCTGCCGTATTTTCGTAATTCCAGATACCACTTGAAAGCTTCTTCGGGCAGGCCGTGCTCGTGGATGCGCTGGAGCAGCAAAGCGTGATCGGACATGCGCTCCGATCCGCCGATGATCTCGCCGTAGCCTTCCGGCGCGAGCAGGTCAACGGATTTGCACACTTCGGGCCGGCCCGGCCAGGGTTCCATGTAGAAGGCCTTGACCTGGGTCGGGTAGCCGTAGACGAAGACCGGCTTTTCGTAGCGGCTGGTCAGTTCCGTCTCATGCGGCGCGCCGAAGTCCATGCCCCATTCAAACTTGAGCAGCTCTTTCTTTTCGGGATCGGTTTCTTTTTCGTACAGCTTGATCAAGATTTTGGCAGCATCATCATACGAAATTCGTGGGAAGGGCGGCTCGATTTTTTCCAGTTTCGTCGTGTCGCGTCCCAGCGACTTCAACTCTGCCTGCCGATCCTTCAGCACGCGCTTGACGATGTGTGTGACCATCTGCTCTTCGATTTCCATCATCCCATCCAGGTCGCAGAAGGCCATCTCCGGTTCGAGCATCCAGAACTCGGTCAGGTGGCGGCGGGTTTTGGATTTCTCGGCGCGGAAGGTCGGCCCGAAACAATACACCTTCTTGAAGGCGAAAATGTTGGCCTCGTTGTACAACTGGCCAGATTGCGCCAGGTAAGCCATGCCTTCATCGAAATATTCGGTTGCAAAGAGTGTCGTGGTGCCTTCGCAAGCGGCTGGGGTCAGGATAGGCGTGTCCATGTTGATGAAGCCGTTCGTGTCCAGCCACTCGCGCATGGCGGCGATGATCGTGGCGCGGATGCGCAGGATGGCCCACTGGCTCATCATGCGGATCCACAGGTGGCGATGGTCGAGGGCAAAGTCCACCCCGTGTTCCTTGAGCGCCATCGGGTAATCCTCAGCGGCTTCCTGGACGATTTCGATGTGCTTGACGCCGATCTCGTACCCGCCGGGGACGCCGGGGGCGCGCTTGTCGGCGCGCACGACGCCGGTGATGACCACCGACGACTCCTGCGACAGGCGCACGAGGCGGTCGAATAGCGCCTCTTCCAGGTCGCCTTTGAAGGCTACGCACTGGACAAAGCCGGAGCCGTCGCGCACGAGCAGAAAGACCAGCTTACCTTTATCGGTGCGGTTGTAGACCCAGCCCTGGATGGTGACTTCCTGACCGGCGTATTTGGCGATTTCTTCAACTCTGATGATTGCCATGTGTTTTCTCCTGCGAGAGAGGAGAGAGTAGAGAGAAGAGAGTAGAGAATAGTGACTGCTCTCTGTTCTCTCTTCTCTACTCTCTAATCGCTATGTGCAACTCCTTCAACTGCCCCGGCTCTGCTGGCGAGGGCGCGCCGGCCATTACGTCGCGGGCGGCCTGGTTCTTGGGGAAAGCGATTACCTCGCGGATGTTCGGCTCGTTGGCCAGGAGCATGACGATGCGGTCAATGCCGGGTGCGATGCCGCCGTGCGGCGGCGTGCCATATTCGAAGGCCTCCAGCATGTGACCGAATCGCTCGCGGGCTGTTTCCGGATCGAGGCCGATAAGCTCGAAAACCTTCTCTTGCAACTCGCGGCGATGGATTCGGATCGAGCCGCCGCCCACCTCGTAGTTGTTCAACACCATGTCGTACTGCTGGCCGCGCGCCTTGCCAGGATCGGTATCCAACAGCGGAACATCCTCCGGCATCGGCGCGGTGAACAAGTGGTGGCTGGGATCCCAGCGCTTCTCTTCCTCGTTCCACATCACGAACGGGAAATCAATGATCCAACAAAAACCGAGCACGTCCGGGTCGCGCAGGCCGAGTCGGTCGCCCAGGAAAACGCGCAGTCGGCCCAGGGTCTCGAAAGTGACGGCGGGTTTGTCGGCGACGAAGAGCAGCAGGTCGCCTTTCTGTGCTTCCAGTCGTTCGAGGATGAGCTGCAGCCTGTCCGCGGGAAGGAATTTGGCGAATGAGGAACGGAGTTCCCCTTCGGTTGGCAGGGCGATGGTCGCCAGCCCTTTCGCCCCACATTCCTGGACGAAGGCGGCCAGCTCGTCCACCTGCTTGCGGGTGTAGTCACCGCAGCCCTTGGCGTTGACGCCGCGCACGTGCCCGCCGGCAGCGACGACCTCCTCGAAAACCTTGAAGCCGCAGCCAGGTGCCAGGTCGGTAATATTCTTTAGCTCGAGGCCGAAGCGGATGTCGGGATTGTCCTTGCCGAAGCGTTCCATCGCCTCGTGGTAGGTCAGGCGCGGCCACGGGCTGGCGAACAGGCGCTTGTGGGGTACGACCTCGGCCACCAGCTTGGTGAACAAGCCTTCTGCCAGCGCCATCACGTCCTCGCGCTCGACGAACGACATCTCCACATCGAGCTGGGTGAACTCTGGCTGGCGGTCGCCGCGCTGGTCCTCGTCGCGGAAGCAGCGGGCGATCTGGAAGTAGCGCTCGATGCCGGCGACCATCAGCAATTGCTTGAGCTGCTGCGGCGACTGCGGCAGAGCATAGAATTCGCCGGGATGGACGCGCGACGGCACGAGATAGTCGCGCGCCCCTTCGGGCGTGGTCTTGAAGAGGATAGGGGTTTCGATTTCGAGGAAGCCGCGCGCGTCCAAGTAGTCGCGGATGAACTTCACGACGCGGTGACGCAATTCCAGATTGTAGCGCATCTTCTCACGGCGGATGTCGAGGTAGCGATATTTCAGGCGAGTGTTCTCGTCGGGCTGCTGTTCATCACTGCTGATCATAAACGGCAGCGGCTTGGCGGGATTGAGCGCCTTGATTTCCTTCGCAATTACTTCGATCGCGCCGGTCGCCAGCTTTGGGTTTTCCATGCCGGCCGGACGCTTCTGCACCTGACCCGTGACCTGGAGCACCCACTCGAAGCGGACATCAGCAACCAGGTCGAGGGTCTCCTTGGGCAGGTCAGGGTTGGAGACGACTTGCACCAGGCCGAAGCGGTCGCGCAGGTCGAGGAAGGTCACGCCGCCGTGGTCGCGGCGGCGGTGCACCCAACCGGCCAGTGTCACGGTCTGACCGGCGTGACTGGCGCGCAGTTCGCCGCAAGTATGAGTTTTGTACATAGCCGCCTCCAATTACAAAACAAATCGCCCTCCGCTGGGTTGCGTTGGGCGATTGGTGAGTATACTTCTCTGACTAACCTGGCAGGCTTCGCCCAACGCTCCGGGAGGGATCGTTATTATCATTATCGTTGTTGTTGGCGAAGCAAATGGTTGTCATTTGTGCCTCAGATTGGCGGTATTATAGCATAGTTATCGAGAATTGCCCAAACTTGCGTTTCGCATTAGAATACCTTTCATCATGCCCCGCACCCTCACCATTATCTCGATCATTGCCATCGTTTGCCTCGCCTTCGCCAGCTTCGGTGGGCTGGCCTGGGCCAATACGGTCTACGCCCGTGCCCATCCTGGCGGGACCGATTTCCTCGTCCCCTGGCTCGGCGCCCGGACATTCCTCCAGTATGGTAACAGCCCCTATGAAGAGCCTGCGGCACAGCGCGCCCAGCTTCTCTATTACGGACACCCGGCAGAGGCAGAACAGGATCAGCTCCGGCTCAGTGTCCCATTTCCCATTGAGCTTTTCTACTTCCCCTTCGCGCTCATCACAGATTACGCCCTGGCGCGCGGCTTGTGGATGACCTTTCTCGAAATCGCGCTGGCGCTGATTGCATTTCTATCCCTATCCTTGACCGGCTGGAAACCGCCGCGCACGCTGCTGCCGATATTCATCCTGTTTGTGGTGCTGTGGCCTCACGCTTGGCTGCCCCTGCTTTCTGGCAGCACGGTGATTTTTACCACCCTGTTCCTGGTCGGCGGGCTTCTGGTCCTGCGCGCCGAGAGGGACGAGGTGGCCGGCGTGCTGCTGCTTCTCTCCGCTTTCCAGCCGCTGGCGAGCGGTATCTTCGTTCTTTTAATTTTGTGGTGGGTGCTCTATCACCGCCGCTGGCGCGTTCTGTGGGGGGCATTGATGATTTTGGGATTGCTGCTAGTTGCGGCGTTCATCTTTCTACCCGGCTGGTTCCTGCCGTTCCTGCGGGCCCTGCTCGCAGAATACCGGCAAGGCAACTTCTTTATACCTGGGGCTGTCTTTGCCGGATGGTGGCCGGCCATCGGCGAAAAGCTTGGCTGGGCGCTGACGGCCATCCTCGTCGTCGTGCTGTTCCTGGAGTGGCGCGCTATGCGCGGGAAGGATTTCCGTCACTTTCTCTGGACGGCCAGCCTGACGCTGACTGCGACTCCCTTGTTGGGCGTTCCGGCCCACCCTGGCCTGTATGTTGTCCTATTTTTCCCCCTGACCCTTTTCCTATCCACCGTTGCCGAGCGCTGGTCGCGGCCGAGGCATTGGGGGTTGGCGGGCATCTTGCTCGTGCTGATCTTTGCAGGTTCGTGGGCGTTGGTCTATTACCTTACAGGGCTTGACTCCCTCGCGCCGTTGCGCGCCGCCCTGATTTTTGGCTTACCTTTCCTGTTGCTGGTTGGTCTCTATTGGGTACGCTGGTGGGCAATCCGCCCGCCGCGCACCTGGTATGAGTCGATAAAAGACATAATCGTCTAGGCCAATGAACTGGCGGCATTATCTCCTCCTCACCTCATTAGGATTGGCTGTTTCTGCCTTTGTGGCCGCCTTCCAACCTGTGCCGGGCTACATGGATGCGGATTACTATTACGCCGGGGGATTGCAACTGGCAGCAGGCCGCGGCTTTTCCGAGCCTTTCCTGTGGAACTATCTGGATGACCCGGCCGGACTGCCGCACCCAGCTTTTTCTTATTGGATGCCGCTGACTTCTCTCCTCGCCGCTCTCGGCATGGCCCTTACCGGACATCAAACCTGGTTCGCAGCCCGATTGGGTTTTCTCGTCCTGGGTGCCATCCTACCCCCTCTGACCGCCACCTTATCCTTTTCCCTGGCATCCCGACGTGACTTGGCCTTGACCGCCGGTTTATTGGCAGTTTTCAGCGGATTCTACACCCCCTACATGCCAGTTACAGATACTTTTGGTCTCTATTTGCTTTTCGGTGGGCTCTTCTTTCTTATCGTAAATCGTAAATGTTCAATCGCAAATTCCCTTCTCCTAGGTCTCCTGGCTGGCCTCATGCACTTCGCGCGCGCGGATGGCATTCTCTGGCTGCTGCTTGCCCTTTTCGCCGTTATTATCCAAAAACCCTCCTCTCGCTCCTCCCTCTTTACGTTTTATGCGTTACGAATTGCTTTCTGCATTTTGGGATACATGCTTGTAATGCTTCCCTGGTTGGTGCGGAACATGGTTGTATTCGGCGCTCTTTTAGCTCCCGGAAGCTCGCGCGCTCTTTGGCTAACGAGTTATGACCAGCTCTTTGCATATCCTGCCAATTCGTTGACCTTTGCCTCCTGGTGGCATAGTGGACTGGTCGAAATCCTGAAGGTTCGCCTTTGGGCGCTGGGTTTGAATCTGGAAAACGCGATTGCGGTACAGGGGAGTATCTTCTTGCTGCCGCTTATTATGATCGGCTTATGGCAGTTGCGCAAGGAAAATCGTACCTTTTTGGCTATTCTGGCCTGGGGAGTAACCCTAACCGTGATGTCTCTAGTATTCCCTTTTGCCGGAGCGCGCGGCGGCTTTTTCCATTCCGGCGCGGCACTGCAACCGTTCTTATGGGCGGTCGCACCTTTGGGATTGGCGCGTGTCATTACCTGGGGGGCGCGGCGGCGCGGCTGGCACGAGAAACGGGCGCTCACGGTCCTCTCAGCTGGCCTAGTCGGGATCGCGGCCTTGCTGACTGCGTGGATTGTCCTAGGACGAGTGATTGGTACGTTTAATGACAGACAAGCATGGGGTCGAGAAGCAGCAACATACAGCCAAATTGAGAAAATTCTGGAGAAGCATGGTGCTCATGACGAGGCGGTCGTCATCGTAGCCAATCCGCCTGGATATTACCTGGTTTCTGATCGACCAGCGATTGCCATCCCGAATGGGGATGCACAGGCCGTTCTCGATGTCGCACACAAGTATGGTGGCCGTTATTTGATTTTGGAAAAGGGCAGCCTGCCGGGCGGCTTGGAAAGGCTCTACGATCAGCTGTTAGGCCAACCGGATTTTTGTTTTTTAGGTGAGGTGGAGGTGGCGCGTATTTATGTCATCCAACCCTGATTCCCACCTTAGCTCCCCTTGCTCAATGATAGGAGAGTAGGTGAAAGTTAGGCTGTATCAAAACCCTCTAAATTATAAGGATGTTTTGACTCTTTTAGGACTGTCCATCCTTTCGGTGGGCGTCTATCTGTTCGCCAGCCATTTTTATTACAATCTTGGCTTCCCGTTGGATGATTCGTGGATACATCAAGCCTATGCCCGCAACCTAGCTTTGCACGACGAGTGGGCATTCCTGCCCGGGCAGCCTTCCAATGGCTCGACTGCGCCGCTCTGGTCGTTTCTACTGGCGATTGGCTATTGGTTGCACCTTGCCCCTTATGTATGGACGTATGCTCTGGGGATAGTGATCCTCTGGGGCCTTGCCATGCTGGCCGAAACAGCCGTACATCGGTTTGTTCCTGTCTACCGGCCACGCTTCCCCTGGGCTGGGATGCTGATGACACTCGAATGGCATCTGGTTTGGGCGGCGGGTTCAGGAATGGAAACGCTCCTGCACGCTACCTTGATTACACTTTTGCTGGTTATGCTGACGTTCGAGCAACGTAATTATTTTTACCTCGGCCTGTTGACTGGATTGAGTCTGTGGGTTCGCCCGGAAGGGATCACGTTGATTGGACCTACGATTGCGACAGTATTATTGGAAAAAGCTTCGTTCAAGCACCGTGCGCGTGCGCTGGTTAACCTATGCTTGGGTTTTGGCGGATTGTTCGCTCTCAACCTGCTTTTTAATTTAGTTTTAAATGGCTTGCCCTGGCCGAATACGTTCTATGCCAAGCAAGCTGAATATTCCGTTCTTCAGCAAATCCCCCTGCTGACGCGTCTTGCGCAGGAGGCTGTCCAGCCACTCATTGGAGTGGGTATCGCGCTTCTGCCAGGCGCGCTCATAACGGCAATGACTGCCATCCGTCGGCGCGCCTGGGGACTGCTGGCTGGGATGGCCTGGTTTCTCGGCTATGCCAGCTTGTATGCCTGGCGCCTGCCGGTAACTTACCAGCATGGGCGCTATATCATGCCAGCTATGCCGATCTTCTTCATCTGGGGTCTGGCTGGATTGGCAAGCTTTGTACTTTACACCTCTTCGCGCTGGCGATGGATTTTGTCAACTTTTTGGAAGTTGTCAACCGGGTTAATTCTGTTAGTTTTTTGGGGTAGAGGTGGGCTGGCATATGCACAGGATGTTGCCGTTATAGAAAGCGAGATGGTGACGGTTGCTCACTGGGTATCCGCCAACCTGCCAGCCAATGCGCTTGTCGCAACGCATGACATCGGAGCGATGGGATACTTCAGCGCACACAATCTGGTAGACCTGGCCGGGTTGGTCTCTCCCGAAGTAGTTCCATTCATCCGGGATGAAAGTAGCCTGAAAAAATATTTGAACGAGCGCGGCGTGGAATATCTTGTAACCTTTCCTGACTGGTACCCTTCTCTGACTCGCGACCTGCAGCCTGTTTTCAAGACTAGATCACCTTACACCCCCAATTTGGGCGAGGAAAACATGACCGTTTATCGTTGGTTAAATCCTTGATAAAGCATCATTTGAAATTGCTTGCCGATATGACCTGTGCTATACTGCAACCAGCGTTCAACAAGAAACAAATGTTCAGGAGTGAACTATGGCACTGACGGATGGACAGAAAAATAACGCCGATTCTTTTCAAGATTCCACGCAGCGCATCCAATCTGAACTAGAGGAGACCGATCGCGCCCTTAGGGAAATCACACTGATGTTGGAACAGAGCCGCGTTGAAGTTGGAAAGTTGACCCAACGGAATGCGGCCATCACTGCGCACCTTCAGCAAATCCAGGGACAGCTTGATAAGCTCTCGCCTGAGGAAATCCGCATGGCCTACAACTCAGCGCTGGATGCGCAGCAACGTCTGTTCGTGATGCGCGGACAGATCGAGAAGCTGCAGAACGATCAGTCCCACCTCGAGCGATATAAAACTATGTTAGAGCAGTTTCGGAGCCTCTTGGGCAACGGCGTGAAGCCCGAGGGTGCTCAGGGCGAGAAAGGCGCGCTGGCAAGCGTGGAAATGCTGGTCAATTCTCAAGAGGCGGAGCGACAGCGTCTCTCGCGCCAGATGCACGACGGACCAGCCCAGGCCCTTTCCAACTTTATTCTCCAGGCAGAGATTGCCATGCGCTTGCTCGATACGGATGCTGAACAAGCCCGCGCAGAGTTGAACAACCTGAAAGCCGCTGCCTTGAGTACGTTCCAAAAAGTCCGTAATTTCATCTTTGAACTTCGCCCCATGATGCTTGATGACCTGGGCTTGGTGCCAACCATTCAACGCTATGTGGACATCTACAAGGAGCAATCTGGTTTAGAGGTGAGCATCATCGTGACTGGGAATGAGCGGCGGTTGGAGCCTTATCTTGAAGTGTTCATCTTCCGCGCCATGCAGGAATTGGTTGGCAACGCAGCCCGTCATAGCCAAGGGAATATTATCAAGATTCAGGTGGATATGGGGGATCGTATGGTAAAGCTGGCCGTCGAGGACAATGGCAGGGGTTTCGACCCGGACGTGATCAGCCAGAGAAGTAGTTTGGGTTTGAAATTGATCAAAGAACGGGTTGAGTTGTTGGGCGGTTCGCTGGATATTGATAGTTCAATGGGAAAAGGTTCGCGCATATCCTTAAGCGTTCCTGTTCATTTATGATAATGCCTTATCACCTCAGTTTTTTATGAGGTCGGTGAGGAAAGAGGTTTTACTTCGCTTGCATCCGTATCCACTCCTATTTACATCCTTATATTGCCCCCATTTCTATCCGTATCCCCATCCTCATTTCTATCCCCTCCTCGCCCTTCTAATGCTACTTATAGCGACACGAAATAGTCAACAAATTTGTATAGTATTTTTGTCCAATTTTGAATATAATATATATATATCTGGGTTTTCCAGAGAAATCTTCCAGAAAGGAGAAAAAGCCATGTTGTTCGCACCGAAAGAGAAAGGCCAGGGCTTGGTGGAGTATGCGTTGATTCTTGTTTTGGTTGCTGTCGTCGTAATTGCTGTTTTGACTCTGCTCGGCCCTATCGTCGGCAACGTCTTCTCCAAGATCAACTCAGCGATGAACAAGAAGTAATGCTTGCCGGCCGTCAATACGAAAAGGACTCCGCGCAAAAGCAGAGTCCTTTTCGTATCCTTTTCTAGCTTATATGTAAGTGGTCATGGTTTGAGTTTTACTGTATAATTCAATTGTCGATTCAACCATTCAGGCATAAGGAGAGTGCTATGCGTCGCGGAAGGATTTTCATTTATCTGGCGTTGATACTTATCATTGGCGTTGCTGCGGCTTATTTCTATCTCCGAGGCAAAGGCATGCTCAGTACGTGGCCCGCCGTAACACCTACGCCTGCGGTGCGCATGGTAGAGGTTGTGACTGCAGGCCAGAATATACTCGCTGGAACGCAAATAACAGAAGAAATGTTAAGCTCCATGACCTTGCCTGAAACCCAGGTGGTCGTTGACCTTTTCACTAACAAGGCAGACCTTGTGGGGAAATATGCGAAGTATCCACTTGCTCAGGGCATCCTGATTACCAGCGCCATGGTTACACCGGTTGCGGGGAACATTTATCTTCCGGGGTCTAATTGGGCGCCCCTCATCCCGCAAGGGATGACGGCCATCGCTATCCCGATCACGCGCCTGTCCTCGGCCGCCTATGGAATTCGCGATGGTGATTTCGTGGATATTCTCGTTTCGCTGTTATTGGTGGACGTCGATTCTAGCTATCAAAGTGCCTTGCCAAACTACACGGCCGTCGTGACGGGTTCTGGCTACCTCCCTGACCAATTACCGGTATTGACTGATGCAATAGTCTCGGGTGGCCAGCCCTCTGCGCAGGGACGGACCGAGCTTGACGCGACGCTGAACGAACCTCTTTATGTTGTGCCCTCAGAGCATCAGCGCCCTCGCATGGTGACGCAGATGATTCTGAAGAATGTGCAAGTGTTGCACGTGGGTACTTTCCCCTTGCCGGGCGAGGCAAGTACTACTCAAGCGACTACAGGGCAAACTGAAACTGGTGCTACACCAACGCCGCAGCCTGGACAGCAAACGGCCGCGACGATCATTCGACCCGATGTGGTCACTCTGATGGTGACCCCCCAGGATGCCGTTACGTTGAAATATCTCTTGGATATCAATGCAAGTATTACGCTTACCTTACGCAACCCGAATGACCAAGAGGCGACTGCTGAGACGGAGGCAGCGACATTGCAGTACTTGTTGAGTCAGTACAATATTCCCGTTCCAGCAAAGCTGCCTTACGCGATTGAGCCGCGCACAGATGAGATTACGCCTCCAGTCTTGCCTAATGACACCCTTGTGACCGCTAAATAGGATTAATCCGTAATTCGAACGGCGAATTTTATAGTTTGGTGCGATGAAGCTGTCCGGCAAGGATCAGACCCCACTGGATTGTAGCATGGAGACTGTTCATGGGTGACGGTGACAAAATTCGCGTGCTGATTGTAGATGACATTGCCGAGACTCGCGAAAACATCCGCAAGTTATTACAGTTTGAAACGAATATCGAGGTTGTGGGAACTGCAAAGTCGGGGCGAGAGGCCATCCAGCTATCCCAAGACATGACGCCGGATGTTGTTTTGATGGATATAAACATGCCGGATATGGACGGTATCGCTGCCACAGAGGAGATACGCAAGAAGGCCCCCTCCGCGCAGGTAATCATCCTCTCTGTTCAAGGTGATCAGAATTACATGCGGCGTGCGATGTTGGTCGGCGCGCGTGATTTTTTGACCAAACCTCCCATGCCAGATGAACTGACATCAGCGATACGCCGCGCCGGTGCGATGGCGCGCGAAGAACGTGAAAAGCGCGCCCAGGCTTACGTCACGCCGGCTGGGAGTACATCACCGCTACTGGCCGGTGCAAGAATGACGCATGGCAAGATCATTATGGTGTACAGCCCTAAAGGCGGGTGTGGCTGCACAACGCTGGCGGTCAATCTTGCCCTGGCATTGCATAACGACGAAACACGAGCAATGCTCGTGGATGCCAATATGCAATTTGGGGACGTCGCTGTTTTTATGAACGAGCAGGGCAAAAATACTATCCTTGACTTGGCCCCGCGCGCAGAGGAGCTTGACCCGGATATTGTCGAAGAAGTGATGATCAGGCACGCCGCCTCTGGCCTTCATATCCTTGCCGGGCCTGCTCGTCCCGAAAACGCGGAAAAGGTCACGGCGGCTCAATTTACCAAGGTGCTCCAGTATCTTCGCCAGTTGTATGCCTATGTCGTGGTAGACACTTGTTCTTACTTGAATGATATTACCCTTTCGGTCCTGGATATCAGTGATGTCATCGTTCTGGTTACAACCCAAGATATTCCTTCCATCAAAGATGGAAGATTGTTCTTGGACCTGATGATGACCCTAGGTATACCCCTGGATAAAGTCGCGTTCGTGATGAATCGTTATGATAAGCGGATCGCCATCACGCCTGAAAAGGTTGCTGAAAACCTCAAGCAACAGTTGGTTGCAGTGATCCCACTGGATGAGCGCGTGGTCATCCCATCTGTCAACCGGGGTGTTCCGTTTGTCCTGGATAACAAGGCGCAGCCTGCCGCGCGAGGAGTATTCGCGCTTGCCGAGGCCCTGCGTGTTAAACTGCTGAGAGCCGAGGGTGAAGTGGCCGAGAAGGTGACGAGATGGTAGCTGTGAGGAGATAAAGGATGTCGTTACTTAAGCGAATAGAACAGGGAAAGTCCTCAGATGAGTCAGGCGCACCAGTGCAAACGACCGGCGAGGCTTCACGCTTGGCCTCCTTACAGACTCGCCGTGTGAGTGCGCCAAATGTAACGCCCCGGGCAGGAACTTACTTCGACCTGAAAACGCGCGTTCAAAACAAGCTATTAGCCGAGTTGGATCCTTCGATGGATATTACGAAGACAGAGGAAGTACGCCAGACGATCCAGAACCTGTATGAGCAGATACTCAGTGAGGAAAACATCGTTCTATCCCGGCCCGAGCGCGCTCGGCTTTTCGAGCAAATCGCGGCCGAGATCCTCGGCTTTGGGCCTTTGCAACCCCTGCTGGAAGATGACTCGGTGACAGAAATCATGGTCAACGGGGCAAAGAATATCTACATTGAGCGTAAGGGCAAGCTCCACCGTGTACCGGTGACGTTCGAAAGCAATGACCACGTGATGCGCATCATTGACCGCATCGTGGCTCCGCTTGGGCGGCGCATTGACGAATCCAGTCCGTACGTGGACGCCCGCTTACCTGATGGCTCGCGCGTCAACGCCATCATTCCTCCTATCTCACTGGTCGGCCCGACCTTGACAATCCGTAAATTTGCCAAGACGCCCATTACTGTCGAACAACTATTGGAATTTGGAACGATCACGGCTGAAGCGTTGCAATTCATCAAGGCGTGCGTACAGGCAAGGATCAATATCGTTATATCGGGCGGTACAGGTTCTGGCAAGACTACGTTGCTCAATATCCTCTCGAGTTTTATCCCCGGCGATGAGCGGATTATTACTATCGAAAACGCGGCTGAGTTGCAGTTGCGTCAGGAACACGTCGTCACGTTGGAATCTCGCCCTCCGAACATCGAGGGTCGCGGCGAGATTTCTATCCGGCAATTGGTGATCAACTCCCTGCGTATGCGTCCCGACCGGATCATCGTGGGCGAGATCCGCGACGAGGCCGCGTTGGATATGCTCCAGGCCATGAACACGGGCCACGATGGCTCTCTGACCACGCTTCACTCGAACTCGCCGCGCGATACACTAGCACGCCTCGAAACCATGACCCTTATGGCGGGCATGGAACTCCCCGTCCGCGCCATACGTGAGCAGGTTGCCTCGGCCATTGATCTGATCATCCATCAGGAACGCATGAGAGACGGCACGCGCAAAGTAGTCAATGTTACAGAGGTATCCGGCATGGAGGGTGATGTCATCACCACAACGGATATTTTCGTCTTCGAGCAAACAGGAATAGAAAGCGGACAAGTGATCGGCACCTTGCGGCCGACAGGTTTACGCCCAAATTTTATGGAGAAGATCGAAGCGGTTGGCATTCACCTACCTCCAACCATCTTCGGCGTTGGCTCTCGTCAACGCTATTAATGGATGGCATGAAAAATAAACTCTTTTCCCTTTATAAGATTGGCAGGTGATCCGGTGATAATTGTCTTGATCATTGGCGGCAGTTTGGCGTTGATCTTGCTTATCATTGGGTTGGCGTTTTCGTTGACCGGCGAACAAGCACTGGTGGACGAGCGGCTGAGCAAATTCCTCGAGGAGGAGAAGGTTTCCAAGGCGCCGAAGGAGACCAAAGGCGCGTTGACAGATTGGGTCAATCGGCGCGTCGAAAAATCCTCCTTTGGCAAGCGCATCGCGCGCGAGCTGGCACGGGCCGACTTGAAGTTCAAGCCTGGTGAATACATTGCCCTGTATGCAATCTCAATTACCAGCTTTGCATTTGTCGCCTTCTTCTTGGGTGGCAGGCTTCTTCCCTCAGCTTTCATCGGTGCAGTAGCGGGCGTATTTATCCCCCGCTTATACGTGAAACGTCAGCAGGCGAGACGGTTGCAGCGTTTCAACGATCAACTGCCAGATATGTTGAATCTGGTGGTCAATGGACTGCGCGCTGGTTTTTCCACGATGCAGGCTTTGGAAGCAGTGAGCAAAGAACTGCCGCCGCCAATCAGTGACGAGTTTCGCCGCGTTGTTCAGGAAATGCAATTGGGAATTCCTATGGAGACCGCTCTGAACAATCTCTTGCGGCGTATCCCTAGCGAAGACCTCGATTTCGTCATTACCGCGATCAACATACAACGTGAGGTCGGCGGTAACCTGGCCGAGATTCTGGATATTATCTCTTACACGATTCGCGAACGAATTCGCATCAAGGGTGAGATTCGCGCGCTTACTTCTCAGGTAATGTATTCTGGGCGTGCCCTGGCCTTAATGCCGCTTGGTTTGCTTTTGATTCTTTGGTTTATTAACCGGGAGTACATGATGGCGTTCTTTGCTGAGGCGAATCGACTGTGTGGGATCATCGCACTCGGTACAGCCGCTCTGATGATTGGTATAGGCTACTTCGTCATGACGAAGATTGCAGCGATCGAGGTGTGAGATGTGGACTGGAATAATTGTAGTCGTAATCATCACTGTGATCATTACCGTGATCCTCATTTTCGCAGGTATACGACAGCCAAAGGAGGAAGAAGATCCCTTGACAGCGCGCTTGGCGGCATTCGGTGAACGGGGGGAGGTCGCTTCGCTTGAAGAGATCGAGCTTTCCCAACCTTTCACCGACCGAGTGCTCTTACCTGTGGTGCGCCGTCTGGGCGATATATCCTCCCGATTTACACCTCAGCACCAGGTGGATACGACGGCGAAGAATCTGGAATTAGCCGGCAATCCCGGGCGCTTGGATGCCACTTCATTTTTAGCCTTGCGGTTTGTGGTTGCAGGCGCATTTGGAGGCTTGTTATTCCTGATATTCTTGTTTTCAAACAACTGGCCGGTATCACGCGAGTTCCTTGTCACGATAATTTTCACAATATTGGGTTTCTTCTTTCCTCAGCTCTGGCTAAAGAGCAGGATTACTGACCGCCAAAAAGAAATCCGTAAAGCCATGCCTGATGCCCTGGATCTGCTGACGATCTGCGTCGAAGCAGGACTGGGTTTTGATGCCGCCATGGCCAAGGTCAACGCTGAGTGGGATAACCAGCTTTCAATGGCTTTTGGACGCACTATCCGCGAAATCCAGTTGGGCAAACTGAGACGTGAGGCCCTGCGGGATATGTCTGATCGAGTAGGCATCCCTGAGATGACCAGCTTCGTGGCGGCAATCATTCAGAGCGAGCAGCTTGGCGTGAGCATGGCGAGGATCTTGCGCATCCAATCTGATCAGATGCGTATCAAGCGCCGTCAGCGCGCCGAAGAAGAGGCGCGAAAAGCGCCAATTAAAATGGTTTTCCCGATGGGTCTATTTATCTTTCCGGCGCTTATGATTGTATTGTTGACGCCTGCCGCATTTCGTTTGAAGGATACTCTCCTGCCATTGGCGCGTTAGGTCTTGTGCCCTATCATGGGAGCATATCACCTTTTGGGGTGGTTGTGGGGTGTTTTGGATTGGCTATACCCGCCCGTTTGTGGGGGATGCAGTCGGCCGGGTGCTCGCTGGTGCGCGGACTGCCAGCAGCAGGTCACGCCGGTGTCGGGTTCCATTTGCAATATTTGTGGGCTGCCAGTCGCTGGTGAGGGATTGTGTGAAGGCTGTCAGTTGCACATGCCGCCTTATACTGCATTGCGTTCCTGGGCCGTCTTCGAGGGGCCAGTGCGTTCCGCGTTGCACCGGTTGAAGTATCGGCGCAATGTGGCGCTGGGAGATGCACTGGCGCGTCCCCTGGCGGATTTCTGCCGCCGCTTGGATTGGCCAGTGCAAGTCGTCGTTCCGGTCCCGTTGGGGAAGGAACGCCTGCATGAACGCGGCTATAATCAAGTTGGTTTGATTGCCATGCCGCTGGCCGCGCTCAACCGTTGGCGATACGCGCCGCGTGCCCTATCCCGCGTACGCGAGACGAAATCTCAAGTGGGACTTTCGGCGTTCGAGCGGCAGGAGAACATGCAGGGAGCTTTTCGCGCCGACCCGCATCTGGTCGGCGGTTACACCGTTCTGTTGATGGATGATGTTGCTACGACCGGTGCGACACTTTCCGCTGGTGCTGAAGCACTGTTGTCTGCTGGTGCAGAAGCTGTTTTTGCGCTGACGCTGGCGAGGGCCTTGCCCCGCCATGGTTTGTAGGATGTTTGACAAATTCGTATCTTCTCGATAATTGGGGGAAAATGAGGGTTGGCAAGCTGGCGAAGTCCGCTTGTAAATCTCCATTCCCCACTTTTCGAGAGGTTATACAAATTCTTTTTTCAGGAGGAGCCTATGGCTTTGAAAACTGAGGTTGTTGCAAGAAATATGGAAGTTACCGATCGCATCAGGAACTACGTCACGAAAAAAACTGCTAAGCTTGATCGCTACATGAACGACATCGAAGAAGTAAAAGTAGAGCTTTCCTACGTCAAATCTGCTCGCAGCGTGATGGATCGACAGGTGGCGCAAATCACCGTGCGCGGCCGCCGCACCCTCTTGCGGACGGAAGAGCGCTCCGACGACATTTTTGCCGCCTTCGATACTGCTATAGATAAGATGCAGCGCCAGATCGAGCGCTTGAAGGGCAAGCGTCACCGCGGTCGTGGGGATGGGCGCTCAGCGGCGGAGGCGGTTGTCGAGCCGCCGGTTGAAAAACCCGACGAAGAGATTGCTGCTTCCCCTATCATGCGCCGCAAAACCTTCAACCTGCCCCCCATGAACGAGGCGGAGGCCCTGGAGCAAATGAGAATGCTCGGTCACGATAATTTCTTCATATTTTTCAATATAGAGACCAATGCCATCAACGTGCTTTACCGCCGCCGGGATGGCACCTACGGCTTGATCGAGCCTAAGCTCGCCTGACCTTCGCGGACCCGAATTCCACTGGCTCGGATAAGACTCTCCGGGCCAGTTCTTGTGAAGAGGTGGTATCATCCTGATAAAATGGGAACTCCTCTGAATTTGAGAAGTAAAAGAAGTGGACTATGGAACACATTGATTTCGACGACAATATCACTGAAGAGACGCTTCAAGCCAGCAAGGTGGATTTACGGGCGGTGCAGGAAGCCATCCGGCGACTATTGAGCGCGTTTGGCGAGAATCCCAAGCGTGCCGGATTGAGACAAACCCCGCAGCGCGTTGCCCGCATGTATGCCGAGCTGCTGGCTGGATATCAAATGGATCCGTTGGCCCTTGTCAATGGCGCGCTTTTCGAGGTCAAGTACGACGAGATGGTCATCGTGCGCGATATTGAGTTCTACAGCATGTGCGAACACCACTTGCTGCCCTTCATGGGCCGGGTGCACGTGGCCTATATCCCGGACGGGAAAGTGCTCGGCCTTTCCAAGATCCCCCGTATCGTGGACATGTTCGCCCACCGCCTTCAGGTGCAGGAACGCATGACTCGCCAGATCGCAGACCTCATCCGCGATTTGCTCAAGCCGCAAGGCGTGGCGGTGGTGGTCGAGGCACTGCACCTTTGCACGATGATGCGCGGCGTACAGAAGCACAACGCCCGCATGACCACCTCGGCCATGCACGGCGCTTTCCGCTCGAACCTGGCCACGCGCCAGGAATTCCTGGATAACATCTCGCGCGGCGCTTCTCCGCTGCAGATTTGACACTACGAAAAACTCCCGGAGACTAGCAGTCTCCGGGAGTGTTTGCTCATGGACGTTTTGTCCGGTGGGATCTCAGGCCCCATCGGAGCGTTATTTTTAGCGGACGATTTCTACGCCGACCGATTCCGCACCCTCTACTGCTCCCGGCTTCTCTACCCGCACCATCACTTTCCGGACCCTGGGCTGGCTGAGGCACAGATTAGCAATATCCTCCGCCAGCGCCTCGACTGTAAACCGCTCTGCGCCCTCCGCCCCCGCAGTTTGGGGGGCGACAAGGGCGCGGATTTTTTGTGCCACCAGGCTGTAGTCCACGCAATCGGCGATGTCGTCACTTTCGGCGGCGCGGCGCGTATCCGTGAACAGTGTCACGTTGATCAAAATATCCCTGGGTTTTTCGCGCTCCCAATCGTGGACGCCCAGGACACCGCGCACCCGCAAATCTTTGATGAACACTCTATCGTCGAAGCTCTGCCGTTTAACCTGTTGCATTAGAATCCTTTTTGTTCTACTGCCGCGCCACCGCGTGTATGAGTGCGCTCTCGTTTAACCTGTTGCATTAGAATCCTTTTTGTTCTACACTATAGTTGCAGTTTACCATAAACCTCCGTTCCTTCACCTGTTGCCATGCCGTTTTCCCACACTTCCTTCATCGGTATTGACCCGACCGCCGGTCGCAAGCCCTTCACTTTCGCCGCGCTCGACCCGGATTGCCGTTTGCTGGCATTGGAAGCAGGCGAGCTGGACGACGTGCTGACCTTCGTCAGCGAGCAGGATGCGGTAACCGTGGCGGTCAATGCTCCGTCCGCGCCGAATATCGGATTGGTGAAAAAGAAGCTGGAAGCGCAAAGCCTGACGCCAGGCTACCCGCGTGGCGTGGACATGCGCATGGCGGAATACGAGTTGCGTCAGCGCGGAATCATCCTTTCGTCCACGCCGGGGCGCACCGAGTCTTGTCCGGAGTGGATGCAACTCGGCTTTATGCTGTACCGCAAGCTGGCAGAGATGGGGTTCCAGCCGTATCCGGCCGAGAACGCCTCCCGTCAGTGGCTGGAGACCCATCCGCATGTCGCCTTTTGCGCACTGCTCGGCCAGTTACCGCTCTCCAAACCGACTTTGGAAGGTCGGTTGCAGCGCCAGTTGGGCCTTTATGAACTGGGCGTGGGCATCAAGGATCCGATGGATTTCTTCGAGGAGATCACTCGCCATCGTCTGGTGAAGGGAATTTTGCCTGTGGAAATAATTTATTTCCCCGAACAGTTGGACGCGCTCGTGGCAGCTTACACGGCTTACGTGGCTGCCAATAAACCGGGGGAGATATTGTGCATCGGTGCGAAGGAAGAAGGGAGGATTGTCCTGCCGGTGGGGGAGTTGAAGGATAGGTATTGAGCCAGCATACCACGATCCGTTCTATCGTTCACATCCAATCTATCCTTTGACCTGACTTGCTCATTTTAGTGTCCTGAAAACAATTTTTTAAGCACTGCTAAAGCCGCTTCGGGGATCTCGGGTTCTGCCAACATTTCTTTTCCATTAAACGTCACAATGCCAGATCGGATCGGGCG
>Ga0209610_1000098_pt1 | contig 41874 bp, 39 predicted proteins | sample LakKivw275mmetaG_FD_184137 | JGI IMG/M metagenome (GOLD analysis project Ga0209610, IMG submission 184137) | Anoxic lake water microbial communities from Lake Kivu, Rwanda to study Microbial Dark Matter (Phase II) - Lake Kivu water 275m metaG... | ecosystem: Environmental > Aquatic > Freshwater...
TTCACCGAGAGCGCCCGCAAGAATGTTGAGATCTCGCGCAAGCGGCTCGGTGCCGCCGAAGACGAAGGTGAAGCCGCGCCGGAATCGCCGAAGGGGGCAGTTGAGGCCAATCCCGGCACACCCGAGGCGCTGCCGGAGTCCCGGGACACCGGCCGGGCGGCTCCGCCCTCCAGCCCGTCGTCCCCAAACCCCAAACCCCAAGGAGCCCAGCCATGAGAATAATGGGCAAGGACCTGTTCCAGGTAATGCTCGACCCGGTCATGCTGACGCTGCTCGCCGCGTCGATTGCCGCGCTGGCACTGGTCATCGAACGCCTGCTGTACTTCCGTAAGAATCGCTGCAACACGACCCGCGGGGTGCTCGAGCTGCGGCGGCAGCTCTCGTCCGGTGGCCTTGCCGCCGGAATGGCATGGGCCCGGACCCAGGAGAACCCGATGGGCCGGATGTTCATCGTGATTTTGGAGAATGCCGAACTCGAGGCCGAGGAACTTGCCGACCTGAGTTACAGCCTCATCGTCGACGAGCGCATAAAGTACGACCACCTGCTGGGCGGCATGGGCACGCTGGCCAACGCCGCCACCTTACTCGGCCTGCTCGGAACTGTCACCGGTCTCATCAATGCGTTCAACCAGATCAGCATAACCAAGCAGGCCGGCCCGGACGTGGTCGCCGGCGGCATCGCCGTCGCGCTGCTCACGACCGCCTGGGGCCTGGGAATCGGCATCCCGACCCTTTTCGCCTACAACTACTTCAATAAGAAGTCGAGCGACATTGCGATGCAGCTCGAGGCCGCGGCGGACCGGGTCATTGTCATGCTCGGCCGGGCTCGTTCGAAGACCGGCAAGGCTGCTGCCGCGCCGAAGCCGGAGCCGCCGCCGCAGCCGGCCGAAGACACCGGCTGGAAGTTCTGATGCGCCGCCGACACATCGAACGCCGCAGGAATGACGGGCTGATTGTCAACTCGCTGGTTGACATCGCCCTTTCCCTCGTCATCGGGTTCATGGTGTCGATGCCCCTTTTCTTCGAGAACGGTATCTTTGTTTCGGCACCGGGTGTGGCCCAGGCGGGCGGCGCGGTGCCGGCCGGTTCTGACATCAAGGCGAACATCTTCCTGGCAAACAACGGCCGGATTCTGCTGAACGAAGTCCCGGTCAGCGAGGACAGCCTGCGGGTCCTGCTTCCGCGCCTGCTCGACCGGAGCGTGGCGCGGCGGGTGGTAATCTCGAATGACGAACAGGTCCTTTACGATGAAGTCATCCGCGTAATGGACATGGCCAAACAGGTCGGGGCCAACGACGTTGCCTGGCTCCGGACAAAGACTGCACCGTGAGTCTGAAAGCAGCGCCCAATCTCGACATCCTGCCGATGGCCTGTGTCGGCCTGATACTTGTACTGGTAATGATGATGATCTCGCCGATGGTGGTCACTCATACCCGCACCCGGGTTGACGTGCCGGCCGCGCACACCGGCCAGCGCGAGGTCCAGAACGACGTCAGCGTAGTCGTCACGCAGTCCGGGCAGTACCTGTTCGACGATGAGCCGGTCGCGACGCTGGCCGACGTCGGCGGCCGGGTCGCAGCCGCCGTCGCCAGCGACCCCTACATCTTAGTCGTGATTCGGGCCGACAAGGAGTGCTACGGCAATCAGGTCCTGGACGTCCTCGCCACGGCGAAACGCGCCGGTGCCGCGAGGATTGTCTGCGCCACGAAGAAGCTGACGACCAATGACTAGCATGTCACCCGGCATCGCTCTCCGCAAGATCACCGTCTACGAGGACCGCCGGTCCTCGGCGATCTGGCTCGCCATCGGCCTCTCCGCGCTGCTTCACCTGGGCAGCATGTTCGGCGCCTCTGTTTTCCGGCCGGCTGCGGTCAGGCCGGGAGAAGAGCTGATCCAGGTCGACGTCTACGACATCACCCGGCGCCCCGAGGTCGCGAAGGTGATTCCCCGGCAGGAACTGGGAGGGGGCGGGACAAGCCCCGGCCCGGCCGACGCCGGCGCGATGAGCTACACTCCGTCCGGCGCTCCCGATGGACCGACCATCGACCTGGCGAGCGCGCTTGACCGCGGACCGTCGCAGGCGAAGATCGATCTCAGTCGCTACGAGCTTGACCGTTCCGGTGGCGGGATGGACATGGTCTACCTCGGTGGCAAGGGTGGCGCTCAGTCGACCGACGAGATTCTCGCCCAACCGTCGATTGCCCTGACCCGCGCTCCCGGTGGTAGTGGCGTGGGCGGCGGCCGTGGCGTACCCGGCATCCCGCAGCCATCGGCACAGCTCACCATCGAGCACCGCGAGCTCGCGACGCCGGCCGCCCGCTGCCTGCCGACCGCCGGCAGCCAGGAACCACCCAGGGTCGAGACACCGGTATCGCGCGGCACCAACTTCTCGGTTGCCGGTCCCATATCTCAACGGGAAATAACCCGGAAGCTCGTCCCCCACTACCCGAAGTGGGCGCTCGACCGCCGCGTGTCCGGCACGGTGGTCGTCCGCATCTGGGTGCAACCCAACGGTCAGGTCAAGGGTGCCCCGACCGTCGAGTCGAGCTCCGGCTATCCCGACCTCGACCAAGTAGTTGTTGAGGCGCTTCGCGGCTGGGAATTCGCCGCGCTGGGCCCGGAGGTCAAATCCGAGGACCAGTGGGGCATAATCACGTTCAAGTTCGTGCTGGCCTGAGGATATGACGTTACTCATCATTGTGCTGCTCTTCGGTCAGCAACCGGCGGCCTCGGTCCGACCCGAATCGACCGCCGCCCGCCCCGAAAGCTCTGCGGCCGCACCCTCGGGCAGCGGCGACCAGCATGCCATCGGCGAAGAGGTCATCAAAGGCGAAACCGAGGTCAAGATCGAAGACCTGAAGCCCTATTTCCCGCCGCAGCTCGATCCGTTCTCCCCGGTCAACGAACTGCTGGCCCCGGAAAGCTACGTGCTTGACGACGCGCTCTACCATTCGGTCGACTCAATGACCATCCCCCAGTACTTCGCCCATTCCTCGTACCTGCGGATACCGACCGAGCGCACCTTCATCTATGGCGACATGATGGTCTTCCTCCCCGCTTTCGAGCAACGGGTGATGAACTGGGACCTGCAGGTGTCGAATTCTCTCGGCGAAACCGTGCGCCGCATCGCGCACCGGGGCCAGCCGCCCGCCGTCATTACCTGGGACGGCAGAACCGACGCGGGCGAACCGATCGCTCCGGGCGAGGTGTACAGCTTCACCTTCAATGCCTACGACGCCCAGGGCAATCAGACCCGGATTCCCGGCACGCCTCAGCGGGTGAACGGAATCGTACAGGAGGTCGGCGATGAATGGGTCGTCTCGGTCGCGGCCGACCAGATCTTCACCGAAGACGGCGCGCAGTTGCTGGAGCGGGCGGTTCCCCGAATCGACGAGGCTGCCAACGTCGTCAAGGAGAAGTTCAAGAAGCAGGTCGTTGTCTACGTCTACACCGAGCGGGAACGCCTCTCGGCCGAACGCTGCCGGGTTATTGAGGCCGAACTGAGTCGCCGCGTAGTGCTGCCGGCGGGCGCGCTCAGTGTCGTGCCGCGCTTCGTGCCGGGGCTTCAACCCAAACTGTCGAAAATAGAAATCCACATCCTCTAACCGGCGCCGCCGTCATCCGGTCGGGCAGGACGCCCCTGAATCCGATATTAAACCACAGAGTTCACAGAGGTCCCGAAGGTACAGGCCGGAGATTCTGGCTTCACCTGTTCTGTGCTCTCAGTGGGCTCTGTGGTTGGCCCAATGTCGGCTCTGGGAATCACCGCCTTGATTGACGAACCGGCAGCAGACATTATGATTAACCGAGTGGCCAAATCCGGCACGCACGAATCACAACCCCGCTGGCCGAAGCGTCCCATCTCGGTGGTAGTCGCCGGGACCGGCTCGCACGTCCCGGAGCGCATCCTGACCAACGCCGACCTCGAGAAGATGGTGGACACGTCGGACCAGTGGATAACCGAGCGCACGGGCATGAAGGAACGCCACATCGCCGCGCCCGGCGAGTCCGCCTCCGACCTCGCTGTCGTAGCCTGCGAGAAAGCCCTGGCTGAGGCAAAGGTCAAACCCGAGGAGCTCGACCTCATCATCGTTGGGACGGTGACCGGGGACATGACATTCCCCTCGACTGCCTGCGTCCTGCAGCAGCGGCTCGCGGCGGCTCACGCTGCGGCATTCGATGTAAGCGCGGGATGCACCGGTTTCATCTACTCGCTCAGCATCGCGCGGCAATTCATCGCCAGCGGCGCCTACCGGACGGCGCTGGTCGTCGGTGTCGAGGTGCTGAGCAAAATCACCGACTGGACTGACCGTGCGACCTGCGTCCTGTTTGGTGACGGCGCCGGCGCAGCAGTACTGAAGGCAGGTACCGAACCCGACAAAGGCATCCTCGCAACCTACCTGGCAGCGGACGGCGGCGGTGGCCGGCACCTTTACATGCCCGCCGGCGGTTCGCGTCTTCCCACGAGCGCCGAGACCGTCCAGCAGCGTCTGCACACCCTGAAGATGGACGGGAACGCCACCTTCAAGGTAGCGGTCCGCAGTATGGCCGACGCGGTCAAGAATCTGCTCCGGCAGACCGGCCTGGAACCCGAAGGCGTGAAGCTCCTGATCCCCCACCAGGCCAACCTGCGCATCATTGATGCCACCGCCAGGTTGCTCAAGTTCCCTTCCGAACGTGTCTTCGTCAACATTGCCAGGTACGGAAATACCTCATCGGCTACGACGATCATCGCGCTGGACGAGGCCCGCAAGGGCGGGCTGGTGCATTCCGGCGATGTGGTTATGCTCGTCGCCTTCGGCGCCGGCCTCACCTGGGGCGGCGTCGTAGTCCGTTTCTAGCTACACCCCCGAAGGCAACCCCCGGAGTCCCGCGCCCAGGCTCTCGCCTGTTGAACGGCGCCGGCGCTGACTCAATTGTGCTTCGGCGCGAGCTCGTAGACGAGCCCACCAGCCAGGGCCAGGCCCGCGGCCACGAACATTATGGTGCGGTACCCGAACGCGCCGGTGACTCCTTCAAGCAAGGCTCCCGCCACGGCCGCGAGACTGACGACCGACTGGAACATGCCGGCGGCGCTGGACCGTTCTGGATTGACCCTCATCAACTCCTTGAGCGAACCAAGGTACAGGCAAGACCAGGAGAGCGCAAGGAAGACCTGGATGGGCACGACCTGCCGAAAGTCCGTTGCGATGCCGAACGCAGCAAAGACCAGCACCGACAGGATGAACCCGAGCGTGATGAGCAGTCTCTCGCTGGCTCGTTCGACCAGATTCATGAACAGAAACTGGCCGACCGGGTTAATGGAGTATACCGCGCCGACCCAGAACCGGCTCGCGCCCAGGTCCGACAGGTAGACCGGGAATATCGTCCAGATCGAATAGGCACCCATATGCCGGAGCAGAAATGACAGGTAGAGCCACCAGTTGCGCCGGAGCACTCGACTGTCAATGAACGGCTGGGCCAGCCGTACGTGCTGGTGTTTGAGGCCGAATGCGGCCGCGATCACGGTCAACGCCGTCACCGCGGCAGCCGCCGGGAATATCCAGTCGGGTCGGACCAGCCCGAGTACCAGCGCGCCCGCGCCCCAGCCCAGCGAACCGAAACTGCTGAACCGGCCGAGCAGCGTACTCCGGTCGTAGAAGTAGGCCATCAGGGCCGCTGGAAACACTCCGACACAGAGCCCGGCAATCGCGCGGACTATGAACAATCCGCCGAGCCCCCGAACGAGGCTGTGGGCCGCGATCGCGAGCACCGAGATGGCAAGACCATAGACAACGAACCGCTTGCGGTCCCCGTAGTCTGCCCAGCGCCCGAACAGTACGCTCGACAGGAAGAGCGTCCCCTGGTAGACGCCGACGAGCAGCCCGATTTGCGAGCTGTTGGCGCCGAGCGCCTGAGCAAGCAGCGGCACATAGACGGTCAGCGCCATCAGGCTGGCGTTGCTCAGGAACTGGACTGCGTAGGCTGTTAGCACGGTGAGAGGTGCGGAGACACGGAGACGCGGCCTCGGCTAGTCACGCACCGGGAGGGGCGCGAGGCGGGAGGCCGGGAGCGATTGGTACCAGTCGAGCAGGGGCTGCACCTCGGCACTTCGTCCGGCCCGGGCGAGGGCCTGCACGCGCCTCATCAAGAAGTACCGGTACCGGTCCAGGGATGCTTTGGTCCGGACATCGAGTTCGTGGCGCGGGAGGCGGACCATGAAGGTCGTGTAGTCGAACCGGGGCAGGAGGGTATCGGTGCGGACCTGAAATAGCAGGCCGACCGGGGCAAGGGGCATATGTGAAAGCATTTGTTGCGCGTCGGGGTTCGCATCCGCGGCAAAGGTGGTGTAGGCGGGGCGGTCCGGGTTCCTTGTGATGAAGCTGCGCAGGAGTTCTATGAATCGGCGCTGGATTTCGGCCGGGTCTTTGAGCCGGCCTTGTTCGAATTGGTTGAGGTACGGTTGGAAGGCATCGAGTTCGGGCCTCGACCGTTCGACGAGCCACGGGTAGTCACGGGCGAGGTAGGTGAGGTACCAGGACCGCCGGACGAGTTCTTTGTCGATGATGCAGACGTCAGGACGCACGTGTTCGACGTGTTGGAGGTAGAACACCGGTGAGTAGATATCCCACCAATCGGAGATGATTATCGCATTCTGCCCGGCCGAGCGAAGCGTGTTCATCGCCTGGTCGTAGGCCACGTAGTCACTTTGCTTGCCCGCGACCCCGAAGTTCAGCGCCAGTGCCCCGAAACCTGTGAGCCAGATCGCGTGCCGCCACTTCCCGACCCTCCGGGCCAGGTCCTCCAATCCGACCACGAGGAACACCGCGAGCGCGACCAGGCATGGCAGGTAGTACGACTCGATGTCGGGAATCGAGTAGTTGACCGCGTAGGCGAACGCCACTGCCGCAGAAACTGCGAGACCGACTGCCAGAGCACGTCTCCTGCGAAACAATATCATGGCCCCGTAAAACACAATCGGCACCAGGATGTACAGGAAGCTGCGCGCGAGCAGGACTGTCCCGCGCCCGGCATTGTGAATCACCGTTCCGAGCGACCCCGAGAACATCCAGACCTGATACTGCCTGCCGGTCACGTGCCGCAGCAGACCGGCAAGGGTCGAAGGATCGTCCCATGACAAGAGCGGCCCGGCCCTGGCACGGAGGACCAGGAACAGATACGGAGATATCCCAAGCAGGAAGAGCAGTGCGAGTACCGGGATGCGCCGCGTCAATTCGCGGCGGGATGCGACCGCGACGGTGAGGAGCACGCCGAGGACTGCGCTCGCCGCCGACATGTGATTGGTCAGGGCGAGACCAGCCAGGTACGCAAGTATCGGCAGGCCTCCTCCCCTCTGCGCCGACTCGGCTGCCAACCAAAGCAGCAACACCAGCACCAGCGTCAGGCTGTAGACTTCTACGTCCACCGCCACGGCCCACACCGGAAAAGAGAAACCGACGAGCAGCGCAACGGCTCCGGCAACGGTCCGCGATGCGCCCAGCCGCAGACTGAGGCGAAGGAATAGACCAACGCCGCACGCAGCGAGGATTGCGCTCAGCACCGCCACGCGGTTCACGACCGTCCCGACCGGGACCAGGGTACTCAGCCGGCCCAGCATCGTGTAGAGCGGGTATCCGGTCGGATGCAGGATGTTCAACAGGTAGCAGCCGCTGGCCAGTTCTCCTGAGTCAATCAGCCCGACCGCTGGCGATAGAGTCACGAGATAGCCGGCCAATACGAGCGGCACTACGAACCAGACCAGGAACCGACTGCCCGGAATGTTCAACTCAGGAGCCCTGTTTGTTTGCCGGCAGCGGCGCCACGCGGCTGGCCGCTAGCGACCGGTACCAGTCGAGCAGTGCCTCGGCCTCATCCGCGCGTCCGGCGGCGAGAAGCGCCTGCGCCCGGACCCAGACGAAGTACCGGTAGCGGCCGAAGACGGCTTGCAGGCGCGCGTCCAGCCGGTGACGCGGCAGCCGGACCACGAGCGTCGTGTAGTCGAACCCGGGCAGCACCGAGTCCGCGCGAATCTGGAACAAGAGCCCGACCGGCTCGCGCGGCACTCCCGCCAGCATCAGCCGGCTTTCCGGTCCGGCGTCCACCTCGTAGGTCGTATACGCCGGACGTTCCGGACTACGCCCGATGAAACTCTCCAGCAGAGTAACATACCGCGGCCTGATTCCGGTCGGGTCCTTCAGCCGTCCATGCTCGTATGCCTCAAGAAGCGGGCGCAGGCTCTCGATCTCAGACCGCGACCGCTCGGCCAGCCACGGATAGGCCCGGGAAAGATAGTCGAAGTACCACGAACGCCCGGCCAGTCCCTTCTCGATGACACAGACATCGGGTCGCACGTGCTCGACGTGCTGGAGATACAGCAGCGGCGCGTAGATGTCCCACCAGTCGGTGATTATCGTCGCATTCTGCCCCGCCGACCGGAGCGTGTTCATCGCCTGGTCGTAGGCCACGTAGTCGCCTTGCTTGCCCGCGATCTGGAAGTTCAGCGCCAGCGGCAGAACGCCGGCGAGCCAGATCGCGTGCCGCCACTCCCCGACCCGCCTTGCCAGGTCCTCGAGGCCAATCATCACGAAAACCGCGAGTGCGACCAGACATGGCAGGTAGTACGACTCGATGTCGGGAATCGAGTAGTTGACCGCGTAAGCGAACGCCGCGACTGCGGAAACCGCGAGGCCAATGGCGAGGCGCTTTCGCCGTCGAAAGAGGATAACTGCCCCGTAGAATACAACCGGGACGAGCACGTAGACGAAGGTCCGCGCCAGCAGGACCGCCCCGCGCGCCGAATTACGCGCCACCTCGCCCCACGACTGTGAGAACATGAATAGCTGGTACTCCTTCCCGGTGACATGCCGCATGAAACCGTTGAGGGTCGACGGATTGTCCCACGGGAACAAGGGGCCGGCCCGGGTCCGCAGCACGAGATACAGGTAGGGGGATAGACCCAGTAAAAACACGGCCACTAGGGCTGGTAAACGTCGCAGGAATTCACCGCGGTAGACAATCAAGACGGCCAGCAGCACGCCCAGAACGGCACTCGCCGCCGACATGTGGTTGGTCAGGCTCAACCCGGCAAGATACGAAAGCACCAATAGCGGCCCTCCGCGCTCGGCCGACTCGGCCGCCAGCCACAGCAGCGCCACCAGTACAAATGTCAGGCTGTAGACCTCGACGTCAACCGCGACCGACCACACCGGTATCGACAAGCCGACCAGTAGCGCGGTGGCCCCCGCGACGGTCCGCGACACGCCCAGTCTGAGGCCGAGCAAGAGCATCAGACCAACGCCGCACGCCGCCAGCACTGCGCTCAGTACGGCCACCCGGTTCACGACCATCCCCAGGGGAACGAGGGTGCTCAGCCTGCCCAGCACCGTATACAGGGGATAGCCGGTGGAATGAAGGATGTTCAGCAGGTAGCAGCCGGCTGCGAGCTCGCCGGAGTCAATCAGTCCGACGGTCGGAGAGAGAGTAACGAGATAGACGGTAGACGTGAAAGGGACAACGAGCCAGACCGACAGCCGACGGAATCCGGAGAGCGGGGAATCCGGAGTTCTAGTGTTCGGCATTGAATCCCTCGAATCCTGGAATCCTCGAATCCTCTCTTCCGGTCATTCCCCCAGGTACGCCGCCTTGACCTTCGGGTCGCGCAGAAGCTCATCGGCCGGCCCCGACAGCACGACCTTGCCGGTCTCGAGCACGTACGCCCGCTGCGCAACCTGCAGGGCCATGAACGCGTTCTGCTCCACCAGGAGAATCGCCGTCCCCTGCCGGTTTATCTCGCGGATGATGTCGAATATCTCGCGCACCAGTATCGGCGAAAGACCCATCGAAGGCTCGTCGAGCATCAGGAGCCTGGGCCGCGCCATCAAGCCGCGTCCCATGGCAAGCATCTGCAGCTCGCCGCCGGAGAGCGTACCCGCGGTCTGTCCCAGCCGTTCCTTCAGCCGCGGGAACGACTTGAACACCCTTTCCATTGCCGCGCCCGACTCCGCCTGCGGCCGGTTGTACGCTCCCAGCAGCAGATTCTCGCGCACGGTCAGGTAGGCGAATGGCTGCCTCCCCTCCGGCACGTGAGCGATGCCGAGTTTCACGACCTGGTGCCCTGCCATCCCGTCAATCCGCCTGCCGTCGAACGCAATCTCGCCGGCGGACGGCTTCAGCAGGCCGGAAATCGTACGCAGGGTCGTGCTCTTGCCGGCGCCGTTGGCCCCGACCAGAGTCACAACCTCGCCTTCGCGCACGTCGAACGAAATGCAGTGCAGCGCCCGAATCGCCCCGTAGTCAACCGCCAGGTCCTTCACACTCAGCAGCAAGGCCGCTCCAAGCAGACAGCCCGCAGTGGTCCAGTGCTCAAGTGATCAAGTGGTCTGGTGACGGAACCTCGACCGGACGTTCGGCCACTGGACCACTGGACCACTGGGTCACTGCCCCTCATCCGGATTCCATGCGTCATTCGGACTCCGTCATTCGTCATTTACCGAGGTACGCTTCAATGACCTTCGGGTCCCGCTGAATCGCCTCGGGTGCGCCCTGCGCGATGACCTCGCCGAAGTCCATGACGATAACCCGTTCGCACACACCCATCACAACCTTCATCTGGTGCTCAATCAGCAGCACGGTCAGCTTGAACCGCTCGCGCACGAACCGGATGAGCTCCATCAGGTTGCCGACCTCGAACGGGTTCATCCCCGCTGCCGGCTCGTCCAGCAGCAGAAGCTTTGGCTCGGACACCAGCGCCCGGGCGATTTCGAGTCGCCGCTGCTCGCCATAGGGCAGGTTCCGCGCTAACTCATCACGCCTGCCCTCAAGCCCCAGGATCGAGAGCAGCTCCGTCGCTCGTTCGGTCACCTGCCGCTCGTCCCGCTGGAACCCTGGCCCGCGCAGAATCGTGCTCAAAAGCCCGGCCTGGCCCCGATGGTGGTGGGCGACTCGGACATTGTCGAGCACCGAGAGTTCCCTAAACAGCCGGATGTTCTGGAAAGTCCGCGCGACTCCGCGCTGGTAGATGCGGTGCGGTTTGATACCGCCGATGTCGCTTCCGTTGAAGAATATTCCCCCCCCGGTTGGCACGTACATACCGGTTATCAAATTGAACACGGTGGTCTTGCCCGCGCCGTTAGGCCCGATGAGACCGACGAGCTCGTGCTCAGCGACGGACATGGTGAAGTTGTGAACCGCCACCAGGCCGCCGAAGGCCTTGGTCAACGCACGGGTTTCAAGAACGAAGCTCAGCCGGGGTCTAGGGGTCAAGGGGTCCGGGATTCTAGTGCCCGCCACTCGACTCCTCGATTCCTTGAATCCTCGAATCCTCTCTCTTCGTCATTTCGTCGTGTGTGGCCTCAGGAACTTGAACTCCGTGCCCGCGAAGATGCCGCCGGGCCGCGCCAGCATGAAGATGACAAGTAGCAGCGGGTATATCACCCAGCGCCAGTCCTGGACTGCCGGCGGCAGCACAATCCGCAGACCTTCGAGCAGGAACGTCCACGCCACCGCCGCGACAATCGTCCCGGAGATGCTGCCCAGCCCGCCGAGCACCACGACCAGGAGGACGTCGATGGACTTCAGGAAGTCGAAGTTGGACGGGTGCAGGAACGTGAACAGGTGTGCGTACAGTCCACCGGCCGCGCCCGCATACATGCAGCCGATAACAAACCCCAGGGTCTTGTACCGTGTGCTGTCGATGCCGACGGCCTCGGCGGCCAACTCGTCCTCTCGCACCGATATCAGCGCCCGGCCAATACCCGACCAGACGATGTTCCGCAGCACCACGACCGCAACCAGCGCAAGCGGGAACACCCATAGGAACGAAGTGAACTTCGGAATCGCACTCATGCCCCGTGACCCGCCCATGGCCGGTACCACCGTATCCGAGTTGTCCAACAGCACCTTCACGATGATGCCGAAACCCAGCGTGGCGATGCCGAGATAGTCGGACTTCAGCCGCAGGATCGGCAGTCCGATGAGCAGGGCCACGAACCCGGACAACACTGCCCCGGCCGCGAGCGCGAGCAATAGGACCGCCGGGTTGTGTCCACCGATAGTGCGGGTCACAAGCGCCGCCGTGTACGCGCCGATTCCGTAGAAGGCGGCATGCCCCAGCGAGAACTGCCCGGTGTAGCCGTAGATGAGGTTCAGCCCGAGCGCGGAGATGGTAATGATGCCGGCCAGGTTGATGATCTGCTGCCAGTACAGGTTCAGCGCACCGGTGAGAATCAGCGTCTCGATGCCGATGTAGACGGCCAACGCCACCAGCAGCGCTATCGCACCGGAGTAACGTGGTCTTGCTTTCATAGCGCCGAAATCTGCGTCACTCGGGTTTGATTCGTCATTCGGACTTCGTCATTCGTCATTTGCCCGCTAGACTTTCTCTCTGCTCGGCTTCCCGAGGATTCCGGCCGGACGCACCAGCAGCACCAGTATCAGTATCCCGAACGCCACCGCATCCCTGAACGTCGATGATATGTAGGCCGAGGTGAACGTCTCGACCACGCCCATGATGAGCGAGCCGAGCATTGCCCCGGGAATCACGCCGATTCCGCCCAAAACGGCCGCGACAAACGCCTTCAGCCCCGGCATGACGCCCATGAACGGGTTTATCTGCGGGTAGGCGATGCCATAGAGCACACCGCCGGCGCCGGCCAGCGCCGAACCCACGCCGAACGTAACCGATATAACCCAGTCAACGTTGATGCCCATCAGACGGGACGTGTTGTGGTCAAAGGAGACCGCCCGCATCGCGAGCCCGGTCTTGGTATTGTTCACGAACAACGTCAGTGCCACCATCAGGATGGTTGAGACCGCGAACACGATTAGCTGGATGTTGCTGACCGCGACGCCGCCGACGGCAAACGAAGTGACGGCGAACGGCCGCGGAAAGGCCCGATAGTCGGGCCCGAAGACAAACCGAAGGCTCGTGAAGTACTCAAGGAAAAGCGAGACGCCCATGGCGGTAATAAGTGCCGATATCCGGGGGGCACTGCGCAACGGCCGATAAGCCACGCGTTCGATGACCATGCCCAGGATGCCGCACCCGACCATCGCTGCCATAATCGCCAGCGGCCATGGCAGCTTCCAGCTCGCCAGCGCGTAGAACCCGAAGTACGCGCCGACCATGAACACGTCTCCGTGCGCGAAATTGATGAGCCGGACGATGCCGTAGACCATCGTGTATCCCAGTGCAATAAGGGCGTAGACGAAACCAAGCTGGAGCCCGTTTATCAACTGCTGGAGGAAATAGGACACGCGCAATCAGAATCCCAAAACCCGGTCCGATGTCAAGCCGGGCACGTACCGGGCACGTACCGGCCGACCGGCCAATCACCTGGTCTCGGCCCGGCCGGCCCTGTTCCATCTCCGGCGGCCCCGCCGTCAATCTGCAATCGGGGCCCGGTAACCCGCGGAATGCACCGGCGCCGGCCGCTTTATATAGGGTCGAGGCCGGCCGCTTGACTTGGTTCGCGGTCGCCCTAGAATAGATTGGCAGGTTTACCGAGAGGAGGCCGTATGGCCAGAAAATGTCTGCTCCTGGTCCTGACTGCCGGGCTCGCCGCATCGCTGCCCGCGCAGGGCTTGATAATCGAAAGCCACGAGGTGCCGTCCGTCCTGGGCACCTATGGCAAGTTCAAACAGAATAGTTCGTCGTTCACCTGGCCCGCGTTCGATACAACCCGCACCCACTGGGACCTGACGTCCTATCCCGGCGGCCAATTCTCGAGGGTCGGCCTCGTCAACTGGCAGTCAGGCGAGGAACCGGCGCCGGACTCGATGGCGGCCGACGCGCCCAACCCAGGCATCCTGGAAATCGATACGCTTGGCTCGGGCGCGATTCAGGACATCTACGAGTACGAAGACTCAACCGGGCTCTATTCCGACGGCGTCGACTTCTGGCAGGGCGGATTCAGGTTTCTCGGCAACTACCGTCCGGACGCAAGGGTCTATGCCACACCGATGCAGTACGGCACGAACTGGTCGAGCAGCGTTAACTGGGCGTATGAGATCACGCCCGGTCTCCCCTACACCGCGACCGAAACCCACACCAAGAAGGTCGTGAGCAAAGGAAAGGTCAAAGTGCCGGTTTCCGGTGACTACTACTGGCCCTGTCTGGTCATCCGCGACCACATGACGTTCAGCGACAACCTCGGCAGCCTGGACGCACGCTGGATCTACGAATGGGTCGTGCCCGGCCCGTTCAGCGGCGCGAACGGCGTGGCCGCGACAATGAGCCAGAGCAATGACGACCAGAACTTCACCGACGTCGCAACGATGATGCAGCTCTCAGTCTCCTCCATACCGAACTGGGACGTGCGGCCGCCGGCATTCTCCTACACCCGGGTCTGGCCGGACACAACCTTCATCGGGCCTTACGTCGTCTGGTCGGTCATCCAGGACAACGATGCGGTCGGCGAAGAATCGCTTTTCTACCGCGTGGACACGGCCGCCTGGGCCGGGACCGCGCCCGATTCGTCCCGCTCCGATACGTTCTATTTCACCATACCATCGGTTGCCCACTCATCGCGGATCGACTACTTCGTCTGGGCAAGAGACTCATTCTCGACCGCCAACGACATCGACCTTTGGACGACGTGGCCGGTCTGCTCCCCGGAAAGCACGATGGTCACGTTCCACGTAGACATCACCGGCGTGGCGGAGCAGCAGCCGGTAATCCCGGGCCGCATCGGGCTCTCCGCCTCTCCCAACCCGTTCGGCGCGGCAACCACGTTCTACTTCAACTACCCGAACGTACATCGGGCAACCATCAAGGTCTTCGCCAGCTCCGGCGAGCTGGTCCGCAACCTCGAGATGTGGCCGGTGCCGACTCTCGGGTTCCAGGCCCGCTGGGATGGCCGGAACGAAATGGGTGAACCGGTGCCCGCCGGCACGTACCTCTACCGCGTCGAGAGCCCCGGGTATACCGAAGCGCAGAAAGTGACGCTTACCCGCTGACGCGGATAGTTCGATTGGCAGATTGCAGCGGCCGGCGAGGGTCACCTCGCCGGCCGCTCATTCGGACCTCGTTATTGGCTTGTCATTGGCCGCAACGACGCCTATCCGGCAGCGCGTCATTCGTGCTTCGGCCATTCGAGCTTGATTCGTCATTAGGAATTCGGACTTCGACATTGCAGTGAGAGGCCCGCTAACCAGGCACAAAAGGAGCAGCCTTGACCCTAGAAACAGTGGCCGTTGCACGCCCGGACGACACGAACGTCATCATCGGCCAGACCCACTTCATCAAGTCCGTTGAAGACATCCACGAACTGATGGTGACGGCCGTGCCCGGCGTGAAATTCGGCCTCGCCTTCAACGAAGCCTCGGGCCCGTGTTTGGTCCGGCACTCCGGCACCGACCCTGAGCTTGAGAAGCTGGCGGTGAAGAACTCGGAGGCAATCGGTGCCGGCCACACATTCACACTCATCGTGCGCGGAGCGTATCCCATCAATGTCCTGCCCCAGCTCAAAGCCCTGCAGGAAGTCTGCTCCATTTTCTGCGCCACTGCCAACCCGGTCGTGGTCGTGGTGGCCGACACGACGAGCGGCCGCGGAATCATGGGTGTAATCGACGGTGAGAAACCCCGGGGCGTCGAAGGCGACAAAGACATCGCCGACCGCAAAGCCTTCCTCCGCAAAATCGGCTACAAACAATAGGCGCGCGGGACCCGTCCTCGTTTCGGACCCTGTCGCGGGCCCGGGTGTCCCCTGGTAGGATTGTCTTCCCGGAAGACGGGGCTGCCACAGTCCGGCAGGATGCGGCGCAAGGCGAACGACTGCTGCGAGAGACTACGGCAGGCTGAACCAGCGGCAGAGCGGGAGCTTGGCGGCTGCTCGGGGCGAAACACGGACGAGCTCGTTGCGATGCACTTCGATACGCGGGTACTTGGAGAACTCGCGGGGCAGAATCCATTCGTCTTCCTCGTACCTGACTGGCAGCAGCGCGTAGCGGCCCGGCAGAGCCGTCGCCCGCGCCACGTCCAGCACCCAGGTCAGCCGCTCTGTGTCCCTGGTCCGCTCCGAAAGTAGTGCCACGAGCCACGCGTCCGGCATCACGAGCCGGTCGCGCAGCCGCTCCATGTTGTATCCGCCCTTCTTGAACAAACTGCCCGCCGACAGGTCGGGATGGATATTCACGCCGCAGGTCGCGAGCGCGCGTGCCGCTGTGCTGACCATGCCCCAATCCTCAAACGCGTAGGCTAGGTACACAGTCGGTGCGCCTGCGGTCCGGTACCTCAGATAGCTCGAACGCTTGCCAACCGCCGCCTCCGCCCGAGCGCGGGCGAACCGCGCGTAAAGGGATTGATAGGTGACGATACTCAAACCAGTCAAATCATAGTCTCCCCGGCTGCCTAGTCAACCAACCGGCAGGGGCCCTGAATCCGACATTGAACCACAGAGCGCACAGAGGTTCCAGGGGTACGGGCCGGATTCCGACTTCACCCTCTCCGTGTTCTCCGTGGCCTCAGTGGTTAGTTCTATCTCGGTTCTGGGACAGGGGCCAATTCAGCAGCGCATCCACGACGCGGCCTGTTGGCCGCGATTCCACCGAAAGAACGAAGAGGCCGGCACCAAACACAGATGAACGCGAATGGCCGATCGGATACGACCGAGGCCGGAAGGTAACCGCAGATGGCGCAGATTCGCCGCGGGACATGACCGACACCTCGTCTTTCGGATCGTGTCCCAGGCCATCCTGAGGGATATGGCCATCGGTCAGGGCAGCCCCAGTTTAGTATATGTCCCATTCGGATTTCGACCGGAAATGCCCTAAGTTCCATGTTCTCAATCGACTATTCACCATCTCCGAATCTCCCCTATCCCGTCCCCCAGGCTATTCCGCAAGCTGTTGTCCGAACCGCTCGGAAAGCAGTCCGGACGATTGCCCGGCGTGCTATCCATAGAGGAATCCGGAAAGCTCCCTGACCTGCTATTCGGTCAACTGCAGGCCAAGCTATCCGCCGGGGAACTCGGACAACAATTCGACCGACTGCCGATACCGCTGTTGCGCAAGCTGTCCCGCAGATTCTCCGGAGAACTGCTCAGCACGTGACTCGGAGCGCAATCTGCCGAGCGGCACGGTAGGCAGTCTTCTCCGCTGTTCGGAGAGGAGTCCAGCAGGCTCCCCGGCCGGCCATCTGGACGGCAGTCGCTGCTGCGCCGAAGCCGATGAGCAAGGGGCAGGCTCGCGCCCGCCCCTCTTCTGCTTGCGCTCTGGTCCCGCTTTCCACCTCAACCTCAGCCACTAGACTCCTCGCTCGGCCTTGACAGTCCGTGACCACGTTCTATAATCACCGCGAGATGAGGTGCGTTCTCCGAGCCCTCGCCCTCGCTGCGCTGCTCGCGGTTGCGAGCTGCAGCCACCCGCGCGATTCGGTGCCAATTGTCGCGGAGATCACTGCCATCACGGCGCCCGACACCGTTCATGCCGATGAGACATTTGCCGTCGTCTACCATGCCATTCTTGGCGGGCACTCTGCATACGTGCTCGACCACGTCGACACGCTCCGAACCAACACCAACCTTGCGGTCAGGATATGGTCACGCGATGCGAGCCATGGTGGCTGTGTGCTCTGGATTCTCCGTGAGGATGATTTCGCGTTCGCGGTCTGCGCCTCCGGCCCCGGCCAGTTCGGCATAGTCGGCTGTCAGCCCGACGGAAGAGATACTCTAAAGACAATCACCGTTCTGCCCTGACCGCGCCCGGATTGCCGGGCACCGATGGTTTTTGGTTTCTGGTGGCTGGTTCTTGGTTCGAGGAACGAGTAACCATGAACTGGAAACCACAAACTATCTCGCGGTTCAGGTGAGAACGCGAAGTCCTGACAGGAGGAGTCAGTGTACGCAGCGAAGACTGCAGGAGTCTGTCTGGTTCTGGCCGGCATCGCGCTGGCCGAGCCATCGTTCCGCGTCGGCGCGAAACTCACGACGCACTTGGGCGATGCCTGGTCGTCGTCGGGCGATACGCTCGTGCGCGAGGTCTACGAGAAGACCTCAGTTGGGCCGGCAATCGAGGCGTCTTATGGACCGGTCTGGGGCGTCCTGACCGGCAGGCTCGACCTGGCACAGATTGATGTCTTCACCTCGGGTGGTGCGGCATTCCGGTTGTTCCCGATGCTCGGACTGGACGTGATGGCCGAACCGCCGACGCAGTGGCGGGTGAAACCCTACGCCTGGGTCGGGGTGCGGATAACGGGATACACGCAGCCGTCTTCCTCGGCCGTGCACGAGTTCTACCACGATTCCGAGACCCATTGGCGCGGCGGGCTTGGTGCCAGGTACCGGCTTACCCCGAAGGTAGACCTTTTCGCCGAAACGCAGTGGTACGCGCGGGATACCTACTGGGAAGGCATGGGGACCTCGATGTCCGAGGTAATCGGCCTGGTCAACGCAGGCATTGGCGCCCGCTTCGCGCTCGGGAAGTAGCATGGGTTCGCAGAGACCGATCAAAGGAGAAACAAGATGAAAGCAGCAGCACTGGCGGTGATGTGTCTCGTGGCAGTGGCCCTGGCCTCCGGCCCGGATACGCTGTGGATACGGACACTGGACAAGGGATTCGACGAGTCCGGCAGCGGAATAGCCTCAAGGAGTAATACCCTGGCGGCCGTCGGCTATTTCTTCGGGGCGAACTACAACGACGACTGGCTGGTTGCCAGACTGAACCAGGACGGCGACACGGTCTGGACAAGAACCTACGACGGCGGGGCAGATGAAGACGCCGTAGGCACCTGCATCGATGCCCGCTCCAACATCTTCGTGACGGGTCGGGGCTACAGCTACTCCGAAGCCGGTCGCCGAAACCCACTCCGATTCCGCGGCGGCAATCGGACCCGGCCTGTATTCGGAAAGTCGGACGTTTACTTCGCGCTGACCGCGAAGTACGACTCGCTGGGAGAGCTCAAGTGGCTCCGGGCCGACACCAACCATGCAGCTACCGGGATAGCAGTAGACTCGATTGGCAATGGCTACGTTGTCGGCGCCCACATCGTCGACACGATGAACTGGGACACCTGGCTCGCCAAGATCAGCCCCCTGGGCGATACCATTTGGTCCAAAACCTTCAACTTCGCGCAGTTCGAAGTCGGCTATGGCCCGGCCCTGGACGCATCGGGGAACATCGCCATGGCGATATACGCCGGCGATTCGCTCGGCTTCGACTGCCTGGCATTGATGCTCGCGGCTGACGGACACGTCATCTGGAGCGCCCGGTACGACCGCGGTCCCAACGATGCTTGCTCCGGGGTCGCGATTGACCATCGCGACAATGTTATCCTCGCCGGCAGTATTACCAGGGACACGCTGAGCGATGCGCTGGTGCTGAAATACGATTCGGCGGGCACACTGGTCTGGGACAAGGTCTACGACTTTGACACCTACGACGAAATGATTGGTGCGGCTTGCGATTCGGCCGGCGATATATACGCGGCGGGCGACGCGTCTCCGGACTACTACACGAGCTATTGCCTTACGGTGAAGCTGGACTCGATGGGCGATACCCTCTGGACAGCCCGGTACGATGAGCAGTACAGCGGGGCCTACGGCATAGCTCTCGACCCCACCGGCGATCCCGTAATCGTCGGCACCACAACCATGGCCGACATGGACCTCCTGATGATCAAGTACAGCGCGCTCACCGGCATCGCGGAATCGCCCCTCCCGACTCCTGCGCACGCCAGGGCGCACGCCATCATCACCGCCGGACCGGACTTTGTTCTGTCGGTTCCCTGTACGGGGCGATACGACGTCCGGCTGTGCGACCTGACTGGACGATGCCGTGAGGTCCTCTACTCCGGCAACTTAAGCAGCGGTGCGCATCGGCTATCGCTTGCCGGCCAGCCGGCGGGGAACTACGTTGTCAGGGTCACCGCTCCTGCCGGCGCAATATCCTGCCAACGACTTGCGCTGGTGAGGTAGGTGCGACCGGACGCAAAGCGACGAGGTCCGTCAGAAAGAGAACGCGCCACGGGAGAACGTGGCGCGTTTGAGTCGCAGTGGCTAGGGTGTAGACCCTACCAGCGGTAGTGGGCGAAGGCGCGGTTGGACTCGGCCATCTTGTGCGCGTCTTCCTTTTTCTTGACCGCCGCTCCCTGGTTGCGGCTGGCGTCAAGCAGTTCGGCGGCGAGCTTCTGCGTCATGGTGTGCTCGTTGCGCGCCCGGGCGGCCATGATAGTCCACTTTATCGCCAGGGCGTCGCGCCGCTTGGGCCTGACCTCCATCGGTATCTGGTAGGTGGCGCCGCCGACCCGGCGCGGCCTGACTTCGAGCACCGGCTTGACGGCGTTCATCGCTTTCTGGAACACGGCATAGCCGTCTTCCTTGGCCTGTTCCTGGACCAGGTCGAGCGCGCCGTAGAAGATGCGCTGGGCCGTGGTCTTCTTGCCCTGCCACATCAGGTTGTTGACGAACTTGGTGACAAAGGTCGAGTTGTAGCGCGGGTCCGCGGCTATCGGCCGCTGTTCTGCCTTGCGTCGTCGTGACATACTTTCCCCTTACGACGCGGCCCCGGGCTTGGGCCGCTTCACCCCGTACTGGCTGCGCGCTTGGCGCCGGCCGTCGACCCCGGTCGTGTCGAGCACGCCGCGCACGATGTGGTAGCGGACGCCCGGCAGGTCCTTGACGCGGCCGCCCCGCACGAGCACCATCGAGTGCTCCTGCAGGTTGTGGCCTTCGCCCGGGATGTAGCAGGTGACCTCACCGCCACCCGAAAGCCGGACCTTACAGACCTTGCGCAACGCCGAGTTCGGCTTCTTGGGCGTTGTCGTATAGACCCGGGTGCAGACCCCGCGCTTCTGGGGATTGCCCCTCAGCGCCGGTGTCTTCGACCGGTTGTGCATCGCCTCCCGGGGCTTGCGGACGAGCTGGTTTACTGTCGGCATGCTATACCGCCTCCTCTGCTTTCTCCTGCGACTCTTCGGCGGCGAGTTTGATGCGGGCGAAGTCACGATAACCGGTGCCCGCCGGTACCAGCCGACCGACAATCACGTTTTCTTTCAGTCCCTTGAGCTTGTCTTCCTTGCCTTGAATGGCCGCCTCGGACAGCACCCTCGTCGTCTCCTGGAACGAAGCCGCCGAGAGGTAGCTCTCGGTCAGGAGCGCGGCCCGGGTGATGCCGAGCAATATCGGCTGGAAGCTGGCCGGCCGCATGTTCTCGGTGATGAGCTTCTGGTTCTCGTCGTACAGCCGGCGCCGCTCGACGATTTCGCCCTCGATGAAGTTCGAGTCGCCGGCGTCCTCGATCTTGACCTTGCGCAGCATCTGGCGGACGATGACCGAGATGTGCTTGTCGTTGATCTTGACCTTCTGCAGCCGGTACACGGCCTGGATCTGGTTGGTGAGGAATTCCTGCACCGCCAGCCAGCCGCGTACGCGCAGCACGTCGTGCGGGTCAACCGAACCTTCGCACAACTTGTCCCCGGCGCTCACGCGGTCGCCGCTCTGGACGAGCAGGTACTTTCCGTACGGGATTTCGTACTCCTTCTCCGTGCCGCCCTCAGAAACGACTTTCACCTCGCGGATACCTTCACGCGGCTCCCCGACGCTGACCGTACCGTCGATTTCGGAAATCGTCGCCGGCTCTTTGACGCGCTTGGCTTCGAAGAGCTCCGCGACCTTGGGCAGACCGCCCGTGATGTCACGAGTTCTACCCATCTCGCGCATCAGTCGCGCCAGGGTGTCGCCGGGCAGCACCTCGGTCTTGTTGTCGACGACGAGGTATGCGCCGGCCGGCAGGGCGTGCGCTTCGAGCACCTTGCCCTTGGGCCCGACAATGGCGACGCGCGGGTGGAGCCGATGGCCGCGGTCTTCGGTGATAATGCGCTGCATGCGCTCGGTCCGCTCGTCGATGTCCTCGCGCACGGTCACGCCGACCTCGACGTCGTGGTAGGCGACCTCACCCTTGGACCGGGCGAGAATCGGAATTGAGTAGGGTTCCCACTCAAACAAGGTGTCGCCTTCCTTCACTTCCTGACCGTCGTGCACGCGGACGTTGGCGCCGGCCGGGACACTGAACGGAACGATGCGGTCGGCCGCGACCAGCACCATCCGGCCCTGGTCCGGTGCGACCGTCTCGCCGTCGGACCGCTTCACGGTCACGAGTCCCTCGTACTTGACCTTGCTCGCGAACTTCGCGGTCGCCTTGGTCTGCTCGGCCACACGGGAGGCCACGCCGCCGACGTGGAAGGTCTTGAGGGTGAGCTGGGTGCCGGGCTCGCCGATGGACTGGGCCGCGACCACGCCGACCGCCTCGCCGATCTCGACGACAGTTCCGGTCGCCATGTTCCGGCCGTAGCACTTGACGCAGAGGCCGGAACGCGCCTCGCAGGTGAGAACTGAACGCACCCGCACCGACTCGATTCCGTAGTTCTCAATCTCCTCGGCCGCTTCGTCGCTGATTTCGTCGCCGGCGGCGACGATGACCTCGGACGATACGGGGTTGACGACGTCGTCAAGCGAGAACCGGCCGGCGATGCGTTCGGACAGCGGCTCGACGACGTCCGCGCCCTCGCGCAGCGCCGTGACCTCCTGCCCGAGGATCGTGCCGCAGTCTTCGGTCGTGATGACGACGTCCTGCGCCACATCCACCAGCCGGCGGGTAAGATACCCGGCCTCGGCGGTCTTGAGCGCCGTGTCGGTGAGCCCCTTGCGCGCGCCGTGGGTCGAGATGAAATACTCCCAGACCGACAGGCCCTCGCGGAACGAGCTCTTGATCGGGGTCTCGATGACCTCTTCGCCGACCGACCGGCGCTGCGGCTTCGCCATCAGGCCGCGCATGCCGCCGATCTGGGCGGCCTGCGTGCGCGAGCCGCGCGCGCCCGAATCAATCAGCATGAACACCGGATTGAACCCGCCCTGGTCCTCGGAGAGGCGCTTCATCAGCGCGTCCTCGACTTCGGCGGTCGCAAGCGTCCAGGTGTTGACCACGAGGTTGTACTTCTCCGAATCGGTCATCAGCCCGCGGTCGTAGGCCTTGTGCACCTTCTTCAGGTCACGCTCGCTCCGTTCGAGGATTTCGTACTTCTCCTTCGGCACCACTACGTCGTCCACGCCGATTGAAAGCCCGGAGCGGGTGGCCTGCTCGAACCCGATGTCCTTGACCGCGTCGAGCAGCCGAGCGGTCGCCTCAAGACCCATGGTCCTGCTGCAGGTATCAACCAGCGCCACCAGCTTGCCCTTGGGGTACGTCTCGTTCACGAACCGCAACTCGGGAGGCAGCACCTCGTTGAAGAGCACGCGGCCCACCGTGGTATCATACACTTTGCCGTCGTAGCGGAACCGGACCGGGTCGTGGATGTCGAGTTCGCCCAGGTCATAGGCCGAGTGGACGGTCTCGAAGTCACCGAACGAACCGACCGACTCAGTCCGGTCGAGCCGGCTCTTCGTAATGTAATAGACGCCGATTACGATATCCTGCGACGGCGTCATCAAAGGCCGGCCGTGCGCCGGCGAGAGGATGTTGTGCGACGAGAGCAGCAGCACCGACGCCTCAAGGATTGCCTCCGGCGTCAGCGGCACGTGGACCGACATCGTGTCGCCGTCGAAGTCCGCGTTGAACGGCGGGCAGACGAGGGGATGGATGCCGATTGCCCGGTGCTCGGCGAGCAGCGGGAAGAACGACTCGACCGAAACCCGGTGCAGTGTCGGCGCGCGGTTCAGCATCACCGGATGGTCCTTGGTGACTTCCTCCAGCACCTCCCAGACTTCCGGTGCCTCGCGGCGGTACATGCTCTTGGCGCCGCGCTCGCTTTCGGCCAGCCGCCGCTCTTCGAGCCGGCGGAGAATCATCGGCTTGAATAATTCCAGCGCCATCTCCTTGGGCAGGCTGCACTGGTGGAGCTTCAGCGCCGGGTCGACGACGATGACCGAACGGCCCGAGTAGTCCACGCGCTTGCCCAGCAGGTTGCGGCGGAAGCGTCCCTGCTTGCCGCGCAGCGCCTCGCAGAGCGATTTGAGCGGCCGGTTGCCGCGGCCGCGCACCGGCCGGGGTCGCGTCTCGTTGGAGAAGAGGGTATCGACCGCGTCCTGCAGCATCCGCTTTTCGTTCTTGAGAATGATGTCCGGGGTTCGGATCGAGAGCAGGTGCTTGAGCCGGTTGTTCCGGACAATCACCCGCTTGTACAGGTCATTCAGGTCCGACGTGGCGTACCGGCCGCCCTCGAGCGGCACGAGTGGCCTTAAGTCGGGCGGAATCACCGGCAGCACGTCGAGGATCATCCACTCCGGCCGCGCGCCCGAGGCACGGAAGGCCTCGACCACACGCAGCCGCCGGAGCAGATTGAACCGACGGTAAGTCTCGTGCTTGATGCGTGCGCGCAGTTCCGCCGCCAGGTCGTCGAGCTCGATCCGGGAGAGCAGCGTCTTGAGCGCCGGCGCACCGCCGGCCGCCTCGAAACCTTCGGACTTGGGCCCGATTTTCTTCAGCTCCTCCTCGGTGATGAGGTCCATCTTCTTGTACGGAGAGTTGCCCGGTTCGATTACGACGTAGGCTTCGTAGTTGAGTATCGTCTCGACCTGGTTAATGGAGAGCGCAAGCATCAGGCCGATCTTCGAAGGCGGAACCTGATAGAAGAGGGTATGGGCCACCGGCGCCACGAGCTCGACGTGCCCCATCCGCTGCCGCCGGACCGCCGAGGTGGTAACCTCGACTCCACAGCGGTCGCAGACAATGCCCTTGTACCGGATCTTCTTGTACTTGCCGCAGTTGCACTCGTAGTCTTTGACCGGCCCGAAGATCCGCTCGCAGAACAGCCCGTCGCGCTCCGGCTTCTGGGTCCGGTAGTTGATAGTCTCGGGCTTAATCACCTCGCCGCTTGACCCGCTCCGGATCGTCTCGGATGACGCAATCCGCAGCCGGAGCGAATCGAAGTCGAAGAAATCCCGGTCGGTCATCATGTGGTCTCCTTTCCCCGCTCGGGGATGAGTTCCAGACCGAGCCCCTGAAGCTCCTTGACCAGCACCGCAAATGAGGCCGGAGTCCGGGGCCGCGGCGGGTTCTTGCCGCGGATGAGCGACTCGTACAGCGCGCTGCGGCCGTCGACGTCGTCGGATTTTATCGTCAGCATTTCCTGGAGCGCGTGGGCAGCGCCGTACGCCTCAAGCGCCCAGACTTCCATTTCGCCGAACCGCTGGCCGCCGAACTGGGCCTTGCCGCCCAGCGGCTGCTGGGTGATAAGCGAGTAGCGGCCGGTTGAACGGGCGTGGATCTTGTCGTCCACCATGTGGATGAGCTTGACCATGTACATCATCCCGACCGTGATCTTGCCTCCGAACCGTTCTCCGGTCCGGCCGTCGTACATCACGATCTTGCCGTCCTCGGGCAGACCGGCTTTGCGCAACTCGGTCCTGATTTCCTCCGGCGTGGCGCTCTCGAACACCGGACAGAACGCCTGGTAGCCAAGCTGCTTGGCCGCCCAACCCAGGTGGGTTTCGAGCACCTGGCCGAGGTTCATGCGCGACGGCACGCCGAGCGGGTTCAATATCATGTCAACCGGCAGGCCCCGCATGCCGCGGATCGTCTCGCTCGCTTCCTTGCTCTCGGCCTCGACCGAGATGTAGGGCATGTCCTCGATCGGCAGCACCTTGGAAACCACGCCCTTGTTGCCGTGGCGGCCCGCCATCTTGTCGCCGACCGCCAGCTTACGTTTCTGGGCGATAAAGATGGTAATCCACTTCAGCACGCCGTGCGGCAGTTCGTCGCCGCGCGACACGCGTTCGATCTCCTGCCGGCGCTCATTGTCCGCCTCGGCCAGCGCGTCCTCATACTCCTTCACCGCCGCCCGGAGCTCCAGTTGGAGCTTGGGGCTCGAAACGAGCTGCTCGATGTTGCGGAGGTCGCTGAACTCCTCGGAACGGAGGAACTCGTCGGTCATCGGCTGTCCGGCCTTGTGCAGGATTTTGCCCTTGGAATCCTTGGCGTTGGCCGCCGCCTTCTGTCCGCGCAGTACCGAACGCAGCCGCTCGTCACGTCGCTCCTGCAGGAACTCCTTCTTCAGCTCGTACCGGTGCGCGGCTTCGGCGGTTCGCTCTTTCTCCAGCCTCCGGTTCATCGCGTCCCCGAGTTTGCGGGAGAGTATCCGTTGCTCAATCACGACCCCGAACACGCCCGGCTCCACCCGCATCGAAGTGTCGCGGACGTTCGCCGCCTTCTCGCCGAAGATGGCACGCAGCAGCCGCTCCTCCGGAGTGAACTCGGTCTCGCCCTTGGGCGTGATGCGGCCGACCAGGATGTCGCCGGGACCGACCTCCGCCCCGAGCCGGATCACGCCGAACTCATCCAGGTTGCGCAACTCGTCCTCAGTCGCGCCCGGGATATCACGGGTGATCTCTTCTGATCCGAGCTTGGTCTCGCGCGCCTGGATCTCGAATTCGAGAATCTGGATCGATGTGAAACCGTCTTCCTTGATCAGATCCTCGGAAACGATGATCGCGTCTTCGTAGTTATATCCCCGCCAGGGCACGAACGCCACCAGCACATTACGTCCCAGGGCGAGCTGGCCGTCCTGAGTGGCCGGACCGTCGGCCAGCAGGTCGCCTTTTTTCACGCGGTCACCGGCCCGGACGACCGGCCGCTGCGACAGACAGGTGTACTGATTCGACTTCTTGTATTTCCTGAGCTTGAACTCGGTCGGACCGTGGTCGGTGCGCAGGACGACCTTGCGCGCGTCGACCCGCGTGACCACTCCTTCTTCCGGAGCCAGCAGCACCGCGCCCGACTCGGCCGCGAACTTGCCCTCGACGCCGGTCGCGACATACGGCTTCTCCGGCAGGAGCAGCGGCACGCCCTGGCGCTGCATGTTGGCACCCATCAGGGCCCGGTCGGCGTCGTCGTGCTCGAGGAACGGCACCATCACCGTCGACGGCGCGAAGATCTGCTTCGGCGATACGTCCATGAAGTCAACCTGGTCGGGCGGCAGGGTTACCACGTCGCCCTTGCGCCGGCAGATGACCTCTTCTTCCGCGAAGCGGTGGTCCGCTGTCAGCGGGCTGGTCGCCTGGGCGATGGCGTAGTGATCCTCTTCATCCGGGTTGAGATAGACCTCGCGGCCCTTGCCGACCATCACCTTGCCGTCGCTCACGCGCCAGTACGGGGTAGTCATGAAACCATACTGGTCAACCTGGCCGTAGGTTGCCACGGTCAAAATCAGACCGATGTTCGGCCCTTCCGGAGTTTCGATCGGGCAGATCCGCCCGTAGTGCGAGTAGTGGACGTCGCGCACCTCGAAGCCGGCGGTCTCTTTGGTCAGGCCGCCCGGACCCAGAGTGGACACGCGGCGCTTGTGGGTCAGCTCGGTCAAGGGGTTCGTCTGCTCCATGAACTGGCAGAGCTGGCTCTGGGTAAAGAACTGCATGATGGCGTTGGCCACGACCCGTGTGTTCACCAGTTCCTGCGGAGTGAGCAGGCTGTCGTCGATGAAGGCGGCCCGTTCCCGGATGTTCTGGGCGAGCTGCATCAAAGCGGCGCGGAACTGGTTCTCGAGCAGCTCCCCCACGCGCTTCACCCGGCGGGAAGACAGGTGGTCGACGTCGTCGGCCTGATACCGGACCGGCTCGGCCACCATCCGCTTGCCCCTGGCTGCGACGAACTTCTCGGCCTGCTTGCCGCGTCCTTCATCGTAGTAGGTCATCTCGACCTCGGCCCGGCGCTCGTACCAGTGATATCGGTCAGGCAGCAGCTCATGCTCCTTCAACTCGACCAGCGCCTTGTCCCGTTCGTCGGATGAGCCCGCCTGATACCGGATCTGGTACAGCCGGCCCTCCCCGGCAAACAGCAGCAGGTGCGAAACGATCGCGAGCACGTCCTTCTGCTGCAGCCCGGTCTGCGAAAGCGGCTCCTTGGCCATCAACCGCTGGTTGAGTTTGTAGCGACCGACCGCACCGAGGTCGAACCGCTTCTGGTCGAAGAGCATTCCGAGAATCACCGACTCGGCCAGCTCGATCGAATGGGGAGCAATCGAACGCAGTCGGTAGTAGATCCGCTTGATGGCGTCCTCTTTTGACGTCGTGCGGTCGGACCGAAGGGTATTGGCGAGGATGTCGAGCCCGGCCGGATTTCCGTCGACGACCCAGCCCTCACTGACACCCTTGGACGACAGAAAGTCGAGCAGGCCCTCGGTGACGTATTCACCGGCGCGCGCCCACGACTCGGCCGTTTCGGATTTGATGTCCCTGGCGACCACCTGTCCCGGTGCGAGCGCCCGCTGGACGACCCGGAAGAGCCTGGCGATGATATCTTCGTGGGAGTAGCCGATTGCCCGCAGGAATGTCGCGGCCGATATCCGCCGCTTCCGGTCGAGCAGAACCACCATCGAGTTGTGCTTGTCGACAACCAGCTCGAACCAGGCGCCGCGCAGCGGCACCAGGAGCGCCGAGAACTCATCGCCGTCCCGCGAGAAGTAGACGCCCGGCGACCGGTGAAGCTGGCTGACAATCACCCGCTCTACGCCGTTGATGATGAACGTACCGGCGGTCGTCATCCAGGGCAGTTCGCAGACGAAGACCTCCTGTTCAAGGATGTCCTTCACCTTCTCGCTGCCCGGCGCGGGCTGCCCCTCGGCAGTTCCGAACTCCTTCTTGACCATCCGGAACACGACCTTGAGCGGCATCGAGTAGTTGACGCCCTTGGCCATGGCTTCGTCCGTCGTGTACTTCGGCTCGCCGAAGTTGTAGTTGATGTACTCGAGCCGGAAGTTCTTGTGCGCGTCCTCAATCGGGAACGTCTCCCGGAGTACGCCCTCCAGCCCGCGCGGCTGCCGCCGCGCCGGCTCAGTGTCGAACTGGGCGAACTCCCGGAACGAATCGAGCTGCAGCGAAAGCAGGCTCGGGATCTCTAAGTGAGTGGTGCTCCTAGAGAAGTCTAGCTGTTCCATACTGCGAGCCTCCCCCGTGATCGGCCGATACCAGGACAAACCGCCTGCGAATTACGGACCGTGATGCCGACGCTCGTCACGCGCCGCTTCTACTTAACCTCGACCTTGGCGCCCACCTCTTCGAGCTTCGCCTTGATCTTGGCGGCGTCTTCCTTCGAAACGTTCTCCTTGACGACGCTCGGAGTCTTGTCGATGATGTCCTTGGCTTCCTTGAGGCCCAACTGAGTAACCGCGCGCAGTTCCTTGAGCACCTGGATCTTCTTGTCGCCGACCGACACCAGCGTCACGGTGAACTCGCTCTGCTCTTCGGCCTTCGCTTCCGCCGGCGCGGCCGCACCGGCCGCCGGCATCGGGCCGGCCGCCATGAACGCCGGGGCCGACACGCCGAACTTCTCCTTCAGGGCCTTAACGAGCTCCGCCAATTCGGTAACTGTCAGGCCTTCGATCGTCTCGATGACCTGCTGGATTTTGGTTTCAGCCATCAATCCTCCTGGACTGTTATGCTGCCGCAACCCGATTCCGAAGTCCGCGGTTCGGCATTCGGAGTTCTCAAAGGTCGCGGCATACCTATCGATCCCGTCGTTTGAAGCAGCAATTCTCTAGTCAAATCCGTCTTCAGGCCGCAGCCGGCGCCTCGGGAGCCGCAGTTGCCGCGGCTTCGGGAGCCGGGGCCTCGGCCGCCGGCGCCTCAGTCCGCGGCCGGTCCTTGACCTGGTCGAGCACCCAGACGAGCTCGGAGAGCAGACCGTCGAGGGTTGCCACGAGCGCGTAGATCGGACCCTGGAGCACGGCCACGACCTCGCCGCGCAGCTCGTTCTTGGTCGGCAGGCCGGCGATGAAGTCGAACTTGTTTGCCGGGTACAGCACCCGGTCGAGGTAGGCGCCCTTGACCTTCAGGGCCGTCATCTTCTTCATCTGCTCGCGGATAGTACGGGCCGGCGCGACCGGGTCGTCCGCCGCAAACACGACGGAAGTGGGGCCGGTCAATAGCTTCTCGATGTCCGCCGGCACGCCGCTCTCGGTCAGCGCCCTGAGCGCGAGCCGGTTCTTCACCACCCGGACCTTGACCTTCGATTCGCCCAGCTTGCGGCGAAGCGAGTTGAAGTCGTTGGCCGGGAGCTTGGTGAAGTCAAAGAAGTAGAGCGCCGACGCCCGACTGATCCTCTCTTTGAGCCCGGTGACCTCATCGATCTTGACTTGCTTGGGCATGGCTAGGCTTCCTTCCTGGCCGTCTCGAGGAACTCGCGGACGTCGACTCTCACGCCCGGCCCCATCGTCGATGACAGCACGATGTTGCGCACGAACTGACCCTTGGCGGTAGCCGGCTTGGACCGGACGACTTCGGCCACGAAACTCCGGACGTTCTCGGTGAGCCGGTCCGGCTCGAACGACGCCTTGCCTACCAGCGCGTGAACGTTTCCGGTCTTGTCGGTTCGGTACTTGATGCGACCGGCCTTCAAACTCTTCACGGTTGGGGTAACGTCGAACGTGACGGTCTGGGTCTTGGGCGACGGCATGAGCCCGCGGGGCCCGAGCACCTTGCCCAGCCGGCCCACCGCCGACATGGTGTCCGGCGTGGCGACCGCGACGTCGAAGTCGAACCAGCCGCCCTGCACTTTTTCAACCAGGTCCTCGAACCCGACGTGGTCGGCCCCGGCCGTCCTGGCCTCGTCCTGCTTTTCGCCCTTGGCGAAGACGAGCACGCGGACCTGCTTGCCGGTGCCGTTGGGCAGCGATACCGTGCCCGATATTAGCTGGTCGGTCTTCTTCGGGTCGATACCCAGCTTGATGGCAATGTCAACCGACTCGTCGAACTTCGCGGTAGCATTCTGCTTCACGAGCGCTACCGCCTCGGTCAGCGGGTGAAGCTGCTGGTGCTCAAGCTTCTCGGCGAGCGAGCGGAACCGCTTGCTGTGTCGCCTCATGATTCCGCCACCGTCATGCCCATCGCCCGGGCCGTGCCTTCGATAATCTTCATCGCGGCCTCGATGTCGGCCGCGTTCAAATCGCGCATCTTCCGCTCCGCAATCTCCCGGACAGCCTTGCGGCTGACCGTGCCGACCGTTGCGCGGTTCGGCTCTCCCGAGCCCTTGGCCAGTCCGGCCGCCTGCTTTAGGAGTACGGACGCGGGTGGGGTCTTGGTGACGAACGCGAACTTCCGATCCGAGTACACGGTCAGGACAACCGGAATCACCATGCCGGGGGTCTCCCTGCGGGTCGCCTCGTTGAAGGACTTGATGAACTCCGCAATATTGACTCCGTGCTGGCCCAGGGCCGGGCCGACCGGCGGTGCCGCGGTTGCCTGGCCGGCCGGGATCTGGAGTCGCACGACCGCCGCAACCTTCTTAACCATTACTCGCTCCTCCTAATACATTGTCGAATGCCGATTGTCGATTGCCGGCTGTCCGGAAATCGAAAATCGTCAATCTGAAATCGCGAATCATATGGGCTGGACGTCGAGAAAGTCCAGGTCAATCGGGGTGGGCCGACCGAAAATCGTGACGATGACCTTGACCCGTCGGCGTTCGGCGAACAGCTCATCCACCGTCCCCGTAAATCCGGCGAACGGCCCCTTGGCCACTTTAACATTCTCGCCCTTCTCAAACGGCGCCTCGGGCTCGGCCTGGTCGCGTCCCCGCTCGATCTGCTCAAGCATCGCCGTGACCTCCTCCTCGGACAGGGCGAGAGGCTCGGTCTTGGTTCCCAGGAGATGGGTCACGCCGGGGATGGAATTGATCAGCGACAGCGACTGCTCGTTCAGTTCCATTTCCACCGCGATATAGCCCGGATAAAGCCGCCGTTCCTCGGCGACGATTTTCGACTTCCGCACCCGCGCGACCTTCTCGGCCGGCATGATCACTCGGCCGAACAGGCCGGGCTGGTTCAGGCGCTCGATCGCCTTCTCCAAAAGTTCCTTCACCCGCTTCTCGCGGCCGGTGTAGGTGTGGACGACGTAGAACTTCACGCGCCTCCGCTTACTTGATGATATAGCTCAGAAGCCACCGGAAAACGAGGTCGACCACGCCGATGAAGAGCGCCAGCACGGACGAAAAGACGATGACCACCAGCGTTGTGGTCCAGAGCTCTTTGCCCTTGACCCACGATACCTTCTTCATCTCGGCCAGGACGTCGGCCAGATAGTTCTTGACTCGCTTGAAAAGGTCTTTCATCTTAAGCTACAGGCCAGGAGGGATTTGAACCCCCAACCTACGGATTTGGAGTCCGCCGCTCTGCCGTTAGAGCTACTGGCCTATTTTACCTCCTTGTGCGAAGTGTGCTTCCGGCACGACGGGCAGAACTTCTTCGTTTCGAAGCGCTCGGTCTTCTTCTTGTTCTTCGTCGTATGATAGTTCCGATTCTTGCACTCGGAGCACGCCAGCGTAACGAAGGTCCGCATCGCGCCCGGCTACTCGACGATCTGGATGACGGTGCCGGCACCGACCGTGCGGCCGCCCTCACGGATGGCGAACTTGGAGTTCTGCTCCAGCGCCACTTCGCTGATCAGCTCGATGTCCATCGTGACGTGGTCCCCCGGCATCACCATTTCGACGCCCGCCGGCAGCGTGCAGCTCCCGGTAACGTCGGTGGTCCGGATGTAGAACTGCGGCCGGTAGCCCGGGAAGAACGGCGTATGACGGCCGCCCTCTTCCTTGGTCAGGATGTACACCTCGCCCTTGAACTTCTTGTGCGGCTTGATCGAACCCGGCTTGGCGATGACCATTCCGCGCTCGACGTCTTCCTTGGCCACGCCGCGCAAGAGCAGCCCAACGTTGTCGCCGGCCCGCGCGTCGTCGAGAATCTTACGGAACATCTCGACGCTCGTGACCACGACCTTGTCGTGCTTGCCGAAGCCGATGATGTCGACTTCCTCGCCGGCCTTCAGTACGCCGCGGTCCACGCGTCCGGTCACAACCGTGCCGCGCCCGGTGATCGAGAAGATGTCCTCAATCGGCATCAGGAACGGCTCGTCGACGTCGCGCACCGGTTCCGGTATGAATGCGTCCATCGCCTCAACCAGCTTGATGATCGAGTCAAAATCCGGGCCTGAATCGGCCGAGATGGCCTTCAGCGCGCTGCCCCGGATAATCGGCGTCTTGTCGCCGGGGAAGCCGTACTTGGTCAGGATGTCACGGATTTCGAGTTCGACGAGTTCGATCAGGTCCGGGTCGTCAACTAGGTCCACCTTGTTCAGGTACACGACCATGGCCGGTACGTTCACCTGGGTGGCCAGGAGCACGTGCTCGGTCGTCTGAGGCATCGGGCCGTCGGCGGCGGAAACCACCAGGATGGCGCCGTCCATCTGCGCCGCACCGGTAATCATGTTCTTGATATAGTCGGCATGGCCCGGGCAGTCGATGTGCGCGTAGTGCCGCTTTTCCGACTCGTACTCGACGTGCGCGACCGCGATGGTCAGAATCTTGGTCTCATCGCGGCGGCCCTGCGACTCAGAAGCCTTTGCGATGTCATCGTAGCTCTTGTACTTCGCCAGGCCCTTCTTCTCGAGGACCTTGGTGATTGCCGCGGTCAGCGTCGTCTTGCCGTGGTCAACGTGACCAATGGTGCCGACGTTGACGTGCGGCTTGGTTCGCGAAAATTTTTCCTTCGCCATTTGGCCATTCCTCCTGTCGGACTTAGCTGCTGGTTCTCAATGAACTTATAGCCCATCTAAGGCTGAACAACAATGAGCCCACGGCCGGAATTGAACCGGCGACCTCTTCCTTACCAAGGAAGTGCTCTACCGACTGAGCTACATGGGCGTGACCGGTGCAGGGTATTATAGAGATAACCTACGCCGAGTCAATAACTAAATGCAATAACTAAATGCAAAAACCGCCCGACGGCCAGCGCGGCCGTCCTGGCCCACGAACCTGACGGCCCGGTGAGTGCGTATGCTCCGGGCCCAACCTATTGTACCAAACTACATCGGCACGGCACTTCGGCCGTGACCACAACCGTGGCAGCCTTGACACCAATCCGGTAGAGCGGGCGATGGGAGTCGAACCCACGCAAACAGCTTGGAAGGCTGTTGTGCTACCACTACACCACGCCCGCACTCGGAACGGTGCCGACGGTCCCAACGGTTGTCGAACATCCGCAGCCGACTGGGGTGCGGACACCTGCCTTGCCGGTGCAGCAACAACCGGCTCGGTCAGGATGGACGGGGAAGGATTTGAACCTCCGTAGGCGTAAAGCCAGCAGATTTACAGTCTGCCCCCTTTGACCACTCGGGTACCCGTCCGGAATCCGGCAATAGCCAGCCGACAGAGGGATTCGAACCCCCGACCTGTGGTTTACAAAACCACTGCTCTGCCAACTGAGCTATGTCGGCGCCTCCACGCCGCACTCCGCCGACGTGGGCAGTGAACTATAGCCCAAAAACCCCGACGGTCAAGAATCCGCGCGGCATTCAGCCCGAAATCACCAACAACCAGACTCCAATTCACATTCAGCGTCCAATTCCGGAGTGTTCAGGCTCAGATCGGATTTGGGTCACTTCCTCGTTGATTGGTCATTGGCACCGAGGAATTGGGATTCTGGCTCCGGTAATGCGGCGCCGTTTGACTTGCCCTCATGGCCGACTATCCTCATACATGCGTCAAACAATCCTGCTGCTCGGTGTCTGCGTCTGCCTTGCCCGGGCGGCAGACGACTCAATCTGGCAGAACCTCCGAGCCCGCTACCTGGGCCTGAAGACACTCGCCGGCGCCTTCACCGAGAATATCTGTTCCGAGCAGCAGGGGACCTGCACGGAATTCGATGGCAAGTTCGCCATCGCCGTTCCGGCCCGCTACCGCCTCGAAGTGACCGAGGGAATGAAGCAGCTGTTCGTATCGGACAGCACAAACCTGTGGATTTACCTCGCCGATGAGAAACGAGCGATGAAGCAGCCGGCCGGAGGCTTCGCTCCGGTCCTCGCCTTCCTCGGGCCGGTGCTTGACTCTACCGCGACAGCGGAAGTCTCGAAGGACTCCACCGGCATATATGTCGTGAAGGTCACGATGGGCGACGAAATGTCGGCGCTGAATGATCTCCTGCTGGAACTGAACGAGGATGGGACGCGGATCGACGGTTTCTCCTTCAGCGACGGAATGGGCAGCAAGCTTCACTTCCGCTTCTACGACCAGAAGTGGAACCAGAAACTCCCTGCCGGGACATTCAAGTTCACCCCGCCCAAAGGCGTCTCGGTAGAGGAATGACCAATTGCCAATTCCTAGTGACCGCTCTCGTATGCTGAAGCCGCTCACTTCTGATTAGGAATTGGATATTAGACATTCGGCAATTCTCCTCGGTGCTTAAGGATTCCGGCCGCTGCTTCGCCTGCGGCAAAGACAACCCGCAGGGCCTGAAGCTTGAAGTCAGGAAGACACCCGACGGCGTTGAACTCGACTACATTCTTCCCGAGCACTTTGCCGGCTGGCAGGGCATCGTCCACGGTGGAATCGTCGCGACCATTCTCGACGAACTCCTCGCCTACGCCTGTAACCAGTCAGATCGCAGCATGATGACGGCCGAAATGTCGGTCCGCTACCGCCGGCCGGTCAGAACGGGCGAGCCCATCCACGGCATCGGCCGCATCACCGAAGACAAAGGGCGCCTCGTCCTCGCTGAAGCACGACTGCTCGACGCGTCCGGTCAGCTCCTTGCCGAGGCAACCGGCAAACTCATGCTGGCAAAATGACCAATATCCAATTCCTGATGTCTAACGAACGAGGAAATGCCACAACAGAGCAAGACCCGGTCATTTCCGCACTGGTCATTAGTTAGGAATTAGAAATTGGCGATTGGGAATTCCGCCTGCGTAATCTTCCTCGGCTGTCCCAAGAATCAGGTTGATTCCGAGCACGTCCTCGGCTCGCTGAGTCAGGCTGGCTACGATCTGACCACTGACCCGGAGTCTGCAGACCTGGTCGTCATCACGACCTGCGCCTTTCTTCAGTCCGCGGTCCGCGAATGCGAGGCCGCTGTCCAGGAAGCGCTCAAACTCAAACAAGGAAGCCCCGACAAGACTATCGCTGTGGCCGGCTGCCTGGTCGAGCGCTACGGCGAGAGCCTCAAACGCAAGTTCCCCGCAGTCGACCTCTGGGTCCCGCTCGCCGACATGCCCCATATCCCGCGACTGCTTGCCTCGTCCTCTTCGGCCCGAACTCATCATTCAGCGTTCATCGCTCATTGTTCAGATGCGCCCCGCATTCTGTCTACTCCCAGCCACTTCGCCTATCTCAAGATCGCCGACGGCTGCAACAACCGCTGCTCCTATTGTATGATTCCCGATATCCGCGGCCCCTTCCGCTCGCGCCCGATGCACGACATCGTCGCCGAAGCGCGCGACCTCGCGCGCGCCGGAGTCAAGGAACTGATACTCGTCGCTCAGGACACGACGCTATACGGCGCAGACTTCCAGGCCGGAATCAACCACAAAGACACTGAGACACTAAGAAACAAACTGGCGGAGTTGCTTGCCGAACTGGGGCGGATCGATGGCATCCGCTGGCTACGGCTGATGTACACGCACCCGGCGCACGTCACGGAAGACGTCATCGACCAGTTCTCCTCCAACCCGAAGCTCTGCCGCTACATCGACCTGCCTATCCAGCACATTGCCGACCACCTGCTTGAGAAGATGAACCGCCTCTACACCCGGCAGGACGTTGAACTTCTGCTCGAATCCCTGCGGGCGATTCCGGACATGCACATCCGTACCACCATCATCGTCGGCCTGCCCGACGAAACCGCTCGCGACTTCGAGGAACTGCTTACCTTTGTGCGGGCCGCCAGGTTCGACCGTCTCTCCTGCTACGCCTACTCGCCCGAGCCCGGAACCAAAGCCGCGCGCCTCCCTGGCCAGGTCTCCCCTGCCGTAAAGAAAGAACGCGTACGTCGCCTCATGCTCGCGCAGGCAGCCACATCCCGCGCCAATCTCAAGAAGCTCGTCGGCCGCGAGCTGACAGTGCTGGTCGACGCCCTGACAGCAGATACGGAATCTCACCACAAAGACACAAAGTCACAAAGAGGATGCAAGCATGGAGTTGCCCCGGGAGCTGCCATCGGTCGAACTGAATGGGACGCACCGGAAATTGACGGCGTGGTCAGGCTCTCCGGGCGCCGCGTCCGTCCCGGCACCTTCGTCCGCGCCCTCGTCACCGGTTCCTCAACTCACGACCTCACGGCGCGCGTCATCTAGTCTGCGTCGTTCGTTTCTCATCGATCCTCTTCGTTTCCTGTCGCAATCCTGCATTCTGGTCTCAGGTTTCTGGATGCTGAATTGTCCGCGACGTCTCATTGCTCCTCTAAATGCTCGCTTGAAAGCTCGCTGGAAAGCATCGTGGAAGGCATAGTCGAGGGCGTGCTTCAGCGCTTCTTCCATCGCGCAACTCAGTGTATGTCACATCGCTTCGTCCATCGCTCGTCTCAAAGCTCAAAGCATCGCTTCTCACATCGCGTGCTGCAAAGTTCTGTCGAAGGCTCGCGTCAGAGCTCCGCTGAAAACTCAAATCAAAGCTCTCTTCAAGGCTCATTTCATGGCTTTCTCGAATGCTCCTCTGAAGGCAGCTCCCTAGGCGACCCCTACCCTACCGTTCGCCGTGCGCGCTCACTCCGAACCCATTGAGAACGTGCCGGTTAAGCCAATTCGTGGCCATTCGGCAGACCGCGACCTCGTGTATTTGCCGGCGGGGGCGCACTTTCCTCCCCGCGCTCCACTCGGTCAGCGAACGTATGTACTGAGTCCGGGCCATTCGCGCTTCGACTCTTCACTGTTGACCTTCCGCTTCTGGCCCCGTTCGCTTGACTTGTGTCGGTGCGAGCCTATTCTGTTCAAGCAATGGGCGCGTCCCCACCGAAGAAGGTAGTCGATCTTGTCGAGCACTGCGAGCGTGACCGCGACGTACTCCTGTCCGCTGACTACAAGGAAGAGCAGCTCCGTCCAGAGTCCGCCCCGTGTCCAACCATTCGTCATTCGGACTTCGTCATTCGGACTTTGCCTCGCACGCCGGTCATCCACGAGGAATCAATCAAGGCCTGCCCTGAGCTTGGTCGAACGGACCCTGTGTCGCGGGATGAGATGGCGCAGCCGTGATGACCGATTCCATACGCATCTTGGTCAACACGGTCTTGCCGCACCAACAACCAGATCGACTCGCTAGTGTATGAGTTGTAAGGATTGACCGAAAAGGAGATCAGAATTGTGGAAGGAGTATAGCTGGTGAAGTGGATTACCCGTTCGCACGTTCACGTTGACCGGGTGGCGTGCCCGTGGCTGATTGCTCGGTTCGTTGATTCCGACGCGGAGTTCCTGTTCGTGGCGGCGGACAGCGTGCTGGAGGCGGCCGACCGCGAGGGCGCGACGCCGTTCGACATCAAGGATGTCGAACTCGGCCATCGCGATGGACACTGCAGCTTTGTGTCCATCATCGAGAAGTACGGACTGAGAGACCCGGCCCTGCTCGCCATGGCCGAGGTCATCAACGCGGCCGACACCGGTCAGACAGAGTCCAATCCGTACGCTTCCGGCATCGAAGCCATCGCCCGCGGCTACTCACTGCGCTTCCCGGACGACCTCGCGAACATCGAGCACCAATTCGAGGTCCTTGATGCCCTGTACGCCTTCTTCCGGCTCAAGGTCGCGGGCCAGCAGAAGTAGTACTCCGAGGAGTCAGACGAAGTCAGAAGTCAGATAGCAGAATAGTGAGATCGGAAGTACAGGGACGGCCGATGCAGAGACCGAAACCGGACCCCACCGTTTGAAAGATACCCTCGGTCGGCTCAAGACGTTTCTCGGCCTGAACACCGCCATCGGAGCGATGCTCGTGATGGTCGTCTTCATCGGCCTGGGCGAGAAGATGGCCGAGCGGTTCCTCCCGCTCTACCTGCTGGCGCTCGGCGGCTCGACCATTTCGGTCGGGTTCCTCAACGGAATGGACAACCTGCTCTCCGCTCTCTATTCATTCCCGGGTGGATACCTGAGCGACCGGCTCGGGTACAAGAAGGCCCTCGTCCTTTTCACGCTGGTGGCGATGTTCGGCTACTCGATCGTCATCTTCGTGCCGACGTGGCAGGCCGTACTGGTCGGCGCGGTCTTCTTCATCTCGTGGACCGCGGTCTCGCTGCCCGCAGTGATGAGCATGGTGTCGAAGGTCGTGGGGAAAGAGAAACGAGTGATGGGCGTCACTCTCCACTCATTCGTGCGCCGGATTCCGATGGCGCTGGGCCCGCTGGTCGGCGGACTCGCCATTGCCCGCTGGGGCAGGATCGCGGGCGTCCGCGTCGCCTTCATCGTCGCGCTCGCGCTTGGCGCCGCGGCGATCGCCTTTGTCTGGTTCTTTGTCGAGGACGAGAGGGGCGCAAGGTCAGAACCGGTGCGGATCCGCGGCATGCTCAAGCTCATAAGCCCGGACCTGCTCAACCTGCTCGTCTCCGACATCCTCATCCGCTTCGCCGAGCAGATTCCCTACGCCTTCGTTGTCGTCTGGGCCGTGAACAATAACGGCGTCACGCCTTTCCAGTTCGGCATCCTGACCACGATCGAGATGGTGACCGCGATGCTCGTCTACGTCCCGGTAGCCTACCTCGCGGACAAGTACGGCAAGAAGCGGTTCGTGCTGATGACGTTCGTCTTCTTCACACTGTTTCCGCTCGCGCTCGTCTTCTCCCGGACGTTCCTCACCCTGTCGCTCGCGTTTGTGCTGCGGGGTTTGAAGGAGTTCGGCGAGCCCACCCGCAAGGCGCTGATCATGGACCTCGCGCCCGAGGATGCGAAGGCCGGCACGTTCGGCACGTACTACCTGATTCGCGACGTGATAGTGTCCCTTGCGGCATTCTCCAGCGCGTTCCTCTGGAATATCTCACCGCAGACCAACTTCCTCACCGCTTTCGGCTTCGGCCTGCTGGGGACCATCCTCTTTGCGGTATTCGGACGCGACCTGAGGACTGCCGTGGCACCGGACGCTCTGCGCCAATTCGGGGGACGGGGCAGGTGATTATGGACACGGCCCAGGTCATTTTGGATTGACAATCTTGGATTGCCGAGACCGCCAACGGCCTTCGCACCGTTTGGGAACGATGCACTGTCCGACAGGGACCTCAGAGGTCAACGATGTACGCACTGTCAGACAGGGGCCGTTCAGGCCAATCCGCCGAACGACGAGTGGGAGCGGTAAGCCGAAAGCGGATGTCGATTGCCGATTGGCGCCAGCAGCCGAACGGGGAATCGTTCACGGTTCCTTCATCCCTCGTTCATTTGTTCGCTCTTCCCCGAAAGGCTCAGATCGCCGTTGACCCGCTAACGCGGATGAATAACATCTGAACCATCGTCAGTATCTACGTCGACGCCCGGCGACATGCGACTGAGTAACGGAACCGAGCTGGTCTATCGGGTAAGGGTGCACCCGCGCGCACGCAACGTGCGCATTGTGGTTTCGCGGCGCCAGGGGTTGGTCGTTACCGTTCCGCGTCGGTTCGACCAGAGCCAACTCCCGGCAATCCTCGAGGGCAGACGAGAGTGGATTGAACGAGTGCTCAAGCGGCTGCCGATGAGGCCGGAGCCCTACGAACCGCCGGAGCGGATTGCCCTGTTGGCAGTCGGCGAGGAATGGACCATGGAGTATCGGCAGGGAGAGCCCGGTCGCCTGTCACTGGAACAGCGTAGCGACCATTCGCTTCTCGTTGTCGGCGCTGTAGACCGCACCAATGTCGTCCGAAGAGTCCTTGAGCGTTGGCTGAGGATTCGGGCGCAGCGGCACCTCGTCCCCTGGCTGCGCCGCACTGCGGCCGAACTGGACTATCCGTTGAACGGCGTAACGGTGCGCATGCAGCGCACGTTGTGGGGAAGCTGTTCCCCGCGCCACACGATCAGCCTGAACGCGCGGCTGCTGCTGTTGCCTCCCGACCTGGTCCGCTACGTCTTCGTTCACGAACTCGTGCACATCCGGCATCCGAACCACTCCCGCGCGTTCTGGCAGGCGGTGGCGGTTCACGTCCCGGACTACCGGGACCGGCTCAAGCAACTGAAGCACCGAATGGAGGCACTGGCCATCTGATGCGACAAATCGCCGCCGCGTGCATGACACTCGCGAAACCCGGCCCGATGGGTTGGGTCTAAGAAATGGTCGCAAGCGACAAAGGAGATAAAATGGCCGAAGAGACAATGCACGAGGCGGAACACGAGTCGGACGAGCACTGCGGGGACAAGCACTGGCACAAGCACCACCACCGGCACCATGGAGCCTGGCGCGGCGGGCCGATGATGGGTGGCCCGATCTGGCTCATCGGGTGGCTGTTCACAATCGGCTACCTGCAGATGCCGTTCTTCTGGAAAGGGGTCCTCGCCCTCATCATCGGGCCGTACTATCTCGGCCTCTCGCTGACGCGACTCCCCATGTAGCCGGCGCCCCGGGCAGAATCGCAGTCTGACGACAGAGCGGCGGCCGGAGCCGCCGCGGGAGGCTAAACGGCATGTGACCGCCTAGTCGCTCTCCTCCTCATCATCGTCGGCCTGCACCTCGATGCGCTTGATGATTCTCTTCCCCGGGCCGGCCGGCAGGCCAAGGCTCAGTCCGAGCACGTCGGGATCGTCCCCAAGGCCGAGCATGTACAGGTCGGCCATGTCCTCGGGAACCAGCTTCTTCACCGCCTGCTCATAGTCGAGCCTGGCGTCGGCCAGCGTGGCCTTGAGCGTGCTGATTTCCTTCTTCTTTGCGACGATATCGGCGTCCGGATTCCGGGCCAGTTCCAGCTTCTCGGCCTCGGCGCGCTTGACGGCCAGGTCGGTCTTGAGCTGGCCGGTCGCCTTGAGATAGGCGATCTTGGCGTCAAGCAGTTTGAGGCGGGTGTCGGCGTCGAGCTTGTCGTACCCTTCGAGGAGCTTGCCGTCTTTGATCCTCAGGATCTTCTGTTTGCCGTCCTCGGTGATAGTCACGACCTTGCCGCCGTCGTCTTCGCACAGCGTAACGAGGTCGTCGTCACCGGCTTTGATGACGACGGTCCTGCACTCCGTCTTGCACTTCTCGGCGCACGGCTCCGCTGCCTTCGCCGGCAGGGCG
>Ga0209610_1000100_pt1 | contig 41603 bp, 29 predicted proteins | sample LakKivw275mmetaG_FD_184137 | JGI IMG/M metagenome (GOLD analysis project Ga0209610, IMG submission 184137) | Anoxic lake water microbial communities from Lake Kivu, Rwanda to study Microbial Dark Matter (Phase II) - Lake Kivu water 275m metaG... | ecosystem: Environmental > Aquatic > Freshwater...
TTAATATTTCGAATGCATGACAATCTTTACTTATTGTTAAACAATATAACTTGAATAACCATGGGCGTTATCACAACCATCAACCTGCACAAGACTTACCACGAGACCAAGATCCCTGTCAAAGCCGTAAACGGCATTGATATTTCATTCAGTGAGGGAGAGTTTACGGCCATCGTAGGACCCTCGGGGTCGGGCAAGACCACCTTCCTCAACCTCATCGGAGGCCTGGATGTCCCCACCGAAGGTGAAGTGTTTATCAACGGTACCAACATCACCACTCTGTCATCGAAACAGCTCATCGATTTCAGGCTTCACAACATAGGATTCGTCTTTCAATCCTATAACCTGATCCCGGTGCTGACAGCCCGTGAGAATATCGAGTTCATCATGCTGTTGCAGCGCGTTCCCAGGGCGGAGCGTGAGAGGAGAACAGTCGAGCTGCTCAGGGCGGTGGGACTGGAAGATAAGATTGACGAGCGTCCCGGTGACCTGTCAGGAGGGCAGCAGCAACGCGTGTCGGTGGCCCGCGCTCTCGCCTCCAAGCCGCGCTTCATCCTCGCCGACGAGCCCACGGCCAACCTCGACTCCAAGTCGACGGAGAACCTGCTCGACATCATGGAACGACTGAACCATGAGGAGAAGATCACCTTCATTTTCTCGACACACGATGCCCGTGTCGTCAACAAAGCGCATCGTATCATCACCATCGAGGATGGAAAAGTGATCAGCGACAAAACCTCACCCCCTGATCCCCCTCTCCTAAGAAAGAAGAAGGGGATCAGGGGGTGAGGTCATATCATAATAAAAATGAAACACCAACGATCCAAACATTTAATAACCATTATCCTGTTGCTCTTATCCTGCTTCTCCTATGGACAGGATGCCGCCACCCGCAACTGGTCCCTCACCGGCTATATCAAGGACCTGCAGCTGGTCTGGTACAAGAAACCTGATGAGACCTGGCTCCTTAACAACGAGCTGCACAACCGTTTCGATTTCCGGTGGTATCCCGTCACCGGTCTTGACATTCACCTGGGCATGCGCAACCGTATGCTTTACGGCAATTTCGTGAGCCTGTTCCATCCCATCTATCCCGGTCTCCTCGCCAGGGACAATGGTTACTTGGACATGACCAGACTCATCGCCGATGACACCTCATACCTGGTGGTCTCGACTTTCGACCGTGCCAATATCCGTTACACCCATGGCAGGTTCGAGGTCACCATGGGCCGTCAGCGTGTAAACTGGGGCATCGGCTTCATCTGGACACCCAATGATATCTTCAACTCGTTCTCCTATTTCGACTTCGATTACGAGGAGCGTCCCGGCAGCGATGCCGTGAAGCTGGAATATTACACGGGCACCACGTCCTCGGCTCAGCTTGTCGCCAGTCTCAACAGCAACCGGCGTCCGACCATTGCAGGCATGTACCGCTTTAACCGATGGGAATACGACTTTCAGATCCTGGCCGGCATAATGGTGAACGATTTGGTTGTGGGTGGTGGCTGGTCGGGACAGATAAAAGGGGCTGGCTTCAGAGGCGAGGTCTCTTACTTCGTCCCCGCCAGCCATTGGGCCGACAGCACAGGCCAGCTCGAATCTACGGTGGATGCCGACTACACCCTGAAGAAAGGATGGTACTTTCATGCCGCTGCGCTTTACAACAGCACCGGGACGACAGGGCCCGCAGGCGGATATAACTATCTTCTCACCAGCAACATCTCCGTCAGGAACTTCACCCTGGCCCGCTGGTCCCTCTTCTGCGAGATCGCCTACCCCATAACCCCACTCATCCGCGCCGACGTCTCCGCCATCTTCAACCCCAATGATAAATCGGTGTTCGCAGGACCCTCGGTCACCATCTCCCTCAGCAACAACTGGCAGCTCATGCTCCTCAGCCAGATGTTCTACGGCGACCCCGGAACCGAATTCGGCGGCTTCGGCAAGATATGGTACGCACGGCTGAAGTGGAGCTTCTGAATAGCCAATAACGAATATAGAACACCGAACAAGAATATTCAATACTGAATAAGAATATGAGTGTTATTGGTATCCTCTGAAGCCCGAAGGGCTTCGACATGAATAACCAACTCTGCCGGAAGCCAAACGATACCAGATGACGTATTAATGATACCGGAAAGACTGCATGCCTCCGAAGAAATAGTCCAGTCCGATGTCGATCGCCAGACCTGACTGGGTGTGCTTGGTATCTGGCCCATTTGGAATATTAGATTTATAAGTTTGTGACTCAAAGCCTAATTGAGGCGAAAAAGCGAAATTATCCGTGAAGAAACAGTTATACCCTGCGCCGGCGTAATACTGTGTGATTCTATCCTTCCAATCATTTTTATATAATGACAAGGCATGTCTCCAATTGTCCACCCCAAGGCCAAAACCGGCATTGACAAAGAGGTTCTTCATACAGCCTTTAAAGGGGAGATTGTACATAACCTGCGGCATGAAAGTAAACTCGGTGCCGGACTGGTCAAGAGAAGACGGAGAATCATTTTTACCCCTATAGTGATAAGTATCGAGATTCAGTCTTAATCCCACTGCCAGGTTATCTATGACATAATAATACCCATTAACGGCACCACGAAACTCGTTTTCATACCGATCCGTTGTTACAATGCGGTTACCGGTCTCATCCTCCCCATGGCTTTTGTAATTGCCAAAAGATATATCGATCCATGTGCTGACGCCCAGAGAAGCGTAACCCTGGTGATAACGTTCGCTAACGGTAGAGCAGCCCTGGCCTATATCGCAATAATAATCGTGTGTCGGTACGAAAAACATGAGGTTAAGATAAATGTCAAAGTAATTGTCCTTGTCGTCACCTCCATCCCATTTGCCTTTACCCGATTCATATGAGATACCGGGAGTGATAAAACCATCACAATTGCTGGCCATCATAAAAGGTGATTCCAGACAAATCATCCACTTGAACAGTTTACAATTATTTGAATTGCCATTCTCACCGACTTTATATCTGGCCTGTCCAATACCCCCAGCGCCCCAAGCCTGCAGGTTGAAGTTGCCGAAGCTCCTGCCATACATCAGCTCCAGATATCCCATATTGCTGTAATATTTATGGATCGTATTGTACTTTGTATTCTTTTCCCGTGACCCGTTTTGGTCATACCACAGGCCCACGGCAAAATGATCGACAGGAAAATAGAGTGCCCACAAATTGACACTCGTGAGAACCGTATTACCGTACTTATCGCCGTCCTGCTTATCGGAAAGGAATTTGGCGCTGAATCCCTGATTGACATCGTAGCTCCAGGTCCCTTTTGAATAGATACCTGCGTCCTGCCCAAAAACGGCTAACATACCCGTTAAAGAAAAATGCAGAAAGAAGATAAAAAGGAAATAGCTGATTCTCATAATAACGGAATATTAGTATTGCTGTAACAAAGGATTTAATGATTGGAAAGTAAAGTTAATGTTTTATTTAATATAGACAAGATTTTATTGTGAAAATTATTTCTTTTTATCCTGAAGATATGGTTTCAGCCATATTAATACTAAACCGGGACTTTATGAATATCCAATAATGAATATCGAGCACAGAACGAGAATATCCAACTGTAAATGAGAATGATACCCTCACAAGCCCGCAGGGCTTCAACATGCCTAACCTCCGGCGGCGCCGGAGGTTGACGAAGACCTGCATACCTCACGACCCTGAAGGGGTCGAACAGGATTCAACCTGGGAAGAGCCTCGTGTAAGAACACGAATAACTAACACCACCAGGAATCAGATTATACCTGACAACGCTTTAATGGTACCGGACAGCTTGCTTTCCCCCAAAGAAATAATTCAATCCAATCTCGATCGTCGGACCCGATTTGTTATCTTTTATATCAGGACCGTCCGGGTTTTTGGTTTTATTGGTCTGTGATTCAAAGCCTATCTCAGGTGTAAAGGCCAGAAAATTGGTAAAAAAGTAATTATATCCTGCGCCTGCATAAAACTGTGTGATATTTTCTTTAGTATCCGTGGTATAACTCCCGGAAGTGGATTTCGAATTGTCGACGCCCAGGCCAAAACCCGCATCGACAAAGAGGTTATTCAGGCAACCCTGAAGAGGCAGATTGTAAAGTACCTGCGGCATAAAAGTGAACGCCGTGCCCGACTGGTCAGTTTTGTAGACCGCATCGTCTTTGCTCTTATATTTATAGGTGTCGAGTTTCAGCTGTGCTCCCACCGCCAGGTTATCGATGACATAATAATACCCGTTAATAGAACCGCAGAAGTCGTTTTCGGATTGATCCATTTGCAGGGTACTGTTACCGGTCTCATCCTCCCAATGGCTCTTGTAATTTCCAAACGACAGGTCGATCCATGTGCTGACGCCCAGAGAAGCGTAACCCTGATGGTAACGTTCGCTGACGGCAGAGCAACCTTGGCCTATATCGCAGTAATAATCATGTGTCGGTACGAAGAACATCAGGTTAAGATAAATGTCGAAGTAATTGTACTTGTCGTCACCTCCATCCCACTTGCCTTTATCCGATTCATACGAGATGCCGGGTGTGACATAACCGTTGCAGCCGCTGGCCACCTTGAAAGGTGATTCCAGGCCGATCATCCAGTTGAAAAGTTTATCTTTTTCCGTATTCGTCGTCTCATATCCCTCATATTTGTATTTAGCCTGTCCAATACCCGCAGCGCCCCAGGCCTGCAGGTTGAAGTTGCCGAAGCTCCTGCCGTACATCAGCTCCAGATATCCCACGTTGCTGCTTGAAATATTGGTCGATTTATACTCTGTATTCTTGTCTCGCGACCTGTTGTGGTCATACCACAGGCCCACGGCAAAATGATTGACAGGGAAATAGAGTGCCCACAAGTCAGCATGGGTGAGGACCGAATTACCATACTTATCGCCGTCCCGCTTATCGGAAAAGAATTTGGCGCTGAATCCCTGATTGACATCATAGCTCCAGGTGCCTTTTGAATAGATGCCTGCATTCTGGGCATGCGTGGGTATCATTCCTCCCAGCAGAAAGATGATAACCCCTAACGACAGGAAGTAATTTAGTTTCATAAGCATAGGTTTTTGTTGATGAGTGATTTACATAATTTTGACATGGGTTGATGAAGTAAAATTAATGAATTTCTCATAAAAGTCAAGAATTTTTTTCGCCTGACCTGCTTACCGGCTGCAAATCCATTCCCACTGTCTTAATTTTCGTAGAACTAACTATTGCCTATATTATCCTTCGAGCTGATCCATCGTCTAAATAAAGTTATGTTTATCTTTAACCCGGCATTACAGTTATCTTTTGTTACATTCAGTTCATCTTGTTAAATTTGCCTTTCTGGGCCGTACGTCTTTTGCATTGATCCACAACTGAATCCGGCTTCAGTGATGAAAACAATATAAAAACGGTATGATGAAGACGAAATTACTTCCATTATTATTCTTCATTTTTCATCTGGTATACCTCTATGGCCAAGATCCGCTGGCAGTAAGAGAATATCAGCTGAATAACGGATTGACGGTTTACCTCAACGAAGATCACACGCTTCCCAATGTTTTCGGTGCCGTGGTGGTCAAAGGCGGCAGCAAGCGTGATCCGGCCGATGCCACCGGCATCGCCCATTATTTTGAGCACATCATGTTCAAGGGCACCGACGAGTTGGGAACAGTGGACTATGCTGCCGAAAAAGTCTATCTCGACAGCATCCGGGCCGAGTACGACTCGCTGGGAACCACTGCCGATGCCGCCCTTCGCAAAAAGATTCAGCTTAAAATAAACGATCTCTCCATTAAAGCGGCCGACTATGCCATCCCCAATGAACTTAATAAAATTTTATCAGGTATTGGAAGCATGGCCATAAACGCTTACACCACGGAGGAAAATATCGTGTATTTTAATATTTTCCCCGGAGAACAAATTGAGAAATGGCTCGAGATTTACAGCCATCGTTTCATCCATCCCGTCTTCCGCCTGTTCCAGTCGGAGCTGGAAACAGTTTATGAAGAGAAAAACATGTCGATGGATAACTTCTTCATGGCCGTGCTGGAAAAATTCAATAAAAGTTTTTACAGGCTCCATCCCTATGGTCAGCATCCTGTCCTCGGAACGGTTGACGATCTGAAAAATCCTTCCATCTCAAAAATGATTGACTATTTCAACACCTATTACGTCGCCAACAACATGGCTCTGGTTCTCTGCGGTGATTTTAAGTCGGACAGGGTCATACCCTTGATTGAAGAAAAGTTCGGTACCTGGCGCGGAGGTGAGGTGCCGGCTTTTCCTGAGTATAAAGAAAAATCTTTTACCGGACGCGAAGTGGTGGAGGAACGCCTGACGCCCATTAAGCTCGGACTGATAGGTTACAGAACCGTGCCGGCAGGTCATACTGACGAAATCGCCCTGGAAGTGGCCGGTCAGATCCTGTCGAATCCATCACAAACAGGATTGCTGGATAAATTGTACACAGATAACAAGATCATGGGTGCAGCCATATTCCCGTATGTCCATACCGACATCGGAGCGGCTGTGCTGCTGTTCGCACCTAAAATCATTGGTCAATCGCTTGAAAAAGCCGAAGAGCTTGTCATGAACGAAGTTAAGAAGGTCGGAAAGGGTGACTTTGACGATGACCTCCTCACGGCCGTCAAGCTGAATCTCATCATTAACCATAAGCAAATGCTCGAAAACAACACGAACAGATCATTCGATATCATCGAATGTTTCATGGAAGGAAAAAAATGGGAAGATTTTCTAAGCTACCCCGATAAGGTTAAAAAGATAACCAGAGAGGATGTCAGGATAGTGGCCGGTAAATATTATGCTGACAATTACCTGTGCTTTTATTCGAAAATGGGTTTTCCGAAGAAAGAAAAACTGCAAAAACCGCCTTACAGAGAAGTGGCACCAACAAATACGGAGGCCCGGTCGGTTTTCGCTCAAAAGATCGACAGCATGCCAATGGTAAAAGTGGAACCCCGGTTTATTGAATACAATCCTGATGCGACAGCAGCACCGGATGTCACGGTATTGGATCTGAGCGACAACATGCACTATTACTATACACCTGATCCTATCAATGACCTTTTCCAACTCATCATTCAATATGGTGTCGGGACAAGAAAAGTGCCGGTTCTGAGCCAGGCTGCCGACTACCTGTCAAACCTGGGCACAACCGCTCACACCTTTACAGAATTCAATAAAGAGCTTCAGAAGATGGGCAGCACCTATTCCGTTTATGCCTCCCCCGATTACTTCACTGTCAGCGTTACAGGTATCGACGACCACTTCGAAAACACGATGATTCTGGTGAATGAGCTTCTCACGGGTATGAAAGCCGACGATGCCCAACTGTCCAAGCTGGTCGAAGATGCCAAGGCGAATCGAAAAGTTGAAACAAAAGAGGTGACCATGGAAAGTGAGGGATTGTATCAGTATGCCCTGCTGAAAGAAGGGTCACCTTTTCTGAACCGCCTGTCATTAAGAGAGATAAAGGACTTAAGGTCGGACTCCCTGCTCGCCGTGATAAAAAGAACGCTGAATTATGAAACAGATATTTTCTACTCCGGCAGTATTGATTGCGATACGGTTAAGGAAATCCTCATTAAATCGATCACATGGCCGTTACATCCGGTAAAGAGCGAATCACCCGTTGTTCCCGAAATGGCCCGCTATGACAGCAACATCATTTATTTCATGGATGATAAACGGGCTGTTCAAAGCCAGGTGAGGATGTTTGTGGAAGGAGCAAATACGGATGAGACCACGCGCACCTATGTGCAACCCTTCAACGAATATTTCGGCAGCGGCATGTCCTCGCTGGTCTTTCAAACCATCAGGGAATTTCATTCCTATGCTTATTCGGCGTACGCTTTATACACACCGCCGTCACGGAATGGTTTCGACGGTGCGCTGACCGGAGGTATGAGAACGCAGGCCGATAAAACCTGTGACGCCCTGGACTCGTTTCGGGAGCTGATTGCCGACATGCCTGAGAAACCCGAAAGAACCGGCAATATCCGGGAACTCATCCTGCAATCCGTTAATTCAGGACGGCCGACCTTCAGAGGATTCGCGCCACAAGTAGCGTCATGGATAAAAATAGGCTACTATGACGATCCCGATAAGCACCGCATGGACCTATACAACAACCTGACCTTTGATGACATCCTGGCTTTCTATCGTAATAATATCGCAGGAAGACCGGTCATCACCACCATTGTGGGCGATAAAAAACGGATTGACATGAAACGGCTTTCAACCATGGGAACACTGCTGGAAGTGACAGCAAAAGACATTTTCAGGGAATGAAGTTTTTTAAAAGTTAAATTTGTTTGTAACAAGTATTGTATTAACTTTGCAGCCCTTATTTTCAAAGAGACATAACGAAATAAACGGAGTACGATGTATCTGACATCTGAGATAAAGAAGAACATATTCAAGGAATTCGGAAAGTCTGAATATGATACCGGATCAGCCGAGGGACAGATCGCATTATTCACGCACAGGATCAAACATCTGACCGACCATCTGAAGCAAAATCAGAAGGACCTGGCCACGGAAAGAGCCCTTGTGAAGCTGGTCGGCAAACGCAGAAAACTTCTTGACTACCTCAAGCGTAAAGATATTGAACGTTACAGGACCATCATTAAGAATCTGAACATCAGAAAGTAACCGTTTTATCTTGCTCCTGTTAAGGCAATCAGTTTATTGCCGTGTTTGATTATGCCCTATCTGATTTTTAATCGAGTTATCTTTTCAACGTATGTCGAATACCGGAATTTCTAAAACATTCGATCTTGGTGACGGCAAGATCATCTCACTTGAGACAGGGCGGTTGGCCAGGCAGGCCGGTGGTGCTGTCGTGGTGAAAATGGATAACACCATGCTTCTGGCCACGGTGGTGGCGTCACAGGAACCCGTGGAGGGCCAGGATTTCCTGCCCCTGTCGGTTGATTACCGTGAAAAATATTCCGCCACGGGCCGTTTCCCGGGAGGTTTTTACAAACGTGAAGCTCGTCCTTCCGATTACGAGATCCTCATTGCACGCCTTGTCGACAGGGCTCTCCGGCCTCTTTTTCCTGATGACTATCACTACGAAACACAGGTCATCATCACGCTGATCTCCGGCGACAAGAACAATTCACCCGATGCCTTCGCCGCCCTGGCCGCATCCTCGGCGCTGACCATATCGGATATTCCCTTTAACGGTCCTATCTCGGAAGTGAGGGTGGTCCGCATCAACGAAGCCTATGTCATCAATCCTGAGATCTCACAGCTCGAGATGGCCGATATCGATCTCATCGTGGCAGCCACTATGGATAATATCATCATGGTGGAGGGTGAGATGAGAGAAGTCCCCGAAGCGGCCGTTCTCACAGCTCTGGAGGTTGCCCATAAAGCCATCCGGATACAGTGCCGTGCACAGCTCGATCTTCTGTCACGCCTTGAGGAACCTGTGATAAAACGAACGGTTGACGCAGCAGATGATGATCCCGCTCTCCTCGAGGCCTTAAAAGAAGCCACCTACGACAAAGTGTACACTGTCGCCAAATCAGGCCTAGCCACAAAACAGGGACGTAACCAGGCCTTTGATGCCATCAAAAAAGAATTCCTCGAAACCCTTCCCGAAGAGGAAAAAGAAACCAAAGCCCCTCTGGTGGAACATTATTTTGAAGAGATACACAAGGAAGCCATCAGGAAGATGGTACTCAAGGAGAGGGTCAGGCTTGACGGACGCCGGCTGGATGAGATCAGGCCCATCTGGTGCGAGGTGGATTACCTACCCGCCGCTCATGGCTCATCGATCTTTACCAGGGGCGAGACACAATCATTGACGACGGTGACTCTGGGTACCAAGCTCGACGAGCAGATCGTAGACGGTGCCGTTTTCGAGGGCAAGTCCAACTTCATGCTGCATTATAATTTCCCGCCCTTTTCCACAGGCGAGGTGAAGCCGTTGCGGGGCACCAGCCGCCGTGAGATAGGCCATGGCAATCTGGCCCAGCGGGCTCTCAAACCGGTCATCCCCAACGGGGGCAACAACCCTTATACCATCCGGGTGGTGTCCGATATCCTCGAGTCGAACGGCTCCTCCTCCATGGCCACCGTATGCGCCGGCACGTTGGCGCTGATGGACGCCGGCGTCAAGGTTTCCAAACCGGTAGCAGGCATCGCTATGGGTTTGATTTCAGACAAGGAATCCGGTCAATATGCCATTCTCTCCGACATCCTGGGCGATGAAGACCATCTGGGTGACATGGACTTCAAAGTCGCCGGCACCCGCGACGGCATCACAGCCTGCCAGATGGATATCAAAATCGAAGGCCTCTCCTATGAACTCCTCGCCGAGGCACTCGAACAGGCACGCAAAGGCCGCCTGTTCATCCTCGATGAAATGGAGAAAACCATCAGTCAGCCCCGTGCCGACTATAAACCGTTCGTGCCTCGCATTGAACAAATGACCGTGGCCAAGGAATATATTGGCGCCATCATTGGTCCAGGCGGCAAGATAGTCCAGAACATCCAATCCGAGACCAACTCAACTATCGTTATCGAAGAAGTCGGCGAATTCGGCATCATCGATATCGTTGCCGTCGACAAGGCTTCGATAGAAGCCGCCAAGCAGAGAATAAAAAACATCATCGCCGTCCCCGAAATCGGTGAGGTATATAACGGAACGGTGAAGAACATCACTTCATTCGGCGCTTTCGTCGAAATATTACCGGGAAAGGATGGATTGCTCCATATCTCCGAAATCGATTGGAAACATGTCAAGGATGTTGAAAGTGTCCTGAAAGTTGGCGATAAAATCGACGTAAAACTGATCGATATAGACCGGAAAACCGGTAAGCTCAAGCTATCACGTAAGGTGTTACTGCCCAAGCCGCCAACACGGTCTTGAGACGTAACAAACACGATTTTTTTTCGTAAAAAAACTACCTTCTTTTTTTATTTTCCAGGGAAGTTCATTCGAAAAAACGGAGGTTTATGAGGCAGCTGAAAATTACCAAGCAAGTTACTAATAGGGAAACCGCATCGCTCGACAAGTATCTGCAGGAGATAGGCAAAGTGGAACTGATAACGGCCGAGGAAGAGGTGGCTTTAGCCCAGCGTATCAAACAGGGTGACAAGGAAGCCCTCGAAAAGCTGACCAAGTCGAACCTGAGATTTGTCGTTTCGGTATCCAAACAATACCAAAACCAGGGTCTGAGCCTGCCCGACCTGATCAATGAGGGCAATCTTGGCCTAATAAAGGCTGCCCAGCGTTTTGACGAAACCCGTGGCTTCAAGTTCATCTCTTATGCCGTGTGGTGGATACGACAGTCCATCCTGCAAGCCCTCGCCGAACAGTCACGCATCGTCAGGTTGCCCCTGAACAAGATCGGATCCATCAACAAGATCAATAAGGCTTACGCCAAACTGGAGCAGGAATATGAACGTGAGCCTAATCCCGAAGAAATCGCTTCCATGCTCGAGATCACCGAAACGGAGGTAAAGGAGTCGATAAAGAATTCGGGGCGTCATGTGTCTATGGATGCGCCGTTGATACAGGACGAAGACAACACGATGTACGATGTCCTGAAAAATGATGACGGTCCCACGCCGGAGACCAAGCTCATGTATGACTCCCTGAAAAAAGAGATCGACCGGGCCATCTCGACACTCACACCACGCGAAGCCGATGTTATCAGGCTCTATTTCGGCCTGAATCAGACCCATCCGATGACACTCGAAGAGATAGGTGAGAAATTTGATCTTACCCGTGAACGTGTGAGACAAATAAAAGAAAAAGCCATCCGCCGTCTCAAGCATACGTCACGAAGCAAGATCCTTAAGACATACCTCGGATAATATCAGGTTAAACACAATCCCTCTCAAATGGCCCATCTTGTTGCTCCTTCACTGTTGTCTGCCGATTTTTTACATTTAAGCAGTGATATCGAATGGCTTAACGGCAGCGATGCCGACTGGTACCATCTGGATGTCATGGACGGGGTTTTTGTGCCGAATATTTCCTTCGGCATGCCCGTTATCAAGGCCATCCACGAGCAGGCCGCCAAACCCCTCGACGTGCATCTGATGATCATCCGTCCCGAAAGATACCTGCAGGATTTCAAGGAGGCGGGTGCCGCCATTGTTTCCGTACACTATGAAGCCTGCATACACCTGCACCGCACCCTGGAGAATATCAGGTCGCTGAACATGAAAACCGGCGTGGTACTCAATCCCCACACCGGTGTCCAGCTGCTGGAGGATGTCATCACCGATGTCGACCTTGTCCTCATCATGTCGGTCAACCCGGGTTTCGGTGGCCAGCAATTCATTGAGAACACTTACGAAAAAGTGGCCCGTCTTAAAGACCTCATCATCTCGAAACATGCTAACGCCATGATAGAAGTCGACGGAGGCGTAGACCTGCAAAATGCACCCCTGCTGCTGAATGCCGGAGCCGATATCCTGGTGGCAGGGCATTCCATCTTTTCCGCCATGAACCCTGCCGCCACAATCACCGCCCTGAAAAACATCGACTGATCATCATTCCTGCAAATAACGGCATCTTCGTAATTAAAATTAACGCCTTCAACCGGTTGATGATTCCTTTATGTATATTTGCCCTGCCGGAAACATCATGGCAAGCAACGGTATTATTTGTCAGAAAAAATAATAAGTGAATATCTCCGGAAAAAATATGTTGTTTAATTCGTTAATATAAAATCTGTTTATCATGGCAAAACAATTGGGACAACTGCAACCCGAGATCGTCTGGTCTTACTTTGAGGAGATATGCCAGATTCCGCGTCCTTCAAAAAAGGAGGAAAAGATCAGGGCTTTTTTACTTGAATTTGCAAAAAAACATCATCTTGAATCCAAGGTCGATGATGCCGGCAACTTGATCATCAGCAAACCGGCCATGCCGGGAAAAGAAAACGTTAAACCCGTCGTGCTGCAAAGCCATATGGACATGGTGTGCGAAAAGAACAGCGGGCTCGATCATGATTTCATGAGCGATCCGATATGTCCTGTCGTGGACGGCGAATGGGTTAAAGCCAGCGGCACCACCCTGGGTGCTGACGATGGCATCGGCATAGCGGTACAAATGGCCATACTCGCCTCAGATGCGATAGAACACGGTCCCCTGGAATGTTTGTTCACGGTCGACGAAGAAACAGGGTTGACAGGTGCTTTTGCCCTTCAGCCCGGTTTTATCAAAGGAAGAACCCTGATCAACCTGGATTCGGAAGACGAAGGACAATTATTTATCGGGTGTGCCGGCGGCATTGACACCGTGGCTACCTTCTCCTACAAGGAAAAGAAAGCCACCAAGGGACATATTGCCTATAAGATACAAGTGAGCGGACTGAAAGGTGGTCATTCGGGTGATGACATTGATAAGGGACGGGGTAATTCAAACAAAATACTCACACGGTTATGCTGGAACGCCATGGAGAAATTCAAGATACGTCTTGTGGTGTTTGACGGCGGCAACCTGCGCAATGCCATTCCCCGCGAGGCTTACGCCATCGTTACCATGGCGCCGAAATGGAAAAACGCTTTTGAACAGTATGTCAACACTTACACCGGTGTGGTGAAGGAGGAATTATCCATCACGGAACCCGGTCTGATGATAGCCATGACGGAAACGGCGACACCGGATGCTGTCGTTAACCGCAAAACACAACGTAAGCTGCTGAATGCCCTTTACGGTTGTCCTCACGGCATTATCGCCATGAGCCGCAAAATGCCCGGCATGGTGGAGACCTCCACCAACCTGGCGTCAGTCAAATTCAATGAGAAAGAGAACAAGATCACGGTGGCTACCAGTCAAAGAAGCGACAGCAACACGGAAAAGATCGATATTGCCCATATGGTCGAAAGTGTCTTCAGGCTGGCCGGCGCCCGCGTTGACCACTCGGAGGGTTACCCGGGATGGACCCCCAACCCCGATTCCGAGATCCTGCGCCATACCGTGGAGGCGTACCGTCATCTTTTCGGAAATGACCCAGTGGTGCGTTCGATACATGCCGGACTGGAATGCGGTCTCTTTCTTGAGAAATATCCCGATATGGACATGGTTTCAATCGGCCCGACACTTCGCGGCGTTCACTCACCCGATGAGAGGATAAATATCGAGAGCACCCGTAAATTCTGGGAGCTTTTACTGGAGTTGCTCCGCCGTATACCGGCCGTCTGATGCGGTCACTATGTTGTATGACGTCTTATCCATGGCATGAAGACCGTCACCCGTCTACAATCCGAATCCGACGCCTATCCTGATAATGGGATTGGTGTAAGGCGATAACGGGGTCTCATTAAGATTCCAGAGCACCGACAAACTCAGGAAACTCTTTGAACCGATCCATTGTCTGAAGCCGGCGCCTACCAGCCAGCTGTTCACGTTGACCCGCTTGGTATCGGCCGGATAAAAAGAATAAGGCTGATAATTAAGCAATTCGTATTCGGCATGGAGGAAAATATTCCATATCACCGTGTAATTCAATAAAAACCTTCCACCGTAAATATTCGAGCTGTACTTGGGCTGAATCTGGGTGTCGTTATAATAAATATATGTGAGACCGGCGCCACTGAATAAGCGGGGGGTGATGCGGTACATGACCAAAGGCGAGAGCTCGACCACCGTAATGGTGCCTATCTGAAGCCCGAAACTGCCGCCTAGGTAAATACGGTCCCTGATGCCGGGTTTGCGCCCGCTATAAGAAGAAAGGCTGTCGAACTGACCATAGCTTTTCACAACCACCATGAACACCATGGCAAGGATCAGAAGTGAATATGTTACCACCTTAATCTTCATTATATTATTGATTGTAAAAGAGAATACTATTTAACGAAACAGGTCATATAAAAGTATACATAAAAAGGGATTTTCTACTTAATAGCCTGATACCGGAATGGCAGCATGGTTTGGCGATATAAATGATGGATAAAAACAGGCATTTATCAACAGAAGGGGGTAAGACGGTTGAAAACATGGCTGTTTTTACTTATTTTTGTCTATATGCTATCAAAACATAATTGGCTTTGCAGCCGTTTTCACAATGAATTGTTAAAAAGCATAAAGGGTCTTGCGGTGTAATAAATTTTTAATTATCTTTGCATCCCTTTTCGTGTTAAAAAAATAAGCGATAAAAAAAGAACAAAAAATTTGTTGATTGTAAAATAAGTTTTACTTTTGCAGCCCCCCTGATACAGGGGGATTTTAGGAGAGAAAAGAGAGTTCTTTGAAAATATTGAAGTGAAGACCGAAGCAGCAAACAGACAAGCTCAATTCCGAGTTTGAAGCAGCAAATCCAGGAACCATAAGATCAACTTTTTACTATGAAGAGTTTGATCCTGGCTCAGGATGAACGCTAGCGGCAGGCCTAATACATGCAAGTCGAACGGTAAGGTCTCTTCGGAGATACACGAGTGGCGCACGGGTGCGTAACGCGTATGTAACCTACCCCTGACCGGGGGATAGCCCCGAGAAATCGGGATTAATACCCCATGACATTCCCTGAACGCATGTTTGGGGGATCAAAACTCCGGTGGTTGGAGATGGGCATGCGTGACATTAGCTAGTTGGTGAGGTAACGGCTCACCAAGGCGACGATGTCTAGGGGTTCTGAGAGGATATACCCCCACACTGGTACTGAGACACGGACCAGACTCCTACGGGAGGCAGCAGTAAGGAATATTGGGCAATGGACGCAAGTCTGACCCAGCCATGCCGCGTGCAGGATGAAGGCCCTACGGGTTGTAAACTGCTTTTATACGGGACAAACCTCCCGGTCGTGCACCGGGACTGATGGTACCGTATGAATAAGCATCGGCTAACTCCGTGCCAGCAGCCGCGGTAATACGGAGGATGCAAGCGTTATCCGGATTCATTGGGTTTAAAGGGTGCGCAGGCGGAATGATAAGTCAGCGGTGAAATCCTACGGCTTAACTGTAGAATTGCCATTGATACTGTCGTTCTTGAGTCAAGTTGAAGTGGGCGGAATGTGTCATGTAGCGGTGAAATGCATAGATATGACACAGAACACCGATAGCGAAGGCAGCTCACTAAACTTAAACTGACGCTCATGCACGAAAGCGTGGGGATCAAACAGGATTAGATACCCTGGTAGTCCACGCTGTAAACGATGATCACTCGATGTTGGCGATATACTGTCAGCGTCTAAGTGAAAGCATTAAGTGATCCACCTGGGGAGTACGGCGGCAACGTTGAAACTCAAAGGAATTGACGGGGGCCCGCACAAGCGGAGGAGCATGTGGTTTAATTCGATGATACGCGAGGAACCTTACCTGGGCTTAAATGTAAGACGATCTCCCGGGAAACCGGGATTTCCTTCGGGACGACTTACAAGGTGCTGCATGGTTGTCGTCAGCTCGTGCCGTGAGGTGTCGGGTTAAGTCCCATAACGAGCGCAACCCCTATCCTTAGTTGCCATCAGATCATGCTGGGGACTCTAGGGAAACTGCCTACGCAAGTAGTGAGGAAGGTGGGGATGACGTCAAATCAGCACGGCCCTTATGTCCAGGGCTACACACGTGCTACAATGGCCGGTACAAAGGGTCGCTACCTGGTGACAGGATGCTAATCTCTAAAGCCGGTCTCAGTTCGGATCGAAGTCTGCAACCCGACTTCGTGAAGGTGGATTCGCTAGTAATCGCGCATCAGCCATGGCGCGGTGAATACGTTCCCGGGCCTTGTACACACCGCCCGTCAAGCCATGGGAGCTGGGAGTACCTAAAGTCCGTAACCGCAAGGAGCGGCCTAGGGTAAAACCAGTGACTGGGGCTAAGTCGTAACAAGGTAGCCGTACCGGAAGGTGTGGCTGGAATACCTCCTTTCTAGAGTGGTTTGCTGCCTGTCCTGAAAATCAGGATAGCTGTTAGCTGCTTCGTCTCACTTCTTTTTATAACGGATGAAACCCAAATGAGCAGCGTGGCTCTCCTTCAGAGCATAGGAAATGTAGTTTACCACCTAAACAACACAGTCCCGTAGCTCAGTTGGTTAGAGCACTACACTGATAATGTAGGGGTCCGCAGTTCAAGTCTGCGCGGGACTACATGTTTCGTTTGGGGGAATTAGCTCAGCTGGCCAGAGCGCCTGCCCTGCACGCAGGAGGTCATCGGTTCGAGTCCGATATTCTCCACGAAGTGGGTGTGAGTGTGGGTGTGAGTGTGAGTGTGAAAAGAGGTTACATCCATTTAAGTTCTTTGACATATTGAGAAAGGAAATACAGCAGATAGTCGATGTTTAAAACATCACTATATCAAAATCAATGAGAAATAAGAGCAATTAAGAAAGTTACTTAAGGGCGTATGGTGGATGCCTTGGCTCTCAAAGGCGATGAAGGACGTGACAAGCTGCGATAAGCTTCGGGGAGGTGCAAATAACCTTTGATCCGGAGATTTCCGAATGGGGCAACCCCCCCGACTGAAGGTCGGGGATTCCCGACTCAGTCGGGAAGGCTAACCCGGAGAACTGAAACATCTTAGTACCCGGAGGAAAAGAAAACAATAGTGATTCCCTGAGTAGTGGCGAGCGAAAAGGGACCAGCCCAAATCCTGATTGTTACGGCAATCAGGTGGTTGTAGGACTGTGATATGGACTGTAAATTCATAGCAGAATACTTCTGGAAAGCTGAACCATAGGAGGTGATAGTCCCGTATGCGAAATGAATTTACTGCCTAACAGTATCCTGAGTACCGCGGGACCGGAGAAATCCTGCGGGAATCCGCCAGCACCATCTGGCAAGGCTAAATACTTCTGAGAGACCGATAGTGAACTAGTACCGTGAGGGAAAGGTGAAAAGCACTTCGAACAGAAGAGTGAAATAGTACCTGAAACCATACGCTTACAATCGGTAGGAGGAGAAAATCCCGATTTATCGGGACAAGTATCTGACTGCGTGCCTTTTGCATAATGAGCCTACGAGTTACCCCTCTCTAGCAAGGTTAATCCCGATGACGGGAGGAGCCGTAGCGAAAGCGAGTCTGAATAGGGCGTTTAGTTAGAGGGGGTAGACGCGAAACTTTGTGATCTACCCATGGTCAGGTTGAAGCTCCGTTAATCCGGAGTGGAAGACCGAACCATTATACGTTGAAAAGTGTTTGGATGAACTGTGGGTAGGGGTGAAAGGCTAATCAAACTGAGAGATAGCTCGTACTCTCCGAAATGCTTTTAGGAGCAGCCTCGAGTTAAGTGTCATAGAGGTAGAGCTACTGATAGGACTAGGGGGCTTCACCGCCTACCAAATCCTGACAAACTCCGAATGCTATGACATGTTCCTCGGGAGTGAGGCATTGGGTGCTAAGGTCCGGTGCCGAGAGGGAAATAACCCTGACTATCAGCTAAGGTCCCCAAATATATGCTAAGTTGATCTAACGAAGTTTGATTGCTTTGACAGCTAGGATGTTGGCTCGGAAGCAGCCATTCATTTAAAGAGTGCGTAACAGCTCACTAGTCGAGCGATCGGGCATGGATAATACTCGGGCATTAAGCATATTACCGAAGCTATAGTTCCGACACATTGGTGTCGGAAGGTAGGAGAGCATTCCAGTTGCGTCGAAGATGTACCGTGAGGTGTGTTGGAGCGGCTGGAAAAGAAAATGTAGGCATAAGTAACGACAATGCAGGTGAAAAACCTGCACACCGAAAGACCCAGGTTTCCTGATCAACGCTAATCGGATCAGGGTTAGTCGGGACCTAAGACGAACCCGAAAGGGGTAGTCGATGGACAACAGGTTAATATTCCTGTACTAACTATTGCTGCGACGGGGTGACGAAGATGTGAAAGGTCCGCGTACTGACGGAATAGTACGTTGAATGGCGTAAGTATACATTTGGCAGGTAAATCCGCCAAATGTGCTGAAACCAGATAGTACCGTGAGTCTTCGGACAAGCGGATAGTGACCCTAAGCAAGCTTCCGAGAAAAACCTCTAAGCTTCAGGCAGTAGCTACCCGTACCGGAAACCGACACAGGTGGTCGAGGAGAGTATCCAAAGGTGCTCGAGTGAATCATGGCTAAGGAACTAGGCAAATTGGTCCTGTAACTTCGGAATAAAGGACTCCCGACTTAAGTCGGGACGCAGAGAAATGGCCCAGGCGACTGTTTATCAAAAACACATGGCTATGCTAAATTTAAAGATGACGTATATGGCCTGACACCTGCCCGGTGCTGGAAGGTTAAGAGGAGATGTCATCATTGCCAACCCGGTGATGAAAAGCATTGAATTGAAGCCCCAGTAAACGGCGGCCGTAACTATAACGGTCCTAAGGTAGCGAAATTCCTTGTCGGGTAAGTTCCGACCTGCACGAATGGTGTAACGATCTGGGCACTGTCTCAGCCATGAGCTCGGTGAAATTGTAGTTCCGGTGAAGATGCCGGATACCCGCAACGGGACGGAAAGACCCCGTGAACCTTCACTGCAACTTAACATTGACTTTGGGTAAACAATGTGTAGGATAGGTGGGAGACGGTGAAGCGGCCTCGCCAGGGGTCGTGGAGTCACCCTTGAAATACCACCCTTTGTTTATCTGGAGCCTAATCCCGACCCAGTCGGGAGACAGTGTTTGGTGGGTAGTTTGACTGGGGTGGTCGCCTCCAAAAAAGTATCGGAGGCTTTCAAAGGTACCCTCAGCACGCTTGGTAACCGTGCGTAGAGTGTAATAGCATAAGGGTGCTTGACTGTGAGACTTACAAGTCGACCAGGTAGGAAACTAGGATATAGTGATCCGGTGGTTCCGCATGGAAGGGCCATCGCTCAAAGGATAAAAGGTACTCCGGGGATAACAGGCTGATCACTCCCAAGAGCTCACATCGACGGAGTGGTTTGGCACCTCGATGTCGGCTCGTCACATCCTGGGGCTGAAGAAGGTCCCAAGGGTTCGGCTGTTCGCCGATTAAAGTGGCACGCGAGCTGGGTTCAGAACGTCGCGAGACAGTTCGGTCCCTATCTGTTGTGGGCGTCAGAAGCTTGAGGGCACCCGACTCTAGTACGAGAGGACCGAGTTGGACAAACCTCTAGTGTACCTGCTGTGGCGCCAGCTGCATCGCAGGGTAGCTATGTTTGGATGAGATAAGTGCTGAAAGCATCTAAGTACGAAACTCAGCCCAAGATGAGGCTTCTTTTAAGGGTCGTTCAAGATCAGGACGTTGATAGGCTGCAGGTCTAAAGGCAGTAATGTCAAAGCCGAGCAGTACTAATTACCCGTACGCTTTCTTAATAGCTGATGCCGCAAATATCACTGTCAGCCGTATTTTCTTTCTCCCAATATGTCGATCTATGGTTCTTTTCAACCTGATGTTAAGACCTTAAGGTGACTATGGCGATGGGGCCCACCTCTTCCCATTCCGAACAGAGAAGTTAAGCCCATCAGCGCAGATGGTACTGCCCCACAAGGGTGGAAGAGTATGTCGTCGCCTTATCCTTTTACCCCCCGGATTATTGTCCGGGGGGTTTTTTATTTCATCCACCTGCCAGGCACCTGTTTTATACCTCCTTAACCTCTGCCTTCAGGTTTATTATTTATACCTATCTTTGAAATCAATTCTTACCCCCGTTTCATGACGATGATCAAAACATGCTGCCTGCTTCTGTTTCTTGCTTTCCCATGGCTGTTTTCTTCAGCGCAGGTCGGTGACAGCCTGCCTCACCCACCCGACTCCAGCGCTGCCTTTTACTTCTATAAAAAAAACTTTATCTATGATCCGTCGGTCCTTTATCCCAAGGATTCAGCCCTGCTTTATCTTCAAAAGTACAACCCCGCCCGTTACCCCGGACATAACTATGCGTCCCTGGGAAATATCGGATTGGCCGTGCACAATCTGATCTTCACCCCACCTTCCCCTGCCGGATTTGATCTGGGGATACACACCTTTGACCTCTATCTTTTAGGAGACCAAACCGTCCAGTTTTTCACCACCATCCGGCCCTTTACCGAATTATTTTACGTCATGGGCAAATACCGCGAACAGGTGTTCCAGGGTATACACAATCAACCCATAGGTAAAAATTTTAACGTCGGCGCCCGGTTTTCCATCATCAATTCCTTCGGCGGATACCTCCGGCAAAAAGCCGATGACAACAGCGTGGACCTTAACACCAGTTATTTTACCAAAAACAAACGCTACGGGATTATCGCCGATTATTGCTTTAACCATCTCACCGATCAGGAAAACGGAGGCATTGCCAATGATTCAATCTTCGAGAATAAAATTGAAACCGACACCAGGCTCATCCCTGTTAATCTTCAGGATGCCGAAAACAGATGGAAAGAATCAGGATACCACCTGACTCAATATTATTCTCTCTCAAAGAAAGATACACCTGCTGAAGATACTACCCGCCGAACGGCAATCTCGAGGATTTTCAGTCCAGGCAGTTTTATCCATTGGTTCAGTTTTTCCAAATACCAGCTTCAATTCAACGACAATCAGCCTGATACGCTTTTCTTTCCGAACATTTACTACGATTCGGCGCTCACTTATGACGAAACGAAAATGAAAACGTTCGAAAACACGATCATGTGGATGAACAGCCGCAGCCCCCTTTGCCCTTTTATGGTCTATCTGGGTGGCACTTACCAGTATACCCGGGTACAGGAGTTCACAAATTATACCCTGTCACGGAACGATCAGTTCGATCATCTGATCTTTCAGGGAGGCGTTAAAATCATCCCCCTCAAACATACCGTGCTGAAAGCCGACGCCCGGTGGACAAAGGGCGATTACATCAAGGATGATCAGAAACTCATCGCTTCAATCCAACAGACTTTCGGCAGAAAAAAATCCTCAAACATACTGACTGCCAATGCCGGATACTATAGCCTGACACCCCCGTGGTTTTTTCATCATTATAATTCCAATCACTTCAGATGGGACAATGATTTTAAAAAGGAGGACATATTCCTTGCAGGGATCTCTTTAAAGACTGACCTGATTGAAACAGGCGTTCACCTTTACCATTTAATCAATTACATCTACTTCGGCACTGACACCGTCCCTCATCAGTATAACGGCGATCTCAGCACGATGGAGGCGTATGCTTCCGGCCAGTGGGAGTTCAGCCACCTGAGCCTCGCTGCCAGAGTGGTGTGGCAGTCGGTGTCAAATCCCGGTCTGATCAGGGTTCCTGCCATTATGGGTGACGCTTCCCTTTATTTCAGCCATTACCTTTTCAAGCATGCACTATTTATCCAGACCGGTTTTGATGCGTATTACAATACCTCCTATTATGCCGATGCCTATATGCCGGAATTAAGAAGTTTCTTCATCCAGGATGAAAAAAAACTTAGCCAGCTGTTTATTCTCGATGTCGCTTTAAAATTCAGGATTAAAACGGTGCGTCTGTTTTTGGTTTACCAGCATCTGAACAGCCTTTTCGGAAAAAAAGATTATTACATGGTCCCTCATTATCCGGTAGCGAACGAACGTTTAAAATTCGGGGTCAACTGGCGCTTTCATGATTAAAATGGCACAAGAACAAACTACCTGATCCCTCTTTGTTTTTTAATCTCTTCGTAAGCCTGGTTGAGTTGCTGAAATTTTTCTTTGGCCGATTGCTGGACATCAGGTCCCAGGTGGGCGACTTTATCAGGGTGATATTTGACGGCCATGCGGCGGTAAGCTTTTTTAACCTCCTCGTCACTGGCGTCGCGGGTGATTTCCAGAACACGGTAAGTGGCGTCGAGGTCCCTGATGAACATGGCCCTTATCGAGGCCAAATCATTGGCCTGGATTCCCAGGTAGCCGGCGATCACCTCTATGATCCTGATCTCATCGGGATGGCTTACCCCGTCAGCCTGGGCGATGCCGAAAAGATAATGTATCAGCTGCAGCCGTGAGGGATACTCCATGTACTGCTTTATCTGCAAAGCCACCTCCCTGATGTCGATATCCTGTTTCAGCAGATCACGTAACACCAGCAGGAATTGCTCGGTCTTTGCATCTCCAAACTGCCTGAGCAAAAATGTCCTGACATAATCCAACTCGGAACGGACGACCTTTTTATCAGCTTTCATCACAGCAGCCGTCAGCACCATCAGGCTGACTGTAAAATCACCGGGCAGCGTACCGGCAACGTGCATGCTGTCGACCACACTTCCGAAAATAAATCCCAATATCCCGCCGATGGGGCCACCCAGCACCCATCCCAGTCCGCCTCCGATCCATTTGCCGTATTTGGCCATGATAATTGGTTATTTCGGCATTCGTTTATGAAGCCCGTGACGGTTTTCGCTGACAGGAAAAGATCATGAAACCCTTAAGTGACGAACAAACACCGAATCACATAATATTTTCTGTCAGTGGCAATCCGTATTCTTCCACCATGGTTATGTTCAGTTTCTCCAGCTGATTGAGAACAGGTTCATATATCTCAGGTATCACCGGGATGTGAACACCCCTGGCTTTGATTTTACCTTCAAGGATCATCTCCACGCTGCAAGCGGCCGGCAGGGCAACCGTTCTGGCCACGGAGGTATCTGTTTCCAGTGTTCCGAAATCCAACATTCTGGATCTGAGGACCTCCCGTTTGCCGTCTTTGTAACGGGCCACGAAGGTGTGCAACATGACCACCATATCACGTTCCTCAGGCTGGATCATCATCTTGCCTATCATCAGGTCGGAAACGATCTCAAAAGGGCTGTCTTCCTTGCGCTTCATGGGTTCTGTGGAGAAAAGCCCAAGCCATTCCATCGCTTTCACCGCTCTTGAATCAACGGGCATCCCCAGCTTTGAGGCCACTTTCTCACGCATCCCGGACTGATTTTTTTCACCTGTCATCCTGGCCATGAATCCGGCGTAAGTGAGCCCGCCGACATTCAGTTTATCATAGGATAACAGCTTCAGTGATTTCATGGCGTCGATGATCTCACACCATCCCTCGTAACGGAAGGTGCCTCTAAAAATGGTCTGGGCTCCGGTTATTCCATACAGGTCTTTATAAGGTAATGAATCCCTGTTGGGATAGACATCCAGAACGCCCACGTTGGGGAAATTAACCTTAAGGGGGCTCTTGAACAAATCCTCTGTCGGAACATAGATCACCTGCCCGTGATGAAGGTATTTGCCGTCGTTATTACCTGCCATGACCACCCCCTTGGGAGCCCAGGTAAACTTATAATGAAACGGATTCTCTTCCACTTCAGGGGCGACGAGGGCACCACAGAAAGAATAAAATTCCTCCACCTTCCCTCCTTTTGCATGGATATGATCGATGAGACGCATGGCCGACATATGATCAATGCCGGGATCCAGCCCCACTTCATTTAATATAATGATACCGGCCTGCCGTGCCTCCGTATCCAAAGTCCTCATTTCGGGCTTTACATAAGATGTGGTCACCATGTTCTTACCCTGTTTCAGGCACTTCTTAGCCACCATCAGGTGATAGGCATAAGGTAACAGACTGACGGTGAGATCATGTCCGGCAATCATGCGTTCCAGCTCCTCTTCCCTGTCGACGGTCCATTCAACGGCATGACCGTTGGGATAACCGGCTATCATAGCGTCGGCTTTTGATCTGGTCCGTGTGGCCACGGTGACCTCGTATCCCTTTGATAATAAATACCTGACAATGGGTTTTACAACCATTCCTGCTCCCAGGATCAATACTTTTTTCATAGCTGTAATAATTAGGATATGACTGATTTAATGTATCTCCAGAAATTTTGCAATGTATTCGTAATCAGGTGTTAGCCGGCCTTTATGTAGGATGAGGGCTTTTTTGATGGATCCCGGCAGTTTGAGCGACTCAAAGGGCTTGCTGTAATCAGCCGTAGCGATTGGTTCAACATAGTTCCACAGAAATTCACTGAAAGCCACAGAGGCATCACGCGGGAGCTCGCTAGGAAGGATATCGACAGCCATGATCAGGAGCCCTTCACCCTTGAAACCAAAGGTGGGCTGACGTGTAAAGGGATTATACACAAACACGGGGGTTTCGATTTCAGTACCCTTATGGGTCAGTTCAATTGAACCATTCGGATCACAGCTGATGTCACCAATGACCGTCAGTTTGGGCGGGCCCTTCATGAACAACTGTTCCGTAAAATCTTTCGTCACCAGCCGTGGATAGCGTTCATCCCAATATATGCCGTTGATCAGTACCGACAGATAGGGTATGTATTTCTCAAACTGGCTCCCGTATTTCTCAGGATGCCGGTAATAATCAAGCAGATCGAACTGATCCGATGACCGGATGGGTTCGACGATATGTTCTTCCTTAAAAACGACTTTATAAATGATGTTATCAGGCAGTTGGGTGTGTTTAAACAGGTGCGGCAATTCATCCGGCAACACCTCCTTGGCAGGCAGTAACGATATTATCTCCTGTGCTCCCTGAGAGACATTGCCATAACCCGCGATACCTATGACCAGGGGTTTAAGGCGGGATGGGAGACCCGTCTCGATGATCTTCTGACCCACCTTGGACATCACATGCCGTGCTTCATCCAGCGAATAATAGGTGCGTGCCTGGGAAATGTCGAGAAAGGGTGTTTCGATATCAAATTCCTTCAGTCGTTCCCCCAGCGACCATAATGAATTAATCATTCCGGCCAGACCCGCAAAACGGCCAAAGAAAATCAACCGTTTACCCAGTTCATCGACGACGCGTTCATAATCAATCAGATTGCACTTAAGCTCCATCAGGCGTCGCAGCATGGCCATATTATGTGGCTGACCTTTGATAACGTGAGCGAAAAACACATATGTCTTATCCGGCTCAAGCTTGCTGACCGGTATTTCCTTGATACCAAAAATGACCGGACAGTCTTTCAGATCATAGGTGACCACGGCCCCGGCATTTTCATACTCGTCATCAGAAAATACCCTTTTGGCAGAGGCTTCGATGTGCACCTGCAATTCCTTTTCCTTTATCAGTTTCTCAATATGGTATGGAATAAGAGGCACTCTCCTTTCCATGACATATTTGTCTTCATACCTGATGCCAATGATATTCTTCATATACCTTGCCCTCCTGTAGCTTGCATGATTCCGTAAAGAATGGCAAACTTACAAAAATTTGAGCCACTGGCGATCTTTTGTTGAAAACGAATTTTACCGGTAAAAAAGAGGTAACCATTGAAAGTTGTTAGGAAGGCTGTAAGGTGCTGTCAACACAACCAACAGATACCCAAGATACGTGACACCAGTCTTCGGAACCCTTTAAGCGATTAAAGGGATGATCTTATTTTTCTTTCCTGATCTGCCTAATAATTTTTACGGCTTCATTTTGATAACTGTTGTGCTTATCGGCAGCGATCTCAGAAAATTGCCTCAATGCCAGTTCATTCTGGTTAGTTCTCAGAAGGCATAAACCCAGATGCCATTCAGCGGGTTCCACGTAAAGGTTATTACCATCATGGATGATTTCCCTGAAAGAGGCTATGGCATCTTCATACTGGTTGATTTCAATTTCGGCGATGGCCATGTAAAAGCGTACAGCTGAATTATGGGGATCATTCTTCAGGAATCCCTTAAAAAGTTTGATGGCTTCGGGATAGTTTTTTTGCTGGTAGTAACGCATGGCTTCCACCAGGTTGGAGCTGCCCGACCGGGTGATGTGTATGGGATTCTCTGAATCATAATACATGCTGAAAAGCCGGCTGTTCGAATAGGTCTTCGGGACCAGAATATAAACGGCCGCAGCCAGCACAATCAGAATAGTAATGGAAGCTGCCATCAACATAATGCGCCGTGGCGTTAAAGGAATAACCCTTCTTAAAGGACTTTCAAGTTTGGCCATACCTATGGCTTCTTTCACCTTCTGGCGAAACTCAATGACATCTGTCTGGCCGAGTATTTTGGAGATATCTTTTTCGAATTCCATATCATTCAGGAGATCTTTATTTTCGAGCAATTTCTGCTCAAACTGCCTGACTTCGGATTCATCCATTTCACCTGCCAGGTACTTGTCGATCAAGAGTAAATATTGATACCTCTCATTCATCGATTGAAATATTTTTTACATTTTGGATCTTTAAGAATTCGTTGTCTCAGATTTTCCTTGCAAAGAAACTTTCTTGTCTTGGCGTATTTTTCCGTTTTGTAGCCCATGATCTCGGCAATATCCTTCAATGATGTATGGCTGTAAAACAGTTTCAGAACCTTCTGGCAGTCTTTGCTTAATTTGAGAAAATGGTGCTGGTATAATCTTAATTTCTCCGATTCCTCATCATAGATATCAAACATCATCTCACCGGAGAGTTCGATGTGGTTTTCCATGTCTTTGATGGTAACCGGGATTCTCTCTTTCTCAAGATGCTGCAACCACAGATGCCTGCAAACAGAATAAAAGAACGTTTTAAAAGAACAATCAAGTGTCAATTCATGATCCGTCACTTTCTGATAGATGATCACCAACGCATCCTGGAAAATATCCTCCGCATCTTCCCCTCTTCCGTTATTTTTCAGTATCAGGCTTTTAATCATCCTAAAATAGGCGTCATAGATGTATTTCAGGATCTTTTTATCGCCCAGGAGGATTCCCTCAAGAATAGCCTCATCTCTGTAATAGATCATTAATTCTGTGTTTTATCCGAATTTTACAAAAAGGTAATACAAAATAAACCAATAGTTTTGTAATTGCTTATAACAATCTTTTTATTGTTAGTAAGGACCTGCCTGTTAACATTATAAAAATAGAAAAGCGGCTAAAGTTAAAAGAAATTTATAATACTGCCCAATACATGGTATAAGATAAATAAGTCAAGAATTGATAATTCAGTTATCCGCCATCCTGATAATGGGATTACCTATTACATTAACATATTGGGTTCCCAAGTCAGTTCCTTCAGTGCTATCCCTGAAGGATTGGCCAGCTAAACAGGATATTTTTATTTTAACTTTGCATAAAAAAAGGTGATCTATCCGGCCGACTTCGAGAAAAAAATTGGTTTTGACAAGATCAGGGAACTGATGAGGCAGGAGTGTTTGTGCTCCCTAGGTGAAGGGTATGTTGACCGGATTGAATTTTTAAATGACATTGACCGCATTAGAGAGCTGATCAATCAGACCTGGGAATTCAGGAACATTCTGACTGAAGATCCCTCTTTTCCCTCCCAGGATTATTATGACATGCTTCCTGAATTGGAACGGATAGAGACTGAAGGGACTTACCTCGATAAAGACACCCTCCCCTTTCTGCTTTCCTCCCTGAAAACCATCAAAGGCTGCATTTCCTTTTTCAAGGGGCAGGGATCCTCACGATACCCTTCTCTGTCTCTTCTGATCCATGACCTCACCCTTCCGGTTGTGATCATTGAACGCATTGAAACCATCATTGACGAGAAGGGAAAGATACGTGACACCGCCTCGCCGTCATTAAAAAAAATAAGGACCGATATGACTGCCCTCCGCGGACTGATCGATAAAAAAATGGGGCTCATGTTACGGCATGCCAGACAGGAGGGATGGATCCGTGACGATATTTCCGTCACGATCAGGAACGGGCGTGCGGTGTTACCTGTGCCGGCGATGCACAAACGCAGGATAAAAGGCTTTATACATGATGAATCTGCGACGGGCCAGACGGTATATATTGAACCGACGGAGGTTTTTGATCAGAATAACCGGTTGCGTGAGATTGAACTGTCGGAACGGCGGGAGATCATTAAGATCCTGACCGATCTGACCAATTTCCTCAGGCCGCATGTCGCCGGGCTCATCAAAGCCTATGAATTCCTGGGGCGCATTGATTTCATACGTGCCAAAGCCCGTCTGGCATTACTCATAGATGCCCGCAAACCGGGCATTCAGCCGGGCTGCTCCTTTAACTGGATCGATGCCGTTCACCCCCTGCTTTATTTATCCCATGCACCGCAGAAAAAACCTGTCGTGCCCCTGTCGGTGTATCTGAATGAAAAGCAAAGGATACTGATCATCTCCGGTCCCAATGCCGGCGGTAAATCGATCGGCTTAAAAACCATCGGCTTACTGCAGTATATGCTGCAAACAGGGCTTCTCGTGCCCTTAAATGAACAATCGGCCATGGGGCTTTTCGATCAGATATTCCTGGATATCGGCGATGAACAATCCATTGAAAACGATCTGAGCACTTACAGTTCACATTTATTGAATGTGAAGTATTTTTTAAACCATGTCGACAGGCGTTCGCTTTTTCTTATTGATGAATTCGGTTCCGGCACCGAACCGCAGCTCGGCGGCGCCATTGCTGAAGCGGCTCTGGAACGTTTTGCTGAGGTGAAAGCCTTTGGTGTGGTGACCACTCATTATGCCAACCTCAAGCTTCTGGAAGGCAAGGTCGAAGGCATCTTCAACGGTGCCATGCTCTTCGACACACGCATTATGCAACCGTTATACAGGCTCAGCACCGGTCATCCGGGCAGTTCTTATGCCTTTGAGATAGCCAACAAGATAGGATTTCCCAAAGAGATCCTCGACAGCGCCGTAAAGAAAACAGGCAAAACGCAGCTCGACTTTGACCGGCAACTGCAGCAACTGGAAATTGAAAAAGAGGAGGTCAGTAAAAAACACGCACAGTTCAGGGTGGCTGATGATTTTCTTGCCGAAGTGACCCATAAGTATGAAAAACTCCTTCAGGATCTGCAGGACTCACGGCAGAAAATCCTCGAAGAAGCACGTGAAGAGGCACGCCAGATCATCGAGAGCTCCAACCGCCTGATAGAAAAGACCATCAAAGAAATACGCGAAAAACAGGCCGCCCGAGAAGAGACAAAAAACCTGCGGGAAGAGATCAAAGCCTTTTCAAAGACCCTGCAGCCGGATGAAAAGGAATCAGTTCCTGTCAGTGCATCACAAAAAGAGCTACATAAAAAAAAGGAAACAGCTAAAGCAACCCCTCCGCACACCTTGAAAAAAGGCGATCTGGTCAATATCAGCGGTCAGCATGTACCGGGCGAAGTCATCGATGTCAGCGGCGAGGAGGCCACCATCGCCGTCGGTCATGTAACAATCAAAGCGCATGTTGACAAGCTTGAAAAATTAAATCCCGAGATAGCCCGGATCATCACCCCCACACCTGTCAAAACCACCGGTAACATCATGGAAGAGATCCACCACCGGATGGCCAATTTCAAGCTCACCATCGATGTCAGGGGCAAATGTGTCGCCGAGGCATTATCGGAGATACGCACCTACCTTGATGATGCCGTCATGCTCAGCATCCCTGAGATAGCCATTCTCCACGGCAAGGGCGATGGTGTCTTACGTGAAAACATCAGGGAATACCTGAAGACCGTTCCCCAAATAAAACATTACGGCGACGAGCACATCGAAAGAGGCGGGGATGGCATCACTCTCGTCAGATTCGTATGAGAATTTTGACTGGGACCGGAAACATAACGGGATACCCCGTTTCATGTGGTGAGGTCCTGTTCCTTTTAGCTATGCCTGCTTCGTTGCATCCTTTTCCTCACAATGACACAGGAATGATTCACCCATTCAATATCTTCGCATCCGGCACAGCCCCGTATGTTTACCAGGCTGAGATATTTTTTTATTGGAAAAAAGAATTTTATCAGTAATTTTGTCATAAGAGTCAGTTTTTCTATCGGACAAAATATTTTTTATGTCGACTTTGCGAAAGAAGACCTCTGATCTTAAGAAGAGGATGCGTTTTGCTTTGAAAGGTGGTGGACAAAAAGCAATTGAAAAGCAGAAGGCCACGGGGAAAATGACGGCACGCGAGCGCATCATCACTCTTCTTGATCCTAAATCGTTTCACGAATACGACCTTTTCGTCGAGCATGCCGGGAAAGATTTCGACATGGATAAAAAGTATCTGCCGGGTGACGGTGTGATCACCGGGACGGGTTCCATCAGCGGTTATCCTGTCTGCATCTATGCTCAGGATTTCACGGTGGCCGGAGGCTCACTGGGTTACATGCATGCCAAAAAGATCACCAAGATCATGGATCTGGCCATGAAGCTGAAAGTGCCCCTCATCGGTATCAACGACTCCGGCGGCGCACGCATCCAGGAGGGGGTGAATTCGCTGGCAGGTTATGGTGAGATCTTTTACCGTAACACCATCGCGTCGGGTTATATCCCGCAGATCTCGGTGATTCTGGGACCTTGTGCCGGCGGTGCCGTTTATTCTCCGGCCCTCACCGATTTCGTATTTGTGGTGGACAAGATCTCCAAAATGTTCATCACCGGGCCTGAAGTCATCAAAGCCACCATCGGCGAGGAAGTGTCAATGGAGGATCTGGGCGGCGCCAAGGTGCATTCCGAGATATCGGGCAACGCCCATTTCTATTCCGAGAGCGAAACCGATTGTTTTGCACAGATCAAGACCCTGGTCAGTTACATACCCTGGAATTGTGAAAACAAAGCCCAACCCTTTCCCAAGAGGCCTCCCAAATCGCGTTATTACAAGATCGACGAGATTTTCCCTTCCAATCCGCGTCAGCCTTACGATGTGAGGGATATCATCAAAGCCGTCTGTGATGACTCGGAGTTTTTCGAGGTGCAGGAGCGCTTTGCACGGAATATTGTCGTTGGTTTTGCCAGGATGAACGGTGAAACGGTGGGTTTTGTGGCCAACCAGCCCCTGGTGCTGGCCGGCGTTCTCGACGTTGACTCATCGGATAAGGCCGGGCGTTTTATCCGTTTCTGCGATTCCTTCAACATACCGTTGATCACCCTCGTCGATCTGCCCGGATACCTCCCCGGGGTGGATCAGGAGCACGCAGGCGTGATCAGGCATGGCGCCAAAGTGCTTTATGCTTACTCGGAGGCTACCGTACCCAAATTGACGGTCATTCTGAGGAAAGCCTATGGAGGAGGATACATTGCCATGTGCTCGTACCACCTCAGAGCCGACTTTGTCTTTGCCTGGCCCACGGCCGAGATCGCCGTGATGGGACCCGAAGGCGCCGCCAACATTATCTTTAAAAATGAAATCATGAATGCCGAAAATCCTGAAGAGGTGCGCCGGCAAAAAATAAAAGAATACAAGGATAAATTTGCAAATCCATATGTAGCAGCCGCTTATGGTTATATCGATGCCGTCATCGATCCTAACGATACCAGAAAGATACTGCTGCACGCTCTTGAAATATCATACAACAAACGCGAAGAGCGGTCGAATAAAAAACACGGCATCCCGCCCTTCTAAATTCATTGATTATCTGTCTTTTAGTGGGTACACTTCCACCTGCCACCCGGCAGACAAGGATGTTTACCCCTTAAAATGACAGTCATTCAACCAGACAGTGGTCATCACTTTAATCTGTCAACCATGAAAGAAAACGGAGAACCGACAAATAACTTCAAGACCCTGACGCTCGACAGCATCAAGTACCGCACCCAGCTCACCGCCAAATTTCTTCAGCGTAAGCCTTTCACCCCTTCAGACCCGAAAAAGGTTCTGTCGTTCATCCCCGGATCCATAAGAAAAGTAAATGTCAAACCCGGCGACAAGGTGAAAACGAACGACAAGCTGATGGTACTGGAAGCGATGAAGATGAATAACTATATCCTTTCACCACGCGACGGCACAGTGAAGAAAGTGAATGTCAAACCGGGCGATAACGTTCCCAAATCGTTTATCCTGCTCGAATTCAGATAAAGAACCCTCGAAGGTTCATGCTTCTTCGGGAGAATAAAATACTATATTGGCCCTCTCAATCTCGAGCAGAATCTCTTCCCTGCCTGTTCTTTCGACTGCCGATGTGACAATCCTACGAGGCAGGGTCTCCCAGGTCTCATTGAGTTTTTCATTAAAACACTTCATGTGTTCGGATAAAAGCGTCCGTGATATTTTATCGGTCTTAGTGAACACCAGAGTGAAAGGAAGGTACTGTGATCCCATCCAGTTGATAAACTCAATATCGATGGCCTGTGGTTCCAGCCTGGCATCGACCAGAAAAAAAATGTTCATCAGGTTGGTCCGTGACAGGAGATAGCGTGTGATCATTTTCTGCCATGCCTGTTTCACACCCCTGGGCACTCTGGCATATCCCAATCCCGGCAAATCGACCAGATACCATTCATCATTGATCAGATAATGGTTGATGAGCTGTGTCTTGCCCGGGACGGATGATGTCCTGGCCAGGTTTCTGATGCCTGTCAGCATATTGATCAACGACGACTTACCGACATTGGACCGGCCCAGGAAAGCATACTCAGGCCGGTTGGGTTTGGGGCATTTTCTGATATCGGTGCTGCTCACCACAAAGATCGAGCTCTTGATAAGCATGCGCTGAAGGCTTATGGTTTCTTGTCTTTACGTTTATATGACGACACATGCCTGTCCTTTTTGATGTCGTAAATGTCTTCGATGGTTATCAGTATGGCCGTTTCCTCCACATGTCCGAAGGAGGCATTAATAGCCGTGCCAAAGAGAAGCATGGTCGGCGACAGGTTCATATAAGCGTTAAACAGCGGGGGGATGGTCTCGTTAAACCGCCTGACGTTCCTGATCAGGATCTTATAATCTTCATCAAAGTCGGAACCTGTGAAGGTCCTTTCCAGATCGTTGAGATCGGTTACCAGGTTAACGGGTTCATATGGCGTCACCAGCCCCTCACCGTCATGAAAATATTTGTCAAGAAAATAAAGAATCATATCACGGGCCGTGATGTTGAAACGGGGGTACATAGTCATCTTACCAAAGAAGTACTTGATCTCAGGGTAATCGATGGTCAGGGCGCCGAGGCCATCCCACAGGTTATCGAGTGAATAAATGCCTTTACGCACATTGTAGATGGGCTGAAAATCGGGTTGGACAAAGGAACGGCCCAATTCGATGGAATAGGAAAGGTATTCGTCAATGAATGTAGGTGATAGATGAAATAATTGAGTCGTGGGACTTTGCGGTTTTCCTTCTTCATCGCGGGGAATGTTATACCCTTCCAGAAAACGGTAACCGCCGACGATCTGGTGGTCCTGCGGACTCCACACGATCATTTGCTTGAAAGGATTGACCGGATCGGTGTCGAACCTGTCGATATCCACCGCCTTACCGGTGCCCCCGCCGGCGTCGCGAAAACTGATCTCTCTCAGCCTGCCTAACTCCTGCATGGTGTTAGGAGAGTCTTCCCAGGTGATGATGTATATTTTTTTCTTGCCGTTATTAGTATCCCTGACAAACTTATCCTTGGTCAGTTCGGCTTCAACAAGTCGGTGATCAATGGGTGGTATGATTGGTTCCATAACCTTCGTTTTGGCGCCATAAAATTACGATTTAATCCATTCCATGAAGGTGGCTTGTGGCCCCTTTCCCAGAGTATAAACATATTTTTTTATCAGGTTGGCCCATTCGTAATCCGTATGGTTCCGTGTGAAAACCTGATATGGGATGGGGCTCCCGAAGGTGATGATGATGTTCCGGTCTTTTTGTTTATACATTTCATCCACCAGATATAGCATTTCGATGTTGGACTTTATCCCCAGCCTCTTTCTGAGGTTAGCCAGGTTGTAAAAGAAGTTTGAATTTCTGCCCCCGATATGGACTGGGACCACCACCCGGTGGTATGTCCTGGCTTTGGTCACAAAGGTCTTCTTCCATTCCAGGTCCATGATATGGTGCGACTGCTTTCGCGAACATAATCCCGCCGGAAAATATAATATGGCCACATCGGATGAGAAGGTATCATCAATCAACCGGATGTTCTCGGTGTTCTTTCCGTGCTTGTTGATGGGTATGAACAGCTCACGGAGATTGGGTATGTTCATCAGGATGTCATTCACCGGGAAGATAAGGTCTTTCCTGAATTTCCCGACTTCATGGATGAGGGCAATGCCGTCGAGCCCTCCAAGAGGATGATTGGATGCAATAATGAACCGTTCCCCTACCGGCAGGTGGCTTATGCCCACTAGGCTGACGGAGGCTTTCATCTCATCCATCACGGCTTCAATAAACGCCAGTCCCGTCTTGTCACTGTTTCGCCTCAGAAAGTCATTGATCTCATCAATATGAACGATCCTTTTAAGGTAATTGATGACAAAGCGGGGCAGAACCTTCAACAGCCTCGGATTTTTACTGGCTATGACTTGTTCAAGATTGATAAAATCCCCGTCGGATTTTCCCGGAGTAGCCGGAAGGGAATATAATTCCTCAGTTGCCATAATAATAAAACAAACAAATGACCAATCGGCCTTTACAAATATATAAATAAGGCGGGTATTAAAACGCAACCGGAAGCAATTGATATATTTCCGACCGGAAATGGCTTATATCCCCACCCAATCCTTTGACCTGACGGTTCCGGCCGTATAATATAATGGCCTGATATCCCATTATTTGTAAATAAAAAACATTTTTTTATCAAAAAAGTGGAACTTTTTATTAACAAAGTGGTAAAAAGTGGAAGAATGTGGTAGAAAATTTTATATATTTACACCATTAAATGAAGACGATGTTAAACCTGACAGGTGAATATGAATGCCGGCTTGATCCTAAGAGCCGGATCATGCTACCGGCGGCTCTTAAAAGGCAGATACCGCCGGAATCGGAAGACCGGTATATTATAACCCGGGGTCTCGAACGGTGCCTGGTCATTTATCCCATAAATGAATGGCGCATCATCAGCGAAAGGCTCAACACCCTGAACATTTATAACTCCAAAGACCGGGAATTCAGAAGATTGTACCAAAGAGTGGTGGAACTGAAGCTCGACGGCAACAATCGCTTACTGCTTCCGAAAACGCTGCTCGATTATGCCGGCATCGATAAGGATGTGGTATTGCTTGCCTATTCAAATATGATTGAGGTTTGGAATAAGAGCAGTTACGATACCCTGGTGGATATCGAACCTGAGCAGTTGGCAAGGTTAGCCGAGGAGGTGCTGGGGAATAAAGCGAAAGAAAAACAGCAGGAATGATATGGATTACCATCAGCCTGTGATGCTTGAAGAAACCATTAACGGACTGAACATAAAGCCGGGTGGCACTTACGTGGATCTCACTTTTGGAAGTGGAGGTCATGCCATCGAAATCCTCAAGCACATCGGCGACGGCAGGTTGATGGCCTTTGATCGCGATGAAGATGTCATGCAAAACAGCATCAGGGATAAACGGTTGCTACTGATCAATCATAACTTCCGTTATATGAAGAACTTTCTTCAGTACTACGGGTATCCTCCCGTGGATGGGATATTGGCTGATCTGGGTGTCTCGTCACATCAGTTCGACACGCCTGACAGGGGTTTTTCAATGCGTTATGACAGCCGTCTTGACATGCGTATGAGCAGTCGCACGACACTGACTGCCTCCACTGTCCTCAACATCTATAAGCAGGAAGAGCTCTTTCGCGTATTCAGGTCTTACGGCGAAATAGATAATGCCCTGCAGCTGGCCAGGATCATACAGCAGGCGAGGGACAAAGAAGCCATCACAACGATGGCAAGATTCCGTGCGGTCATCATGCCCTGCATTCCGAGGGGAACTGAAAACAAGTATTTAGCCAGGGTCTTGCAGGCACTGCGGATAGAGGTGAACGATGAACTAGAAGCATTGGGCGACATGTTACGTCAAAGTGCCGTCATGCTGAAAAAGGGAGGGCGTCTGGTCATCATTTCATACCATTCCCTCGAAGACCGTCTGGTAAAAAATTTCATGCGCACCGGTAATACTGAAGGAAGCGTGCATGCGGATATTTACGGGCATCGTGAGCAAATCTTCAAGGTCATCACCCGCAAGCCTCTCCGCCCCATGGAAGCCGAGATGGCTGCCAATCCCCGGTCAAGGAGCGCCAAACTGAGAATAGCTGAAAAATCGTAATTAAAAATGGATACAGCATATCCTAAAAAAAATACACTCATCACAGAGCCCCAGGAAAGCGGCTCCAAAACGGGAGGCAGCGGCAAGAGCTTCGGCAGGGCCGCTCATTCCCTCCTTGGCGGTACTTTTCTCACTCGTGAACGGGTCATCAGAACCTTGCCTTTCATTCTTTACCTGGCTTTGCTGGCGCTACTGTACATCACCAATTCATACTATGCCCAAAGAGATATGATTGCCATTGAAAAATTAAAAAAAGAGCTTAAAGAACTGGACTATAACTACATATCAACAAAGTCGGAGCTGATGTTTATCAGCAGGCAATCGGAAGTATCCAAAAAAGCGGCTGCCATTGGTCTCAAAGAGACGACCGTTCCGGCCTATCAACTCGGTATTTCAGGTGACAAGAAAGAGATTAAAACAGATAATTAGTGAAAGACATTAAAAAAGATATCCTCTGGAGGGTCTACCTCGTCTATGTGATGATGCTGCTGTTTGCCGTGGCCATCATCACGAGGGTGGTTTACATCCAGTTCTACCAGGGTAAGATGTGGAGGGAAAAAGCCCGGGAGCATCTGATAACTTATGAGCAGGTGGATGCAAGAAGGGGCAACATTTATGCCCGTGACGGGAGCCTGCTGGCCACCTCCATACCCATCTTTGACATACGTATGGATGCCGATAAACCGGAGATAAGTGATGATTTCTTCAATAAAAACGTCGATTCCCTTGCCGCCTGCTTTGCCCGCATTTTCAAGGATCTCACTCCCAAAGCCTATAAAAAGGCCATGACGGATGCCAGGCAGGCCGGCAACCGGTATTTCCTGCTGAAAAGTAAAATCACCTGTGACGAGCTGGCCAGGTTAAAAAATTCACCGGCCTATCAGTTATGGAAGAACGTGGCCGTGCTGTCGGTTGAAGAGAAAAGCCGCCGTGAGATGCCTTTTAAAAGTCTGGCCAAAAGAACCATCGGTTATGAGTCGGAGGATGCCAGGGTATTCGTCGGACTGGAGGGGACATACAGCAGTTACCTGGTCGGTAAAAGCGGGCAACGTCTCATGAAAAAAATTGCCGGCGGGATGTGGATCCCCGTCACGGATGAAAATGAAGTGGAACCTGAAAACGGAGCCGACATTTATTCCACCATTGATATCAACATCCAGGATGTAGCGGAGAATGCCCTGCTTGCTCAGCTCATCGCTCAGGATGCCGACCATGGTTGTGCCGTGGTGATGGAGGTGGTGACAGGTCAGGTTCTTGCCATCGCCAACCTGGGCAAGGACAGGAACGGTCATTATGATGAGATCCTCAACTATGCCATTGGTGAGAGTCTTGAGCCGGGATCGACATTTAAGCTGGTCAGTTTGATGGCCGCCCTGGAAGAAAAAAGGGTGAATGTGAATGATGTCATCAATGTCGGCAACGGTATTTTCGTTTACCATGGCAGGACGATCAAAGATGTCCACAGGTTCCGTGACGGGCTGGCCCGCGTAAGCGATGTCTTCAAATACTCCTCGAATGTGGGTATGTCGAAGATCATCATCAACGGTTTTGCCAAAGATCCCAAAGTTTTCACCGACAGGCTTCTCCAGTTCCGCATCAATAAACCGTTGGGTCTCGAGATCAACGGTGAGCAAAGCCCTGTTCTGCACACACCCGATCATCCCCTGTGGTCTTTACAGAGTCTCCCCTCCATGGCCATGGGTTATGAGGTTAAGCTGACTCCCATGCAGCTTCTGACTTTTTACAATGCCGTTGCCAACCACGGTAAAATGGTCCGGCCCATGTTCGTGCGGGAGATCCGGCGTTCAGGGCAGATGGTCAAAGCCTTCGATCCCGTGGTTATCAATCCGTCCATCTGTTCGGCAACGACGCTGAATACCATGTATAACCTTCTTGAGCAGGTGGTGGAGGAAGGCACCGGCGTCAGGTTGAAGAATCCGCTTTACAAAGTAGCCGGTAAAACAGGGACCTCCAAGCTGGCCACCGCCAATGAGGGGTACAACGAAAGTGCCTATAGTCCCTCTTTTGTCGGCTTTTTCCCGGCCGATCATCCGAAATATTCCTGTATCGTTGTCATTAACCGTCCTTCCAAAGGCAAGTACCTGTCTGCGGAGGTGGCCGTGCCTGTTTTCAAGGTCATTGCCGATAAGCTGGTGGCCACCCATACCACGCTCCCACCCCGACAAATAAATGATTCCACCCGACAGGTCATACCGGTCATCGCCGGCGGTTACCGGGACGAGATAAGGACCATCTGCAACGATGCCAAAGTGCCCGTCACTTTCCCTTTACTAATGGAGCCATGGATCAGGGGCATCATGGAAGATAAACGGCTCTTTTTCAAAGATATGGTGACCGAGATACCGGACAGCGGCACCATTATTATGCCCGACGTGACGGGCTTTGGCGCAAGAGATGCTCTCTGCATCCTCGAATCAATAGGATTGTCGCCGTCGATCGATGGCAAGGGGCATGTCACCGGGCAATCACCAATGCCGGGCGACACCTGTTTCAAGGGGGAAAAGATCATATTGACGCTTAATCCCTTATAATGAATAAACCAGCGACGCATTGAAGACACTGGATAACATATTGAAGCACGTGGCGCCGGTCAGGATCATCGGAACCGCTGACCGTCCTGTGCAAGCCATTTACTCCGATTCAAGGGCGGTGAAACCGCAGGGTCTGTTTGCCGCCATGAAAGGGATCCATACCGACGGGCACCGTTTCATCCAGAGTGCCGTTGAGAAGGGTGTGGCCGCCGTCGTATGCGAAGAGATACCTGAGGCTACCTCCCCGGAGGTGACCTATGTCCAGGTTAAAAACAGCGCCATGGCCCTTGGCACGATAGCAGCCAACTTCTATGACCAGCCTTCACGACAGGTCAGGATCACAGGCATCACAGGAACAAACGGAAAGACCACTACAGCCACTCTGCTTTTTAAATTGTTCCGCCACCTGGGTTATCCCTGCGGTCTTTTGTCTACTATCCACAACCAGATCAATGATGAGGTCCTCGAGGCCACCCATACCACTCCCGATGTGCTCCGTCTGAATGAGCTCCTGAAAACCATGGCCGCCAGGGGTTGCGGTTATTGTTTCATGGAAGTCAGCTCCCACGCCATCGCACAGCACCGCATCGCAGGCATTGAACATGCCGGAGGTCTGTTCACCAATATCACCCATGAGCACCTCGACTATCACAAAACCTTTGACGACTACCTGAAAACAAAGAAGACATTTTTCGACGGGTTACCTTCCGGTGCCTTTGCCTTGTCCAATATCGATGATAAAAACGGCCGTTACATGCTTCAAAACACGAAAGCATCCCGTCACACTTACGGACTAAAAACGGCCGCCGATTTCAAAGGCAAGATCATCGAGAGTCATCTCGAAGGCCAGTTGCTGTGGATTGACGGTCAGGAGTTATGGTTCAGGCTGGCCGGGCAGTTCAATGCCTATAACATCCTGGCTGTCTATGGTGCCGCCGTTTTGCTCGGCGAGGATAAGCAGGAGGTATTGAAAGGATTGAGTGTAATGACCCCTGTGGAGGGCCGTTTCGACTTTTTCACCAACCGGGAAAATATCACGGCCATCGTGGATTACGCCCATACCCCTGACGCCCTGCTCAATGTCCTGATCACCATTGCCGGCATACGCCGTGGCCACGGCAAGATCATCACGGTGGTGGGTGCCGGTGGTGACCGTGATAAATCGAAACGACCCCTGATGGGACGCATCGCCTGTGATAACAGCGACAGGGTCATCTTCACCTCCGACAATCCACGCACCGAGGATCCCGGCCAGATCATCAGGGATATGACCACTGACCTTGAAGCGGAACGGTTAAATAAAGCCATTATTTTACCGGACCGGCGTGAGGCTATCCGAACAGCCTGCCTCATGGCCGTTCCCGGCGATATCATACTGGTAGCCGGGAAGGGACACGAAAAGTACCAGGAGATAAACGGTGTCAAACACCCCTTTGACGATAAAAAAATACTGATGACCATCCTTGGTCCGGCCATGGAAAACCGATGAAGTATGTTTTATTATTTGTTCTCATATCTGGATACCACTTTTGATCTGCCCGGGGCAGGCATGTTCCGTTACATCTCATTCAGGGCGGCGTTGGCCGTGATCACCTCCCTGGTCATCTCCATGATATTCGGTAAAAGTCTGATCAATTTTCTCAGAAAAAAACAGGTGGGTGAAGAGATAAGAAAGCTCGGGCTGAACGGTGAAAAGTCAAAAGAAGGTACACCCACCATGGGGGGGCTCATCATCCTGGGAGCTATCCTCATACCGACGTTATTATTCGCCAAGATCCACAACGTTTACATCACCCTTATCCTGATCTCGACAGCCTGGCTCGGCCTGATAGGTTTTCTCGATGATTATATCAAGGTATTCAAGAAGGACAAGAAAGGGTTGGCCGGTAAGTTCAAGATCATCGGTCAAATAGGACTGGGATTAATTGTTGGGTGCACCATGTACTTCAACGATTCCATCGTCATCAGGCAGAAGCTGCCCCAGGAAAAGGCCGTGACGGCAGAACCGTCGCTGGAAGAAGAAAGAATCCCGGCGGTTTTTCATTTCGAAAAGGAGCCTGTCAAGTCAACCAAGACCACCATTCCTTTTCTGAAAAACAACGAATTTGATTATGCCAGTCTCCTGGCCTTCATAGGTAATAATTACCGCAAGTATGCCTGGGCAGTCTTTATCCCTATTGTGATTCTGATCATCATCGCCGTGTCGAACGGCGCCAACCTCACCGATGGCATGGACGGTCTGACCACAGGCACTTCGGCCATCATCGGTGTGACATTGGGCATACTGGCATGGGTCTCGGGCAACATCGTCTTTGCAGATTATCTTAATATCATGTATATACC
>Ga0209610_1000101_pt1 | contig 41444 bp, 49 predicted proteins | sample LakKivw275mmetaG_FD_184137 | JGI IMG/M metagenome (GOLD analysis project Ga0209610, IMG submission 184137) | Anoxic lake water microbial communities from Lake Kivu, Rwanda to study Microbial Dark Matter (Phase II) - Lake Kivu water 275m metaG... | ecosystem: Environmental > Aquatic > Freshwater...
GAGAATCACAGGTCGTTTTGGACGACTGAGGATTTTGAAAGATTGAGGTTCAAATGCGAAATTAAGCATCCGCCTCTGTGGCTACGGGTTTTTCCGAATCAAGGCAGCATTTGCGCTTCACGGATCGTCTAGGCGCAATCCTTGCCCAAATATTTTTTTTGGTTTCTGAAGTCTTCGGAAAATGATTCTTTTCAAGAAAGGCGAATGGAAACTAAAAATCTCGCTGGATTTTACAGGATTCTACTGGAATCTGCTGGAATCCACTGGAATTTACTGGAATCTACAGGAATTTGAAGGAAATTAAAGGAAATGTCTGAGAGGGCCGAGTTTCATGCAAAGCTGGTCGCATGCGGCAAGATGGCAGACGTTCTAGTTATTGCTGCAAGCTCTTATTGCTCATACAAACAGCAAAAAAGGATCGTGATGCAGGAGATGTGGTAGCGTGAGGTTGAAGCAAAATGGGTTGAAGCGTTAATCAGTTAATCCTTGACTAATTCGAGAACCGAGAACTGTAGAACTAGTCTTAGATTCATCGATCGTTTAGAATCCCCGAATTCTCCCAACCTGTCCAAGAGATCAAAAAAGTCTCGACGACTTAAGTGTGGTGGGGCGGGCGGGATTTGAACCCGCGGCCTCCAGCGCCCCAGGCTGGAATCATAGACCATGCTAGACGACCGCCCCTTAGCCTTGGACAACGGCCCCAATGATCTAGCTACTTATCACCGTGTCTATTTTTCTCTTTCTGAACAGCTTATAGCTTTCAATATTCTATCGATCGTGCGCTATAAGTCAATAACTTCTTAAGACGGTTAAGTTAAGACTCGATGAAACAAAAAAGGATGTGGAGGTTTGCGGGTGACATCTCCACTGTGGAGTAAGTTAAAGTTCCTTTTTTCTTATTGGCTTAGAAGAGGTAGTCCCAAGGTGCTGGTCTCTTAACAAAGTCTTTTGGAACCCAGAAATGTTCATCGTGGGGATATCAAATCATATTATATAAATCTGGCGACGGAAGACTGGAGTTATATGCGATGCAAAAGAATTGAATCTGATATGCGATAAGCTCAAGCAAAACGGAGGTATTTGGCAATATGTCTGAACCAAGAAAATATGTATGTGGCATATGTGGACAAGAGCTAAAAGGAAAATACCTAGATCTTGCTCGTGGTCGTGAGCGATCGTTCTTCGCACATTCTTGGAGGGTTAGTCCAGAAGCCAGGGAACTGTGGAACAGTAGCCTATCCGCCGTCTTCTGCGAGAAATGTGTGTCCGAATCTGAGAGATGGGATAAGAAATACAGAGTCTGTATGAATTGTTACTACTTTGCTCTGAACCTTGTAGGGTTACCAAATGTGCCAGAGGTCTACTGCATGGCTAGAACAAAAGGAATAGCCCCTCTAGAAGAGACGTGCGAGAAATGGATGGCGCGACGACCCCTCTAACTTGTGCACGAAAAAAGACAGGTTATGGAGTTTAGCGGGTGATATATTCACTGATGGTGTCGCCCATGCTAAACGACTGCCCCACAGGCTTGACGATGACCCAGACTACTATGGCTCTATGATGTTCTGTTCTCACCCAAACATTGCGTGCCCAAACAAAACTTTATCTTTTAGAACAGAGTTGAGAAGTTGTTGTAATTCTTCATATTTTATTGCTTTCAGTCTAAACTTCGATTCTTTTTCTTGTGTGTGAATCCAGATCTCAGACGAGTAGGGCCACATCAGCTTGGAGTATTTCTTCAATTCCACTTTAGAAATCTCGGAGTAAGGGATCTCATAGTTTTCTCTGTCGCTCTTCAATATCTCATCTGGAGATAATTCTTTAATCTTCTCTGCCCTCTTCTTGTCGGATTGAATTGCCAGCCAGTATCCAGCAAAACCTCCAATAAAGAAGCCAGCAAACTCTTTTAGTGCTTCACGTTTTGTCACGATCAATCTGTTATTTGTGAAGAATAGGTGGCATCGAAAAGCAGGTCGAAGTTTCTTCCTCTGCTCCTCCGCCACAAGAACACCCAAAATCTCCTCTTCAGTCAATGAATCTCCCCTACTTGTTGTGTATGATCTAAAATCTAATCGGCCTATATGTGCTTTTCTGAGAAGAGGGTTAAAGGATACGGCATAGAGAGTAATCACCTCAGACGAAGAAAGGATGCAATAGTGATGTTTTTGATAATTTCAAAAAAAGTTGGAGATTCGCTGTAGAAGATTCAAATTGTAATTCCGAGTTTGCGGGCTACAACCCAAGCTACAACCCATAGAATAGAGGCGATCACAATTGATGCGAACATTATTAGAAGGGCCATGCCTAGTGTGAACCAGCCAGCAAGCTCGTGCAATACAATTACCAGAAAACCAATCAACACTATGACCAAACCTAGCAAGAATATTGCCATAACACGGCGAGGTGCTCTCCTGATTCCGATCTCAATCAACTCCTCAAATGCAGTATAGCTGACCGACTATCTAACCTATATCTATTTGATATTAGGTTTTTATTTTTTTCTGAGGAATATGAAGCTTCTCCACTCAGTTCTACACGACAAGCTCACGTGCATATCAAGGCTTTTCTGGTTCTGCTCTGTATTCTTATAACTCTAAATTAGGAGGATAACGAAGTCTAGAATGGGAGAGAAGGAAAACTGAAAACTTCCAAAAATTATGTTGCATTCTTTTTCTTGTCGTGGCTGGTCCTATCTGCCGCAGGAGTGTCTAAGGCGTCTGCTTGGAGTAACGGTGGCTACAGTTCCGACCCATCGAACCCTGACTATGGGACGCATGACTGGATTGCTCAACATGCTTTGGACTGGTTGCCTGACGCTGAGAAGCAATACATTACGGATAATCTCGCAGCGTACCTGTATGGAACGGAGTTGCCGGATAACGGTCAAGCGGTTGATGGCATCGGAGACGTTGGGAAACACCACATCTATTATAGTTCCAGCGGGGTCATGACTGATGACGCTGCTGCCGTTCGGGCCTCAGAAGTCTACGGTGAGGTGTTGACCTATCTTGTGGCAAATGACCTCGTCAACGCTGCAAAGCAAGCCGGAATAATGACCCACTACATTGCAGACATGGCTGTATTCGGACATGTGATGGGATCGGGCACAGACTGGGGAGCTGAGCAACACCACAGCGACTACGAAACTTATGTGAATCAGAGGACCTCAAGCTACGACGCGGAGTTCAACTCTTACCTCTACTTTGACAGAAACCTCACCACCATCTCAGCCTATGACGCGGCTAAGGATTTGGCTTATGATATCACGTTCGACGTTGATGGTGACCTGACATGTGTGTGGATGGATCAAAACTACAATTGGAGCAACCCCACGTTCAGAGATAGATGTGGGGAATCGCTCAACCTCGCGGTCAACTACATTGCTGACGTCTTGCACTCACTCTATGTTGAAGCAGCGCCCGGACCGCACGCACAAAGCTCCATAATGTGCTCCCCGTCTCCTTCAACCATAACACTGGGCAACTCGGTGACAGTCTCCGGTTCCATCTTGCCGATTCATGCTGGCGTCACCGTTTCATTAACCTATACTAGACCAGATGCTACGACGATAACGAGAACTGCAACAACGACCTCAACAGGGTCCTATAGCGATGTTTATATGCCTAACATGGCTGGTTCATGGACTGTGATCGCCTCTTGGGATGGCGACTCCGATCACTTGGGTGCCACAAGCTCATATGCCCATATTACAGTAGAGGGGGGAGGGGGCTGCATAATTGCCACCACAACCTACGGGTCCGAGCTGGCTCCCGAGGTCCAGTTTCTCAGGGGATTCAGGGACAGTGTGGTTCTGTCAACGTTTGCTGGAAGCCAGTTCATGCAAGTCTTCAACGCCTGGTACTACTCCTTCAGCCCTGTTGTGGCGGGTTTCATAGCCCAACAACCGGTGGCTAAGACGATTATGAGGGTTGTACTATACCCGCTGATCGGAATACTGCATCTGTCTTCAATGGCCTACTCGGCTATCTCCTTCAGTCCAGAGTTCGGCGTTGTGGTTGCAGGGTTTGTTGCAAGCTCTCTGATAGGGGCCGTTTACTTTACCCTTCTGGCAATAGTGTTGCTTGCGATCATAAAGCGGTTTAAGAAGAAGACGCTGAAGACCATGCAATTCAAACTGCTGACGATTCCATTGCTGATAAGTCTGGCGTTAGTGCTCCTAGGAGAAATCGCCCCATCACCAGCAATAATGATGGTCGCCACAGCGTCATTCGTGCTCACAACACTGGCGTCGTCAGCAACTATAGTGGCCAGCCTCGCATGGAACTCGATCTTCTCAGACATCTCCTCTCATTTCCTTTAGATTCCTGTGGTTTCCTGTGGTTTCCAGTGGATTCCAGCAGATTCCAGTAGAATCCAGCGAGATTTCTCGTCTCCACTCCCCTTTCTTAAAAATAGTCATTTTCCGAAGACTTCAGAAACCAAAAAAATATTTGGAAGGCATGTGAGAGTCAACTCTATAAGTCACACGCCTCTAGAATCTTCTCCAGGCTCTTCTTCGTCGGTTCCACCTTGAAAGACCTCAGCGCATGAATGATTCCCTCTCTACTCAAATTCGGAAGAACCCTTCTCAATAACCTCGATACCTTGCTGCCAACAAACAAGAACTGGCACATCGAAGTGACGTTCTTCACTCTCCTCGCTGTACTTGCAGACTCAAAATCTATAATTCTAGGCCTGTCTCCCTCCACGATCACGTGTCTCGAAGCCCTACTCAACTCACCATGATCTATTCCAGCTCTATCGAGCTTCCAGCAGTCCTCTATGATCAACCTCAAAACCCTCTGCACCCTCTTCTTCCTATCTCTTCCCTTGACGCTCACCAGCCATTCAGGAAAATAGACGCCTTCTATAAGCTCCATTAGAATAAAGTTCTTTGACGATCCATACACTGTAGGTCCAACCTCGACAGCGTTCACAGCCCTAAGTGCCTCAGCCTCGTGGCTCATGTCAAATCTATCTGCATCCGTCCTCCGAATCTTCAAAGCACATCTCTTTTCATCGGCGTAAGCAACAACCACAATGCTCACGTGTCCCTTACCCAAGACATTGAGGTCAAAGATTCTTGTCCGGCCAGAGAACTCGATCTCCGAAACCTTCAGGTCCAGTAGCTCCCTCAGCCTAGAACTGAGCTCTTCAACGTCAAACTTCGGATAACAGATGATCTTCCCATACTGTTCTCCACCAATCTCATCCAAAGACACCGCAGCTGAACTTTTCAAGTTCGGTAACCCTAGACATGGAGATTCTAAGAAGTCTTTAACGCCCATCTCTCAGAATGCCTCACAGAGATATAAATCATAAAAACGGGGTTCATTTGGTCGTCATCGAGGAGAAAATTTGAGATTTCCACTATTCGTCACATGGGCCTTAATCGCAGTGAACGTCATCGTTCCTCGCTGATGTTATGAACCCCTAGTCTTTCGCCTAGTTTGATTAGGAAGAAAGCCACTTGGGTCTTCCCCGCAGATATTCGGTCAAGAACCTCGCAAAATCTGAGTTTGAAGAATAGAAGTCAGATATCTCTCCATTTTTTAATATTGCCAAATTGTTTCTGATGCCATTCACCAACTTGCTTCCAATGCCAACCCTGACACCGCCGTCCTTCAACTTCTCTCGAAGCAATAAGGTAGCATCATTAAACCTTCTTCTCAACAAAACTATCCATCGCCCATCCTCAATCCAAGGACCCGAAACAGTACGCTCGACTCCGACATGCTTCTTCAGAAATTTTTCCGCATAACCCGAAATAACGGGAGGGCCGACATGTTTCTTCGACTGTGAAATTAAAGCATTCTCCAACTCGAACAATAACACATTGACTCCATGCTCATCGCTCCAGGCTGAAGCATTTATGACCTGAAAGTCGTTTCGTTTCAATAATTTCCTGAGTGACTCCGAAGACTTCCAAAGTTGGCCCCATAACACATCGGGCGCAACATCGACCCTGTTGAAAACCAGAAAGATTACGTCGGTACCTCGAGCTTCAAATTCTTGGTGAAGATCAGAAACCGCCAAGGGCTTCGTTTCTTGGGGATAAAAAAATTCCTCTACTGGAAATTCCAAGAACATCCTTGAGGCGGCGACAAACTCGCCAAGCTTCTTCATCGAGACTGCAGCGGCGACATTTCTATTCTTGTCGATCGGGTCAACTATGATCAGCGGCGAATCGAATAACATCCGAGCCTCGTCTTCGCTGTCTTCATAGAATCCTTCGCCGTCAACAATCTGGCCGCGCCGCCACTTCGAAGCCGCCTCCAGAACCTCTGAGAAAGAACCGTAACTGAGCACCAGGACCTCACATGCGTATCCGCTGAACCCCTTTACCTTTATTTCTGCACCGTAAACATTTGTCCCATGCATGAATCTCTTGAGAAGTCGAACGTCATCCTTCATTGCTTCACTGAGATGTGCTTTAACATAGGCTGTATGTAGAGGACTCCTATCCACGGAGGAAATCACTTCATCCGCTTTTCGGATTTTGAAGCAAGGGACAAAGTCGACAGTGTAGCCTTTCAAATCGGCTTCGACATATGGGTGCTCGGCGTAAACCTCCCTCCAGCCCCCTCCAACAAATTCTTTAACGACATCAAGAACTGTTGGAAAGTCTTCCTTAGAGTACTTCATTGAAAGCAGCATGAATACGTCCACATCCCTCTCCCCGGCCAGCCACGTGTCCTTGGCAACAGAACCCTCGACCATGACCTCAGCAATAATCTTTTTGCTGCCTAGCTTTTTCTCCAATTTGTCCGCCAAGGAGCCAGAGAAGCTGAGAACTTCCTCCCTTTCCCTCTTACTTGGTCTAACCTTACTGAGAACTGATCTACAAACCTTCTCTATCGCTTCCTTCTTCATGCTCCTCAGCATCTCCGTTTTTCGCTTCGAAAAGCAATCTAAGCTGCTTTAACCTCATGCAAAGTTGAATATATTGGTCCTCTCGGAGTTAGAACGCTCTTTATGAGCTTCAAGGAGTCAGCATTTATCGTGCCAAAATCATGGTCGCTTCGACTCAAGATCTGCTGGGTCAACAATTCCCTATTTCTTCCAGACCTAACGCGTGCTATAGTCAAGTGTGGACTAAAGCCCCTTCTGTCTGGTGCAAAACCAAGCTTAAGAAGTCTATTCTCAAGCCGGTTAAATATGTCCAGAAGCTCTTCATTCCCACTCCTGATTCCAACCCAGATTACCCTCACGCGCCTAGGATTTGGGAAGGATCCCAAACCTCGAAGCTCAATTTCAAATGGTTTGAATGAAATACTGTTCATCTCCTTGCAAACCTTGTTCACCATTAAGGGTGTAATCTCACCAAGAAACCTCACGGTCACATGGATGTTCTCTGGCCTCACCAGTTTCAGGTCAGCCCCCGTTTCAATCAATGCCTGTTGGACATCGGTGAACTGCTTCAGGACGCTGACTTCGTTGATTTCAAACGCTATAAAACTTCGAATTCTCTCTACAGACATATCGGTGACCTTCATGTTATCTCTATTAGAAGTGTTGAAAAATAACTTAAATCTGTTCAGAGTCGCGCACACAAGATTTTTTACATAAGACCTGACAAATATAGCATGGTTGCGGCTCATATGGTGAGAAAAAAGGTCATTGGTATAGTTGGCATGCCCGGCTCAGGAAAGGGGATCGTAGATACTGTTGCAAAGGGCCTCGGCCTTTTAGTTGTCGTGATGGGCGACGTTGTGAGAGAGGAAACCGCTAAGAGAGGCCTAGAACCGACTCCTGAAAACGTAGGCAAAATCATGATGAAAATTAGAGATGAGATTGGTCCTGCTGTGGTGGCCAAGAGGTGCATCCCAAAAATCGAGGAATCTTCAACTGGCGCAATCATCGTGGAAGGGATAAGAAGCCTAGATGAAGTTGAAGAGTTCAAGAAAAGATTCCCCAATTTCATCTTAGTCTCCGTGCTCGCATCGCCCGAAACGAGGTTTCAACGCCTCTACAAACGTAAAAGGGCGGACGATCCGGCGAGTTGGCGTGTCTTTCTAAATAGGGACCAGAGAGAACTAGAAGTCGGCATAGGCTCAGCCTTCGCGATGACGGACTATGCGATAATCAATGAAGGAACTGTAGCTCAATTCAAGAAAGAGGTCAGAGATCTATTCAGGAGATTACTCAAATGAGTGAGGTTCATACAACAATAACGGTCAAAGTCAATCCAACCGAAGACCCTGAAAAAGTAAAAAGGGCTGTTCAGAATATCTTCCCCGCTTCAGTTTTTGAAGAAGTATCACAGAAAAGAGGGATTCTGCTCACGGCGAAGATTGAAGGAAAAGCTGGGCTAAGTAAGCTCTACAACCTTCTCAGACAAGAGAGGATCCTAGATGCAACGAGAGCAATCATGCTAAGGGGAGTTGAAGGAAACGAAGTAACCTTCTACCTCAATAAACAGGTCGCTTACGTCGAACATATCTCATTTTGCGAGCCCCTAGGTGAGTCGCCGCTCGGCCCGATTAAAGTGGAGATGACCTGCGAGAACACAGGAGACCTAATCGACTGGCTTGCACCACGATCAGTCTAAGTGTACCCAGATTCCTGATGCAAAAAGAAGGATTTTCACTCTGTATATGGGACTTCAATCTCCATTAAGTCTTCAGCTACCTGTACATTTGGAAAAGTCTTCTTGGCTTGTTCCAGAAGAACTTTCGATTCCTCATACCTAACACTGATATGTGTCAAGATCAATTTCTTGACAGCCGCCTTCCTAGCAATACTTGCAACTTGACTGGGTGTCGAATGCCCTTGTTCTAAAGCCTTCTCAACCAACTCATCATCTAATGTGCAGTCATGGATGAGTAAATCAGCATTAAGAGCCAGTCTCTCAACCGCATCACAAGGCCGCGTGTCACCGCTATAAACTATCTTTCTACCCGGCCTTGGTGGTCCAGTGACCTCATCCGACTTTACGACCCTACCACCAAGCTCAACTGTGCCTCCCCGCTGAAGCCTTGACCACAGCCTTCCCTGGGGCACTCCCAACTTCTCGGCTTTTTCAGGAAAAAATCTCCCAAGTCTTTCATTCTCGACAAGCGCATAGGCTAAATTTGGTATGCCATGGTCTGCCCAAACAGCGAACATCCCATATTCTTTCCCTTTGCACACAAGTCCCTCTCCTACCTCCTTCTTTTCGATTAGAAACGTGAGGTTGTACTCGACGGTCTCTGTGACAGCATCAACAAATTCGCATATACCTTTAGGTCCAAAGATCTCCAGCGGATGCTTTCTGCCAAGCAGGGACATGGTTTGGAAGAGCCCTGGCAAACCCAAGATATGATCACCATGCATATGAGATATGAAGATCTTCATTTTACGGCAAAACCCAACTTTAGCGAACATCATTTGCCTCTGTGTTCCTTCACCACAGTCAAACAGAATAAGCTCAGCCCCCCATCTGACAGCTATCGCAGGCAAGTTTCTATGAACGCTAGGAGTGCTTCCTCCTGTTCCTAGAAAAACTATTCTCAAGCTCAGCTCCTCAGCTCATTCTTTCTTAAATATGACAATCTCTCTGGTCAGGCTTCGGTGAACATAGACCAGATGTTTCTCGATGACCTTAAACCCCTCATCCTCACCTATCTCTCCTATCCCTAAGTTCCTCGGCGAGGCCATAGAAATATATCCTCCCTTGGGCAAGGTATCCGAGCCCTCGGACAGAAATCTTGAAGCAACCTCCCTGACCGTATAGCCTAGTGTGGTCGTTGACTTTCCGTAGGGAGGATCAGTTACAATACGATCCGCTCTTCGAAAAGGCAGTTTTCCAGCTTCCGCAATAGAGATCCCCAGAGCTTCAACTCCAAAAAAGCGCATGTTCAACAGACTCCCCTTCACCATCAGATCCTTGACATCGGATCCTAAAACCCTACAGCCGATCAATCCTGCCTCAATTAAGATGGATCCTGAGCCACAAAAAGGATCCAGTACAACACAGTCAACGTTTGGTCTAGCTAAGTTTACCATACATCTAGCGAGCTTAGGTGGAAGAGTTGAGGGATGAAAGAATGGCCGGTTTTTTCCTCTTCTCTTATGAAAAGGCTTAGGCACAACTTCAGCCAATTTAAGGCCAAAAACAAAGCTCTTCTCGGTTAGGGCTCCAAAAAAGGTCTTATCAGGGCTTGATAATCGCACTCTAATCCCCCTTTTCTTGTTCAATATTCCTCTTCCAATTTCTCCCTCTAGCTTTTCAATGTCCAAATGTGGAGAGCTCCTCTGGATCCTCCTAACTCTCACGGCAAATGTATGACCGGAGTCTATGAACTGGTCATATAGCATGTCTGAGATATTTTGAAGAATGCTTCTCTTATTTGCCTTACATTTGAAAAGCTCTAGACAACACACTTTCGTGAGGCTACTTCTCGAAGAGACTTCTTGGACGCAGGAGGCGCTTGAGTTTAGACGCAGAATCTGGGGCAATCTCTCTAATTCATCGTAAAGGATATTCTCTGACTCCAAGATCGCCCTTATCTCTGCGTAAGGAAGGGTTGGGTGCTCTCCAGAAACCAAGAAAAAAAGAGGGATCACATCAAGCCTTCCTCTCAAGAGCCGCGGCGATGATTGGGGCTATCGAAACAATGCTAATGGTGCTTGGGACGCTGTCTGTTCCAATAATGAGTTCAGCACCGCTACCCAAGACTCTCTCAATAGCACCCGCCGCTAATATTGGATGAACACAAGCAGCACAGACCCTTCTGGCACCTTGATTCTTCAGAGTCCTAATTGCAACCTCCATGGTTTCGCCCGTACTGACTATGTCATCGAAGACTACGCAATCTCTTCCTTTTACGTCGAACTTCGTCCTCTTGGCCTCAACCTTACCGGTGATCACATCTCTGTCTTTATATAAACAACCGTAGCCTCCACCCAGAATCTTGTCAGCCTTCTTATTCGCTTCTAACGCCCCGTCGTCTGGGGCTAATGAAAAAGCTCCGGCGTATCCATGATCTTTCAAAAAATTCGCCAAAAGCGGGATGGCGGATAAGTTCTGCACACGGATGTTGAACCATTTTAGAATGGCCTTGTCATGGATATCAACTGTGACAAACCGGTCTGCACCAGCCTTTTCTATGAGCTTGATTATGGATTTGACACTGATGGCCTCGCCCGACCTCGTCCTCTTCATTTGTCTTGCGTACGCGAGGTAAGGTACGATCGCTGTGACTGAGTTTGCTTTTAAGTCCTTCGCTGCATCGATCAGAAGTACAAGTTGAATCAGATTAACCTCCTGAGGTGGGCAGGTATTTTGGACAATGACCACATCTTCACCGCCGACATCTTCAGTGTAACGAATGTAGGACTCTCCATCTGGGAAGGTCTTCAACTCGATAGGAACTGTTCTGACGCCTAGTAGCTCTGCAATTTTTAGACCAAGCTCTATTGACGCCGGTCCTGGGGCGATTATCATCGAATCTCCTCTTTCAGAGCGATTTCAATATTAGGAAACATATATTTAATTGTTTCAAATTCGCTGACTATTTAAAACAAATATTTGGGGGTAGGATCCTGTGCCTTATTGTCCTGAATGCGGGGGCGATATGCATTACGATAGTACAACTAAAAAATACATCTGTAAGAGCTGCGGGCTCTCTCTAACTTATCAACAGCTTATGGAAATGAGAGACGAGTTGAGATCTGAAGTAGAAACCGAGGAGGAAAAACTCAAAAGAAAGCGTAAGGAATATCTGGAATGGTGGTTCTCTAGGAAAAAATAGAGCGTTTATTCGCTCCAGCATGTTAGTTTGGACAGTGCATTAGGCTAAACGCCATCTTGAGGGCACCGGGAAGGTTGGTTTCTTTGAAGCAGCCGATCTTTGAAATAGTCACTATAGGAAATGAAATCCTGATCGGTAAAATACTAAATACTAATGCACATTGGTTGGCGAAGAAAATAACTAGTTTCGGAGGAAGCGTATCTAGAATAATTGTTGTTGGGGACGATGTGGGGAACATAGTCTCCGTAATAAATGACGCGCTTGGCAGGAGGCCAGATTTTGTAATTACTATCGGAGGCTTGGGTCCAACTTTTGACGATAAAACATTAGAGGCGATTTCAAAAGCCTTTGGTAAGCCACTTGAGCTAAATAAGCAAGCTTACAAGTTGGTCAAAGAAAAATACTTAGGATACTATGAGACTGGTTTACTCAAGAAATTTAAGTTGACCCCATCTAGGCTAAAGATGGCAAAGTTGCCGGCGGGAGCAAAGCCATTATATAATCCTGTTGGGACGGCGCCTGGCGTCCTTCTTGAACATAAAGGAACAATTCTGATATCTTTGCCTGGCGTCCCAAAAGAGATGCAGAGCATTTTTGAAAACCATGTTGCCACATTGGTTAAGAGGCACACTAAAAATCTTTTTCCATGCGAAGAAAGTCTGAGGATAACTGGAATCGTGGAATCCGAGATTGCACCACTGATCGATGTGGTGATGCGTGAGAACCCACATGTTTACATCAAGTCACATCCAAAGGCAGCTGAGCCTACACCGTTGATAGAACTACATTTTACAGCTACCTCAGATTCAGAAGTTCTGTCGAAAAGTAGAGTAAAGAAGGCTATAGAATCGATATCCGGAAAGATCATCAAGAAAGGGGGAGCTGTTGAATTATTGCCAGCGTAGAAATAGTAGGGTTTTTGTTAACTTGCAACCTTGCCAAGGGTTTTCAAGAGAAGAATTCTCCAGTTTTATGTTTATAAAGGATGTGACTGAAATAATTACCTCGTAGGAATCATCAAACATTTTTGTGAGCAAAATAACGATGCCTAGGAAAGAGAAGGAGAAAATCCTAGTTCTCTGCGTTGATAGAGATAACGACGTTGGAGTCAAGAGTAAAATAGAGGCGCCTCTGATCGGAAGGAAGAAAAATATAGAAGTTGCTTCAAAGCTTGCCCTAGAGGATCCTGAGGAAGCAGATGCAAACGCCATATTCGGCGCTGTCAAGACTCTTGACACTCTTGTGAAGGAATCCAAGGATGAGGAATATGAGATTGCGACGATAACAGGGTCTGAGTTAGGGGGTATAAAGGCAGATAGAAACCTCTCTAGCCAGTTGGAAGTAGTTCTAAACGGATTTCCGGCAAAGAGTATTGTGCTTGTAACGGATGGTTTCGCTGATGAGGAGGTAATCCCAATCATCCAGTCGCATGCTCCGATCATGTCGGTTAGGAGAGTAGTGGTTAGACATAGTGAGTCCATCGAAGAAAGTTATGCCTTGTTTACCCGTTATTTAAGGAGGCTCGTAGAGGACCCACATTATTCAAGAATAGCTTTGGGCATTCCTGGAATTTTGTTAATTTCCCTCACATTTTTGTGGATGTTTAACTGCTTACTTTACGCAGGCTACGTCTTTCTATTAATTGTGGGATCTGTTCTTCTAATTAAGGGGTTCGGTATAGACAGAAAAATTACCTCGATATCTGTTCCAAAACCTCCAGGCTTAATAAAATTGTTCACTCAAGTGGCAGCACTGGTGATCGCCGGAGTAGATGTGTACAATACGTACAGTGCGGTAGTTAGCCAAATTCAAAATAGACCAATTATGGGTATATTGGGGTTGATTGTCGAAAACGCCACAGATTTGGCGGTCATATCTGCAGGCACATTCTTGATTGGTGGAGGAATCTTTTACTTCTTCATGCGTGACACAAGAATCTGGAGGAATGTTGTCGGTGCCGTTGTATGCGTGTGGATTAGGGAAGTGGCGTTTAGGGCTTCTCAGATTCTTTTGTCGCCGACCCCCCCAACATCCGTGGCAGACAGTCTTGTTCTAGATCTTCTATTTGCCACTGGCTTAGGAATAGCTGGGACGGTTATTGCTATCTTAGCTACGATGAGTCTAAGTAGAAGATACCGTGGTTTCTTTAGGGGGTCTAGGGCTGAAAAAAGTCGAAAAAGTTAGCCTGGCAATAATTGGTGGAACTGGGCTATCTACTTTCGTTACTAAGATTGCTGAGAAAAGAATCGAGACCCCCTATGGTATGTCTCCTCCAATAACGATTGGAAAAATGGGCGGTAAAAACATTGCATTTCTGCCGAGGCACGGAGAGAGACATGAATGTCCTCCGCACAAAATCAATTACCGTGCCAACTTATGGTCTCTTCAAAGTCTAGGGGTTGAAAGAATACTTGCTACAAACGCTGTTGGGGCAATCAATGAGACTTATAGGCCAGGTGACCTAGTGATTCCACAAGACTTTATAGATTTTACAAAGAATAGGTTCCTAACGTTCTATGATAATGCTCCTGTTACGCACATCGATATGACGGAGCCGTATTGTCCTGAACTAAAGAGAATACTCAAAAAAGCGACAGAGAGAAGAGTCGAAAGAGCATGGAGTAATGCAGTTTACGCCTGCATGGAGGGACCAAGATACGAAACACCAGCTGAGATTCGCATGCTTAAGATTCTGGGTTGCGATGTTGTTGGAATGACGGGAATTCCAGAAGCTACTTTGGCTCGTGAGCTTGAAATTTGCTATGCTACAGTATGCTTTGTGTCAAATATGGCCGCCGGCATACAGAAACGCATTTCGACTGAGGAGGTCATAGAGATCGGTAAAAAAGTCACTCCTGTTCTTCAAAAAGTCTTAGAAGACATCTGCCCACAGGTACCGGAGAAGAGGAGTTGTTCCTGTTCTCGGGCTTTGGAGAGAACCAGAATTTGAGCATACGAAAGATTCTCTCGCCTCTCGCACGCAAGGCGATGTATAATCGTTTCGTTTACAAGATTTATGAGCATATGTTGTGGAACCAGATAAAGAATAAAGAAATGCCCGAACATATAGGGATCATTCTCGATGGGAACCGAAGGTGGGCATATGATCATTCATTATTTCCTTGGGATGGGCACCTTTTCGGCGCTGAGAAAGTTGAGGAACTACTTAAGTGGTGTCTAGAACTAAGAATAAAGGCAATCACGCTTTACGTTTTTTCAACAGAAAATTTTCAGAGGCCTGCTGGAGAGATAAACGAAATCTTTAGCATCACCAAAGATAAGCTAAAAAAATTACTTAGCGACCGAAGTATCCATGAAAAGAAGGTTCACATTAAAGCCATCGGAAGAATAAACCTCTTGCCTAGCGATTTGAAAGAAGTGATATTGGAAGCCGAGAAAACTACAAAAGAATATGACGAACACTATCTCAACATAGCGATAGCTTATGGCGGTAGAGCTGAAATCGTTGATGCTACTATAAGAATCGCCGAGGAAGTCAAAGATGGTAAGATAACACCGGATCAAATAGATGAAAAAACAATAGAATCGCATCTATACACATCGCACATGCCAAAGTTTGATCCCGATCTAATAATCAGAACTTCCGGAGAAGAGCGGTTGAGTGGTTTCCTGCTTTGGCAGGGAGCTTACAGTGAGCTTTCCTTCCTAGATGTTTATTGGCCAGACTTTAGAAAGATTGACCTCTGGCGTGCTATTCGAACGTATCAAGGTCGGAGTCGTCGTTACGGCAAGTGATCTATAATTCTATCAAATCATTAGAGTATAAGGTGTCTTGGTTAATTTTTGGCCATTCCCCCTAAGAGCGAGAACGGTGTCTTCAATTCTCACACCGCCGAAACCTTGAATGTAAATTCCTGGTTCAAGAGTTATGACGTTTCCTTCTTCTATGATGTCCTTGCTACTTTTAGAAAGCGTCGGTGGCTCATGTATGTTAAGGCCGACGCCATGACCTAAGCCATGTAGGAACTCGTCTCCATATCCTTTTTCTTCGATTGCTTTGCGGGCAATGTCATCTAGGTCGCTTGCTTTAATATCTGCTTTTATCTGTTGGAAAGCTTGATTTTGAGCTTGTAAAACAAGATTGAAAATCTCTTCTTGTTTTGAAGAGGGTTTTCCGGCGACAAATGTTCTTGTTAAGTCAGATTTGTATCCCTTGTAAACTCCCCCTATGTCCAAGATCACAAGGTCACCTTGCCGGATCATTCGGTCAGAACATACGCCGTGGGGATGGGCTGACCTAGGTCCCGATGCGACTATTGTCTCAAAGGCGGTGCCCTCAGACCCACGTGTCCGCATCTCGTATTCTGCTTCAGCGGCTATCTCGTATTCGTATGCACCAGCCCTCACGGCTTCTGAACCTGCTTTCATGCCAGCGTCCGCGAATTCGGCTGCTCTTTTTATGAATCCGATCTCCTCGTCACTCTTGACTCTGCGGAGCTTCCAAACTAGTTCTGTCTTGGGCTGAAAGTCAACGTTCCTTAAAATCTTAATCAACTTTAAGTAAAGCGAGATGTCCATGTCGTCAAAGCCCACTCGAGTTAATTTAAGTAGATGGACTTGATTCGAGATCTCTTTCCAGATCTTTTCACTGGACTTAACTAATTTAACGGTGCACCCAGTTGCCTTTTCACATGCGGCCGAATAGCTTAGAGGATTAGTGAAAAGAGTTGGTTCTCCATCGAGAGGTAAGATTAGGAATAGTTTTGCGTCAGAGATGTCCAAGAAGCCTGTGAAGTAATAAATATTCTTTGTATGAGTTATTATATAACCGTTCAGACCAGATTTACTTAGCTCTTCCTTCAAAACTTTAATACGTATCTGCATAGGTTTCTCTCCAGATTTCCAATAATGATTACTCGATTTTTTAAAGCTTAATAACAAAAGTTGCTTAAAAGAAATAACTTCTAGAAAGCACATCATTATTTAGATGCGTCTCAATTTAGAAGGTTCTCTTAAACGAACATGTAAGGGCGGACAGATGGTATACATAAAGAGACTTGAGATACGTGGCTTCAAGTCGTTTGGCCCTAAAAAGACCATAGTGACATTTGATAGAGGCTTTACCGCGATTACGGGTCCAAATGGTAGCGGGAAAAGTAACATTATGGATGCTATCCGTTTTGTTTTGGGTGAGTCAAGCATCCGCTCTCTTCGCGCTGGCAAGTCTTCAGAAGTAATTTTTGATGGTGCCCAAAGCATGGAAAAGCCCAAATCAGCTCGGGTCTCCATGCGGCTTGACAATTCGGATAGACGTATACCGATTGATACCGACACCGTGACAATTTCAAGGGACGTTAGGATGAATGGTCAAAGCATTTATCGTGTGAATGGAAAGCAACTTCAGCGGTCAAAACTTGTGAGCATGCTGAGCCTTGCCAGTGCCTCCTTTTCTGGGCATAACATAATCATACAAGGTGCTGTCACGAAACTTGCAGACATAACGCCCTATGAAAGAAGGGAAATAATAGAAGAACTTGTTGGAATAGCGCAATACGATGCGAACAAGGTTAAGGCTCTAGAGCAACTTCAGGAGGCAGACATAAATCTAAAAGTTGCGTCAGCCAAGATTGATGAGATCCAGAATAGGTTGGAGAGTCTTGAAAAGGAGAGGAACGATGCATTAAGATACGCCTTTATACAAAAAGAAATAAGGATGCTTCAGGTCGCCACTCTTTCAAAAAAATTCTCTGAACTATCTAGAGAACTCAGCAGATTGAAATCTAAGCTTAGCGATAAGATCGCAGAGGTTGAGAGAATTAAGGGGGTATGGGCTCAGATCCAGCTTGAGAGAAAAACTGTTGAGTCTCAAAGAAGGATGTTTGATGAAGAAATTGCTGATAGAGATAGCGCAGAGTTTATTGAGATCCAAAAAAAGATTGGCGATCTAAGTGCCGAAATTGCCGGCTCCAAAGCAGAGATGGGGGCGACTACAACGAACCTTTCAAGGCTTGCGAGTATTCGGGAGGAGTATTCACAGCGTCTAGTAAGTTTAGAAAAAACCGTCCAAAAATCTGAGGCAGATCTGGAAAAACTAAGACGAAAATGCGCCAATGTTGAACTGGCCTTAAGGGAGAAAGAAGATGCCCGCAAGAACGTTAAACTCAAACTGAATGAGATAAAGCAGAGCATTTCAAGTAGGACATCTCAGATTGGAAATGTAGATGATGAAATAGAAGACCTACATCAGAAAATAACAAGAATAAATAGCCGGTTGGTAAATGGCTCAGAGAAGATCAAGGTTTTAAGTGAAATCACAGCTGTCTTTGAAGGAAGGAAGAAAGTTTTTGAGGTTGCTCTTGGAAGCTTCATAAACGCTTTGAATGCTCTCAGAGGCTTAAAGCAAGAAGAGCAAGAAAGGCTTTCCAAGATTCTACCTGTCTTAGACAGTAGTTCTATGAAGAAAGACTATGTTGAAAAGGGTCTTGCCCGCGCTCAGATCATTGTCCATAAGGCTAGAGATGTGGTAGTCGAGTACGTGGCCAAAAAAGAGTTTGCCAAAGAAATCGAAGCCGATTCCAGAGCCCTTAGAAAAGTTGAAGAAGCAGGTAGAATGGGCTTTATTCAAGGTCTATTCGGCAGACTTAAAGATCTTATTGAAGTTGATTTGAAGTATGAAAAAGCTGTTTACGCGGCTTCTGCCGGTTGGCTCGATGCTTTGATTGTAAAGGATTTAGAGACAGCCCTTAGATGTATTGATTTTCTCAAAGAGGTCAAGACAGGCAGAGTCAAAATCATTCCAATAGAGTGGGTTTCTGGGGTTAAAGCCTTCGAGGCCCCGGACATAGACGGTGTGGTGGGCTTAGCGTCTCGTTGCGTGAAGTGTGATGACAGATTTGTTCCGGCAGTGGACTTTGTTTTAGGAAACACCATCATAACAGAGAATGCAGCGACAGCGCTCTTGGTTTCAAAGGCAGGCTTTAGGGCTGTGGATCTGAGTGGAGAGTTACATGAACCTCATGGGGGGATCGAGATTGGAAGCGGCGCTCAAAGTGTAGTTTTCTCCGATCTCCCAGGTGAAGACGTGATTGAAAGACTGAGTGATAAGGTTAAGGCGTTAGAGTTTGAACTTGATCAAAGAAGATCAACCCTCAGAGGATTTGACGATAAAATGAACCAACTGAGGGTTGAAGCTGCTCGGCGTTCTTACTATATAGATAAGATCGATGGGGAAATGGGGATAATCGATCAAAACGTTTCTTGCATCAGTAACAACATTGAAATCTTGTCAGAAAGCATAAATAGGTTTCTGGCGCGTATCGAGTGTGAAAGAAGTCTTCAATCAGCTTTAAAAAGTAAAAAGTCGCTTATGAGGGAGCGTTTATCTCAACTAACTTCACAAAAGAAGTCGCTTGATCCAAAAACGCTCTTCTCTAGTATGAGGAAATACGAAAGCGCAGAGGTTGGATTGAATGAGGAGATCAGTGGTCTTCAAAGAGAATTGAACGAAGCTAGAAACGCGGCTCTTTTAGTTGAATCAAATCTGAACCGGATGCTAAAGCCTGAATTTGATAAAACTGAGATTCATGTCAAAAACACGGAAAGCCAGATCGCATCGCTCAAAGAAAAGACTGCCAAACTTCGATCGTTGTTAGGCTCCTCTTCTGAAGGTCTTTTGGAACTTAATAGATCAAGGGATGCCTTGGCAGGAACTCTGGCCTCGATCAAATCTAAGAGAAGAAAGTTTGAGGATCAGTTGGACAAGTTGGATGGCCGACTTAAGAAAATAAGCGACGCATACGAATCGAGATTGGATGATCTTCATAAGACTCGCTTAGAGATTCAGAGAACGGATACGGGGCTCGATCATTTAAGAAAAGAGCTGGAACTGCTGGGGTATGACAGTCCCATAAGTGTTGAAGAAGCTGAGGTGAGAGATGCTGAAAACCAAATCTCCAAGGCAAGATCCGAGTTAGAAAAAATGGGTTTCATAAATCAATTGGCTGTTGAAGAGTATGAAATACAAAAGAATAATTACAAGGAACTTTCGATTCGGAGAAACCAGCTTGAGAGAGAAAAAGGATCTATCCTGAAGTTCATAGAAGAGATTGAAAGGGAGAAAAGAGAGGCTTTCATGAATTCGTACAATCAGGTCAACTTCCATTTCAAATCATTCTTCTCGAAGCTCACGGGCGGCGGTGTTGGATCCCTTGAGATCCAGAACCCAGAAGACCCATTTTCTGGGGGCCTCGACATTTTCATTCAATTTCCTGGAAGATCCTTGAGGCTGGTATCTGGCGCCAGTGGCGGTGAGAGATCTGTGGTCGCCGTCTCCTTTATATTTGCGATTCAGAGCTTATTTCCAGCGCCATTCTACATATTCGATGAGATTGATGTACATCTTGATCCCTACAATACAGAAAGACTCGCCGACCTCATAGTTGAACAGTCAGAGAAATCCCAGTTTCTAGTGATAACTCTCAGGGATGTGATAATAAAAAGGGCAACGAGAGTCTTTGGCGTTTATAATGAGAGAGGGGCTTCAAAAATTGTATCGATCAAGATTTAGGGACCGTGCACTCGATTATGTCAAGAAAGGAAGTTCTCGAAGAAACGAATGTTAAACCACTTTGGCTTGAGCCCTCATTGATCACTATTTTTGATCTTTTGAGGCTTCATAGAGTTAGACCATGGGATGTCGACATATCTCATATCCTTACAGTGCTTGTTGATGAGATGAGGAAGAGAGGTGGCATCGATTTCGTGGCATCGGGGGTAGCCCTTCTGTCCTCGTCAGTGCTTTATAGAATGAAGTCTGAACTTGTACTCAAATTGCAGGAGCCCCCAAAAGTTGCGGTGAAGAAACAGGTGGGCTTCATTCCTCCTCCTATCCAGTTACCATATAGACATGAGTACACAACAACGACCATCAACGACCTAATTAGAGTCTTGGATGAGGCCTTGAAAAAAGAAGGTGAAGTTGGATCAAGGTTGATGGAAACAACTCCTGAGCCTACAATTAGTCGGAGCTTCGACCAATTTGCTGTCAATGTCAAGAAGAATATGGTGGAACTCTATAGGAGAATAGTTAGGCTCTCAAAGGTGGAGAAGAGGCTCTCATTCACGAATCTTGTGGCTGGCAAAGAAAGGGCTGAAATAATCAGAATCTTTTTTCTTATTTTGCTGATCGCCTGTAAAGGTGAAGTGAGGCTGGAGCAAGAGAGTGAGTTTGGTGAGATATACATTAGCCTCACTTAGTTTTTGATGGAGGATAAGAGCACAGCATGGAAAAGCCAGATTGGGGTTTAAAGCCCAGTGGAGATGATGAAACAAAGGAGAAGTTGGCTTTGATTGAGGCTGCCCTTTACGTTTCTGGAAGGCCTCTGAGTTTAAAGATTCTAGGATCTGTAGTTGGTAGCGGGTCGAGAAAAAAGGTTTTGGCTCTAGCCAAGATGCTTGTCAGGAAGTATGCAGATGATGACGGTGCGCTAGAGCTCGTTGAGCTTGGTGACGATAGGTTTGTGCTTCAGCTCAAGTCTAAATACGTTCCGTTTGTGAAGAAGCTGGCTATAAGGCCTTTGCTGACAGCGGGACCGTTAAAGACATTGGCATACATTGCGTACCGTCAGCCGCTCTTACAATCTGAGGTCGCGAATGTTCGTGGGTCACCGGCTTACAGTCACATTAGAGATTTAGAGTCAATGGGCTTGATTGTAGCCGAAAAGTCAGGTAGAACAAAAATATTGAGAACGACCGAAGTATTTGCAGACTACTTCAATCTGAGCCATGACTCCCGTCTGATGAAGCGTCAGCTCTCGGGCTTTTTCGGCTCGTTTGAGAAACAAGACAATCACTAAAGAAGCAAAGGTGACAAGAGAGAATTTATAAGTTCTACTTTCTAGTATGAAGTTTAGGCAAACTTGTTGTGAGGAAGTTTTAGCATGACCCGATGGCATGGTGACTTGAAAAAGAGGAAGGTTACTGGAGGAAGGAAGGCTGCTTATAGAGGAAAAAGGGCCTATGAAAAGGGAAGAGGTCCATCTGAGACTGAGCTGGGGAGGGAGCGCAGGTCCTTGAAGCATACTCGCGGTGGCAATATTAAGATTGTTCTATTTGGAACAAAGTATGCCAACGTGACGGATCCTTTAACGCACAAAACTGAAAGGAGCGAGATACTGGCTGTCATCAGAAACCCGACAAGTGTGGACTATGATAGGAGGAGCATCATAACAAAGGGTGCGCTGATCAAGACATCCCTAGGCGAAGCTGTGGTGACATCTAGGCCCGGGCAACATGGGGTTGTGAACGCAAAGTTGACTCACGAGTCAAGCTCCTAAGTCTGATGGACGGAAGGAGAGCAGTTTGAGAGAGTCAAAAATCTTTGTTGTCTGGCCGGAATATTTTGACTCAAATAGAACCAAGTCAGAGGGCAGAAAGGTTCCAAAGAGGCTGGCAGTCGATTCTCCGAAAGCCGCAGCGATTGTGGAAGCTGCGGAGAAGCTTGGGCTCAACCCAACTGTTGAGAAGGAGGTTGCGTACCCAAAGTCGTGGTGGATCAAAAGCGGAAAAGTGAGTGTTGAGAAGAGATGGTCGAAGACGGAGACCTTGAGGCAGATTGCCAAGAAAATGAAATTGGTATCAGGCTGAAGCTCGCATGCGGGTTTCTTCACTGTCTGTCCTTTATCGTATAAGAAACTAGACATTGACTATTATCTCAAGGTTTTCCATGAGTTCTTTGTACCTGTTTCGGATTGTGACTTCAGTTACGTCGGCGTTTTCAGAGATCTCCCTCTGCGTCTTCCTCTCGCTCAGGAGAACGGAGGCTATATAAGTGGCTGCGGCAGCTATTCCTGTCGGGCCTCTGCCGCTGGTCAAGAGCGTTTTTTGAGCGCGCTTTAATATTTGTAGGGCAATGATCTCAGCTTTACCGGCCATCTCCAGTTCATTAGAAAAACGTGATATGTAGCTTTTGGGAGAAACGGGAGGAACAAATATTTCTAGCTCCTTGATCATGAACCTATATGATCGCCCGATGTCTTTCTTGCTTGCCGTCGAAATACCCACTATCTCTTCAAGTGTGCGTGTAACGTGGCACTGCCTGCATGCCATGTAGAGAGCGGCGGCTGTAACACTCTGGATGGACCGCCCACGAATCAACCTCTCCTTCACGGCTCTTCTATAAATGACGCAAGCTGTCTCTAGCACATTCTTTGGTAGGCTCAAGGTGTTGCTCATTTTTGACAGCTCGGACAGGGCGTAGGCAAGGTTTCTCTCCGTTGCGTCAGAAACCCTCAGCCTTCTCTGCCATCTCCTCAGCCTGTAAACCTCTGTCCTTTGATCTGGAGTTAACTTCCTCCCATAGATGTCACGATCTCGCCAATCTATGGATGTGGACAATCCCTTGTCGTGTATAGTAAATGTTATGGGCGACCCAACCCGCATTCTCTTGGCTTTTTGCTCGTCATCGAATGCCCTCCATTCAGGCCCCACGTCGACAATCTTCTCGTCCAGCACGTACCCGCAGTTTATGCAAACGATCTCCCCAGACTCGTAGTCTCTCATCAGACTCGTGCTTCCGCACTCCGAGCACTTCCTCTTAATTTTCAGTTGCGTGGATTTATCATGTCTTTTTTTCAAGACAGTGGCATATCCTCCCTTTTTGATCTAAGATTGAGGTAGATTGTTTTCCCGACATATTCGTCAGGTTTTACCACGTCTGGCTTGACCGAGACGTAAGGATTTTCTACTGGACCAAAAATATCCTTTACTGTTCCGACCTTCTGGTGTTTTCTATCTACAACCGTTATACCGATTTTGGGAGGTGTTTTTGTTCTGATGATCAAGTTCTTGTTTCTTGAGAGGTGTAAAACTCTTCCAAGCTCGTGCAAATCGTTGTCCTCTCGGTTTCTTGACGTGAAAGAGCGCATCGTTGTTATTTAAGTTTTCCCTCGAGAATGCTTGTTCTGCTTGTGTTCTGGTCATAGTACTAAGAATGTGTTTCTGCCCGTTTCGACTATGTGCCCTTCTGCTTGTAGGGCTACTATCGTGGCCAGCACTATTTGTTCATCGTCCACATCGAGTTCATCACTTAGAAGTTTGACAAGCTCATCTAAATGTATTCTTCTGCCTCTCAGTCTTTCCGCGTACTGAAAGGCTTTTCTGAGATGTGCCTTCATTTGGGCCTGGTGTGAGTTGAGCCAGCTCCTTGCCTGCTCTAACCTTTCTTCTGCATCAGGCAGTAGGGCTTCTCTAGGTGGCTCTGCTCTTTTCTCCTTTTCGTAGCCTAGCTTGAATCCGAGTCCAGCCGTCTTCATTTTCATCCTCTCTTCTAAGACAGCCTCATGCATGCGAGATTCTTGGTTTGCTATTTCGAGTAGTCTGCGCACTTTGTCTGGTACATCCATTCCTGTCAGGATTCCGACGTAAGCCGTCCATCTGCTGCGTTCTATTGGGTAGATTCCTAGCATTGCATCTCTCCCAACTAGCGATTCTCGAATTGCTCGACGGACCGCATCAACCTGAGTTGTTGTGAATAGGTGGGTTGGCCCTTCGATTCCGAAGAGAGCCGCTGCAGCCGTTGATGGGTTGATGTCGGCTAGTAGGCTTCCATTCCAAGAGTGACGCAGCATAGCGGCTAGGTCGTCTATGAGATTTGATTTTGTTCTGAAGTTGGCTAACGTGGCGAAGCCTGGGTATTCAAAGATTGACGCAAGCTCGGACTCGTCTATTCTGTCGGCCCTGCTGGGCCTTTTGGCCAGTTTGAGGAGGTTGATGAATGTTTCGATCGCAGCTCTGTTCACTTGTTCGTATGCCTCGGTAATGGTTTTTTGTGGGAAGTGCGCCGTGATCTTGTCGTTGTCTATGCAGATGAGCGCCTTTAGGACTTCCTTGCGGTACAGTTGGTCGAGACCCATCGCCGCGTTGACCTTTGTCTTCACAGACTCTGTTTCAAAAGGTAGGGTTACGATGGCGATGCATGTCTCTCCCAGTTCGTCGATGATCTCTGCGACTGTTGGTGCTATTCCGGAGCCGCTTCCTCCTCCCTCGCCGGCTGTTATGAGGATGACATCTGTTTCCGGCGTCAGCGTTTTCTTAATCAGTTCTCTTATATTGTTCTTGGACTGGACTGCTGCCTCCATTCCTTCCTTCCAGTTTTTCGCCGCACCCTTGCCTGTTCCGATTAGCAGTTTTTGGCCTTCTGGAATATTTCTGTGCGTTTCTAGGTCTGCCCTGTCTGTATTGATTGCACAGACATCCACGATGAAGCTCTTCTGATTCGTAGCCATTCTTTTGAAGTCGTTAGCTATTTTTCCGCCGCAGTGTCCCAGTCCTATGGTCATGAACCTCATTTGCTTCACTCATTAGATATGATTTTGAGGTGTAATATAAGCGGGGTTTGTTATCCTGTCGGTAGCCTCATATTTTTTATGTGAGAACAAAGGTTTTTGTTGTCTGCTTGCGAGTTGATGTTTTTCATGAGGCTTGATGGGAAGTTATATTGGGGTTTTTATTTCATTTTAGGGGTGTGTGGTTGTCTTGAGTGTTGATTTCTTGAGTCCGCTTTTGATGCAACTTGGTGCTGGTGGTGTAGGTGGGTTTTTGGTTGGCTATTCTCTGAAGAGGGTGGCCAAGTTTCTTGCTATAGTAGTTGGGGGTTTGTTCGTCTTGTTGCAGTATCTCGCTTGGCAGAGGGTTATCGAAATCCATTATGGAGCTCTCTTTAGCCTTACGCAGGATTTTGCCCGCTTTTTTGATCCCAGTGGGTTCCTTGGTTTTGTGCTAGCTAATGTGCCTTTTGCTGGATCGTTTGCCGCGGGATTCGCTCTTGGAGTCAAGGCTGCTTAGAATTATTGAGTTGTCTTCTCGTCTGTGGGCAACATTTCGATGTCTGCCATGAAACCCAGTGTTGCCTTCGGTTACCGGGTGAACGAGACCTCTCTAGATTTGGGTTTAGATTTCTTGTCGTTTTCTGAGTTTGTTGATGTAAACCACGATAACGTAATCCAAGAAAATGAGATCCTTCAGAGTTTGCGCTTCAAGGATCTCGTTTGGAAAAAAACCTTGAAGGTCTCTACCGTAGACGACAATCAAGTAATAAGTGTGGTGTATGAGGCGGAGTCCGTGTACTATGATGTAATCTTGGAGATTCTGTTTTTTAAGTATCCGACGGTGTTTTCTGCTTCGGTTGATAACGCGACTGTAGTTTTTGATGTCAACGGCGCGGCGATGGGAGCGAAGATCAATGTTAAGGTAGATGAGTGGTCTTGGTTGTCCAACAAGAGCGCCCTCGGCCTCAACATGGTCGTCGACTTGAACACGCTAGGAACGGTTTTCGAAAACTCGACTTTCCAAGGAAATTTGGCGCAGATCTTGGTCAACGCCTCAAACGCGGTGATCGCGACAGGCTGGTTGACTAAAGCAAAACTCATCGATCCGATGGGTGTAGAATCCTTCGCCAGGGTTAATGTTGGTTACACAACCCAAGAGGTTGAAGGAGGAATGACGCTAGGTGTGTCCTTCATTTATCCGAATTTTGAGGGCTTCTCTATGGAGCACGATCCTACAGTTGATGTGAGGCTCACTCCGAGGATGGTTATCTATGTACCGTTCTTTTCAACGGTTTGGCTGTCAATAGGTTCCGCGGCTGTGGTTTCCCTCATTGCCCTCGGGATCCTCTGGTCCGGCAGACGCAAAGAGGGGGTTAGAAAGGTCTTTGAAAGGATGCTTCAAGAGAGAAGATTGAGTGGAGATACCAACTATGGGGCCTCGTATTTGGTGGAGGGCAATCCAAACCTCGAAGTTAAGGTTTCAGTTCACTCAGACCATCGGATATGCCCCAAGGAAGGGGTATAAAATCATCTGCGTTCCTTAGGTTGGAAGAAACAAGGAGATGGCGCATATGCTCAGAAGAAGGAGTGGAGAAAGGATGATGAGAGAGGAAGAATACCTTAAGAAAAGTCTGGGACTACTTAGTCGTGGAGGAGTTGTTACCGGCATATTAGCAGCAATTCTATTCATATCAACGATGATGGGTTATCTTTCGTCGGTCGTCGGTCTTTCAGTTACCGTTGCCCTCACGTCTCTTTTTTCGGCGTTTGTCGTTGAACGGTTGAGGTTGTCTCGTAGGTGACGGTCTGGCTTAAGTGCTATCCTTCTCCGATTGCTTATCAAAAGCTCAGCGAGCTTTGGAGGAAACCAGAGTTTCGGGAAGGAACATAGATAAACCCGTCATGGCACATTTGACGCAAGTCATTCTCGTATTTGGCTTTACTCTTATCAGTTGAAAATTTTCATCGTCAAGTTGTCAAGGTCTTCTTTAGTGAACTAAATCTTCAAAACTGTTTTGATGTATTCTACTATCTCTCTACTTCTTGCTGGGTTTAGGGAGATGGTTTCACCCTTCTTGTGAGATAAGATGTATCCTTCCTTAACTAAGTCTTCTATGCAATCCCTGACTCTTTTCCCGTTCTTTCTTATCTGCTTCCCAAGCCAGTTAATGAGTGTGTTAAGAGGCAGGTATTTTGCACCCCAGCAATGTTTTCTGAGAAGTCTGTTCATTATGTCGGCTTTGATTTCCGCGTTGCTTGTTTCTCGTCTATACATAAAGTTCACTTATAATACCTTTAGAAGTAAAAGTATAAATACTTACTTAACTCAATAATGATTAGATAACTATGGTTGAAGAATTGTACACGAGAAAGGAGTACCAATCCATCCTGTTGAAGACGCTTGGAGAATCCCCGAAGCTGAGGATAATAGACTTCTTCCTGGACAACCCGCTGTTTGACTTCACCAAGAAAGAGGTCATAGAGGCTCTGGGAATGAGCAAGCAGACTTTCTACAAATACTTCGCAGACATAGAAAAATATGGAATTGTCAATATCTCAAGAAGAATAGGTAAGGCAAACCTCTACAAAATCAATCCAGAGAACCCCCTGATCAAAATGTTAAAAGAGTACGAAACAGAGCTCTCGCTCCAGATTGCAGAGCAAGAATCAGAGAAGATGAAGAAACCAATAGCGGCAAGATAACCCTGTAGTGAACTAGTCTATTTTTTCCACGACAAAGTCGTCGAATAGTAGGTGCGCGTTGGTTTCACCGCAGTCAATCATTACAGTTCCTTTGAGTATGGGATCTAGATCACAGTAGACTAAGACTTGTCCATGTGAAAATTGTTAAATGCTATATTAGTCCTCTTGTTACGTCGTCAAATACCGATTTTGCGTAGGCTTTGATATTCCTGTATCCCGATTTTTTGGCGATTCTTCTGAGAGCGCTGTCGAATCCTGATCCATATTGGGCCGCCTTCTTAGGTGTATTTGCAATCTCTCTTGGTAAGCCTGCCAGCTCGGCTGTCTTTCTTAGAATGCGCTTCCTCAGTTTGTCGTCGGGACCGCTTATTTTGAGGCTTGACGGAATTGCCATCGCGGTGTTGATCACGCAGAGGTCTAAGAATGGGACCCGCGTTTCAACAGCGTTTGCCATAGTGACCGCTTCGTCTCTCTGCAAATTTACTTCGTATGTTTTTGAAACATCGTCCCACATCCTTTCGTCGAGTTCTCTGTACCCGCCACTTTGAAAGACGCTAAGGTATTTGTGGTATCCTCCGAACAACTCGTCTGATCCCTGGCCGGAGAGTATGACCCTAATTCCGTGTTTGTGTGCATGCTCTGAGGCTATGTAAAGGGGCAAGCCGATTTCTAAGTTTATGGCGTTGTCTTCTTCAATTGCATAGGTTACTTTAGTAACATAGTCTTCGAGATCATCGTCTGATACTGTTTGAATGTATAAGTTGTAACCGAGTTTCGATGCGGCCTTCTTGCCAGCCTCGATGTCGTGCGATTCCTTCGTGCCAACTGTGTAGAGGATGGTTTCGACTCCTAGATCATCTGAGACTTTTGCGATGAGCGAGCTGTCGACTCCTCCGGAGAATGAGATGGCAACCTCCCTTAGGTCTTTTATGCGTTTTCTGACAGAGGTGTATATAGTGCTCTTCAACTCTGAGGCTGCCTGATCTTGGCTGATGCTGATGGTCTTTGGCTTGCTCAAAGTAAGACTTGGAACTAAAATGCTTCTCCTTCTCGTCATCACCGCGACGTGACCTGGCGGAAAGGGAGTCACAGAGCATACACCTACTCTCCATATGGCCTTTCGTTCTGAGGCGAACGCGAAGAACTCTTGGTTCTCTCCCCAATATAGGGGCTTGACACCAACAGGGTCGCGTGCTATGGCTATTCTGTCCCCTTGCATCACAGCTAAGGCGTACGACCCGTCTAGTTGTGGAAGTACTCTCGGCAATGTTTTGTTGATGTCTGATTGAAACTTCTCCTCGATTAGGTGTACTAAGGTCTCGCTGTCGTATGCTGTTTCAAATGTGTGAAAGGTTAGATCTCGCCTTATTTCTTCGGAGTTGTAGATTTCGCCGTCGTGGACGAGGAATAGTTGTCCCTTACAGTCGATGAAAGGCTGTAGGTCTAGATGAGCGTTGATGCTCAGCCCTGTATAGCCGATCGCCATGGTTCCCTCTTTGTCTGAGAGGTCGAGGAGGGTGGGTTCCTTGGATATGACGGCCTCGTTGTCGATGGCGACGCCGGCTGAGTGTGGACCACGGTGCTTCAGCATGGAAAGCATTTCGACTATTCTGCTTGAAACATTCTTCCCTTTCTTGCTGATGATGCCGGAGATTGAGCACATTGATTTTTCACTTTGGTAGGTAATTCGGGTTTTGGCTTCGCTTGTTTTAGGAGGCTTGTCTTCGCTTTTTCCTCAAGTCCTTGATGATCAACAATGAGAAGGCTAGTGTTGCCGTGGCTGACACAATATAGAGAATGTTTTCCTCGCTGTAGGAGAATCTGATATTTACCTCTGTGTTTGCTGTCGCTGGAATGATGAGAAGTATGTACCCGTCGTCATTTTCTTTGACTTCGATGTTTACGCCGTTGTTTGCGTGGGCTTCCCAGTATGGCATATATGCTTGTTTTATGGTGATTGTGGTCGGTTCCTCTAGGCTTGTGATGTTGATGCGCATCTCGTCAGGTTGTGGCTGAGTTATTGTCATGTTACTTATGGCGTTGTGGGGGTACGTCTCAATCAAGGAGACTGATTCTTTTGCTTCGTAGATTGCGATGGAATCTATTTTCAAGGCTAGTCTAAACTCTGGGTTTTCATCGACAAGAAACCTCAGCCTTTCGTTTCCTATCATGATCCAGTTTATTCCAAGTCTGGTGTGGTTACTGATTAGGTTCTGCCATATCTGGATTCGCTCTCCTTCTGGGTAGTCCATTAGGTCATTTATCCTGTAGTCTTTTATCGGGAGGAGAGGTTTGAGAATCTTATCTTGCGGGGACCAACCGTCGATGATCGGCTTCTGAGTGTATGTTGGGAGTATGTAGATCCATCTTGGACATTCTATAGGGAGTATACGTGCGTTTACTGTGCTCTCCTTGAAGTATTTGATCATTTCAGGTGGAATCTCTGTGTTTGGAGTTAGGTTGTTGAGGCTTGCGGAGACGGCTCCGAGAACCGTGCTGGCTAAGATAACTGTGGTCAGGAGAAATACTGTGAGCGTTCTGGACTTGGTTTTTAGGACAGAGATTCCTATGGTGGCTTTTTTGCCTTTGAGCAGCCCAGTCAAGTACTTGCCGGCTAGGATTGCTTGTGGGATGCTGGCGTAGAGCAGGAAGCGTAACGAGTCTAGTTTATCCCAAAAAGGGAGTGCCTGGATGAGGAGGGCGTGCTGACCAAGTCCTAACCACAAGAATACTACAAACCATATGGCGGTGGCATGTGTGAAGTAGTCCTTTGTTCCACTCCCACTAATCCTGGTTGAAATCAGGATGATTAAGAGGGTTGCGAGGCTGACTGCCACGCAGATTTGTCCAGCAGTGGTGAAGAAGGTGTTCTCTGAGATGGTGCCGTAGGTTCCGAGCAAGGCGCCTAGACTGAATAGGACGACGAGCTTCGTTCCGATGTTTCTGAGCTTCGTTTGAGAGAAGAATGTTCTTCGTATCTGTAGAATGGCTAGGAAGAACTGGATGGCGCCCAGCAGGAAAACTACGTAGCCGAAGCGCAGCAGTTCGGTGTAGTTGTAGAAGAGGTTGAAGTTGACAAATGGGTTTGTCACTTGATATTCTGTTGATTGGAGGAAAGGAACCAGCCAAAATGATGAGAGGAGGATGCAACCAAGCGATGTAAAGGACACTATTTTGGCTATTAACACGGCGTTTCTTCTATATGAGTAATATGATAAGAAGAATGTGGCGACTATTATGATGGCACAATAGGCAGATAGATGGTGCACCAGCATTATCATCGCTGAAAGCATGGTTAAAATGGAGAGGTCTTTGAGTCTTCCTTCGGTCAGAGTGCGTGAAAGGTAGACAAGGAAGATGCACACTATTGGTATGGATGGTGTTGTTGGGAACCTGTCGAAGAAGAGGTAGTTCTCGGCAACTATTGGTGTGAGAGCGTAGAGGAGTGATGTTGTCAGTCTTTCGTTTTCTGTGAGGTTGGCTTCTTTGGCTAGGAAGTATACTGCTATGGGAGCTACGATGAATGATAGTGCGTCCAGAAGCTTGTAGGCTCCCAATGGGTCCAGCCCTAGCAGGGCCAGAGCCACGACGAGCCAGTAGCTTAGTGGTGGATAGAATAGTAGGAATGGGTGTCCTCCGTACCAGAGGTCTGACCAGGCTGGTATGGTCCCGTTTTCTTTGTAGTTATTGTATGCGTAGAGTATCTTGTAGAGGTGGCTTGAGGAGTCTTCACCCATCGGTATACCGTCTCTCACCCTGTAGTAGATCATGAGCAGATTTAGGCATGCGATGAAGGCCCACGCGATGCCCTGCATCATTTTCTTACGGTCAAATTCCACAGGTGACACCACTCAAGTTTACAGTTAGCTGGCTTGGGTGTATTTGTTTGTGAACAACTCACTCATAAATGATGTGATGATGTTGATGATTTTGGGCTTCATCCTTGGCGACGGAGCCCTAGAGTACTGTGGACTCTATAATATCTCCGAGACCAATTATTGACTCATTTCTGAGGCGAGCAACGACTTTTTTATAAGTAGCAGCTATGCTAGGCACCAGCCCCCATCTTGACTAGGAACCGAAGCTTCAAATATGGTTTGGGGTTTTTTGTCGCGATTTTCCGTTGCCACGCATGCGATTGGAGGAGTCGCATAGGAAGCACTTATATCATCGTGTTTATACTTAGTAAAGTATGCTTTACTGAGTGATTGTGATGGGTTTGCCGAGACTGGTGAAGATCACGCCCGAGGGGAAGATCGTCGCCGCTTTGATCCAGAAGTCCATGGGTTACAGCGAGTTGAAGTCAGCTGCAGGGTTGAGTGACCGCTGGCTTTCTAAGAAGCTGAGTGAGCTCTCCTCAGCCGGGTTGGTTGAGCTCCGTGGGGGTCACTATTGGGTGCGGAACCCAACGGGGCTGATCGATGCTGATCCTGTTTTTGCGCAGTTCCTGAAGACCGCGGTCTCGCTAGAGGCGAAAGCCAAATTGATGGCTGAAGAGTTGAGTCGAAACAAACACGTTGTCGCGGTCGTCTTGTTTGGCAGCGTAGCCAGGGGAGAAGCCAAGGAGGACAGCGACATCGATATGATGGTGGTGACTGACAGGGAGATGGAGGAGGAATTGAACAGAAGGGTTTACGACCTCATGTTCAAATACGGCGCACCCGTCGAATCGATTTTTCTGACGTATGATGACCTTATAATAAATCTCCAAGCCAAGACGGCTTTTTCCTTCGGGATATTGGGGAGCTACCGAGTCTTGTATGATCGTGGTGGAGTGGAGAGCTTACTTTCAATCAAGAAAGAAGAGGTTCAGGAGAACTGGATCTACGATGAGGAGGTGGAAACGTGGATTCAAAGGAGGCTGCTGCCTACCTTAAAACCGCTGAAGAGCAGCTGATAGATGCTGAAATGGTCTTCAAAGGGGGAAGACACGCTCTCTGCGTCTTCCTCAGCGCGTCCTCGGTAGAGAACGCTACGTCAGCTTTAATTATAAATTTGGGAGCCAAACCAAGCCGAAAGCACAGGAACTCAATGGTGCTTCACAAGTTAGCCTCAAGCACTCCTCCCGAACTGCAGCAGGATCTGAGGGAGGTGATCGAGATCTTGAAGGCTCTTGAACCCCACATAACGAAGGCTCGATACCCTATTCTCCGCGGCTTGGACCTTCTTCCACCAAGTGAATTCTACACAAGGGAAACCGCTGAAAAGGCTTTAGCCCAAGCGCGAGAAGTACTAAAGAAAGCCAAGTCACTTGTCAGTTAGGGGCGTTCATCTGTTGAATTAGCCAGAAAACCCACGAGCTTCAGTCGTGGAAGCGTCACTTCATCAATACGGTTCTGTCCACTTTAAACATTGTTAATCAACCGATAGTGGATAGAACCCATTTTATAAAGCTAGCTAGCTATAGGTTAATGCAAGTTGCAGACTCGGATGCTGAAGTTTCGACTGTATCCAAACGCTGAGCAGAGGCAAATCTTAGAGCGAGCCTTGGAAGACTGCAGATACATCTATAATGAGCTTTTGGCAATTCATAAGATTACCTACAAAGAGACGGGAAAGACGATGAGCCAATACGACATGAACCTCAAATTGAAACGGCTTAAATGTGGAAACCTCGCTCTATCACAAGTTCACAGTCAGGTCTTGCAGAACATCAGCAAACGGATAAGAGATGCCTATCATAACTTCTTTACGAGAAGAAAGTTGGGTCTTAATGCTGGTCTTCCACGATTCAAGAAATATGGAAGATATAAATCCATCACATATCCTCAAAGCGGATTCAGAGTTGAGGGGAAAAAACTCTGGCTTTCAAAAATTGGTTACATTATTATTGAACTTCACCGTCTGATAAGAGGCGCTGTGAAAACGCTCACGGTTAAACGGATCTCCTCAGGGAAATGGTTCGCCACCTTCTCGTGCAAAATCCTCCTTAAACCAGAAGAAAAGATTGGCAGCGCAGTCGGAATAGATGTAGGGTTGAGGCATTTCCTCACTGACACAGATGGGCGGCAGATTGAAAATCCAAATTTCTATCAGAAAGCATTGAACAGGATAAGAATTGAAAATAAGAAGCTTTCAAAGAAGAAGAGAGGTTCAAAGAATCGGATGAAACAAAGGGTGAGGCTTGCAAAAGCATATGAGAAGATAACAAACCAGAGGGACGACTTCCTCCATAAACTGTCAAAGATCTACACTCAGCATTACGGCTTAATAGTCGTAGAAGACTTAAAAATCACGAACATGGTCAAGAACCACAACTTGGCTCGGAAAATACTTGATGCCTCTTGGGGAAGATTCCTTCAGATGCTGTCCTACAAGGCGGAAGGAGCTGGTGGGATGGTTCTGAAAGTGAACCCAAGAAACACGTCAAGAATATACAAACATGGAAAGTTAGACCGAGACTACAACGCCTCTCTCAACATATTAGAGAGAGGCTTAACAGGGCAGGGACTGCCCTTAGGGCCTGTGGACATTGAACCTCTACGGGAACCCAAACAAGTTTCCGCAAGTTCGGTGGTTGAAGCAGGAAGCCACCCCTACTTGTAGGGTGGTAGTTCACAAAGCACCGTTAGAATATTATGAAGGGTGTAGTGGTGACCGGTGAAGAAGCATGTTAAGAGATTTTCTGAAGCCGGAACAAAAAGCGTGGTGAAAGGGAGGTCAATTTTTTTCGTGTCAAAGGAGATTGAAAGGATTTCTGGGAGGGTAAGGGACGATGAGGATGTCTTAGCCCTGATGTCGTTCGGAAGCTATGCGAGGAGCGAAGAGTTTTCTGATGTAGATGTCTGCGTGGTCTTGAAGCCGGGAAGATTTGATCCGTTGTTTTTGTCGAAGAAGAGGCTGGAGTACTTAGTGGCTTTCCCAAACTTAGATGTCCAAGTATTCCAACAGCTTCCTCTCTACGTAAGGGTTAGGGTTCTTAAAGAGGGCAAGGTCTTATTCTGCAGAAGCGAGGATTTGTTATATGACCTGAGCTTTTCCACGGTGAGGCAGTTTGAATATTTCAGGCCCATATATCTTTCTTACTTAGAAGGTGTTTTGAATGCTCGATAAGGACAGAATTTTATCTAAGCTGGACGAATTGGATTCCTACCTGAGCGAGCTTGAAAGTGTGATGCCAAAGAGCTATGAAGAATATGTGAGTTCTATAGAAAAGAAGAGGTCCTGCGAGAGGCTTTTGCACATCCTGATAGAATGTGTGATAGACGTATGTGCTCTGATGGTGAAAGGCTTAAGGCTTGGCCTTCCATTCGAGGAAGAAGATTTGTTTGAAAAATTGGAAAGGGAGAGGGTCATATCTAAGGAAATGAAGGAAAGGTTGAAGTTGATGAGAGGTCTTAGGAACATTCTAGTTCACAGATATGCTGAGGTCGACGATGAACTTGTGTTTGAGAGCTTGGGAAACATCAACGATTTCAGAGAGTTCAGGAAGGAAGTAAGCTCATTCCTGAGAAAATTAGAAGCAGCTTAGCTCGCTCAATTTTGTTAATTGGTATTCTGGTCGATGCTTGTCTATATCAGCAAGTTTTTTAGCTGAGAAGTTATTAATATCCATTACGCGCTTTGCTGTGGTGGTTTTTGGCATGAAGGCTCTTATATTGGCTGGGGGATTTGGGACTAGGCTTAGGCCTCTCAGTTGTACTAGGCCGAAGTTGATGTTTCCTGTTTTGAATCGTGAGCTGTTGGACTGGACGCTTGAGAGGCTGTCGAAGAGCGGTGTTGATCGGGTCATACTTGCTGTCAGCCATATGGCTGACGCTTTGGAGAGGTCTTTCAGGTACTCGAGGTATGGGATTGAGATAGTTTATTCGCGGGAGTCTAGGCCGCTTGGGACGGGTGGGCCGATCAAGAATGCTGAGGGCTTCTTGATTGAGGATGGTGAGCCATTCTTTGTCCTCAACGGGGACGTTTTTTCAGATGTGGATTATGAAAAGATATTAAAGTTTCATGAGGATAGAGGCGCGAAGGCGACGATAGCCCTTTATGAGGTTGAGGACCCTGGCAGATTCGGTGTGGTTGAGTTGAGTGGTGAGGATCGGATCAAGAGGTTTGTTGAGAAGCCTAAGCTTGGGGAGGCGCCTAGTAGGCTTGTGAATGCTGGAGTGTATGTGTTGGACCCAAGCGTCTTGAGCATTATTCCGCATGGCAGAAAGTTTTCTACGGAGAGGAAGGTTTTCCCGGCGCTCGCCCGTGAAGGGAGTCTATGCGGATATAGGTTCGATGGCCTCTGGGTTGACATAGGGTTGCCTGAAGACTACTTCCTCGTCAACAGGATGATGTTGAGAAGTCTTGCTGCTGATAAACCTCTGGTTGGAAAGAATGTGAATGTTCACGAGAGAGCTAGGGTCGTTGCGCCGTCTGCTGTTGGAGATGGTTCTACGGTTGCCGAGGATGCTGAGATTGGTCCATACGCCGTTGTTGGGAGAAGTGTTGAAGTTGGTAAGGGCTGTAGGATCGAAGGGTCAATAATCTTTGAGGGTGCCATAGTTGAGAGCTTTGCCTCGATTAGGGGCGCAATAGTTGGGGAGGACTCGATTGTAGGGCGTTGGGCTAAGATAGAGGAGGGATGCATAGTTGGGGATCACGCCTTGATAGGCGACAACGTTACGCTGACTAGGAACGTTGAGATCTGTCCCTTTAAAGAGGTGCGTAGCAGCGTCCTAGAGCCTGGTAAAGTGATGTAGCCAAATGGCTGGGCTCTTCCTCTTCTGAGCTTGTAGGGGTATTTTAAGAGACTTGGAGAGGTCGCTGGGAAGTAGTTGAAGATTATTAGAAGATCTTAGAGATGGGCTGTATCCTTGATGTCAGGGGTGTGACGGGATGAAGCTTATGGCGGAGAATTTATGTGTGCTTATCCTTACCCTTCTTTTAGAAGCTTGAGGAAGTGTTCCCTGCTTAGCCTAGCTTCCCTTATTATTGTTCTAATTATGCCTGGTTTAACATCTTTTCCAGGGTGAACGGGTATTACTATCCTAATTCTTCTGTCATCCATCATGATGACATGTGAACCTTTTTGACGGATGATTTTAAACCCTGCTCTTTGAAGGACCTTTATTAGTTTGTAGGGATTTAAGGGTGAAACCCTAGGCAAGTGTCTTCACTTTCTGTATCCCTATTACCTTCTGTCGTAGGAGGTCTTTCTTTTCATCTTCTGTTAACGTTTCTAGGTAGAGTTCAATGGCTTCCTTCGCGTTATCGATGAGTTCTCCTAGCGTGTCTCCCTGAGTGTGACAGCCTGGTAACGCGGGCACAAGGGCTATGTATCCGCCTGTTTCGTCTTCCACGATGACTACGTCAAATTCATACAACTGTGCGGTCTCCTAATAATCAGGCTCTGTGAGGGTTAATATAAGATTTTTGACGCATTCAACCGACTTATGCTAGGATCCTGATGCCTTTTTTTCGCCCATGTTGGAGAACGGGGGTACAGCTAGATGTCTAAGTTTCTTAGAGAGGTGCGTAGCAGTGTCCTGGAGCCTGGTGGAGTTATATAGCCCCAGTGGACAAACTGTTCATAAACGATGTATCTCTCAATTCTCGGTGATGAAAACCTCGTACGAAAGAGGCAGCAAAGGCCTAGGTTTAGATCTTGAAGGCCTGATCTCCAAGAATTAGTGCGCGGTGTACCACCTTGTTTTGAGTTCTTCCATCTCTTGGAAGTGAGGGTCATCTGAAACCACAGGGCATCCATGGATTTGAGCTGTGGCTGCGATTACGCTATCAGCCATTGGTATTCTATGCCTGCTCCTCAGCTCCGCGCTTCTCACAGCCGTCTCATAATCTACGTCGACAACTCTGAAGTCTCTACGTATAATTTCGTTCCTAAGGACAGCGGTTTCCCTGCCATCCCTCTCTAAATTGATACGATGGATCTCGTGAACAGTCAATGCGGAAACAAACCTCTCTTTAACCGCCCTGAGGTCTTCCTTAAGGCTTCTCAGAAAAAATGCATCGTCCGAGTAGAAGTATTCGATGAAGAAGCGGGTGTCGTATACGCTTCTCTCAGGCATCCTCAGCCCTCATCTCGTCTAACATCCTTTTTAACTCGCCTATATCACCCTTTCTCGAGCTACTTCCAGCTAGGTCAAATATGCTGGGAAGCCTCTTTATCACGATGATGCCCTCCTCTTCCGCAACTTCAACCTTGGAGCCCTCTATTATGCCGAACTTCCTCCTCAACTCTACGGGTATGGTTATCTGTCCCTTCCTGGTGACCGATACCTCAGTCATACTTCATCGTAGTAGAACTTTGAAAAAGTGCTACTTAAACCTTCACTTTTCCCGCGCCTCCATGCCCAAATTTTCCTCAACATCTTCACAGAGTGGGCGCCCAGAAAACCCCAAGCCTCAACCGTGGGAGTTTCAAGAGCCTTAAAGTCAAAATAGTTTGCTTTATTTCTCGTGCTCTTCTAAGAGCGTTCTGAGCTTGTCATAGTACTTCTTTCCCGTTATAGGGATGGCTCTCTTTATGGCGCTGATTATGATGGACATACTTCGACCACCGTACTATACCGTCAATGTTATTGCGAATGGTTAGACAAGGTATAAATAGGGGTTATACATTTGTGTGACTTGGGGTAAGAAACGTGTTGGAGGAGGAGAAGAAGGTCGGGCCAAAGGGTCAAGTGGTCATTCCGCTCGTGTTGAGGAAGGCGCTCAAAATACGTCCCGGATCGAGGGTCGTGTTCAAGCTTGAGGATGGAAGGCTGATTCTGGAAACGCCTGCGTCTGACGCGGTTGGTGTGCTGGAGAGCATAGCGAAGAAGGGTTCCTCGGTGAGCGAGATCAGTCCCCATGTTTATGAAGAGGAATTGAACGCTAGGAGTGTGTAGGGTGCTTTATCTGGATTCTAATGTCTTCATCTACGCTGCGCTGAACACTGAAGATATCGGTGACAGGGCTAGGGCTCTCTTGAGGAGGGTGGAGCAGGGAGAAGAGAAAGCTTCCTCTTCGGCGCTCACATTTGACGAGTTGGTCTGGGCCGTAAAGAAGTATAGGACTTTGGATGATGCCATAATGGCTGGCGAAGCCTTTCTGAACTTCAAAGGCTTGAGACTGGTGCCTGTTGACGGCGGCCTGTTGGTTCTTGCGTTGGGCCTAATTAGAAATTATGAGCTGGATCCGAGGGACTCTATCCACGCTGCGTCGGCGACCTTGAGCAAGGCTGAAGCAATTGTTTCGACGGATGAGCGTTTCGACAAAGTGGACGGGCTTCATAGGAAAACGCTTTCATGATGAGCAAGCGCGCGATCTGATGTATTTTCGGTTGCGACTACGGGGGCAGGTTTTTCTAGGCCGACACCATGTAGGAGTGTTGCAAGCTTGTTGTAGTTCTCTTCTCCCATTATGAGTGGAAGCGTTTAGATGTCCCTTCTGAAGGTGTTGGCGAACTCCTCTGGCTCTATCCTCTTTACTCCCCTAATTTTGTCGTAGATGTGCTCTGTGCTTAGTATGGTTTTGTCTAGTAGGATGGCTGTCGCCGCGTGGTATGCGTCGAAGGGACTTATGTCGTACTCGTCTATGAGCATTGAGGCTCTTAGGCATATTTCCGGGCTTAGCTCCACCCATTCTATGTTCCTTATGTGCACTGTGGCGTTGATGGCTTCTGTCAGTTCTCTGAGCATTTTTCTGTTGTAGAACCAGAATGTTATCTCTTGTAGGGTTGCTACTGATGCGTAGACTCCGGTAATCTCTCCCGAATTTATGAGCCTCAATATCCTCTCGGCTGCTGGCTTAAGCCTATCCTCTCTCTTGATGAACGCTAGTAGAAGGTCAGATTCTATAAGGAAGGTAATCACCCTTTGAGCTTCTCGTCGATAAGCCTCTGGGCAACCCTTAAGGCCTCTCTCCTCATCTCGTGGACTGGCTCCTTCACATCCAGCCTTAATCCTTCTAGGACCCTTAGGGGATACTTGGGAACAGGGAGGACTGCTAGGTGGTCCCCTAGGTCGACGTAGATGAGTCTGTCGCCCTCCGCTATGCCATACTTATCCCTGATTGACTTTGGTATAGTGGTCTGACCCTGCCTAGTCACTTTCATCTCATAAGCCATTCGATTCACCTAGTAGATAGTTCATTTTGGTAGTATTTAAATTTAGTTTCTGCTATTGGGCTCTCCGTCGCTCTGCTCCCTGAGCATCCTATCAGCCGCACTCCCTCATCGTCGTTACAGGCTAAGCTAGCTAAGGTTAATAGGGGGACGATCGATGCTGGAAAAGCCCCAGGGGGCTTGCGGCTCAGGGCGGATGGGGATCGAGTCCCGTCGTGGAGGCAGGAAGCTCACTGCGAAAGTTGGGGGTAGTTCACGAAGCTTCAGGGACAGGATGAGGGGGGAGCGTCGAGCAATCACTGTACCCTTTCGTTGTCAGCATGATTGGGCTCCTGAGTCGGATGCTGGCTAAGTCTGGAAGTGTGTCTCTGAGGTTAAGAAACGACTTCGATTCTTCTGTAGTTTTGGGTTCTATTTTTGTCGAACGGTAAGCTATTTATATAGGGTATACCCTAGTTTTGTGCAACGAAATATGGAGAATTTGGGAAATTGCATAGGAAGATTGCTTTAAGCTTAGTGCTGACTACTATGATGCTTGCTTCGATGTTCATGTTTGCTGTTCCTGTAGTGGGCAAGGTAATTCCGGCTGGGGCTGGTGGTGAGAGGCAGATTGTGACTTATGGCAACCTGCACAATGAGACTTTTCCGGAGTGGAACTTCACCTACTGGGAGAAGCAGGGCGTAGAGCTCGGCTTCACCAGCTATGGTGAGATGGTGACCGATCAGGATCCGTTTGGGACTGACACAAAATTTGGTGTTGGTCTCTCCTATCCTGCGGGAGACGAATTAGTCGCTGAGCACATAGCCACGCCGTCGGGTGCTGGCGGTGTGGAATATTGGCCCATAGAGGGCTGGCAGCTATTCTGGAAGTGGAATGCAACTAAGGAACCAGTTTTGGCTGCGGTTGATCCCGAGTGGCACATCCACATGGCCATATACGGGAATGAGTCTGCGGAACACAACATGTTGGCTAGGATCGGTGTGAAGGATCCGGAGACATTGATCATAACGAACACCTCTAGGCTCTTCGCAGCGAGGGTGACGATGACCCTATACAACGATACGTTGGCTGTGGCCCCCATAGGTGTTAATCCGAACATGTTCAAGCTAACGGAGACGATCGTCTTCTTCAAGAACACGAAGAAGATCGTCCAGTACTGGGACCTGGAGTACCTGGGGTCTAAGGGTGGGGTTAACGTTGTATTCAGGAGGCTGACTAACTTCGACGTAGACGAGAAGTATCAGGCAGGATACGAGGCTGAGGGCTTTGCTGTGTTCTTCCCGAACTCAGGGAATGCTACAAAGGACAATTCAGCAACAGATGTGATCGAGTCATATGGTTCACATGTCTTCTGGACTGGTTGTGACTACTGGCCGCAGAACTACAGTCTCGCCGTCGTCTGGACGAACAGCAGTATCAGCCACTGGGCTGAGCCGGATGCAAGTCACCACGTTGGCTTCGTGGCCTACTTCCCGAACTGCAGCAACTGGAACACCGATGACTGGAACTACTACATGTATGACCTGTGGCCGTTCAGAACCACGGCCGGTCGAGCAGCTTGGTTTGCACTGGATCCACCTGGCTCGCCGCGCGTTGGTCCACTTTCAGCGAGGTACGGCGATCAGCCGAAGACCAGGCAGCCCGGTGAGAACCTGCTTATGGGTCAGTGG
>Ga0209610_1000103_pt1 | contig 41211 bp, 40 predicted proteins | sample LakKivw275mmetaG_FD_184137 | JGI IMG/M metagenome (GOLD analysis project Ga0209610, IMG submission 184137) | Anoxic lake water microbial communities from Lake Kivu, Rwanda to study Microbial Dark Matter (Phase II) - Lake Kivu water 275m metaG... | ecosystem: Environmental > Aquatic > Freshwater...
TATATATATGTTTATACGTGAAGTGCTGAAATCCTACAGGATAATTAAAACAAATCCGCTTGGATTCGGATTGTTATTGGATGTCAATTGTAGCTAAAGCGGATTGATTATGGATTATCTGAGGTCAAGAATGCGATTAGTTGTAGAGAAGACTTGTATTGTAGAGACAAACTGTAGCGGGGGTGGGGTTGAGTGGTTCAACAAGTCTCACACAATAAGTCTATCCAACCTCATTTGTAGAGTCGATAGGAGTTAACTATGAAGGATTGCACGGTAGAGAAGGATGACATAGACCTGCTCCAGCATTTCGGGGCTTCCGGAGTGCTGCTGCTGGTATTCGCTCCGATCTACATCCAGAGCCTCAGGAGAGGTGTTAGGATGGTCGCTGTGACCGAAATTAAGCGGAAGTTGAGAGAAGGTGGCTACCAGTCCCATGAACGGGAAATCGTTAAGCTTTGTAGGGAGTTAGGATTCGCTATAGCCTATCCTCACAACAAGGCTCATGTTCTGGTAGAGTCGGAAGAGAAGATTAGAGAGGTTTCTACCAGAGCTGGTTTCAGCAAAACATTCTATTCTGAGATTAAGTTAGATGATCTATATTAACTAATATCTAATGTCTGATGGACTGATACTATAATAATCAGCCCCTTCATTCCACTCTTTTGCGGCTTGAGAAATTATCCTGTTCATATCTTTGATCTTATTATCAGCTTCAAAAACTTTGTATGATTGATTATTTGTCAATCCCTCATAATATAAGCTAAATGTAATAACTCCTATATCTAAGGTTGTATTTACATCATCATTTAGGGATTGGAGTCGAGACGTAGGTTTGAGCATTGCCAATTTACTATACAATGCTGTTAGTCGAGTCCCCAAGTTCTTAGCTCCTTCTCCCGCATCTTTCAACGGTATTTGGCGCTTAGAAGCTTTAATGAATAATGCGTTCCAATCATCGGATACCTGCCGTATCTCAGCTGAAATTGGATATAGTCCCTTGTAGTATGTTATCGCCTCAATCCGCTCTGCTGCACTATACGTTTGCGGTTTGGTTTTATCCCCTGATATTTCGTTTATTGGAATTGTTCCTCTACAGCCAGCAAGTAATGTGAAGATAAATATTACAAGAGGCAAAATACCCAATAATTTATTTTTCACTATTCTCCCCGATTACTTAAATACAAGAAAAGCATAGCGGGAGGCAAAAGAAGCCAATAAACAGGCATCTCTCCTTGAACAAGCAATGCAATCGGTACGACAATAAACATAACTGGAAATGCAACAAAGGCTAAGAAACCACCCAGTGCACCCCAAAGATGGACTGCATTAGCGATATTAAAAAAAAGTGCAGCAAGTGACAAGGGAACAGCTAAAAGCAACCATACTAACCTCATAGGCAACCTCAGAGAATTATCTTAAGTGAAGAAATAATTATTGTCAATTTACATCTAATATTATCTATTTGTGCCTATTTAACTTCATCATTCTAACATTACGCCTAAACTACATAGAGGCAGTAATGGTTAAAGGAAAAAAACCGGAACAAGTTGAAAGAATATTCTTTACTTTTATTGAGTCGCAGGAATTTTTAGGGGTGAGTCATCAGACAGTGTACAAACTGATGAAAGCCGGATTACCTTCACATAAAATTGGAAAGAAGCGTGTATTCCTAAAAGATGATTTAATTAAGTGGATTAAAGACCATTAGATATGGAAGTCAAAATATTTTCTGCGAGAGCAGATGATACGTTCAATTTCTACGTAGAGTCACATTAGTGGAGAGTAGCCCTTCCGGAGTCTACTGTACTGCAATCATGAATGTTTGAAAGGGTATAGTTCCGACCTACTCTACTTCTTAGAATCTCTGAACAGGTATTCTAAAGGCACGAAAAATAGAATAGGATTGCTAATCCGTTGATTGAAGCTATCTGTTAACTTTTGGACAACTTTTAGTTAACTTGGGGTTATCTTAGCTTCAGCAACCCTGTTGTATAGCGTTAAACTGTCTTCAAACTTAACAGACCTGGTATACCTGAGAACCATGTCCAAGCTCTCCCAACCACCCAAACGCATGATATGTTCGATGTCTAAGCCAGCACGATGCAGGTTGGAAGCAAAGGTTCTTCTAAACGTGTGCGGATTGCAGGGTAGGTTTGTCTTCTTAGAAAGTCTGGAGAGCATCTGCTCAATACCTCTTGCTTCTAAATGCCAGATATTCCCCTCATTTCCATTAGTAGAGATAACCTGCTTCAATAGAGAAGTGGTATGATCCGTAAATGGTGCTCTTCTCTGTTTGTTACCTTTGCCCCAGATCGTTATGGTGTGGCGTTCCCAGTCTATATCTTCACTTTTAATATTGGTAAGCTCGCTGAGCCTCATGCCGCTATCAGCAAATAGGGAGATTATGGCTTTATCTCTGGCATCAGCAACGTAATCTACCAGATATTGAACCTGTTCAGTAGTCAAACTCGGAAGAATAGGCTTTGGAGGTTTGGGCGGGTCTACTCTCTTCATCGGATTATCTTCGATGTAGTCATATCTTACCAGCCAGTTTACAAAAGCTCTGATAGCTCTGTAGTAGGCATGCTTTCCACCTAAGCCACAGCTACGAGTAGATATGAAGTAGTTGATACTTTCCGGAGTCAGAACGCAGTTGTCTACGAAGGGTATCAGGTAGGTTTTGTAGAAATCTATAGTATTGGTAGACAAGCCTTGTCTTCTGGAATCAAGGAAGTTTGTTAACAAGTCGAAGCTAAGTCTGTTAACAACTTTGTTAACACAGATATGATTTGAAGCTGAAGATTGTAGAGAAGGGAGTAATGCCGAGGGAGGGACTTGAACCCACACTCCCCTGAGGGAAGCGGATTTTAAGTCCGCCGCGTCTGCCATTCCGCCACCTCGGCATCTTGATGGAGGCGGCGAGCGGATTTGAACCGCTGCATAGGGGTTTTGCAGACCCCCGCCTTAACCACTTGGCTACGCCGCCGCAAATAAAAATGGAGCGGAAGACGAGATTCGAACTCGCGACCTCCTCCTTGGCAAGGAGGCATTCTACCGCTGAACTACTTCCGCTCGCTCCATAAAAATATATTATTCATCTGGTGCCGAGGAGGAGATTTGAACTCCTACGGGCTTACGCCCACCACCCCCTCAAGATGGCGTGTCTACCAGATTCCACCACCTCGGCCTGGCAGGGGCGGCAGGATTCGAACCCACGACACGCGGTTTTGGAGACCGCTGCTCTACCAGACTGAGCTACGCCCCTAGATTATACTAAATATTCCGGTTTTTTAAAGAACGCCCTCCAAACAGGCGAACTAAATCTTACATCAGCTACATAAAAATTGGCAAGTGTAGCAGCATCACCCGGATTGACCAAACGGCGGCATTGGTCTACACTTGTCTCCCCGAGATAGCTGCAGAGGTCTAATGTGAGCAAATACATATACATTATGGCTATTACACTGATGGTTTTAACAGCCGCCTGCTCGCTCGTCTCAGCCCCTCAACCTTCACAGGTCACACCGCCTGCACCACCCCCTTCTGTCGCCATCCCCGGGCAGACGGCCGCTCCATACCTGACGGAAGGGGGCCTGCCCCAGCCGCTTGTCACGGTTAACTCCGTCGAGATCTGTCTGAACAGCAGGTACTCGCAGCACAGTCTGAGCGGCACTGCTACCAACCAGCAGATATCCAATATACTCTGGGCAGCGGGAAAAGCGCCTCTGACGGGAGGGCACCGGGATATACTGGTCAACACAGCTACAGGTCGATATTTGTACAAACCGGGAACTCATGCCCTCTCTGCACAGCCGGGACAGGCGGTCTCCGGTGGAGCACTTATGCTGAGCTGCGATAGCGATCTTGCGTTCGATACCGGCCTGGCCTATATGCTGGCTATACTGGGCTCCGTCTCGCTGGGCAAGAGCAGCGAGCAGCCTGTAGCAAGTTGTCCCAAGGGCGCAGACCTCTTCTTCGGCGTCCAGGAGGGCAGGGGATTGACGTCTGAGCCGGTTGCTCATTGCTCACTGCCTAAAAGCGACCCCGGCTGGCTGCCGGACCCCTCGACCGACGGTCAGAACAAGCTGGAAGATGTGCTGGCGAACTTGAATTATGTCAACCAGTTTTCGCCCGCCAACCTTAGCCTGCAGCAGATTTCCCAGCTCCTGTGGGCAGGGTACGGCTGCACGCCTCACGAAGTTGCGGGCGGCAAAAAGGGCCTGACGGTGCCATCGGCCATGGCCGCTTACTACCTGACAAATACGATATACCTGGCGAACGAAAAAGGCATGTACCGCTACCATGACAGAAAGCCGGATGCCGACCTGACCACCAGGGACCACCGGCTTGAGCCGCTCATGTCCGTAGATGTGCGCAATAAGCTGGCGGCTGCCGTGATCGGCCTGCCATCTGCACCATGCTATGTCATAATCTGCCTGGGGCAGAATGCGTCCAGCGCACGTGGAGGAAACTGGGCGCTGGAGGAAGCAGGGTTCGTTGGCGCCAATATGCTCGTGCAGGCATCGGCCATAGGCCTGGGATGTAACTTCAAGGCTGACCTGGCCGCCGACCAGCAGACCGCAATACGAGAGGCCACGTCAATACCTTCCACTGAGACGCCGCAGGTGATAATCAGTACAGGGATACCGGCAGTTCGCTAACCAGAACATTAAAGGTTAATTTAACTGTTCTGCTGTAATATTGCCTTCAGCGATGCCCTTTTTGAATGTCCGTATGGATTCGGCCACACCTTGAGCCAGTGGGGTAATACTGAGCTTACCTAGTACCTTGATGAGCGGCTTATTATCGATTTCTTCGGGGAAAGGAAGCGGCTTATCTTCATAGGTAATGCTTCCTCTTGAAGAGGGTTCCGCAGCCTCAATCGCTTTGATCACATCTTCCATGCCGACCGTTTCGCCTCCCAGGTTGAATACCTCGGCCCCCTTAAACTCTACACGTGCAGCATTGATGTAAGCATTGGCGGTGTCATCCGCATATTGAAATCCGAAACGTCCCCCGTACGAGATCTTATAAGGCTTGCCCAGCGCCGCCGCCAGCATGGCCTTGGTCGGTGATGACGTCATCCCCTGGTCCCGGCCCGGGCCATACACCACGTACGGGCGTATCCCGATGCTGGATATGCCGTTATCCAGCCAGTAAACCCGCGCCGTTCCCTCGTTAGCCTGTTTGTAAACGCCGTAGTGTGAGCGCGGCTTGAGCGGAGCGTCATGCATCAGCGGCCCGGAGGGATACTCTTCCGCCAGGCCGTAAACTGCCGTGCTGCTGGCATAGACCACGCTGCGTATGCCATGCCGCGCCGCCGCTTCGAATATGTTTACGGTGCCCTGCACGTTGACTGCAGCGGCCAGCGGCGGATCGTCTTTGCAGAAGGGCAGCTGCATGGCAGCCAGGTGAATGATGTGCGATATCTTATTCTCAGAAATAACCCGCTCAATAACACCTAAGTCCACAATATCGGCTTTAATAAACTCGACCGCACTCAGCTCCTTCTCTGACATTATCAATTTCAGACGGTGCATATCGCCCGACCTTACCAGTGCAAACGCAGGCATACCCTGCCGGACAAGATTGCGCACCGCCCATGCCCCGATACACCCTGTCGCCCCTGTAACCAGGAACCGTTCAGACATTGCCGTTGAGCTCATTTTGCCACCCAGCCGCAGTCCACCAGCAGGTCTGTGCCGGTGATAAACGATGCACCGTCGCCGGCAAGGAAATATATGGACTCGGCGATCTCGGCAGGATCGGCCCAGCGTTTGAAGGCCTGCTCGGCCTCCCTGAGCTTCTTGACTTCCTTATAGGGTTTCCCGGTACTGTCCGACTCTATCTGTATGTCACCCCGCAGCATGGGAGTATCCACGGAGCCCGGGCTTACCGAGTTTACGCGTATGTTCCAGGGCGCCAGCTCCCAGGCCAGCGCACGCGTGAGGGCTATAATTGCGCCCTTGGTGGCGCCGTACAGCGAATGGTCGATCTGCCCCACGTGCCCGGAGACCGAGCCCATGTTTACGATGGAGCCGCTCTTCTGCCTCTTCATGACGGGAATCACGTATTTGCAGAAGAGGAAAATACCACCCAGGTTAACATTGACGACACGCTGATATTCCTCCCAGCGTATTTCGTCCAGCGGCCGCACCAGCACGATCCCGGCGTTGTTATTGAGCACGTCGATACGCCCGTACGTCTTAATGATTTTTTCCACGGATGAGGAGACTTCTTTTTCATCTGCAACATCGCATTTCCAGAAACTGCAGTCTCCTCCACCGGCTTTAATCTCATCGCTGACCTTCTGGCCGCGGTCGGAGATGTCCAGCATGGCGACGGAGTATCCTTTGCCGGCAAACAGCCGTGCGACCGCCTCCCCTATCCCGTTGGCGGCGCCCGTAACAACGACAACTTTCTTATCTGAGATCATGGTCTCATCTCCCATCCAGTCCTAGTATTCTTCGCGCCTGTTTGATATCTGCTACCGGCCTTCCCAGCGACCGGGAGATTGACGCTATCTCCTCCACCAGCTCATACGTTTTGGCCACCTTCCCCGACCTGGTGAACGGATAGTCCTCGGTGCCGACACGCACATGGTCTCCCTGAAGGATGGCAGCCGTGGTTATCTTTATCTGGTCCTCGTGCATGATGCTCACTACAATGGCGCAGCCCGGCGGCATCAGCCTGCGGCGGTAAAGGTATTCCTCAACGGTTGGTGGCGACCAGGTGCCCCCCGGCCAGCCGAAAAAGAGCGTTGTCACATAGGGTCGCGTGACCAGTTTCTTACTTATCAGGTAATTCAAGTTCCATATGGATCCCGCATGCCACACCTCGAACTCCGGCTTAACGCCGTACTGCGCGCACAGCCGGGCATACTTCGCCAGCTCCTCTTTAGAATGTAACTTGAGACAATCAAGCTCAGCGAAGGCCTCGTCGTGGTGGTTCAGTATTATCGAGAGCATATCCGATTTTTCCTTAAAGCATTCCATGCGCTCCGGGATATCCAGGCTGGACATCCCGCTCTGGACGATAATATCGCTGGAGGCACGCACCGCCCGTATGACTTTTACCCACTGCCCCTCGGCATGTATGTGTAGCACAGCAGCGCCCTTTTGCCTGCAGAGTACGGCCTCCCTGGCGATCGCTGCCGGCGTTTTGGGGTAATTCACCTCCGGCTTGAGCCAGCAAATGTTGGGCGTAGCAACGATGATGAGAGGTTCCATAATATTCTCCTCGTTTCGGCGTTGTCAGGGATTACAGGCTGATAATATGCTTGTCCAGCGTTGTGATTTTACGCAGGCCGGAGTCGGTGACGACGTAACAGTCCTCAACTCCAATCAGTATCTTGCCGAAGGATTCCCAGGTCTCTATTTCGAACACCATATTCTTTTCAAACGGGCGGTCCAGCACCTGCAAAGGCCCGAAGAGGTGCTGCTCCTCGCATTCCAGCCCGATGCTGTGTCCGATGGCCATGGTCAACCCCTCGGGCTTCAGCTTCTTATAAAAGGCATCCGCCTCTGAATTGAGCTGCTTGATATTCACCCCGGGCCTGGCGTTCTTTTCATAGTATTCCTGCAGAACAATCAGCCGGTCTATGATCTCCTTTGCCTCCCTGGGCACCGGGCCGATGATCACGTGACGGCTGATGTCAGCTACATATCCCTGGTAAACAGCGCCGAAGTCAAAACGGCAGATATCGCCTTTTCTGACCACCGTCCCTATTCCCGGCGCCTCGGGATCAGACTCACCTATGCTCAAGGTCAGATGGTCCCATACCTCTGAACCTTCCTTGAGCATGGTCTGCTTGGCCAGCACCAGGAAATCGTTATCGGTCATTCCCTCCCTGGTTGCCTTTATGCAGGCCTGGATTGCCTTCTCTGTTATCTGCATGGCTTTCTCAATTCGCCGTATTTCCTCATCGGTTTTGATCAGCCTCATCTCCAGCAGTACCTCGTCCGCTGTCACCAACTGTGCGGCTGCATTTTTCTGTGCCAGGTAATCCAGCAGGTACTTGGGAGCGAAGGATTCTACGCCGATGCGTTTTCCCTCCATTCCCCATTTCTTGATCTTGCTCATGACCGCCCGGGCTGTCTCTTTCTCACCAATGGTGCCCTTGTGGTCCGCCACCCAGGAAAACTTATCCACGCTCTGAAACAGGTCCCAGTTGAACAGGGAGGCGTCCCCGTCCCGGTTGACCATCACGACATTGGGATACTGGTTGCTGAGGGCGAACAGGATGGGGTTGGGGCTGGAGTGCAGTACGGGCATGCCGCTGGTGTAAAACACGTTTACTGGAGACGTCACGATCATCAGGTCGAGGTTGTGCCTGTTAAGTATTTCCTCCATCCGTTTGCGGTTATAGCCTGTGGGTGTCATGCGTTTCACCTCTGGAAGCTGCTTATTTATGGGTATATGCTGAGCCAATTTATGTAAAATACTCTCCGTTCCCGCCGTCTGTTGTATGTTATATAAATCCTGGCGCGTCACGGCCTTTCCGGTCTGGGCGGAAACATACCCCATTAATACGTCGGCTATAGCGCTGCGAGCCTGCTCCGGCGTGAACTCCGGCTGCCTGTCCTCCAGTATGCATTGGGCAAAGTATTCGTCTTCACAGCGCATGGAGATGTTGTAGTAGGCCGGAAAAGGAGCATGCTCGATCTCGGGCTCATACCACTGGTTCTTGTTCTCCCCCAGGCCTTCGTGGCCGGAATATATGCGGACCGGCCGCTCCCACATGTGATTTTCTAATATCGTCCCTTTGCTCCCGTGGACCTCCAGGCTGTTAAAGGCCGGGGTTACCTGGGTGAAGCTCACAACAATTTCCCCAATAACTCCTTTGCTGAACCGCACCATGGCCATGGCATTGTCTTCCGCCTTTTCGGGAAGATTAATGGCCTGCTTGGCAAGCTGCACGTAGACGGACTCCACCTCGTCGTCCAGTATCCACTCAAGCGCGGCAAATTTATGCGCACCCATATCCATAAAAGCCCCACCGCCTGCTTTGATGGGGTCCCCCTTCCAGAAATCCGGCTGGCTCAGCCCCTCCAGCTCGCTGACCCCTTCATAGGCCCTGACCAGGTGGACGTCGCCAATCAATCCCTGCTTGATGGCATCGTGAATATACTGGTGGGCCGGCAGAAAGCGGTGGTTCTCCGCGATCATGAACTTTACGCCGGCATCCCCGGCCGCCTTTATCATCCTGTCACAGTCTTCAAGCGTCGTTGCCATAGGCTTCTCGCACAATATGTGCTTGCCTGAGGCGGCGGCTTTGGCTACAAGTTCCGCATGGAAGGCATGCGGCACCATTATAAGCACGGCATCGATATCGCTCTTGAGGAACTGGTCAAGGTCGCTGTAAGCCTGCATGGCATTGGCGCGATAGCGTCTGGCCACCTTTTCGGCACGCTTCTGGTTCTTGTCGTAAACTGCGACGTATTTCAAAAAGGGCGAGCCCTCGCATCCCGACCGATGGAAATCCCACACGGAACCCGCTCCTATGACTCCGAATTTAACATACTTTCCCTTTAACCTGGCAGGCACCTTACGCTGCGGCGCGGCTTTTTCGGATTCCCCGGCAGCCGTGCCGGCGGCCGGCGGCTGGCCGGGCTCCATGTCAAGATCCTCACGCACCAGGTCGACCAGCGTCCGGAATTTGATGGCATCGGGTAAATTACCGTCGACCTTCAGCTGTCCGTTCATGTAGGCCATTGTAGGGTCAACCTGCCCGGTGAAAATACCTGCCGCCAGTTCTGCATCCATCTCCAGCACTATGTCCGGCGATTGTATATCCCCCTCGCCCATTTCGAACAGCCCGCCCTGGATGCTCAACCAGAAGTCGGGATAGCCCGTCAACTTAAACTGAAACCTGCGGTTAAATCCCTGGACCTCGTCCTTGGTTTCATCGATATTATTGGCCACCTGGGTGAACAGCGTTAGAAAATCCTGAAGGTCTTTTAAGCTGAACTTCCCGCCCTCAACCTTCTCCAGCATCCTCTGTTTCAAGTTCTCGTCAATTGCCTGGGCGCTATCAACTTTCCAGCTCATATCCTTACGCTCGTCCCTCCTGTGTAACTAATGCTTGCCCTCACAACCCGGATGCATAATACGGCAGGGCCACGCCTGCTTTTAAAGTGTTTATATAGTACTATGATGTGCCAGGCGCAACAACCCGCCGCCTTACTTGGTGCGTGAGCTTTCCGGCAGGGATTGACCTCCACTACAAGTTGGTCTATTGTATAGTGAAATCGGGCTGTTCGGGAGCATTCCATGAAAGATGGCGTTAAGGCTGCACGAGCGAAAAAATATGACCTGGTGACCTTTGGTGAGGCCATGGTCCGGCTGTCAGCCCCGGATTTCCAGAGACTTGAGCAGGCAGATCGGCTGGACATTCATGTTGGCGGAGGCGAACTTAACGTGGCCGTGGCCGCACAAAGGATGGGACTGAACTGCGCCTGGATATCCGCCCTGCCGGATAACGCGCTGGGGCGCATGGTATGCGACAGGGCTCGCCAGCAGGGTGTCGATGTCTCACATGTTTTGTTCAGCAAGCGCGGCCGCCAGGGGCTTTATTTCCTCGAGTTCGGCGCGTCGCCCCGCGCCAGCCAGGTGCTTTACGACAGGCAAAATTCCTCCGTCAGCCTGATGCAGCCATCAGATGTAGACTGGGACGCCGTTATGGCTGAGACAAGGGCATTCCATGTCAGTGGAATCACTCCGGCCTTGAGCAGCAACGCTGCGGCGGCGACCCTGGAAGCTCTGAAAGCGGCAAAGAAGAAAGGCTGCCTTGTCAGCTATGATCTGAACTACCGTGCCAAGCTGTGGAGCACCGATGAAGCCAGGAAATGCCAGACGCCCATGATGAAATACGTGGACGTATTGATCAGCACCGAGGAGGACACCGGCAAGGTATTCGGTCTAAAAGGAAAGAACTACGAGGAGACGGCCGGAAAGCTGTCCTCTACATTCGGGTTCAAAACGGTGGCAATCACCTTGCGCGGAGATATCTCGGTCTGGGAAAATACCTGGACGGCCATTGCCTTCTCCGCCGGAAAACTGTACCGCGACAGGACTTATGAGGTGGAGATAGTCGACAGGGTGGGGGCAGGCGACTCGTTCTCCGCAGGTTTCATTTACGGTTGTCTGAGCGCCAATGTAAAGAAGGGCCTGCAGTACGGAAACGCACTGGCAGCATTAAAGCATACCATACCCGGTGATTTTAACTGGAGCAGCCTGAGCGAGGTTGAAGCCTTGATCAGCGGCGCGGGCACGCGCATTGTGAGGTAAGAGATGCGGGACAGGGCACAGATATTGAAATCCATCGAAGACTGCGGCCTGATAGTGGTTGTACGGGCTGAAAGTGCCAGACAGGCCATGGAAATAGCACAAGCTGTTGCCCAGGGCGGAATATCCGCAGTCGAGATCACCATGACCGTGCCGGATGCGGTCAGCGTTTTAAAAGAAGCCCGCAAGATTTTACCGCAAGATATTCTGCTGGGAGCCGGCACAGTGCTGGACGGAAAAACGGCTCAGGCCTGTATCACTGCAGGCGCTGAGTTCATTGTCAGCCCCGTTTTGAACCTGGACGTGGTGAAAGCCTGCAGGAAAAGCGGTAAGGTTGTCATACCCGGAGCGTTTACCCCGACTGAGATAATGGCGGTGGTCAGAAGCGGCGCCGACATCGTGAAGCTGTTTCCGGCCTCAATCGGCGGGCCTGAACTGGTGAAAGACCTGCGCGGGCCGTTTCCCGCTCTGAAGCTGTTGCCGACCGGAGGGGTCAACCTGGAAAACGCCGGCCAGTTCATCAGGGCAGGAGCCTTTGCCGTTGCAGTAGGCGGGAACATTGTCGATAAAAAAGCAGTCGCAGAGGGTAACTATGCAGTAGTCACCCAGAACGCACGTAAATTTGTGGCTGCCGTCAAGAGTGCCAGAAGTTCTTAGCCCTTCGCAGATGAGGGCACCGTATCATTATTGGCTGAAAATCTGGTACCCCTGGTGCGAGTCGAACGCACGACACGCGGTTTAGGAAACCGCTGCTCTATCCACTGAGCTACAGGGGCATGCAGATGATTTAGGGCCGCAGCCGCCTGATCAAGAAGCCCTCCGGCGTCATGTATTCCTTGGCTTCCTCTTCAGGCGGAGTCTTTGCGGATTCACGAGATACTTTCCTGGTGTCTACAGGGAAGTTGATCACCGGCTTTTCTTTTTCCTTGGCCAGCAGAACGCCTTCCTCGGTCCTGGCAAGCTCTTCCACTTCAACCTCCGACGCCGCCGGACCGGGCGTGCCGATCTGCTTCACGGGAACCTGGTCAACCTTTATCTCGGACTTGGGCATGGCCTTGGCATCCTTCAGCACCCTTCCGCTCCTGCCATACCCACGCACAACTCCAGGAGGCTGAGATAGGTCCTCGACGCTGGGAATATTGGCGCGTGCACCGCGCATATCGCTCAAGGTCGCCTCAAGGTCCTTTATCAGGTCGGTCAGCTCCACGGAATCGACCTCCTCTTCTTCGGAGGCCCAGCTTTCAATCTCGGTTGCGTAATGCTGTAGCTTAAAGCTGTGCTGCTCGAGCTGTTTGATCCACTCGGCCAGCTCCTTGGAGGCAGTCTGTATCTCAGGAATCTCCATTTCCAGCAGGTTCTTAATAATGTTTTGAACTACACTCTTTCTTGGCTTGGCAGCCATATTTACCCCCGCTTAGGTTCAACTCCAGATATACTCATGTTAACGAATGTTAGAAATTATAGCAACGGCCAATAGCCAATGCAATCAAAAACACGCTATTTAGCTTTCTTGACGAACACGTGGTAGACGCCCTTATCCTCCTCTATGCCGATAAATTCATTGCCGGTCATTTTTGCCCAGTTGGGCATGTCCTGCTTGATACCTTCATCGTCAGCAATGACTTCCAGCACCTGGCCGATCGTTAATTCCTTCATCTTACCGGCCGTTTTTACTATGGGGATGGGACAATACATGCCGACGCAATCAACTACTGCATCAGCCTTCATCTTATTTTCCTTTAAGCGGCTTGCCGCAGCTCACGCATACTACGGCTGACTCTTCCAGTATAACCGCGCCGCAGCTGGGACAGCGGACGAAACTGACCTTACAGACCTGGCAGAAGGGTGATTCCTGCAATACCAGTTCCATGTCACAGTAAGGGCATACACAGCGGCAGATCAGCGGCTGCTTTTCCTTCTTACGTTTCGCAGGCATGTTCTTCCTCCTCCTCGTTTTCTTGCTGGTCGGTCAGGCCGGGTATATTTATCATGTTCTTAACCGCATAGTCGCGGATCGCTTTCCTCAGGGCCTGAGCACCGAGATTGGAGCAGTGAAACTTGTTCTTGGGCAGCCCCTCAAGCTCTTTGGCCACCAGCGCCGGTGTTACCGCCAGGGCCTCTTCCAGAGTCTTGCCCTTGGCCATGTCACTGACCATGCTGGAAACCGCGATGGCCGCACCGCATCCGAATGTCTTGTATTTCACGTCCTCCAGACGGTTGTCTTTGACCTTTATGTAAAACGTCATCATGTCGCCGCACACCGGGTTGCCTATCTCCCCGACTCCATCCGCATCGGGGATCTCTCCCACATTATGCGGGTTCATAAAATGCTGCATGACCTTTTCACTGTATACAGGCATTCCTCTCACCCCTTTTGTTCTTTAATGTATTTGGAATACAAAGGAGACATCTGCCTCAATCTATCGACCACCTGCGGCAGCGTCTCCAGCACATAATCAACATCTGCCTCATTATTGTCCGGGCCCATGGTAAACAGCAGCGAGCCCTGCGATATTTCATGCGATATACCCATGGCCAGCAGCACGTGCGAAGCCTTTAAGGCACGTGAGGTGCAGGCCGAGCCGCTGGCTGCCGCAATGCCCTGGCTGTCAAGCAGCATGAGCATTGCCTCGCCTTCAATGAACCTCAGACAGAAACTGGCATAGTGAGGCAGCCGTTGTACCGGATGTCCTGTCAGTATGGAATGCTCGATCTTGCCCAGCACGCCTCTGATAAGCCTTTCACGCAGCTTTTCGAATTTGTCAGCCCGCGACTTTATATCCCTGACGGCCAGCTCTGCCGCTTTTCCCATCCCGGCGATGGCCGGGACATCCTCCGTCCCGGGGCGTCTGCCGCCTTCCTGTATGCCGCCTTCCATCAGTGGAAGCATCCTCACTCCCGGCTTGAGCCAGAGCGCACCGCTGCCCCGAGGGCCGTAAAACTGGTTCCCTCCCAGGCTTAGCGCATGTACGCCCATCTCTCTCACATTTATCGGCACAATGCCGGCGCTGGCCACAGCGTCCGTATGGAAGACAGGCCCGTCCTTGGGAAGTGCTCTGGCGATCTCGGCTATGGGCTCTATGGTGCCAACCTCCCCGTTGGCATGCATAACTGAAACCAGCACCGTATCCTTCCTGATGGCGGAGGCCACATCGGAAGGATTCACTATGCCGTACTGGTCCACCGGAACCAGCGTTGTCTCAAAGCCCTCTTTCTGCAGCGCACGGGCAGCGTTCATCACGGAGAAATGCTCTATGGCAGATATTACTATGTGCTTGCCGCGCTCCGCCCTGGCCCTGGCCAGCCCCTTGATGGCTATATTATTGGCCTCAGTGCCGCTGGCCGTAAAAATAACGCCCTCTTCGCCGCCGCCGATCAGCCCAGCAATATTATTCCTGGCGACCTCGAGGGCCTCCCTGGCGCCGTCACCCCAGGAATGAAGCGATTGGGGATTGCCGAATACCTCGCCCAGATAGGGCAGCATGGCTTCCCTGACTTCTGGAAGTACGGGCGCAGCCGCCACATGGTCCATATATACTTTTCTCATCTCTCACCGCTGCCTTGTTTTGAATTTACTGATGAATATAGTGCATGTCCGGCGATAAAACTATAACGTAAATCACATTAAATGGGTTGAGGCGCGGGAGCATCCCGATGGGAAAATCAGACAGCCAGCATCCTGTCCAGTGCGGACTTAGCCCTCACCCTTATCTCCTCCGGCACCTTTACCTGCGGCTTCATGTCCTCCAGTGCCCACAGCACTTTCTCCAGAGTTATCTTCTTCATATTGGGGCAGACCGCCTTCCTGGTGGCGGGTAAAAACGTTTTATCAGGATTTTCCTTTTGCAGCCTGTGCAAAATGCCTGTTTCAGACCCGATAATAAATACCTTAGCTGTACTCTGACTGGCAAACCTTAGCATGCCTCCGGTACTGAGCACCTCGTCAGCCACTGCTATAACCTCCGGGCGGCACTCGGGGTGCACCAGCGCCAGTGATCCCGGGTATTTGGCCTTCTGGCTGGTGATTTCCTCCGGCTGGATCTTGACGTGCGTTGGACAGAAGCCTGGCCAGAGGACCATGTGCCTGTTCACCTGAGTTGACACATAATGGCCGAGGTACTGGTCCGGCACGAAGAGTATCTCTCCGGGCCCAATGCTTTTCACCACCTCCACTGCATTGGCCGATGTGCAGCATATCTCGGACTCTGCCTTGACTGCCGCAGAAGAGTTGATATAGCACACCACGTGGACGCCTGGCATCTCTTTCTTCTTCTGTATAAGCTGCTCGGCTGTGATCATGTCGGCCATAGGGCAGCCTGACTCATCGTCCGGCAGCAGGACCACCTTGTCCGGCGAAAGAATGGATGCCGTCTCGGCCATGAAATGAACGCCGCAAAATACTATGGTCTCGGCGTCCGTCTTGGCTGCAGTGCGGCTCAGCTCCAGCGAGTCACCCACGAAATCTCCTATGTCCTGCACTTCCGCCCGCTGGTAGTTGTGCGAGAGGATTACCGCCTTCCTCTTCGTCTTGAGTTCAAGTATTCGCCCAACCAGCTCTTTATGTTGGACCGATACAGCCATCTTTATTTCCTTATGAGCCTTTGACTATATTATTAGCACTAAAATTCAGCCTGCGCCAATCATTCGTTTGTACAGCTTGGCGATCTTGATAGCAGTCCTGGCCACGCCCTGAGCATCCCTTCCCAGTGCCACGAACAGGGGCTCCTTACCCCAGCCGTCTCCCTCATAGAATAGGTCGGGCACCCTGCCGGTCCTGGCCGCCAGTTGTGCTATCTTCCAGGGCATCGAGCTGCCGTCCACGGCCGATACTTTTTGCGGCTCCCTGGTGCGGTCTATCCAGCCGAAGGCCAATTTATTCTCAGCGGCAAACCTCTTCACCACGGCAATAATCTGCTTGTCACACTTGAAATTGATACCGGCGTTTACCTCCGGATTGTATTTGCGCACTTCGATGATCAGTCGGGCCATGTGGTCGGAGGTGCCCCACCCGGGCAGCCCGGAGGCATGGGGATAGCCGTTGACCATGGTGATCCTGCCGTCAACCGCCGCCACATCATTGCCGTTGCGAGCCCGCGGCCGGGCGTAAACGATGTTGACCCTGACCTCCGGCATAAGCAGCGAGAACTCCCTGCAACACTGCAGATCATTCACTGCCTGCGTCAGGTTGCCCAGTATTAAGTCTAAATCAGCTTTGACCGGCAAGGCTATGCCTCCATTGTGCTGAAATAAGCCGCCCAGAACGGGTCCACGGATACCGGCTCCAGCTTTTCCTGTTTCCCGTTCTTCCTTATGAACAGCCTGTCTTTGGCGGTTACCTCGCCTATGTCCCAGGCCGGTATGCCTTTCTTTTTCAACTCGTCTATTATCTTCCCGCTGTTCTTCTTATCGGCCGTCAGCACCAGTGTGCCCTCGCTGATTGATATCAGGGGATCGATGTTAAAGGCACCGCAGACTGCACCTATTTCCTCAGGAATGGCAATCTTATCTTCGTACAGCGTAACGCCGGCATTGGAAGCTGCGGCAATTTCATAGACTCCGTTAAGCAGGCCTCCCTCGGTGGCATCGTGCATGGCGTGCGACAGCGGCCCGGCGATCAGCGCCTCCTTGACTACGGTCATCTCCAGCATATATTTCTTGGCCTTTTCCAGCATTTCCTTGCCGATCTTTCCCGCCAGGTCGCTTTGCGCCTGCCAGGCCAGAATGCCGGTGGCCTCGATGGCTGGCCCTTTGGTCATTATCACGCGGTCGCCTGCCCTGGCATTGGAAGCCGGCGTTATCTGGCTCTTCTTGCCTATCCCGATGACGGTACAGCCGCCGTTAAGCGGAAACGACATCCCGGGATAGATGCCTGTATGGCCTCCGATGATGGCGATATCAAGCTTATTGCACTCTTCATCGACCTGGCTCCAGACTGCATCCACGATATCTTCTTTCGTGCCCGGAGGGAACATCAGGCAGATCGTCATATAGCGCGGTTTGACACCCAGCACCGCCACGTCGCTGGCGCAGATATGCACGATAGACCAGCCGAAATACGGCATCAGCACCGGCATCCCGAAGGTCGGGTCCTCCGCAATCACCATCACGTCTCCGTTGGGAAGGTCAACGACTGCGGCATCAACACCGTGCTGGGGTCCTATGCGCACCGACCCGTCCTTTTTCCCCAGCCTTGATAAGATAAGCCTGTCGAATGTAGCCCTGTCCAGTTTGCCCAATTCCGGTAACATCACCATCTCCTCGCAAGTTGGAATTCAACTATCATAACAGGCATACGAAGGTTTAATCAAACTCAGGGATAGTATTCCAAACGGGCTCTTATAGCTAGTAACACGATACAATTAGTGCTAAAATTAACGCGCTTAAAATTGGGGTGAGGTGATATATGGCAGATAAACGTTACATTCTCTCCATCGATCAGGGGACGACGGGAAGTGCGGCGATAGTATTTGACTCGGAGGGAAAACTGATTGCGGACGCAGATAAGGAGACCACACAGATCTATCCGCAGCCCGGCTGGGTCGAGCATAAACCCAATGAAATCCTGCAGACGTCCCTGGAAGTAGCGCGTTCAGCCATAAAAAAAGCGGGTATATCTGCCTCGGCCATTGCAGGTATCGGCATCACCAATCAGCGCGAGACCACTATCATCTGGGATAAAAAAACAGGTGAGCCTGTCAGCAACGCTGTGGTCTGGCAATGCAGGCGCACAGCCGATATCGTTGAGAGCCTGAAGAACAGGGGCCTCTCCGAGACGATATACGACAAGACCGGGCTGATACCGGATGCTTATTTTTCGGCTACCAAGGTTCGCTGGATACTTGACCATGTCCCTGATGGCCAGAAGCGCGCAGAGAATGGCGAGCTGCTGTTCGGCACGGTGGATACCTGGCTGGCCTGGAAGCTTAGCGGCGGCCGCGCACACGTAACTGATTACAGCAATGCATCCCGCACCATGCTGTACAACATACACACCCTGCAGTGGGACAAGGACATTCTCTCTGCTCTTAATATCCCGTCTGCCGTTCTGCCCATGGTCATTCCCTCCAGCCAGATATACGGAGAGACCTCGCCGGAGATGTTCGGCGGGACCAGCATACCGCTCTGCGCCATCGCTGGCGATCAGCAGGCAGCGCTGTTCGGACAGGCCTGCTATAACCCCGGCATGGCCAAGAATACCTACGGGACAGGTTGTTTTGTTCTGCTCAACAGCGGACAGAAGCCCACGTCCTCAAAGAAGGGACTGCTCACCAGCCTGGCCTGGGGCCTGAATAACCAGGTGCTGTATACACTGGAGGGCAGCATTTTTATCACCGGTGCAGCCGTGCAGTGGCTGCGTGACGGGTTGAACTTCATCAAGACGGCCTCAGAGATCGAGCCGCTGGCCGAATCGGTGCCCGATAACGGCGGGGTATACTTCGTGCCAGCCTTCGTTGGCCTGGGGGCGCCTTACTGGGACATGTATGCCAGGGGCAGCATCTTCGGCGTGACCCGCGGTACCACCAAGGGCCATATAGCACGCGCTACGCTTGAGGGCATCGCCTACCAGGTAAGGGACGTGGTGGATACGATGAAGTCGGAGGCCGGCATAAATATCCCGCTGCTCAGAGTGGACGGGGGCGGGACCGCCAACTCGCTTCTGATGCAGTTCCAGGCCGACATGCTCAACATGCCCATACAGGTGGCCGCCATAGCCGAGACCACGGCGCTGGGCGTAGCCTACCTGGCAGGCCTGGCCAGCTCTATTTGGAAAAGCACGGATGAAATAGCCAGGAAATGGCGCTCTGCGGCAACATTTGAGCCGAAGATGTCGGCTGACCAGCGTGAAAGCCTGTATGCAAAATGGCAGCAGGCCGTGGAACGTGCGCATAACTGGATAAAAACCTGATGATGTGTAGGTGAATTATGAAAAGAGATTTCAGCTCGATCAGTAAGAAAGACTTCGATGTCATTGTCATCGGCGGAGGAATCGTCGGGGCCGGAGTGGCCCGCGATACCACGCTCAGGGGCTTGGACACTCTATTGTTGGAAAAGGATGATTTCGGCTGCGGCACCACCTCCCGCTCCACCAGGCTGATCCACGGCGGCCTGCGCTATCTGCGGCAGCTTGAGTTCGGTCTGGTCAGGCAGGATCTCAGCGAGAGGGAGGTGTTGATGCGCATAGCACCACACCTGGTACACCCGCTCTCCTTCCTGATACCGGTTCACAACCTGTTTTTAAACGTCTCCATGGCGCTGGGCGTGACACTTTACGATGTCATATCCTTTGATAAAACGCTGCCCAACCATAAATACCTTTCCAAGAACAACACGCTGAAAGAGGAGCCGGGATTAAACGTCAAAGGCCTGCAGGGCTCCTACATTTATTATGATTGCCAGATACCGCTGACGGAAAGGCTGAACTGGGAGACGGCACTTTCTGCCCACGAGAGCGGCGCAACTGTGGTTAATCATGCGCTCGTTACCGGCCTCATCCGGGACGGCAACCGCATCACCGGGGTGGAGGTGAAGGACGAAATAACGGGGCATACCCTGAAAGCCAGAGGCAAGATCATCGTAAACGCCGCCGGGCACTGGGTCGATACCGTCAAAGAGATAGTCTTCAAGGACAGGCCGCCTTATCTTCTCAGGACCAAGGGAGTTCATATCATCATACCTCAGGTTTCGAAGCACGCCCTGGTGCTGTTCTCCCCTGTGGACGGCAGGTTGTTCTTCGTGATCCCCTGGGAGGGCTTCTCGCTGGTAGGGACGACTGATACGGTCTACAGGGAGAACCTGGACGCTGTCTACGCGGATGCAGCAGACGTTAACTACGTGCTGGAGGGGCTGCACATAGCCTACCCGGAAATCAAAGTGGATGACGTCTACTATGCTTATGCAGGGCTGCGCTCACTGGCGCTCAAGCCGGGCAAGTCAGCGTCCGACACCTCACGCAGCCACGAGCTGATAGACCACAGCCGGAAAGATAAGCTGGATGGCCTCGTTTCCATACTTGGCGGCAAGATCACAGCCTACCGGGCGGTGGCCAGGGATGCCACCGACCTTGTGTGCCGCAAGCTAAACGTCAAGACGCACTGTATCACAGGAGAACGTGCTCTGCCCGGGGCTCCGGCCCTGAGCGATGGACAGCTCTCCCAGTTGGCCCAGGCAAACGGCCTGCCGCTCGAGTCAGCACAAAACCTGGCGCTGATTTACGGCTCACGCTCCGGTGAAGTGCTTGAGCTGGCTGCTTCAGATCCGGCCGGAAAGCGGCCGATAAGCTCAGGCGGGGCTGACATCGTTGCTCAGATATGGCACGCAGTGAAAAAGGAAAGCTGCCTGACCGTGTGTGATTTTATGCTGAGGCGCAGTATAGTCGGTTTCCGCAAGAACCAGGGCACGGATGCTGCCCCGGTTGTGGCCGATGAAATGCAAAAGCTGCTCGGCTGGAGCGCTCAGGAAAAGGAGCGCCAGCTGGAGGCCTTTAAATTTGCCGCCGGCCTTGGACTAAGATTTAGAAATCCTTGATCCATATTTTTCTACGGTGCTGGAAGCTGGGGAAAGGTGGTGTGGCAGAACAATATCGCGCAATTTTTTCGTCGAGCGGCGGCGCGCCTATCAATTACCGTTTATTTTCGATATTATTTATATAAGGAGGTATTGGATATGAGAAAAAAGGTGCTGGCAACCGTCGCCCTTTTGACTATTGTCCTTAGCCTTTTGCCAGCTGGTTATGCACAGGCAGCAGTGGGGATGAGCCCGACCCAGGGCGTAGTGGGACTGGAAGTCACTATCTCAAACCTCACAAGCGGCATTTCCTACAATATTAAGTGGGATGATGTATCAATCAAACAGGGGACGACGGAGTCAACCGGCAATACTTCTTTCTTTGTGCCGGCATCTTATGGCGGGGAACATACCGTAAAGGTCGAAAATCCCACTGGCACGCAAATTTTCAGCGGCGCCTTTACAGTCTCTCCCAATATCTCTATTGATCCGAGCTCAGGCGTAGCAGGCACAACCATCAACGTTGTGGGTCGCGGCTTTGGAGTCAGCGAGAAGAACATCGCCGTCACCTACGATGGGACCAACGTCAGCTCCAGCATCCTGGCCGACGAGCACGGCTCGTGGAGCAGCACTTTCGTCTCACCGCCGTCAGCCAGGGGCAGTCATAGTGTAGATGCCTCGGGCGATGTGACCAAAGGTTCTGACGTGGCCGACAAGAAGTTCAGTGTCAGCCCCCAGGTGAAGATGGACCCGGTTGCAGGAGGAGTGGGCACGCTGGTCAATTTCACGGCCACCGGCTTTGCCAGCGCCGAGGGAGGAATCAAGATCCTGTACTCGAGCAAAGAGGTGAGAGCAGGTATCACAGCCGAAGTGAACGGCTCCTGGAGTACAACAGTCGCCATACCCAACTCTACCAGGGGCAGCCATATTATCAACGTGCTGGGCGATACCACGCTACAGAAAGAAATCCCCGATATGATTTTCACCGTTGCGCCGGCGGTTTCTATCAGCCCCGACACGGGATTTGCCGAAGATACTATAACCGTTAAGGGCAGCGGCTTTGCCAATAACGAGTCATCGGTTGAACTGACTATGGACGGCAAGGCTATATTGAGAAACATTATGGCCGACGACAGCGGTTTCTGGACCGCCTCCTTCAAGATGCCGGAGGCGGTTAACGGCCCGCATACCATATCTGCAGATGGCAGGGTCACCCCGGCCACTGACGTTACCGCTGCCACGTTCACCATGCAGCCACTGATAACGGTAGTGCCCAAGGCAGGTTTCGTTAAAGACGAGCTCAGGGTTACCGGGACTGGCTTTAGCCCCAGTAAAGACTACAGCCTGTCCTTCGCCGATGCCCCGGCAGCCAGCGGCACCACCAACGATACCGGCAGCTTGCAGGCGGTTTTCAAGGCGCCTGGCGGCAAGAGCGGCGCTATAACTATAAAGGTTACCGACCTGAAGAATATAACGGCGTCCACCACGTTCACCATCGATACCACACCGCCTGATGTACCTCAAATAGCATCGCCCAAGGATGGCGCTACCGTTGGCTTTATGGGTGATACCAAGGTAGTTTTCAAGTGGACGACGGTCACCAGCAGAAATGGAGTCAGCTATGAGATCGAGGTCAGCGACCAGTCCAACTTTGCCAAGAAGCTGGTAGCACACGCCAAGCTGGTTGAGCCCATGTACACGCTGACAGAGGCTGAAGCATTGCCCAACGGTGAATACTTCTGGCATGTCCGGGCGGTTGACGGGGCAGGCAATACCAGCGAATGGTCCCCTACCGCCTCATTGAAAGTAGGCTTCATGACGCCCACGACCCTCATCATCATCGGCGTTGGCATAGTTGCGCTGCTCATTATTGTTGCTATACTCAACAGGCTTTCGCATCACCGTAAAAAGAAGAAAGTGCACCACACCACAGACTGGGAATAACACTCCTTCTGTATAGGCAAAAAGGGCCCCTTTCGGGGCCCTTTTTATTTGGGTTTGTTTTCCCATCTTTTCCAGCCTGGCAAAGGCCTTGGACCGTAAAAACTTTACACATTTTTTATAACTTGTCAGCTAATTTTGCAATTTTTTAATCGCAGATGTTATAGAGTCAGTGTATAAAACTAATCAGGAGGCGGAAATGAGCCAAACAGTAAATGTTAGCATCCCGTTCACCACATATACTATATCCAGGTGCATGTGTCCCAAGTGCCCGGTGGAGATCGGCAGTAAATGCGCCAAGGATCAGCTTTCTAAAATCACGCAAAATGTCTGCGGCGCCAAGCCTTTGGACAGGGAAGAGGTGCCGGCGGTTTACTGCGCTACCGGTATGGCAGCCTGCACCGACCTCGAAGCGGCCAAGGATTGCGTCTGCGTCTCATGTGAGATCTACGCCACTTATAAGCTGTCGGGCAGGAGCCCGTCAAGCCATTACTGCAAGGACGGCATGGCACGATAAAACGGAGGTAGGATGAAATGACAAAAGTACTTTCCCCGGGGCAAATGACCGCAGTCGAAAGCGGCGGAAAGAATATACTCGTTGCCAATATCAAAGGTGAGCATTTCGCCATTGGCAACGTATGCACGCACAGGGGCTGCAAGCTTTCCAATGGGACACTCACGGGTGACAACGTTGTTTGTCCCTGTCACGGCTCGACCTTCAACGTCAAAACGGGAGCGGTAGTCAAGGGGCCGGCGCAAAATCCTGAACCGGCCTACAAAGTCAAGATCGAGGGCGATTCTTTAACCGTGCTGACCTGAAGATAACGGTTATCTCAGCTCAAAAACCCGGGCAGGGAGATCAGGTGGAATACGTTGCTCAGCAACCACAGGATGAGCAAAACAAGGCCGACGGCCAGCGCAATATGGATCAGGCACCCCAGGCTGCGGAAAAATATAACGAAGATCAACCAGATAACAAGTATAACGATGCCGATTGTGAGTAGTATGCTCATACCTTCTCCTCCAGGACCAGCATTGCTTCAATAATGAGATGGTGGGCGGTAATGGACTTGAACCAATGACCTCTGCGATGTCAACGCAGCGCTCTAACCACTGAGCTAACCGCCCTCACACAACAAGGCATTTTATCAACGGCTACAGGTATAGTCAAGGATATTTACGGATTCTAATTAGACTGGTTTCCACCTATCAACCTTTAGTTGACAGCTTGGTGTTGCCGGTCAGTGCTACGTGGACGTCGCTGCCGCATTTGGGGCATTTAACCTCGATGGTCATCACCGGCTGCCTCATCACCCGCTCAACAAGTGTGGTGACCATTGTATCAAGCTGGTCGATGCGCTTATACATCATCTCAAGCCGTTTCTCCATCTGGGCCAGCTTGTCCAGCTGTTTTTCGGCATCCTCGAATTTCTTATCCGTCGGCATGGTAATGTTCCTATATAAATCTTACCTTAAAGAAATAAAGAGGGGAAACAGTCTGTTTCCCCTCTTTAGACTCAATTAAATGCTGCTCACAGGCTCTTTTCCTGCACTCCCATGGCATTCAGGTCCTCTTTGTCCTTCCGCATATGCTCTTCCAACTTTCCACCCATCGTCTGCTCAAGGTACTTGCGGTAAGCCTCCCTGGCCGTGGGAGAGCTTCTCACCGCTATCTTGGCTGTCTCCCATTCTTCCACCACAAGCTGGTCCTGGCGCTCCTGACTGAGCGGGAATTCCACATCCATCAGGGCTTCCGCCCTTTCAATTATCCTGTTCATAACCGCCCTTCTCAGACGGTCAAAGGAAAGCAATTCCTGATCTTCGTAAGGCCGTGACGTCCACTGTTCGCTTGCCATAAATACGACCTCCGTTCACACTTTTAATGACCTTATCATATGCCCCCACTATATCAATGTCAAGCCATTTTGGGGCATTAATTTACGTCGATTTTATCGCACTTCGCACATGTATCCCGGCCAATTTGTTCATGCTTTGACAACATATTGGCCGGCGGTTAAAATGAATTCACTTTATGCGGGAGTAACTCAGCGGAAGAGTTCCTGCCTTCCAAGCAGGGTGTCGCGGGTTCGAATCCCGTCTCCCGCTCTCGTCGTACTAAGTTAAGGATGCCATGCATATTGCAGCCAGGCTGCCATGCGCGCCTTCCTAACAGCACGTATTTGCCGAACTGGCTGTATGGTCCAACTGCAACAAACAAATCAAGGGGGAAAATCAAATGTGGGACGCATCTAAGTGTGACCTATGCGGCGACTGCCTGGTGAAATGCCGTTATGTCGAGTATGACAAGGACAAGGCGGCTGCCGAAATAAAGCTGCTGATGGAGGGAAAAGAAGCAGAAATACTGAACGAGTGCACCACCTGCATGGCCTGCATCAGCTACTGCCCCACCGGCGCCGATCCCGCCAATCTTATCTTCCAGATGCAGGAAAGAACCGGCAATTCACCCATAGTAGCGGTTGGAAAGCCAGCGCGCGAGGCGCTGGCCAAGGCCCTCGAAAACAGCGATAGCCGCGGGCAAGTGATACCGGGTGATCCCGACAAGCCTGTCCTGTCATTCGACGGCTTCCAGTTCACCCAGTTCCCCGAAGGTACGCTGGAAAGCCGACTATTCAGAGGTATGACTGTGGTCAGAGGCGATGAATATACCTCACTGGCCGGTTATGTGCATTTCGGCGGGGAGAGCTTTGTTAAAAAGTATGGCCAGGGTGTGCTTGACCGGCTGGCCAAACTGGGCAAAGACATCGTATACATTCATAACGAGGGCTTTGTCCTGGCGCACGTCAAAGCCAGGGAATACGGTTTTAAAGTTCCCTTCAAATACATGCACCTCTTTGAATACCTGCGCAACTATTTGAGAGACCACAAAGATATGGTCAACAAGCTCAATAAAAAGGTTGCGTATCAGGCTAACTGCGCCACCAGATGGGTACCCGAATATGACGCCTTTCTGGATGAGATATTCCAGCTTGTCGGCGTAGAACGTCCCCCGAGGCAATATGAAGGATTAGACGCCCTCTGCTGTAGCGGCCCGCTTATCTTCTGTAACAGGGAACTTGCCGTTGACATACAGAAGAAGAACTTCGAGGATGCCATCGCCTGCGGCGCTGACGCCATTATAACTTCTTGCCCGATGTGTGATATGGTGCTCCGTCGGCCCAGTTCACAGTTCGGGCTGCCCAAGATTTTTATCACTGACCTGTGCAGAATTGCACTTGGTGAAAAACCCTGGCCGTAGAGTCCTTTGGCCTGGAATCAGACATCATTGAATGTCATCTGCAATAGTTACCATCCCCTGCAAAGGGCTTGATTTGTCGTATATGCGACCTTATAATTGCTGCAGCCTGATTTTGATGAATATTAAATTCGAAAGCTCCCTTTGCTAAAGCTATGATGCAGGGTAGGCAATTTTCCGTATCTCCTTATCGATGGGTTGTGCTGGGGGTATTCGCCCTGAATGTCGCAATATCCCAGATAATGTGGATGACCTTTGCCCCCATAGCCAGGGACGCTGCCTCAATATACACAGGTGGAAATACAGACGCTATTGACCTGCTGGCCATATTTGCCATGCTGGCCTGGATACCTTTTTGCCTGCCTGCTGCATGGTGTATCGATAACCTGGGCTTAAGAAAGGGCGCGGGTATTGGTGTAATCCTGATCGGAGTATGCGGTTTCCTGCGCATTTTTGCCCCGGACTACACGTGGATGCTGGTATGCATGGCCGGATGCGCCATCGCCCAACCATTCGTCTTGAATGCTTTTACCAAAATGGCCTCCAACTGGTTCCCGCAGGAAGAGGAAGCACTGGCATCGGGAATTCTGACGATGTCCATGTTCATAGGCTTTGCAGTCGTTATGATAGCCACTGACCTGGTCATGGCGCACTACCGGGAGCTTGGAGCAATCAGACAGGGAATTGATGTGATACTTTATATGTACGGCATCCCGGCGCTGATCGCTGCCGTGCTGTACGTCATATTTGTGAAAGATAAGCCGGCCCTGCCACCCAATCCCATAGCAATCGAGAAAAAGGTATCCATGAACGTGGGGCTAAAGGCGCTCTTTAAAAACCGCGATTTTCTCCTGCTTCTGGGCATCTTCTTGATCGGTGTAGGCGCCTTCAGCGCCATCCTGACCAAGATAGATGCCATGTTTCACAACCGGATGCTGGACGTGGACTCGGCACTGGCCGCCGGCATAGTGGGCGGCTTGATAGTAATAGGCGGCCTCTTCGGCGCCGTGATTCTATCTGCGCTGTCGGACAAGTATCACAAGAGGAAGATATTCCTGATCATGGCTGCAGGCGTTGCGTTGCCTCTCTGGCTGCTGCTGCAGTACTTTTCCTCAATCTGGCTGCTGGGAGTGTGCGGCTTTGTTTTCGGGTTCTTCCTGATATCAGCCCTGCCGGTAGGACTGACTTATGCTGTGGAGAAGACGCACCCGGTGCCTGAGGGCACATCAAACGGAATACTCATGCTCAGCGGTCAGATAAGCGGAGTGCCCATCGTATTCTTCTTCAACATGGCCGCTATTGCAGTGCTTTTCGGGATTGCCCTTATCCTGGCTCTCCTGCTCAAAGACATCCAATCTCCCCTTCAGCAGAGTGGAAACCAGGGGTAGCACCTGGCCCCCGCCCGGCATATCATCCTTTTCACCCGGTAAGACGATAGTTTGATACGTATCAGCCTTATGCCTGATTTTTATGCTATAAATAAACTGGTGGGCGGGTGAAACGTTTTATAGATGTAATCGAATACAGCATGAGCGTTTGGAGGTGTGAAATGAGAAACAGAGCAGTAACTACAGTATCCACAGCTTTTCTCCTGGCCATCATTTGTCTGCCGGGGTGCGTGTATGTGCCCGGCGAGCTTACGGGCATGAGCGCCGTCCCGGCCGTGCAGTCTTTTGAGGCAGCCCCTGCCGTCCTCAGCGCCGGCGAGTACAGCACGCTGACCTGGACGGTAAAAGGCGCCTCCAAAGTAGTTATTGATAATAATATCGGCAATGTTGCCCTCAGCGGAAACATGCCGGTAAGTCCTGGCGTTACAACAACCTACACCATCACCGCCTCCAACTCGTTGGGCAGCACCTCGGCCCGGACGCAGATCATAGTGGCCGGTTCGGCCGTACAGGAGGCAACAGGAAAATCCCCCCTTATCCAATCCTTTTACAGCGATAAAAACTATGTTAATCCCGGCGATGCGGTGACCCTGTATTGGAATACTGCAGAGGCGACTCAGGTGAGCCTGGAGCCGGGCGGCAGGGTAAGCACTCCAGGCAGCAAAGTGGTATCTCCGTACGTGACCTCGGACTATGTACTGACTGCATCCAATCCTTACGGTAGCGTAAGAAGCGTGGTTACTGTTGTGGTTAATGCGGCAAGTGGATCTCAGGCAGGGCAAAAAGGTGTTGTTCTCTCCACTATACCTGAAGAATCAGGCTCACTTGTCAAGAACAATACCGTCTACACCGTTCAGGAGGTAGCCTGCGTGGGCGATACCACCGCCAACCTGGCCAGCCGCGCTTTTCTCAGCTTCAATATAACCGGGATACCCCAGAATGCTGTCATCGAGCAGGCCACCCTCGACCTGAGCGGTTATGGACAGATAGGTAATCCGACCTATTCCGTATCTAATTGGGGCAATATGGGCGCTCTGGAAGTCTACTTCTATCAGTATGGCGTACTGGCCAACCTGGATACTATGGCTTACAACCGTCCCGCTATGCCCGTAAGCGAAGGAGATATTACGGACTACCCGATTTCCCCCTGGTACGTGGATGTAACATCCTCAAGCGCCGGAGAGCAGGTGATCCAGAACCTTGTACGGTCCGGCCAGACGCGCTGCCAGTTCAGAATCCAGTTCTTTACGTCGACAAACTGGGATGGCAAAGCGGACATGTTATGCTTTGATGATGCCAAGTTGATCGTTAAATATATTATTCCATAAGCTGATGCCAAGCCTCGCCTACTTGAAGGTACTATTACTAAGGTACTATCTATATCTATTGCCCCGGTAACATTTGGCTCCTATTATTAGACCTGGGCAGAAGTTTTCGCCCGGACGGATGCTGATGGCATTTATTCTGGGTCGCAATCGTAAACCGAGTGAAGCAGGATTCACCCTCATCGAGCTCCTCGTGGTTATCTCCATCCTGGGTGTGCTGGCTGCTGTGGTGGTGCTGAACGTCACGCGTTTCATGACTGCAGGCACCTCGGAGGCATTTGGCTGGAGCGCAAGAATGTCTGCACTGCCGCAGGGCTATATATTTACGACGGCCATTCCATTGCTTCGCCCACCACTGTGGGACCCGGCGAACTGGGCATCATTGCCCCGTGGCTGACCGGTGACCTTAAATACTACTGGGTTATCAATACTGATGGCAGCGTTGTGCATCTCCTGTACGGGAGCTCGCTGGGCAGCCTTGACGGCTTTACTGTAGCGTCAGGTGGATGGACCGCCGGTGAGGATGGCCTTTCTGCAGGTGGTACTGCGGGCAGCTTGAGCGTGACGGGCGGCAGCTGGGACGATTTCACTTTCAGCACCACAACTACGTTTTCTCCAACCGATGGGTATGGCATGACCTACCGCGGTGACGCTGACGGCAACAACGGCTATGTCCTGACGTTCGACCCGGGCAGCGATACCTTCACGGTGGCCAAGATAGTCAACGGCGTAATATCAGCGCCATTGGCTTCAGCCAGTGTGGCGGCAGGTTTCAGCGGACAGCACAGCATATCGATTTCCGCCCAGGGCAGCAGCCACAGCATCAGCATTGACGGCGCCACGGTGATGACCTTTACTGACGGCACATTTGGCTCGGGAACGGTGGGCTTGCAATCCGCCTCCGGCTCAAACGTAAACTTCACGAGCTTTACAGTAAGCCCTCCTTAAGCCCTCACAGATCAGGGCAGTTTACTTCAATCCCAGTTCTTTGGCCTTGTTGAAATCCGCCTGAGCTCTCTCTTTGTCTCCCTTCTTGTCATAGGCCGCTCCGCGATTATAGTAAGACAGGGCATCATTAGCATCCAGCGCAATTGCCATATTGAAATCTGCGATTGCACTGGTGTAGTCCCCTTTCTTACCGTATGCGATGCCGCGATTACGGTAAGCCTCAGCAAGCTTGGGATCAAGGGCTATGGCTGTGCTGTAGTCCGAAATGGCCTTGTCCAGGTCGCCTTTTTCGCCGTAGGCGCTGCCGCGGTCACTGTAAGCCAGGGCATACTTAGGATCCAAAGAAATGGCCTTGGTATACTCGGCGATGGCCTGATCCCATTGCTTCTGCGAAAAGTAATTAATGCCCAGCAGCACATGGTCACGTGCCTGTTGATGTAAAGCTTCGCTGTCCTGCGTTCCACAGCCCGGAACCAGCACCATCGGCAGCAGCGCTATCAAGGACAGGAGAAATAACTTCATATTTGCCATACGCCCTCCTCGCAAGGATGACCTTACCACGGGTCGATAAAAGTACGGCCGGACCTTTTATAAAGCCTGTCCGGCACGGAGTTCAACCCTCTCATTATCCAGCGTCGGGTCTCCGCCGGGTCTATAACCGAATCTATCTCCATGAAGGAAGCCATGCTGGTCGCCTTTCCCATGGCATAGGCTGCTTCGACATAGAACTTGTAGGCCTTGTCCCTTTCAGCCGGGTCCTTGATAGCCTCCAGTTCCCTCCGGAATCCGTGCTTAACTGCGCCCTCCAAGCCCATTCCCCCGAATTCTCCGGTTGGCCATGAGGCGGTAAAGAAGGTCTCGTGGAATCCGCCGGCCGCCATGGCCATGGCGCCGAGCCCATAGCCTTTACGCAGGATGACAGTGAAGTAGGGAACCGTCACCTTGGCCCCCACCACGAACATACGACAGACATGCCGCACCTGTGCACGCTCCTCAATGTCCAGGCCGACCATGAAACCCGGCGTATCGCACAGCGATATCACGGGCAACCGGTGAACGTCACACAGCTGCAAGAAGCGTGCCGCCTTGTCGGCATCGTCGGCCTCTATGGCGCCTCCAACGTGCGTACAATCGTTGGCCATCAGCCCGAACGGCCTGCCTTCAATGCGTATCAGCACAGTTACAATGCCAGGCCCGAAGTGCCTGCGCATCTCCAGCACCGTCCCTTTATCGGCCAGGTTAACAATAATTTTTCTTATGTCATACACACGCAGCCGGTTTTCGGGAATGAGCCAGCGCAGCCAGCGCTGGTCTTCGGCCTCCCACTCAGAAAGGCTGCCCTGGAAATAGGACAGGTACTTTTTGGTCACGGCCACCGCTTCCGCCTCGTCTTTCACATCGATATCCACAACGCCGTTATGAGTTTGAATGTCGATAGGCCCGATCTCCTCGGGCTTCACGACGCCCAGCCCGCCTCCCTCGATCATGGCCGGGCCACCCATGCCGATATTGGAGCTCTTGGTGGCTATAATTACATCGCAGCAGCCCAGCAGGGCAGCGTTGCCTGCGAAGCACGGCCCCTCGACTATTCCTATCAACGGGGCCCTGCCACTGAGCGCGCCGAAGCGGCTGAAGGTGGTCAGGTCCAATCCTGCCACCCAGGGCGCATCCACATCGCCCGGCCTCCCTCCCCCGCCCTCGGCAAACAGGACGGTGGGCAACTTCCACTGGTTGGCGATGTGCAGCATGCGGTCGAGCTTGCGATGGTTCATCAGCCCCTGTGTACCGGCCAGCACGGTATAATCGTATGCCAGCACCATGCAGCGGGCTTTCTCGGCATCGAATAACGAACTGTTGACAGTGCCGATGCCCGTGATAAGTCCGTCGGCGGGTGTGTTCTTAATAAGATCTTCAACCGACCGGCGCCCGCGCTGCGCTGCAATTATCAGTGCGCCGTATTCAATGAAGCTCCCGGGGTCTAAAAGGTCATCGATGTTCTCCCGGGCGGTACGACGATTCCTGGCATGGCGCTTTGCCACCGCCTCGGCGCGGTTCTGGTCCTGTGTAAAGGCATGGCGTTTGATTATCTCGTCCAGGTCATTGCGGATGTCGTCCAGGTCAATCTTCTGCTCAATCATCTTGGAGCTCTCTTTTATCTCCGCCTCTTCAATAAATAGTAAAGGAGAGCCCCTGTCAACCACCTCGTTTAAGTCCACGCAGATGGAACGCACGTAGCCGCTGCGGTCGGCGGTGACGACATGCTCCATCTTCATGGACTCGAGCACCAGCAGCTTCTGTCCCACAACGACGGCATCGCCCTCTATCACCTCTATGTCCACGACGCATCCCTGCAACGCTGCGATGACGGGCTCGGTTCCAGCCGGTCCCCGTACCTGACCGGATGTTTCTTCCATGCGCTTCTCAGTCTTATGAACTCTTCCTCCCATATGAGCGGCTTCCCTGGCCAGTGCAGAGGCATTGTCTTCAATGAAGCGCGTGTTGTATTGGCTGTCAGCAATCTCAGAACGCTTCAGCAGTGCCAGCAGGAAGGGAATATTGGTGCCTATGCCCTCAATGCGGAATTCGTCAAGCGCACGGATTGCCTTTTCCACCACTTCTCCGAATATAGTGCCTTTTGTCGATACGACCAGTTTGGCCAGCATCGAATCAAAAGCCGGATTTATCTTATAGCCGCTGTAGCCGCAGCCATCGACGCGTACCCCCGGCCCGCCCGGCGTCTCATACACGCTGATTGTACCGGCTTCCGGCTTTACGTTTCCCTTTTCATCCACCGTCTCCATGTTGATACGTGTCTGCAGTGCATAAAAACGGGGGGCCGCTATTTTATCAGTAAAACCAAGCTCGTCCAACGTGCGGCCTCTGGCTATATCGATCTGCGCCTGCACCAGGTCAACACCAGTCACCTCTTCCGTCACGGTATGCTCAACCTGCAATCTTGGGTTGGTTTCCATGAAATAATAAGCGGCATCCGCTGCAGTGGTTCCTTCCACCAGGAACTCAAATGTGCCCAGGCTAAGGAAGCTGACTTCCCGCGCCATGCGCAGGGAAGCCTCGATTATTTTATGCCTGAGCCTATCGGAAATTGTTGGGCAGGGTGCTATCTCGATCAGCTTTTGGTTGCGGCGCTGCAGCGTGCAATCGCGCTCACCCAGTGCAACCACCTGTTTACCGTCACCGATGATCTGAATCTCGATATGCCGGACGTCGGGAATCAGCCTTTCAACGTACACCAGATCGCTACCGAACGCCGCCCGTGCCTCCGACCTGCAGCGTTTATAGGATTCTTCCAGGTCCTCGTACTTGAAGACGGCGCGCATGCCGCGTCCCCCACCACCCATCACCGCCTTAACCATGGCGGCTTCTCCGGGGCCGAGCGACTTGAAATAGGCCTCTGCCTGCTCAAGGCTGACAGGGCCGTCTGTGCCCGGCAGTACAGGCACCCTGCACTTCTTCGCCAGCGTCCGTGCCCGGCTTTTATCGCCGAAAAGCTCCAGTATATCCGGCCCGGGCCCAATGAATGCCAAACCTTTTCCGGTGCATTGACGGGCAAAGGCAACGCTCTCGCTTAAAAATCCGTAACCGGGATGCACCATCGTGCAGCCGGTTTCGTCGGCAGCCCTGACCATCTGTCCGGCGTCAAGGTAGGCGGCGGCCCCTTTCCCCTTCAACGCACGGATCTCTCCGCTCATACGGACGTGCAGGCAATCTGCGTCGTCTTCGGAGTAAACCATAACAACCGGAATATTCAGGTCGGCTGCAGCACGCGCAACGCGGATTGCAATCTCGCCGCGGTTGGCAATGAGGATTTTGCAGGGTTTGATGGCATCCTCCTGTATATATCCAGACAGAATATGACCAATTTTTGCATTTATTTATAGAGAAAATCAAGGCCGCAGGCTATAGAGGCATCCATATTTGACCCGGATATGCCTGCCTAATATACTTACCACCGGGTAAGAAGAATAAGTAATTGCTGGGGACTCTTATGCCACCGTTCAAGATAGAGGGCATATTCGGGCCGGGCGCCGGTGTCTATTCATTTATTACTGATAAGAATCCGTTCTTCAAGGATTTTTATCTTCAGGTGGCTGCAGAGGTTGTTGCTAAACTGCCTTCAGGCAGGGTGCTTGACATAGGAACCGGGCCAGGCCATTTACCTATCTCCATCGCCCGAATGTCGCCGTCACTGGACATTATGGCCATCGATATCTCCCAGGCAATGGTGGAAATGGCTGACCATAATGCCGCACATTCAGGCCTTGACTGCCGCATAAAGTTTGTGCTCGGCAGCGCCGAGAGCATTCCCTTCGATGACGGCTACTTCGACCTGGTGATAAGCACTCTCAGCCTGCATCACTGGGCCGATGCGCCTGCATGTATGAAGGAGATACGTCGCGTGCTGAAGCCAGGCGGCGAGGCCTGGATATACGATATTCAGCGCGATGTCACGTCCGAAGGCAAGCAGCAGCTTTACCGCCAGTACGGCCGGCTCGTAACAGCAATATTGCTCTATTTTGTCAGGGCCCATTCATCCATGGGCGCCCAAAAAATCAAGGGGCTGCTGGCCCAGCCGGGGCTGGGCCTCTCCAGCAGCCTGGAGGACCGGGGATTCATATTCAAGCTGTGTTTGAAATGACGCAAATTTTACACCGATGCAACATATTTAATGATTAGTTTATGATTTCTTGACGTGTTACTTACTAGTATTTGCTTGACAGATAACAATGCTCGGAGGAGGTTTGATATAGCAGATATTGTCCGGGAGTATCCAGGCATAAGGCAAAAAAGGAGGTTCATGAGTTGCGAGTATTTATTTTGGCTGCATTGATACTACTTACGGCTGCCTCAGGATGTATATACATACAGGCGCCCGGTTCCACACAGACCCCGATACAGACCACGCCTCAACCCAATACACCGCCGACTATAGTGGCGTTCACCGCCGTCCCAACTTCGATAAATGTCGGCGGCACAGCCAACCTGTTGTGGACCGTGACAGGCGCCACTTCCGTCTCAATAGACGGCGGCGTGGGCTCGGTCCCGTTGGCCGGGACGATCTCGATTTCACCGGCAGCCACCACCACCTATACGTTAACCGCCGCTAATGCTTTGGGAACCAGTAGCAACACAGCCACAGTTGTAGTGGGTTACCAGTCTACCCCAACCACTCCCCCACCGGTAACATATCCACCCAGTCCTCCTCCCACAACGGCCTTTGCCGTGACAAATGTTACCACCAGCGTCGACCTGCCGAATTACTCGGGCCCATGCCCGAAGTATCTGACCTTCACCGCGGTTATAACGTCAAACGGACCGGGAACTGCCACCTACGGCTGGGAGAGGAGCGACGGCGCACTGGGGCTGAACAAGACCATAACCTTCGCTGCGGCAGGGTCTCAGACGGTTAGCGAGACCTGGCAGCTGGGAGAATCATACAGCGGCTGGGAACGCGTCCACGTTTACAACCCGAATGATATGGTCTCCAACCAGGCAACTTTCAACCTCAACTGCAGTTTCGTGGTGAACAGTATAAATGCCACCGTCACGCCTATAACCATCGGCCCCTGTCCCAGGACTGTGACTTTCTCAGCCACTATGTCCGTGAACGGCGGTCCGGTTACCGTAGTCTATCGCTGGGAGCGAAGCGACGGTGCGACCGGTCCAACGCAGAGCCTTTACTTCGGCGCCTCCAGCGCACAGGTCATCGGTGATTCCTGGACGCTTGGGACCTCGTATTCAGGCTGGGAACGTGTCCACGTGCTATCACCCAATGATACGTATTCCAACCAGGCAAGCTTTGCGCTTACCTGCCCTTAGCCCCCTTCAGGTCGGATGGGGGATCGATTCATTGATCCCCCATCACCGTTTATGCTCAACGCTGTAATTTTAAACCGTTTGCAAAGTCCGCTATCGCTTTGTTTACGGCCTCCGGTCTTTCTACCTGCGGCATATGTCCCGCCTTCTCAACTATCAACATGGAAGCACGCGGCAGGTCCCGGGCAAACATCCCGGCACAGTGCGGCGAGATAACCCTGTCCTCAGCGCCCCAGATAATGAGGGACCTGCATTTAATCTCACCCAGGCTGGCAGAAATGCGTGCTTCATCCCTGGAAACGCCCATCATTACCATCGGTGGAATTTTCCTGGCATTAACGGTCTTATAGACTTCGCAGTAGCCGCGCACCGTAGCGTCTTCAGCCAAAGCAGCATTGTAGAATATCCCGGTTTTCAGCATCATCTTGACAATGCCAGCGTTTAGCAACGACATAGCCATCTCTCCCAGCAGTGGCACCGCCAGGAGCTTAAAAGGCAAAAAGCCTACGCTCCCTGGGTAGCCGCCCAAATCGATCAGTACCAGCCCTCCTACCCTGTCAGGCTGCATCAAGCCAGCCTGCAGCGCCACCTGTCCGCCCAGTGAATTTCCGGCCAGGATTGCACTCTTGATGTTGCGGGCATCCATGTAGTCAAGCACCAGACGGCTGTAGGCTGCCGTGGTGTAACCAAAATCCAGCGGCTTGTCGCTGTAGCCGAACCCGGGCAGGTCCAGCGCATATACGGCGAACTGCCGGCTGAGCTCAGCCATATTAAAGCGCCAGTCATAGGCCATGGACATGAATCCGTGGATCAGGATAATGGGCTCACCTTTCCCTGCCTCCCATACGTGTATCTTCAATCCCTGTATGTTAATGAAGTCACCATAGCCCGGGGGTTGAGGCATCTCCTTACTCACTAACGGCACGCTTAGATTATATCAGCCATTATAGTAATATTTATTGCCCTGCAGCCAGGAGGCAACGGCCGCCGCTATGCTGACGATGGTACAGAAGATAAGTACCTGTACAAGCCCATCCTTGAAAGCGTCGGTAATCAACTGGGGGAAGAACGTGCGGGAGGTAATGACCGCCACCTGGTCCGGCGGCAGTGAGCCGAGCACATTGGCAGGAATTAACGTGGCCAGGGGATTGTAACCCAGGAAGGCGGCGAATAAGTAACCTATGGCCGGGGCATCTGCAAGCTGCCGGGCGACCGGGGAGGGGATCTGATGCTGTACCAGCCCCGAGTACATCTCTCCCGGCACCACTGCATTCAGGCCGATGATCATGAGGGTGAAAAATACTCCGATTGAAAGCGGCAGCCCCACGTTGACCAGTGTGGCACGCATGCCCGAACTTGCGCCTCGATGTTCCTCAGGAACGCTGTTCATGATGGCTGCGATATTGGGTGAAATAAACATGCCCATGGCCATGCCATTTAAAAATATCAACGTGGCAAAGGATATATAGTCAAAGTCCACCGGCAGAAGCAGCATCAGGGCAAAGGTAATAGCGGCTACCGCCATTCCCACTGTAGCAAATATCCGGGCCCCGAATCTGTCGGAAAGATTGCCTGAGATGGGCCCCGCCAGCAGGAACCCCAGGCTCATGGGAATCATGTAGATGCCGGCCCAGAGAGGCGTGACCTCGAAATTATAGCCGTGCATGGGCAGCCATATACCTTGCAGCCAGATGGTCAGCAGAAAGGTCAACCCTCCCCTGGCTATGGAGGAAAGAAATCCCGCCAGGTTGCCCATAGCAAACGCCCTGATGCGGAAAAGCTCTAGTTTAAACATGGGCTTGGCCACGCGCATCTCAATTAAGGCGAAGGCAGCCATGAGTAAAGCACCGCCGATCAGCATGAAAAGGACAAAGGGTGTGTTCCAGCTCATGAGAGAGTGGCTGCTGGGGTTGATGCCGTATATGACGCCGGTCAAGATCATGGTCAGGCCGGCAGCAAATGTCAGGTTGCCGAACCAGTCTATAGGCTCAGCATGCCTTTTGCCAATCTCGTGCAGAGATAGGTAAGCCCATATGGTTCCCGCCAGGCCCAGAGGAACGTTGACCAGAAACACCCAGCGCCAGCCGATCTCGGCCAGTACGCCGCCTACCACAATGCCCAGGAACGTGCCCGCGATGCTTGCCACGGTGTTTAAGCCCAGAGCGAAGCCGCGCTGTTGTACGGGGAAGGCATCTGTAACGATGGCAGCCGAGTTTGCGAACAGGAAGGCCGCACCTACGCCCATGACGATCCTGAATAGAATCAGCTCTACGGCGCCGTTGTGTCCGGTATCCCAGGTGACTGAGCAGAGTATGGCGCCCACTGTAAATATTAGGAAGCCCAGGTTGTACATGCGTGTCCGCCCGAACATATCACCCAGCCGGCCGAATGTTACCACCAGCACGGCCATGACTATCATGTAGCCCACCAGCATCCACAATAAATAGTTGAAGCTGCCCGGCTCAAGCGGATTGATCTTAAGGCCTCTGAAGATCACCGGCAAGGCTAAAATGAGGCTGGATATATTGAGAAAACCGAGCAATACGCCCAGTGTGGTATTGGAAAGCGCCACCCACTTGTAGCTGCCAGCATTTACTTGCCCGCCCGAGCCGTTATTCTGTCCCATTACACTAATGGTAATTGTAATGGGTCGGGCGACAACCGCCCAAATTAAGTTCGTGCAGGCGAATGACATTGCCTGTTTATCCTGATGGTATAATGGCCTGCAAAATGGAAGATAAGCCCGCGGCACAGTACAGCCGGCGCTATGTCATCCTCGCCTCCATCATGCTGGGAAGCATCATGGGGCCCATTGATGCCAGCATCGTTAATACCACGCTGCCGAGCATCGCTGAATATTTCGGTACCCCTCTTTCAAACGCACAGTGGGTTCCTATAGTCTACCTGCTGGTGCTGAGCAGCCTGCTCCTGTTCTTCGGCCGCCTGGGCGATATTTTCGGCTACAGGCTGCTTTACCTGTCCGGCCTGGCGGGCTTTATATCCGCCTCTGCGCTGTGCGGGGTTTCCTACTTCCTTCCTGGCATCCACTGGCTGATCATATTCCGGGCGCTGCAGGGGATAGCCGCCGCTATGATGACAGCGGTGACTTTTGCCGTTATAACGGCTTCCTTCCCGCCCGGCGAGCGCGGCAGGAGCCTGGGAATAAATGCCATCAGCATATCGGCCGGCCTGGCCATCGGCCCTTCACTCGGCGGCTTTATCACCTATGCCTTCGGCTGGCCCTTCGTCTTCCTGATCAATGTTCCCGTCGGCCTGGCCGCATTCTTCTGGGCCCGCAAGGTAGTTCCCGAATTAAAGGGGCAGTCGGGTAAAATTGATGTGGTAGGCGCCGTAACCTCCTTCGTTTCCTTCCTGTCCTTCCTGTTGTTTGTCAACCGTTTACAGAAAGAGGGGCTCGATGCTTCAGCCGTCATCATGTTGCTGATCTCCGCTGCTGCCGCTGCCTGGTTCCTCAGGGCAGAAAGCCGGTCCCCGGCGCCCATGTTGAACCTGGGACTGTTCCGCAGCCTGACGTTTACCTTCTCTAATATCAGCGCCATGCTGAATTTCATGTCGCAGTACGTAATGGTCTTCATCACACCATTCTTTTTGCAGAGAGTTTTGCATTACGAGCCCAATGACGTCGGCCTTGTCATGACCGCCTTTCCCCTGGCGGTTATGCTGGTCGCGCCCTTCAGCGGGCTACTGTCCGACCGTATCGGCACACGCCCGCTGGCATGCCTCGGCGCATTGATCTGCGCCGTCGCACTTTTTCTTATGAGCAGGCTGGTTGTTACTGCCGGCGCCTGGGACGTGGCATGGCGGCTGGCGCTATTCGGGCTGGGCACAGGCATTTTCCAATCCCCCAACAACAGCGCCGCCATGGGAGCCTCTCCCAGGCCGATGCTCGGCGTATCTTCAGGTGTGCTTTCAACTGTGAGGAGCGTCGGCATGGTGCTGGGCATAACCACGGCTTCGTACGTGCTGTCCGTTATTGTGGCCCCTGCAGTTTTACAGGAGCCCTCACTGGCTGGTGATGCTGCGGCAGGCTTTCTCTCAGGATTGCATTATACTTATCTGACGGGAGCGGCCATGACCGGGCTTGCTGCCTTCACGTCACTGGTCAAAACGCGGTGATGCAGTAAAGCAAACCGATATCAACCCTTGGTAGTGCAGACAAACCAGGGGTAGGTGGTGAACTGGCGATAGCCCATTTTAAGATAAACAGGCTCACCAAACTGGCTGGCCTGAAGAATGACCTTCCTGGCGCCCATTTCAAAAGCAGCGTTACCCACCGCGCCGGTGCAGTATGCTGCCAGCCCTTTCCCCCGTGCCTTCTTGGTTGTGCCCACCCAGTAAATACCGGCAATGCCATGCGACAGTGTAGCCAGTGCGGCCGAGGCCGGCTCCCCTTCATAATAGGCAATTGCCGCATGCAGGTACGGGCTGAGAACGCGTTGGGGATGTTCAAAATATTGCTTGCCCACGCTTTGCGGCAGGCCCAGATCCTCAAAGGCTTCCGTAACCACTAAACCGAAGGCCCGCAGGTCATCCTCGTTTGATACGATACGCATTGCGGCTCCGGCCGGCGTTTTGATCTCCTTCAGAGGCGCGTCCAACACCATGCCCGGCGCCTCCCTCAGGGCGAACATCTTGTTTTCCCGGCAGTAATCCACTGTTGCCCGGTCTTCATGCGCCCTTAACATGATTGAAAAAGCCTTTTTGCGTCCCTTGTAAAATGCCCTGGCACGTGCCACGAACTCGGCGGGGTCTTCCCTATGGTCGGTAGCCACGCAGAAGGCAATGCTTGTACTGGGAAAATCCAGGGGGCAGTCAATCAGCACGCTGTCCCGGGTCTGTAAAATCTCTGAGCCGGGCATCCACCTTGCGCTTTCGCACCAATACTCAACCAGGTTAAGATCGGCCAGCCTCAAGAGCTCCGATTCACCAATTCTCTTCAAGTGTTGCCAGCCTTATGATCAGGCCTTATCGGCCTCCCTCTGTGTGTTGAATTCGGAGGTTTCTTTCTTGAAGTTCCACTTCAAAGGTAGAGAATCGCCTGCCTTATCGATGGCCTCTGCGTCAAAGGGCGTATGCGTCATCTGATAAGCCAGTGCGAACTCATGCGCGATGGCCCCGGCAATAACATTGTCCGGCAGCCCCTGGCAATCGCTCTTCGATATATGGATCAGCCCCCTTGCGGGGAGGGGTAGAATGGTGCTCCAGTTGCAGACTTTTTTCTTATAGGGTTTGAAGCCTTCCTTGTCTAGCTGGCTCCACTCAGGCACCTCCTGTATGTTCAGGATGGTACCCTGCAGCGCCCTCTTAACACTGTTTGGCAGCTTATACCACACCGTAGTGGTAATTTTCATCAGGCGTGCATCTTCAATACTGATGGGAGGGCGCTTGGAAGTGTATTCGGCCAGCAGGCTTATCAGCAGGCCCATCAGGAAAGGAAGCAGCATAAAGAAATATTTTTCCAGGGTCTTCCCGTTAAACAGCGTGAAGATGGTCCACATGGCATAGACCACGAAAACCCAGAAGATGGTATGCATCCCTATCCGTTCCCGCACTGTGAGTTCGCGGTCGGGCACGATCAAAAACGCCCCGATGGCCGCAAAACCAAGACAGACTATGCCGAGAATACCGCCGATCAACTGAGTATCCATAGCCTAAACCTCCGCCCCAAATTATAGCAGTATACAATTATATATCAATGATACTTTAGTAA
>Ga0209610_1000105_pt1 | contig 41046 bp, 31 predicted proteins | sample LakKivw275mmetaG_FD_184137 | JGI IMG/M metagenome (GOLD analysis project Ga0209610, IMG submission 184137) | Anoxic lake water microbial communities from Lake Kivu, Rwanda to study Microbial Dark Matter (Phase II) - Lake Kivu water 275m metaG... | ecosystem: Environmental > Aquatic > Freshwater...
CCAATCCTTCCAGCGCCCCGGCACGCGCCAGGTTCTCGGCCTCCTGCGGGCGCGGGTCAACGCGGGCCAGGAAATCCTCTAGTGAATGGAACGGCCGGTAGCGCATGATCCGCTCAATCGTACGCCCGGTCAGCTCTTTGACCTGATCCAGCCCCATGAAAAGAGCCTTTTGGAGCTGAGAATTTTGCTCAGATATAAAATCCGCAAGGACAAAATTGCGCCCCGAATGATTGACGTGCGGCGGGCGGACAGTCAGCCCCAGGCGGCGCGCCTCGCCCAAGTAGACCCGTTGGCTGTAGTAGCCGCCCCAGTTGGCCAGCACGGCCGCCATGAACTCGCCTGGGAAGTGAGACTTGCACCAGGCTGAACGCCAGGCCACTTTTGCATAAGAAGCCGCGTGTGCCTTGGGGAAGCCATACCCAGCGAAGGCCGCCATCATCTCCCACACCCTCTCGCCAGTTTCGGGAGGTACGCCGTTCCTAGCCTGCGCCTCGCTGATGAACTTCTGCTTCAACAGTTGCATCTGCTTACCAGGATCAAAATGACTCATTGCGCGGCGCAGCAAGTCCGCCTCTGCCAGACTGAAGCCAGCCAGCTCGTGGGCGATGCGCAGCACCTGTTCTTGGTACAGGATCACCCCGAAGGTCTCTTCCAGCAGCGGCGCCAGAGCTGGGTGCAGGTGGCTGACTGGCTCTTCGCCTTTAAATCGCCGCACGAAAGCATCTTTCAGTCCGCCGCTCAATGGCCCCGGACGGTACAAGGCCAATGCCGCCATGATGTCGTCCTCGCTGCGGGCGCGGATCTCGCGCAGGGTGGCGCGCATTCCGGGACTTTCGATCTGGAAGCAGCCAATCGTCCCGCCGCTCTCGACGCGCTGGGCTGTCTTTGGGTCGTCCGCGGGGGTCGCTTCGAGAATATCCAGTGGGCCGGTATAGTCGTCTGGATGACTGGCGTGAATGAACCCGGCCACGTCGCCCAACACGGTCAGGCCGCGAATGCCCAGCAGGTCAATCTTGACCAGGCCGAGCGCTTCGACCGCCCCCAGGTCGAACTGGGTGATCGTCACCCCCTTGCTGCCCGAGCGCATCACCGGTACCAGATCGGTCAACAGTCCGGGCGCCACAACCAACCCTCCAGCGTGCACGGAGAGGTGGCGCGGCAGCCTGAGCAGCGCCTCGGCCTGACCGAAGATCAATTGGTAGGTAGGAGACTTATATCGGACGCGCAGCTCGGCAAATGGCGAAGGGGGCAGGCTGCCCTCTTCGTCCTCTTCCTGCATTCGGGCAAAGAAGGCATACGGTAATTGCTCGACCAGCTCGCGCACCACTTTCGGCGCCAGGCCGTGCGCCTTGGCGACCTCCCCCAACGCCGAGCGCGGTCGGAAGCGGTTGATCGTCCCCACCATCGCAGCCCGCTGCGGGCCGTAGACCTCGAAAACGTGCTGGATGACGCTGTCACGCCGCCGCGAGCACAGGTCGGTGTCAATGTCGGGCGGCGTGGTGCGAGCCGGGTTGAGGAAGCGCTCGAAGTACAGGTTTAGCCGCAGTGGATCGGGGCTGGTGATGCCCAAGCAGTGTGCGACCAGCGAGGAGGCGGCTGAGCCGCGCGAAGAGAATGGTACGCCGCTCTGGCGGGCAAAATCCAGGATCTCCTCTACGATCAGGAAAACCGGCTCGAAGCCCATGCGGGAGATGACCTCTAACTCGTGGTCGAGTCGGGACTGGACTTCGGGGCCGATTCGCCCGTACAACCGGCGCGCCCCGGCCACCGCTTTCTGACGCAGGTATTCTGCAGCCGTCAGGCCGGGAGGCAGCGGCACGCTTGGCATGTGCGCCACACCCAACGGCAGGTCGAACTTGCAGCGCGCCGCAATTTCCTCGGTTGCCGCTATTGCCATGGGGAAACTCCCGAAGCGCCTCTCCATCTCGCGCCCGCTCACGAAATGCGCACCGGGCGGCGCGCTTGCGTCCGACGGGATGCGATCGAGCGATTGATTCAAGCGGATGGCCGCCAGCGTGCGTTTTAACGCAGCGTGTTCGGGGGATAGGTAATACACGGGATGAGTGACGACGAGGGGCAGGGAAAGCCTCCGGCCAAAGTCGGAGAGCGGCAGGCCAAGCTTAGGATCCTGCAGAGCAAGATACAAGCGGCCCGGGAACATTTCTCTGAGCAATTCAAGCCGTTGACCGGAGGGGTCGCCCTGGCTGCCGCTTATGGCAATCAGGTCTGTGGAGTGAGAAGCCAATAAGTCGAGCGGGCAGGCCGCCTCGGGGTCGGCTCGCAGCGCCAGGGCGCTGCTCAGGCGGCACAGGTTCGACCAGCCTGGAAGGCTGGTCGCCAGCAGCGTCAGCTTGCCAGTCTCCAGGTCAATCTCCAGTCCCAGCACCGGCTGCACTCCGGCCTTTTGGCAGGCAAGCACGAACTCCACCGAGCCGGTCAGCAGGCGGTGGTCGGTCAGGCCGAGGGCGGACATCCCATCCGCTTGTGCTGCCTGCGCCAGCTCGGCTGGCAGCGCCAGCCCTTCCTGTAAGGAATACGCCGAATGTGTCGTGAGATGGATATACATCAACACAATTGTAATAGCTTTGAGAAAGAGTGGGGCAGAATCGCCTTAGGAATTCAACGATCGCTTTTTTCCTTTTATATTTCCGGCTTGAAGGACACTCGCCACGTTTGGCCACAAATCCATTCACGTTCGCGAGTCGGTGATAAAGCTCGTTTATATTGGGAACCAGTTGCTTGTGTTGCAAGGGATGAAGTGCCATATAATGTCCATTTGGGCTTTCCAATATGCACGCCCCCCTTTCTTGTCCGGGCATGAATACCAAGATTCCTTCACCTCCTGTTGTCACCAAGTTGGGGCTTTTCCTGCTTTCCGCAGCCACGCTGGCATTCGAAATCATGCTCACCCGCCTGTTTTCCGTTGCACAGTTCTATCATTTCGCCTTCATGATTGTCAGTATCGCCCTGCTGGGATTTGGCGCCAGCGGAACTGCACTGGCGATCTTTCCCGCTCTTGGACGGAAAGACCCCCAAAACACCCTCGGCAAATTGGCGTTTGCGACCGGCCTGAGCATCTTAGGTGCATACCTGCTCACCAACGAACTGCCCTTCGACTCCTTCAGCATCGCCTGGGATCGCAGGCAGGTTGCGATCCTCGTGTTACACTACGTCGCCCTGGCAACCCCTTTCTTTTTCAGCGGTATGGCCGTCGGACTATTGCTGGCGGTCTTTCCCTTTTCCGCCGGGCAGACCTATGCCGTCAACCTGCTTGGCTCAGCGCTGGGCTGCGTTATTGCACTGGCCGCGCCCTCCTATCTGGGCGGCGAGGGGACGGTCGTATTGAGCAGCGGGCTGGCTGCACTGGGCTCGCTCGTCTGCTCGGGGAAGCACCGTCCGGAATCGAACCGTTCATTTGCGGCCAAAGCGTCCCCTGCCATCATCGCTGCCGTCCTTTTGGTGACTGCCGCCCTCGACCTCGGCCTGCGTCTTGGCGGGCGCGCCGGTCTCCCATTCTTGGAATTGCGCCTTTCGCCCTACAAAAGTCTTTCCTATACTTTGCAGCAGCCAAGTGCAGAAGTGATCTACCGCCGCTGGAATGCTTTCTCAAGGCTCGACTTGATACACAGCGCCAGCATCCATTCGATCCCCGGGTTGAGTTATCGCTATCTGCAGCCGCTCCCGCGCACAGACGGGTTGTTGGTGGACGGCGATGACTTGTGCCCTATCCTGTTCCCGGAGGCCGACTCGGCCTTTACGGATTACCTCCCTTCAGCCGTTGCATATCTACTTCGACCTGGGGCCAGCGCCCTGGTCCTCGAGCCGCGCGGCGGCCTGGACGTTTTCACCGCGCTGGCGCTGGGTGCGCGGGGAGTCACGGCGGTCGAAGTCAATCCGATGATTGTGGAGGCTGTCGGTTATCCCTATAACGACCCGCGCGTGCAGGTGGTGCTCGAATCGGACCGCAGCTACCTCCGTCGAGCAGGAAACCAGTTCGACATCGTCGTGCTCTCGTTGACATCCTCCTATCACCCGGTACGCTCCGGAGCGTACAGCCTGGCGGAGGACTACCGCTACACGGTCGAATCCTTCGAGGATGCGCTGGGGCGTCTGATGACGGATGGCTTGCTGGTCGTCACCCGCTGGTTGCAAGACCCACCCAGCGAAGACCTGCGCACCTTCGCGCTGGCGGTGACTGCCCTTGAGCGCGATGGCGGTGATCCTAGAATGCAGATCGTCGCCTTTCGCGGCTACAACACCGTGACAATCCTGGTCAGGAGCGGAGCCTTTCTGCCAGGCGAGTTGCAAGCGATTCGGGCATTCACTGCCGAACGGGCTTTCGACCTGATCTATGCCCCCAATATTAATGCCGATGAAACGAACCGCTACAACATTCTTCCCGAGTCGATTTACTATCAGGCCTTTACCGATCTCCTGGCAGCCTCCCCTCGCCAGGATTTCTACGCTGCCTATCCCTACGACATCACCCCGCCGACTGACGATCATCCCTTCTTTGGCCATTTTTTCAAATGGTCTCAGGCCGGACAGATCCTGGCGGAATTGGGTCGCACCTGGCAGCCCTTCGGCGGGGCAGGGTATTTCGTCGTTGTTGCTTTACTTGCCCTGGCGACCTTGCTGGCGGGCACATTGATCCTCCTTCCGCTGGTAAACCGCAAAATATCTAAAAATACAGGTCCTGAGCGTCCGTCATCCATCCTTCGCCCCCTGCTCTACTTTGTCTTGATTGGTCTTGCCTACCTGTTTGTAGAGATTCCTCTCATTCAACGCTTCATTCTCTATCTGGGTCACCCGGCTTATGCGATGACGACTGTACTGTTCACCTTGCTGCTATTCTCCGCGCTGGGCAGTGCACAAGCGGACCGGCTGCCCCATCAACTGGCACTTGGCGTCTTGATCGTTTTCCTGCTGGGCGTCCCCATGCTCCTGCCCCCTCTTTTCGCCCGAACTTTGGGCCTGCCGTTTACTCTCAGGTTGATTATCACGATCATTGTGCTTGCCCCAATCGGCTTATTGATGGGAATCCCCTTCCCGGCCGGCATCCGTTGGCTGACGAAAACCGTTGATCGTTCTGGTACTGAGGTGCCGGGAGAAAAAAGCAGCGCAGCCGCTCAAATTCCGTGGGTCTGGGCCGCCAACGGAGCCAGTTCGGTGGTCGCGTCCATCCTGGCTGCCTTGCTGGCGCTCAGTTTCGGGTTCAGCTGGGTATTAAAGATTGGGGCGCTATGCTACGCTGGAGCCTGGCTGACGATCATGGTTCCGGTGTGGCGCGCTCACTCTCGATCCCCGCGCCGGTGAACGGTACGAAGATGGCCCCACCCATGTTATAAGCACGCAGTTCCCCATACTCTTTTACAAATTTCCAGACAGTCTGGTACCAACCCGGCGGGCCAATCGGGATCACCAACCGCCCGCCCTCGGCCAGTTGCGCTGCCAGTGGGGCAGGGAGGTGATCGGGGGCGGCGGTCACAATGATAGCATCGAAGGGGGAATGCTCAGGCCAGCCGTAGTAACCGTCATCTTGCTTGACGTGTATCTGAGTGTAGCCTAGTTCCTGCAACCGCTGCGCGGCGCTTTTGGCCAGTTCAGGGACGATCTCGATGCTGTAGACGTCAACGTACCCCAATTCTGCCAGCACGGCCGCTTGATACCCCGAGCCAGTGCCAATCTCCAGCACCTTATCCCCAGGCTCCAGTTCCAACAGCTCGGTCATCCAGGCGACGATGTAAGGCTGGGAAATAGTCTGTCCATAGCCGATGGGGAGAGCATGGTCTTCATAGGCTCGATCCAAAAGATCCTGCGGGACAAATTCATGCCGCGGCACTGTCTGCATGGCGCGCAGTACGTCTGGGTCGGAGATGCCGGCCCCCTGGATGGCATATTTGACCATCTCCAGCCGGGCCTCCTGGAAAGTATCCTCAGCCGTGGGCGAGGCTGGCTGTGGCGGGGAGGACTTTCTGAGCAATGTCGCCAGAACGATGCCCACCGACAGCAAGATGACAATCGGGATCAGATACTTACGAACGGTAAGCATCGCTGGTCCTCCTTCCAAACGGCTGACGATGGCGGTCGTGCAGCTATTGGTTTGTAAGCAGTGAGTGACTTTTCGGCCACTTCAACTCATCCATCAATTTATGAATCGAATAGAGCAAAAGGGTGTTTTAATTCTGGGTCTATCGAGACGATGTTGTATTATTGTTTTACCCCATCCGTGCCAATTGTCAAGGTTTTACCTTCTGACTTTCGAGAGCAAAAGAATTCAGCCGTTTCAAACGATCCCCACTCCCCACTTTTTTTGAGATGATGCGCACACAGTTATTTTCGGAGGAGACATGAAAATCGCAGTTATTGGAAGCGGCGGTGTAGGCGGCTATTATGGCGGCCTGCTCGCACAACAAGGCCACGCGGTGACCTTCGTGGCACGCGGTGCCCACCTGGAGGCCATCCGGAAAAACGGTTTGCAGATCAAGAGCGTCCACGGCGATTTCACGGTCAAACCAGCCGCTACCGCAGAGTCGCCGGCTGAAATTGGGCCAGTTGATTTGGTGCTGTTTTGCACCAAAACTTACGATACCGACCGAGCGGCTGAATCCATCCGCCCCATTCTTACGCCAGAGACCGCCGTACTGAGCCTGCAAAATGGAATTGATGCTGCCGAGCGTATTGGTCGGGTTGTGGGCATTGCGCACATGCTGGGCGCGGCAACCTGGATCGCCTCGGTCATCGAATCGCCAGGCGTCATCAGCCAGGTTTCGGCATTCCGCCGCATCGTGCTGGGCGAACTGGACGGACGCATCACACCACGTGCTCTGGCCATCTACGAGGTACTCAAAGCCGCTGAAATAACTGTAGAATTGACCGATAATATCCTCAAGGTATTGTGGACGAAATTTGTCTTCATCGCCGCCGTTAGCGGCGTGGGTGCGCTGACGCGGCTGGAAATGGGTGACTACCGCGCCGTCCCTGAGACTCGCGGCCTTCTGACCGGTATCATGCGTGAGGTCGAGGCCCTGGCACGGATGCAAAATATCGCCCTGGACGCGGACGTGGTGGAAAAGTCATTGGCCTTCATTGATGCCTCTGCGCCAGCCATCAAAGCCTCCATGCAGCGTGATATCGAGGCTGGCCACGTTTCCGAAGTGGAGGCCATCATTGGGATTATCGGGCGTAAAGGCCGGGAACTGGGCATCCCTACACCATTTTCGGACGTGGTTTATGCAGCCCTTATCCCTATTGATTTGAAAGCGCGACAGGTCGCTTCGGCTTGATATTCCCCAGAATGCGTAACGAATCTTCAAATTTGTGTTATACTAAATGTCGTATTTAACACACCTATCAAAAGATGTTGTTGCTTCATCTCGCCCCGCATCCGATTGACACCCTCTGGGGTAGACTGGCAAATGGGAAGCGCCAAGTCGAAGGGATGATTGTACTCAAACGCCATGAGCCATGTCTGCTTATGGCGTTTATTGTTTTTCTGCAATAAGTTACTTCTCTTCTTCAATCGGCTCAGCCGCACTGTGGTGATGTTTTTCGAGAGCGGCCGCGGCGCGGCGAGCATACTCGGAAGCCGGCCAGGTATCCAAGACAGCATTGAACTCAATCACGGCCAGAGCGTTCTTGTTTTTGCCCAGATAGGCTACACCTAAATTGTAATGCGCGGCGGCCTTATTTTTGATACCTAGATAACCCTCGCCAGCTTTTTGCATCACGCTATCGAGAAGAGCGATTGCTTGATCTATGTCGCCGCGTGACAGGTAAGAGACACCTTGATTCAACAGGATGAGTATAGCCACACTTTGGTCGGGCCACATACGACCAGCGAGATTATAGAGCACATCAGCCCTTCGAAACTGTCCTCGCTGGGCAAGAGCATTCGCGATATCCACACATAAACGGGAGCGCATGGTGATCAGGTAGAGGACAAGAAGAAACAGGATCGGGTGCGGTTGAAAGCCAGTCCAGGCTGCGAGAGCGCTGAAGATCAGCGTGACCGCTATGGCATCAACAGCAAAGCGAAACGAAAGCCCCTCGCGCCGCAGCAGAGTCAGACCGCCCCACATCAGGATATAGGTAAAACCGACAATCAGAAGCATTACTGGTAAAGACAGAGTCATCGAGCTCCTCCATCGGCAAGAAATGAGTAAGGCATAGTATACAACACAAACCGTTCGCTCGCGTGATCCAACAATATCTCAAGCACACATCGTAAAAGACCACCTGTTGTCAGGAGCACGAACAAATGCTTGCAAGTCTAAAATCATAAACGGAGGTGTCTATCGAAAAATTCATTAATCGGCTTGTATTCGCTGAATATTGATCTGTTGTACCACTCAAATCCAAATGCATTCAAGTCCAAATGGAGGAAGAAATGAATTCAATTCTAGCTCTCGTGATCGGCTTGGCTGCCATCGGAGTAGGATATTTCGTATACGCCAGGACGATCAACAAGAACATCATCAAGCCTGACGAAAAGAAGGCCACGCCGGCCAAGATGTTCATGGATGGCGTGGACTTTACACCTGCCAACCGCAACGTCCTCTTCGGCTACCAGTTCAAATCCATTGCCGCCCTAGGGCCAATCCTCGGCCCAATCATCGCTGTTCAATGGGGCTGGCTGCCCGCCTTACTGTGGATCGTCCTCGGTACCTTCTTCATCGGCTGGGTGCAAGATTACACCAGCATCGTGATAGGAGTGCGCGAGGAGGGCAAGTCCTTCGGTGCGCTCAGTTACCAACTGATCTCGCCGCGCTCGCGCATGGTCCTGCTCACCTTTATCTATTTCTATCTCTGGCTGATCATGGGCGCCTTTGGCATCCAGGTCGGTTACAACCTGCTCACCCAAGTAACCGTGCCGCTCGGCGTGATCATCGTGATCCTGGTTGGCATCCTGGCAGGTCAGATGACCTACAAATGGAAGCAGGACATCATTCTCACCTCGGTCATCACCGTGGTGCTTTCCTTTGTCGGTATCTGGCTGAGCACACTCCAGCCTGTCAGGGACTTCTTCAGCCTGCTGTATGGCTACCACCTCGCCGAGGACGGCAAGACGCTGGTCAGCCCCACGCTGTTCCTGACGGTGACCCAGGCTAAGTTCGTCGGCAGCCTGCTGGTGGCGATCATTTGCTACTTCGGCGCGGTGCTGCCCATCTGGCGTTGGGCGCAGCCGATCAACTACGTCTCCTTCTGGATCGTCTTCCTGGGCATCCTGGGCGGCGTGGTCGGGTTGCTGATCTGGCGGCCTGGCATGGGCGATTTCCCAGCCTTCACCGGTTTCAACGTCAAGGGCCTTGGGCCGTTGTGGCCGATCTTGTTCGTCACCATCGCCTGCGGGGCAATCTCGGGCTGGCACAGCCTGGTCTCCTCTTCGGGGACGGCACGCCAACTGGAGAAGGAAACCGATGCCTTGTACGTGGGCGGCGGTGCGATGTTCCTGGAAATGTTCTTCGCCGTGATGGCCTTCCTGACCGCCACGGTCGCTTTCGGCAGTTTCCAAGGATACAAAGATGCCGGTGGCGGCGCGGCCGCAGCCAAGGTCTTCTCGGTCGGCCTGGCTACGTTCATGAACAAGTGGGGGCTGGACATGACGCTCGGTACAGTCTACGGTGCGGTGTTCCTGACCCTGATGGCGCTGACCATCATGTACCTGGTGGTGCGCTTCATGCGCGTGGCCTCTGCTGAAGCCCTGGGCGACAAGATGCCGATCATGAAGAACGTCCACGTCGGCACGATCATCGCCCTGCTCTTTACCCTGGCGTTGATCTGGCTGGTGCCCTTCCTGCAGATCTGGGTAGTCTTCGGCGCGGCCAACCAGTTGATGGCCTCGCTGGCCCTGCTGTTGGTGACGCTGTGGCTGAAGTCCAAGGGCAAGAACTATCAGTGGACTCTCTGGCCATTCCTGTTCATGTTCGTCACAACCATTGGGGCGTTGCTTTACAAGGCTTATGAGTCCTTTGGGATCAACCTGCCCAAGATCGCAGATCCGGTCGCGAATAAGATCGCCAATGTGGGTCAGTTTGCCACAGCGCAGATTATCATTGGCATTGTGGCGCTGGTGCTGGTAATCGCGGCGCTGTTCCTGGCCTGGGATGCGTTGAAAGCCTTTCGCAGCCCCGCTGCCAAGCCCGTCGAGGCGAAGGCCTAACCCAGTTAAGCTTCTTGATGTGCGACGCATTCCTAATAGGGGTGCGTCGCACTTCTATAAACAAGCCAGCGATCATCAGTGTCACCTATCGAAATTGAGGTGTTCTCTCCCCTCCCTGAGGAGTGGGGCATTTGTCTATCATGTGAGATGCTGATGGCGCGCGCCAAGATGGACAAAGCTCCCTATGAGCGAGGGCTGGATGAGTATCCCCCCGAGTGGCGGGAGGAGTTTCAACGCCTTTCGGATTTTATCCTCGAGCTGTCGGCGCGTTATAGCAACAGTGTTCTCATCCGCATCGTTGATCCGCGATCATTGCAAGGACTATTCAAAGCGGTGCGCTATGGTGTTCACCGCTACCCTACTTTCATCGTTGGTAAACGTGAAAAAGTGGTCGGCCTAGATGCAAGCGGGCTGGAGCGTGCTCTGCAAAGCCAAGGGGTTGAAATGAGGGTATAATACGCCCCGTGAGGAGTCGAATATTCACTCCCTGGTTGCAGTGGGCGCGGCAGGTCCTCACAGCCATCGGACAGATGATCTACGGGGCAACCATCTACGAGATGGTGCGTGACCTGAACAAGCAGCGCGCCGAGATCGAGCGTTTGTTCGTGTTGATCGTCTTTGGCGACTTGTTGGGTGTGCCAGTTCTGCCTCCTTTTTACACCCTTCGTTTGCTGCCCTATGTCATGCCCAATGTTTCGGGCTGGAAGCGCAGCATGATGCGTGAGCGAGATTTTACTGATCTGTGTGATCAGGAAATCACATAACTCGTTCGAAAGGATAATCCCATGATAGAAGAAGAAAAGAAGCCCGGCTTTTTCGATGGCCTCAAGAGTGTATTATATGGCATGGCCGGCCACGATATGGCGCGCTTCGCACTCAAGACGCGCGGCAGCATGGAGCATTTGTTCATCCTCATAACAATGGGCGACCTGCTGGGCATCCCCATTCTGCCACCATATTACAGTCTGCGTCTGCTGCCCTACGTGGTACCGCAGATCAGCACCTGGAAGCGGCGAATGCTGCGCGAGAAAGATCTGACGGACGCCCTCGCCTAGGAGTCAACCATGTCCCTGAAAACAATATTTGAGCAAAACCCCAATCGCAGATACATCATGTTCGGCGGCAAGGGTGGTCTGGGCAAGACCACCTTCAGCGCCGCTACCGCTTACTGGCTGGCAAAGCAAGGCCACAAAGTACTGGTCTTCTCCGTAGACCCGCAGGCCAGCCTGACGGATATTTTCCAGCGTGATATCTTCGGCAAAGGGCCGGTCGAGATCATGCCCAACCTCTTCGCCCAGGAGATTGACGCTGATCAGCGCATCAAAGAGTACCAGGAAGAGATCCGCCAGAAGATACGCAATATGTATGGTGTGGAGCAGATCCCGGAGGAGATCGAGAATTACATCCAGGCCGCCGCGGCTGAGCCAGCCATGGAAGAGAGTGCCATCTTCGATGAGGTGGTGGACATCGTCGTCGGCGGTAAGTATGACTATTACATCTATGACCTCGTCCCGCTTGGCCACGCCCTGTATTATCTGAGCATGGCTTCGGTCTACGATGAGTGGATTGACAAGATCACTCACCTGCGTCAGGAAATGGCAGAATATGGGCAGGTGGCCGCCATCATGCGCCGCGACAAGGAAACCGAAGAGGATAAAATCCTGCGCGAACTACAGGATATCAAATATCGTATCAACACTTCATCGGGCATCCTGACCGACAAAAAAAAGACTGCCTTCTTCTTCGTGATTGTCCCGGAGGAGATGATCATCATTGATACGAAAAAGGCAGCCGGATTGTTTGCCAAATTCGATGTCCCCATCTCCGGCTACATTGTGAACCGCGTCATCCCTCCGGAACTGGCACGGCAAAACATCCCTGACTACCTGCGCAATCGTCTCGAAATGCAGAAAGGCTATCTTTCGGAGATTGACCGCACCTTCGGCAGCGAAGTGCTGACGCGCGTCCTCGAATTCGAGCGTGATATCACTGGCCTGAAAATGATCGAACGGATGGCCGAATCGCTATTTGGAGGTGAGGCATGATAACGAAATCCATGCAGCAGTTCATGACCGATAACCCTCGCCTCAAATTCATCTTCTTCGGCGGCAAGGGAGGCGTGGGTAAGACTGTCATGGCCGGTGCTGCCGCCCTCTGGGCCGCGCAGCGGGGCAGGCGAACGCTGCTGGCTTCCACCAATCCGGTGCACTCGCTTTCCGGCTTGCTCTGCCAGGACGTCTTTGGTCGGCCGACATCTGTCACCGGCGTGCCTAACCTGTGGGCATATGAGATTGATACTCGTGAAACCATCGAAAAATCCAAGAAGGAGATACGCGAGAAGATCGAATGGTTTCTTAAATACGCCGAGATCAAAACCAAGGCGGATGAATTCGTCGAATCAGCTACCATGAATCCGGCCTTCGAGGAATCGGCCATGTTCGAGAACATGATTGATCTGATGTTCAAGGACGAATACGAGGTTTATGTTTTCGACACCGCCCCGACCGCCAATGCCCGCCGGTTGCTGGGCATGACTAGCGTCTACTCGATGTGGGTTAACAAGATGGTGGAAAGCCGCAAGGAAGCCATGACGCTGCGCGAATTGCTCTCATACAGCAAGAAGAAGCAGGAAAAAGACCCGCTGATGGAATATCTGCTCAATCTGCGTGAGCGCATGGGCCGCGCCAAGACCCTGCTCACTGACGACAGCCTGACCTCGTTCTTTTTCGTTACGCTGCCCGAGGCATTGCCCATCGCAGTCATTACCCGCTTCATCGGCTGGTTTCGTGAATTCAACATCCCTGTCGGCGGTGTGATCGTCAACATGCTGATTGACAAGAATAGCGTCAAGAAAGACGCGCCCGATTTCGTCAAGAATCGCGTTGCCATGCAACAAGAACACATGGAAACCATAGGGAAGGAGTTTGATGGACAAGTGCGTTCTATCCTACCGCTTTTCGAAACCGAGATACGCGGCGTGGATATGCTCAAACGCACAGCGAGCTTTCTCTTCGCCGGGTAAATAAGGGGTTGTCCAATCCGAAAAGTGGAACGAGATAATATCTCACCGCTGCGCCCGTAGCAAAACAAACGCGGAGGTCACCACGCCTGGTGACCTCCGCAAGTCTTAAGCCTCCTGAGAGGGCCATTTTCTACACCAGAACCTCTTGCAAATTTTGTAGAAATTCTGCTGCTTCGCTGCTTTGCAGGGGCGGTAGTTCTGCTTTCAGTGTCAGGTGCGGTGCAGCCCGATGCAACGAGAAGCGCACGATGGCCGTCTCATACTTTTCCAGGAAAGCTGAGATCCGTTTCAGATACTCTTTATCCTTTTTGCCGCGCCAGGCAATTTCTAGCTGCCCTGACAAGGTTTGGGAGGCATACGGCTCTTTTAGCTGACCGGCCAGGGATGTGGCGAAGGCGCGGTCTTTTTTACGACCTGCCTCAATGTCCTGACCGGGAGCGGACTTCAAGTCCGCTCGCAGGAGAAGCACGTCTCGCCGCCCGGTAAGACGGCTATACAACCACAAGGGGAAATTCTCGCGCGGTTCAAGGGCATAAATTATCTCCATCCGACTGAAGGGCTCGGTCAGGTTATCCACACGCAGGTGGGCGGTAGCTTGCAGCAGGTTGTCGCGGCGAAGCGGCTCCACCTTTCCGAATAGGCTCAAACCCTTCGTCAGCCAGCCGTAAACTTTGTGGCCGCGCCGCCGGTTGATCATTGCCCCAACGAGGAACCAAAGCAGGATAAGGACGCTCAAGCCAAATGCAAACCATTGACCACTGTTCATGATAATCTCCGAATTGGAAAGCTCTCTGGCAGATTCGCAGTAGAGAGATTAGGGTTTTGGGACAAAGTACTTGCTATTTTACACCCACCAGTTTCTTTCGCACGAGTACAGATTTTGAGACTTCCGCCAATCGCAGTCCGTCGCTGACGGCAAGCGCTTCCTGCAGGACCTGCTGCCCTATCCGATCTACGACGATGTCCAGCAGTGGTTCTTCACCGTGAGCAGCCCGTATTACTGGCCTAATCGCCAGAAGTTCATCAGGACCTATAACGAGCAGTCTAGGGAATCGATTATACTGGTGTCAATCTACATGCACTGTTGCCTGCTAGAGAAATGTATCCGCATGTCAAGCCGTAGCGTTATGCTTTCATGAGCGCGGTTCTCGCGCCCCTGCCAAATCCATTAAGCGACATATGATTACACTCCAATATCTGGAAGATGCGCCTGACTTGCCTGGGCGGGATACTGCTGCGGTAGTGGACAGACTTCGCCTCGCCGCAGACCTCCTCCCGTTCACTCATCTGTTGATTGGCTGGAACCTGCCTATCCGCTTGATGGAAGCTTGCCGAAGGGAGGCGGAGCGCCTGGGGATTCGCTTCCTGCGCTGGCATTCATTGCTTGCCGGAGATGCCGCCTTCCAGTCACGTCCAGAGTGGCAGGTGATCGGTGCAGCCGGCCACAAGGTGCAGGGTTACCGGAACATGCCTGAGCTTTCCTTCCCCATTCAGCCATCCAGTCGCCGATCTGGGGTGTTTTTGCAAGCACTGCCAGGTCCAGGCTGTCGAATCCGGATTGGATCTCGAACAGGTTCGAAAGACGATCCTGGACCTGGAACTGACTACCGAGGGACGGCTATCCCTTATGCAGATCTTGCTTGTTGGGAGGCGCAACGCCGAACTTGCCAAGAGGAACAAGTGTGTTCTATTGATTGAATATTCGAGATTCTGGCTCCCAAGAGAGGCGCAGCATGAAAAAAGCCTACCTGTTCGTCATCGCCTTTGGCATCCTCTTTCTTTTTCTCATCCAGATGGCCGGCACTCTGGTCGAGTCCATTTACATCCTGGACTTGATGCACACCTCCCTGGATGCAAAAGCGTTGGGTGTGTTGTTCTTCTTTGCACCCATCCTGTTGCTCCCTTTCCGGAAAAAGATTCCATCCCTCTTGGTCTGGACCATGTTCGGACTGCTTTTCCTGGCGCGCGGCGTCACCCCCTACCTGAATACCCTGGGACGGATGCTGGCTTCCGGCATCGGGGCAGGCGCGGCGCTCATCCTGTTCGCGCTCCTGGCCGCGGCGCGGCCGAGAGGCGAATTCAAATCCCAGACAGGCTTGTGGGTATCGGGTGGGCTTGCGCTGTCGGTGAGCCTTTCGGCGCTGCTGCGCACGTTGAACTACAGCATCGATTATTCACTCACATTAGCCGGCGGGTGGGCCGGATGGATTCTTGGGGCATTGCTCGGCTTGTTGATCACCCAAATGGATTGGACTGGCGAACCATCGCCACAAAACAAAGAGGGAGGCCTGAGCGGAGCGGTGGTGGGGATTTTCCTCGTCCTGACGCTGGTCTATTTCGCTTTTTCAGCCCCCGCGGTGATCGTCCGTTGGACAGAAGGCAATTACGCCTCGATCGTGCTGACCGTCAGCCTGCTGGCCGCGGGCTGGGCCTGGCTCTCTCTCAGCCAGCCGCAATTGTCCGAGCGCATCACCCCGCTCGGATTGGTTCTGTGGAACCTGGCCTTCACGCTCAGCCTGACCGGAACGATCCTGACGCACCGCGTCGCTTTTCCGCAGACACCAGACAGCGCGGCCGTGGTGGTTGGAGCGCCCACTTGGTGGCAGGGGATTCCGCTGGCCTTGATGCTGCTGTTGTTCCCGGTCATCTTTCTCGACCTGCACCTCTTCGTCGAGCGGGTGCGGCAATCGAACCCCTCCCCGCGCGACCTCGTTCCAGGGATGCTGATGGGAGGCCTGGCCCTGGTGCTGCTCGTCTTCATCAATATCTTTACTAACGTATGGGGTTATGTCCCGCCGGTCAGCGCCATCTTCCGTAACATGTTCTGGCTACCGTATCTGTTGATTGCGGGGGGCATCACGCTGCTTGTCGGATACAAGATCAGGGTCGGATCGAACGCCGCTCAGAGCCTCGGAAAGGGCCATTGGGGATGGAGTGCTCTGCTGGCTGCCATTTTCCTGGCTACCGGGTTTGGCGTCCTGCGCACCGGCCACGTCCAGCCTGTTGAAACAGAGAAATCATCACTGCTGGTCATGACCTACAACATCCAGGCGGCCAACGATGCCTCTGGTGAACGCTCCTACGAGCGGCAGCTTGCACTCATCCGGCAGGTTTCGCCGGACATCCTGTCCCTGCAAGAGACAGATACCGCCCGCATCTCGCTCAACAACAATGATTACGTTCGCTACTACGCCGGCAAACTGGGCTACTATTCGTACTACGGGCCGACGACAGTCACGGGAACGTTCGGGACAGCAATCCTCTCGAAATACCCGCTGCTGAACACGCGCGCGGTCTTCACATACAGCGATCAGGACGAAATTGGCACCGCTGAAGCAGAGATCGAGATGAGTGGGCACCGCTTCACCATTTACGATGTCCACCCGGATGGCTCGGATACGGCCATGCTGGTCTTCGCTCGCAGCCTGCTGGAACGCTCGCAGGATAAGCCGAACGTGATCGCCTTGGGCGATTACAACCTGCGGGACTACGAAGAAGCCTACCAGTTGATCGCCAGCGCCTACACCAACGCCTGGGTGAGCGTCTATCCCTCCAAGATCAGCCCGGATGGAACGGACATGTCCGGCGATAACCGGATTGACCACATCTTCGTATCTCCTTCCCTGGGTGTGCGCAATCCGGTGTACCTGTTACCCCCGGCTTCGGCAACCGATCATCCGGTCCACTGGGCTGAGATATTTTGGGAGAAGTAGCCGATCAATAGCCTGGCGGATTGGAAATGGATATGCTTTCGATTTCTGCAACTGATGAATGGCGTAATGCTCATCCTGGAGCCGTCATCGGCTTGTTAGAACTTTCGGGAATAGAGAGCGCCTGCCTTTCTTCCAGCCTGGACGAGCGCAAACGTGAAGCTGAAGCGCGTTTGAGAGAACGCTATCAAGGCTTCACGCGGCAGGACTTTCTCGCCCTGCCTGTGATGTCGGCCTACGAACGGTATTACAAACGCTTCGACAAGACTTATCATGTTCAGCTTCAGGTCGAGTCAATCGTATTGAAAGGCAAGAATCTCCCCAACGTGTTTCCATTGGTTGACGCGAACTTCATCGCAGAAGTGGAGACATTCATCCTGACTGCCGGACACGATGTCACGAAGCTGCGCGGCGCGATCTCCATGGACGTGTCCCGTGCCGGCGATCAGATGACCCGCATGAATGGCGCGCCCAAAGCCATTCGTGCAGGCGATATGATCATGAAGGATGCCGGCGGCATTTGCTGTTCGATTATCTACGGGCAGGATAATCGCTCGCCGATTTCCCCAGAAACCTCGCATGTTCTCTACGTGGCTTATGCTCCCGCGGGTGTGACGGCGGAATTGGTAGATGCTCAACTGCAAAGGATCGAAGAAAACGTCCGCCTGTTCTCACCGGCTGCCACTGTCGAGCAACACCGTTTACTCGAGGGGGAGGTCGGTTACTGAATTGCAGAGAAAGTCACGGCGCTGCCCCTTGCGACCTAAGGATTTGTCTTTTGACATCGGCAAATCTTTTTTGAGCGCAATGCTGAATCACATCGTCGCGACCGCCTTCGAAGAGGCCGCCTGGCAATTCGTCGCGACCGGGGCACGAGCAGGGAAATGGTCCTTCCTACCTGAAAGGATCGGGAGCTGGCTGAGCCATGACGCGAGGTTGGATGCTCTGTCGTTCGACCGCGCCCGGAAGACAGTGCTGATCGGGGAGTGCAAGTGGTCGGCCGACCCAGTCGGGACGGATATCCTGGAAGGCTTGAAATGTCGAGCAGGGGCGATGGTCAGAGAAAAATCAGGTTTTAATGAGCATGATTAGTCAAGAGAGCAAAGCGACTCAAGAATTGGATGTTCTGAGGTTGGGCGATTTCAATAGCAAGCTGAGTCAGTGCATCCACTGCGGGCTGTGCTTGCAGGCCTGCCCGACCTATGCGATCTTCGGCACGGAAATGGACTCGCCGCGCGGTCGGATTGCGCTGATGAGGGCGGTCGCGGCCGGCAAGCTGGCGCCGGAGGATATACGCGATAGCTTCACTCGCCACATTCGACTCTGCCTGGAATGCCGGGCGTGCGAGACTGCCTGTCCGTCCGGCGTGCAATATGGATCTCTGGTGGAGATGGCGCGGATCGTCGTGGAAGACAACCGCAGGCCGGGAGTCGGAGAACGACTCATGCGTTGGGGCGGGACGAAAGTGCTCATGCCTAACCTGCGGCTGCTCAAGTTCGCCGCTTTGCTGATGCGGCTTTACCAACTGACCGGCCTGCAATGGGTTGTGCGCGGGCTCCGCTTACTTCCCAAGGCTCTGCGGGCGATGGAGAATATCCTGCCGCCGATCCGGTTGAGGTTCACGCCTCTGGCAAAGCCTCTCCCGGCGATGAATGGCGCGCAGGGACGTGTCCTGTTTTTCACCGGTTGCATCCAGGAAGCCATGTTGTCATCCGTCAACGAAGCCACCATTCGAGTCTTGCAGTGCAACGGTTATGCGGTTTTGGCTCCCCGCGAGCAGACTTGCTGCGGAGCGGCCCATCTTCATTTGGGAGATGTTGAGGGGGCAAAGGAGCTGGCACGCCGGAATATCGAGGCCTTCTTGTCCTTGGGTGATGAGTATGAAGTGGTGATATGTAACGCCGGGGGATGTGGCGCGGCGCTAAAGGAATATCCGCGTCTGCTGGCGGACGATCCCTATTATGCCAGCCGGGCACAAGAATTCTCTTCCAAGGTGAGGGATGTCAGCGAGTTCATGGCCGGACACCTGCTACAGACGCCCGGCGGCAGGGTCGAAGCTCGGGCGGTCTATTCCGATTCCTGCCATCTGCGTCATGTTCAAAAAGTGGTGAAACAGCCGCGCGAACTGCTGAAAGAAGTTCCCGGTCTGCAGCTCGTTGAACTGTCGCTGCCCGACCGATGCTGCGGCAGCGCAGGCGTCTATAATATTGCCGAGGTGGATACGGCCGCACGTGTCTTGGATGACAAGATGGCCGATATCGCCGCCACCGGCGCAGACCTGATCGTGACCTCCAACACTGGCTGCCATCTTCAGCTCCTTGCCGGAGTGCGGCGGGCAGGTCTCTCTGCTAAGGTGATGCACGTGGTGGAAGTGTTGGACATGGCGTATCGGGCCGAAGAAACGAAGCGTGAGGTCGAGAATGGATCAAAAGGTAGTTGACTCCCTGGCAGGCATGCTCAGGCCGGGACAGGTCATTTACAAGCCAGCAGAACTTCTAACCTATGAAATGGATGCTACCAACGAGCGGGGAATCCCGGATGGCGTGATCCTCCTGGAATCGAAGGAGGATGTCACCGCGACCGTGAAGTGGGCGGCGGAGAGAGGGATACCGCTCATCCCGCGCGGGGCCGGCACCGGACTCTCCGGCGGGGCAGTGGCCGAAAAGGGCGGCCTGATCCTCGAATTTTCGCGCATGAACCGGGTCCCGGAGTTCGACGCGCTCGGACGCAGTGTAGTCGTCGAGCCGGGCGTGGTGACCCTTAATTTGGATGGGATTGTCAGGAAGGCCGGACTCTACTATCCCCCTGACCCTGCCAGTGGGCGTTCTTCGACGATCGGTGGGAATATCGCCGAGAATGCGGGCGGTCCGCATTGCTTCAAGTACGGGGTCACCACGAATTACGTCACCGGGCTGGAAGTTGTTCTGGCAGACGGCCAGGTCGTCCGGCTGGGTGGGCCGGCGTTGGATTACCCCGGGTACGATTTTACGGGCATTCTCACCGGCAGCGAAGGCACGCTGGGTATCATCACCTATGCGTATATCCGTCTGATTCGCAATCCTCCCGCAGTCAAGACCTTGATCGCGTCCTTCGATTCCGTGGAATCTGCAGGGGAGGCGGTCTCTGCCATCATCGCGCGGGGATTGGTGCCTGCCACGATGGAATTCATGGATCAAAAGATGATGCGTATCATCGAAGACTACACCCATGCTGGTTTACCGGTGGACGCCGGGGCTGCTCTCATCATCGAGGTAGATGGATTTCCGGAGAGCCTATCCTCCCAAGTGGCTGAGGTGGTCTCCATCCTGAAAACCTTCACGCGCCGTGAGGCGCATGTGGCCCAAACGGCCGAGGAACGGGATCAGCTCTGGTATGGCCGGAAGAGCGCGGGCGGCGCCGTGGCACGCCTGGCACCCGCCTACTATCAACTGGACGGAACTGTCCCACGCAGCCGGCTGGCGCAGGCCTTGAATGCGACCAATCACATCTGCGAAGACCTCGGCCTCCGCGTGGCGTACGTGTTCCATGCCGGGGATGGTAACCTGCATCCTTTTATTCTGATTGACCATCCAGACGATCCAGCGTTCATGAAACGAATTTTCCAGGCTGGACGGGAGATCATGGAAATCTGCGTGGAGCAGGGGGGCAGTATCAGTGGGGAGCATGGCATCGGGATCGAAAAGCGCGACTACATGCCTCTGCTGTTTGCCCCTGCTGAGTTGAGCGCAATGCTAGACCTGAAAACCGTCTTCGACCCGAAAGGGTTGCTGAACCCCGGGAAAATATTCCCAGAAGAGGAGCAGCTTCGAGGTCAAGGGAGGAGGCCTTCACAGCGAAAAACACTTTCGACGAAGCCGGTTTCTTCCTCGCCGCAATCCCATGCCCAGGCCGTAGAATTCGTACAGTCGAGCCTTTCGGCGCAGCAACCGTTCTGCATCCGCGGCGGTGGGACGAAATCCGGTCTCGTCCCAGATTCGGGCCAGACCTTGTTCACCCGGAAGTTGGCTGGGATACGTGCCTATGCTTCCAAAGATCTATACGTGACGGTGGGTGCCGGGACCACCCTGGCGGAGGTCCAGGCTGCGCTGGCGGGCGATGGGATGTGGATACCGCTCTATACTCCTTGGGAAGAGGCGACCGTCGGCGGCATCCTGGCGAGTAACTTCAATGCCCCCTTACGGATGCGATACGGCGGCATCCGGGACCTCGTGCTGGAGGCCAGTGTGATCCTACCGGATGGACGCTTCATCCGAAGCGGACGCCCGGTGGTTAAGAATGTCGCCGGATATGATCTGACCAAGTTGTTCATTGGCTCTTATGGCACCCTGGGCCTGATCACCGAGGTTACCCTGAAACTAATGCTAATGCCGCGGGCGCGCACCAGTCTGATTGTGCCGCTGGCCGATCTTCGTCAGGGATTGGACTTGGGTATGAAGCTGCTGCCGACATGCTTCACCGCTTCGGCCTTGCTCCTTTGTGCTCACTGTCCGGGGTTTCCACAAGCGCCTTACACGCTGATCTATACGGCAGAAGGATTGCGCGAAGATGTAGCGGCGGAGATTTTGGAAGCCGAGCAGATATTAAAGGCAAGCCATTATATGCCGGCGGAGCATGATGATCAGTTGAGCGGCAATGATGTTTGGGCGAGCTGGTTGCGCACTAATATTCCAGTGTCTCCAAACGGAAACAAAATTCCCACAGTCAGTCGGCTGGGTGTGGGCAGTAAAAATCTTTCCGCGATCTTGGATCGCTTGACGCGGTTTACGAAGGATGCATCTTTTGTAGCAGATTTTGCCAACGGCCTGGCGCTGATCCGCGGTGAAGAGTCCACGGGCGAGCTGCGTCAGATGGCTCATCAAGTAGGGGGCTATCTGATGATGTTGAGCGCACCGAAGTCGGTTCACGAAACAGTTGACCCCTGGGGAACGCCACTGGAGAGTCTGCAACTGATGAAACGGTTGAAGGAAAAATGGGACAAAGACCGTCTCTTCAATCCCGGCGTGCTTGAGATGTAACATTATTTCTGGAAACCGGCGTTTCCATTGTCGACCTTGCTCCCTGTCCTTGGGGATACGAAAGTCGTCAGGCCACCCAAAAATCGAAGGTGAACAGAGCGACCTGCATCCCCATTAACAGGAGACTGAGCAACGTCCAGGCCCGGTCGAACACCTCGTTGCGTCCCAAACGGCTTAAGAAGATGAACGTCGTCGGCAGGACCAGCAGGTAGCGGCTGATGCTCTGAGGAAAGCCGAGCGTTACCGAAACAATCAAGACCAGCAATCCAAACAGAGCCGGGCCGGGATGCTTCCGCAGGGTGAAGAGGCAGCCGATGAAAAAAAGCGCTATGATCGTCAGCTCCAGGCCAAAGTAAATGGCTGTCTGGCGGTTATCTCCGCTGAGGGTGGAGAAAGCGTAACGCCATCCTTCCCAGGATTCTGAAAACTGCAACAAGCCGCGTCCGAAATATTCATCTTCGACCACCTGGAACAACCGTCCTAGTTCCGAGGAGCGCCAGAGCCAGTATGCTGCCAGCGGAGCCAGGACCAGTAGTCCTTTTCCGAGGGTTTTCCAGGTGAGGTGGTTCTTGATATGGTTCCAGTCGAATTCCTGAAGCCAGGCGATAGCCAGAGGTATCGTAAGCGCCACGCCAACCGAGCGTGTCCAGGTCGCGAGCACCGCAGTCACGGCTGCCCAAATCCACTGCTTCCTGCGCAAGAGAGCCAGCGACCCGAAAGCTAGTCCGATGAACAGCCCTTGTGAACTGCCCCAGGCTTCTAGGTAAGCAATGGGCAGGTCGGGCATGTCCGGCAGTGCCCGCCGAGTCGCGTAGAAAAGATGCAGCAGAAAGACGAGCGGATCACTGTCTTCTTCGCTCACCTGGTACCAAATGAGCGGTTGGATTTCTCTGGCCAGTTCAGCCAGCGCCGTACTTTTTCCATATCCCGCACCTGCCTGAAGGATGGTCAGGCGATACTCCAGCGTTCCTGCCAGGATCTGGCTGACGCGCGGACGGGGAAGCGTACGCGCGTTGCGCGGCGGTGGGATGATCTTTGTGCGGACGATGCGAGGAAGGGTCATTGCTATCCGGTTGTTTCCTGGGTATTATACCCTCACACCAGAATGGCGAATTCTTTAGCTGACAGCGCGCTAACGGAAAGACGGCAAGCGCCACGTCGAAGCGATGCAAAGAAGCGGCGGCGCTGGCCATCGCCACCAAAAACCCTATGGACTGCTATGGCGGTTGGAGGGCGAAATTATGCTTGCACTTCGCAGATATATCAAACGCTGTTCGATCCTCCCTGCCCGCGCAACAAGGTACATCATCGCGAACATGAGAGGCTGAAGTAATAAAGGCGAAAGGCGGAAAAAAGTCTCTGATATCTTATGTCTTTTTCATCTTTTCGCCTTCTGCTTTGAAAAATCCTCTACATCGAGGCAGTTCTGAAGGCAGACGGGTGGGGCAGAAGGATAAATCTGCTTCAATCGGTAGGGCCACGCGGTGTCGATGAACCGCTTCCAGAGGTCAATTGCCTTCCTCCGGCCACCCTGTCAAGGGACCTGCGCTCTGAATCCCTGCGGGACAACTGCGCCGACCTTGGCAGGACACCAGGTTGCGGGAAGGACTCCCACCTATGGAGCGCTTCAGTCTGCTCAATGGTTCACTTTTCAATTTCAAATAATACTTCAGCGGGAAGATCTTGACTTATATTGTATATTCACTTATACTTAGGCAAACGTTGGCGCAAACGATTGCCTATATTTCTAAATGCCTAGACAAATCACCCTCAAACATGTTGCTACCAAGGCCGGTGTCAGGCCTGAGACCGTTTCTAAGGTCATCAACGGCAAGGCCCAGGTTTCGCCCGAGACCGAGGCCCGCATCCGGCAGGCGATTCGTGAGTTGGGATATCGCCCCAACCTCACCGCCCGCAGCTTACGCACCCGCCAGAGCCGCATGATTGGCTACTCCTGGCGTCCCGTCCCCGCCGATCAATTCAACCCTATCCTCGACAAATTCCTACAGAGCATGGTCGAGGCTGCCGGCCACGTCGGCTATCACATTCTCCCTTTTCCCTGTCCTCCTGATCGCGCCCAGGTGGAAGCCTACCAGGAAATGGTGGACACCAATCGCGTGGATGGCTTCATCCTCTCCAGCACCAACGTGGACGATCAACGAATCGCTTACCTACAGAAGATTCAGTTTCCCTTCGTCGCCTTTGGGCGTGCGAACGAGGATTGGGACTTCCCTTACATTGACGTGGATGGAACGGCCGGTTTGCGCGCCGCGACGGAGCATCTGCTCAGCCTTGGCCATCGCCGCATCGCGGTGATTGCATGGCCAGAAGATTCGCACACCGGAGCGCTGCGGTTTCAGGGCTACCGCGAGGCAATGGTCGCCGCTGACCTTCCCATTGATCCGGCCTGGATCACACGTGGCCAGCACAGCGCAGCTTTCGGTCGGAGCGCGGCCGCCGGACTGCTCAACCTGCCTAGCAGCCGCTGCCCGACGGCGATCGTAGCGCTCAGCGACCTGATGGCGATCGGAGCTATGAACGCCATTCAAGACCGCGGCCTGGAGGTAGGGCGCGATGTGGCTGTGATCGGCTTTGACGATGTTCCGATGGCGCAGTACCTCCGGCCGCCTCTTACTACTCTACGACAGCCGGTGTGGGAAATCGGCCAAAGGGTAATCGCCATGTTGTTGCAACTTTTGAATGGTAAGCCGCTCACCGAAAGACATATCCTGATTGCTCCAGAACTCATCCGGCGAGCCTCCAGTGGCGAGCCTGGAGCGGAGGCAACTGCGTGAGCGGCGACACCTGGCGAGTGACAGAAGCTGTGTTTGATCCAGCAAGCCAACATGCTGGCGAGTCGCTCTTCTCTCTGGGAAATGGCTATCTGGGTGTGCGCGGGGCGTTCGAGGAAGGCTATCCTGGCGACTGGCCCGCCACGTTCATTCACGGTGTCTACGACGATGTTCCCATCGGTCACACCGAATTGGCGAATGTCCCTAATTGGCTGCCGTTCGATCTGTATGTGGAAGGAGAGCGCTTTAGCCTCGACAGCGGAGAAGTCTTGAATTATCAGCGCGAACTCGCTTTGCGCCAGGGTTTGCTCTCGCGCACCATCCGCTGGCGCAGCCCGGCCGGCCGGACCGTAGACATCGCCGTCGAGCGCTTTGTCAGCCTGGCCGATGCGCACCTTTGTGCGATCCGCTATCAGGTTGTCCCACTTGATTTCGACGGCCAGATCGAGTGGCGCGCGGGGCTGAATGGTCACGTGGAGAATCGCGGCGTGTTGCACTGGGACAGACTAGGGCAGGGCGCGCAATCCGGGATCGTCTGGCTGCGCAGCCGTACGCGCGGCACGGGCGTGGAGTTGGGGCAGGCCGGCCGCTTGACGGTGACCGGCGCGGAGGAGGCGACGCTTTTCTGCCTGGACTGCGACGGCCAACCCGTCGCGGCCGCGCGCGCCTGTGGCCGCGAAGGCCGGGCAATCGTGGCCGAAAAGACAGTGTCTATCTTCACCTCGCGCGAAACACCCGACCCATGCGCGGCGGCGATTGAGAAGCTGCAGAACCTGCGCGGCGGATATAACGATCTGCGGACCACGCATCTTGCGGAATGGGAGAAGTACTGGGCGGTCTCGGATGTGATCATCGAGGGTGACGATAAAGCACAGCGGGCTGTGCGCTTCGGCCTGTTTCATCTGCTGGCGGCTGCTCCCTGGGAGGATAAACATGTCAGCCTCGATCCCAAGGCGTTGAGCGGTTTTGCCTATCGCGGGCACGTGTTTTGGGATACTGAAGTTTTTATGCTCCCATTCTTCACACTAACCCAGCCGGGGCTGGCGCGCAACCTGTTGATGTACCGCTACCACACCCTGCCCGGCGCATGGCGCAAGGCCGCAGCCAACGGTTTCGCTGGCGCCCAGTATGCCTGGGAAAGCGCCAACTCGGGAGACGAGGTCACCCCCACCTGGGTGCCGCGCCAGAATCAGCGCGATCCGGTGCGCATCTGGACCGGCGACCTGGAGCTGCACATCTCCAGCGATGTGGCCTTTGCCGTCTGGCAATACTGGCAGACCACCGGCGACGACAGTTTTATGGTCGATTATGGAGCGGAGATCATTCTGGATACTGCTTTTTTCTGGAGCAGCCGCGTCGAGTGGAAAGCTGAAAAAAACCATTACGTAATCACGAATGTTGTCGGGCCGGATGAATACCACGACCGAATAAATAACAACGCCTTTACCAATGGCCTAGTGCGCTGGCACATGGAAACTGCCCAACAAGTGTGGCGCTGGCTGGAGCAGAAACGTCCCACCCGGGCCGCCGAACTTGCCGACAGACTCAAACTGCAGACCCGAACTCTCGCCAAGTGGGCTGATGTGTCTACGCGGTTATGTTTGCCGGTTGATCCGAACACCGGCCTGTTAGAGCAGTTCGAGGGCTACTTCCATCGCCGCGATGTGAGCCTGGCCGAGTACGAGCCCCGGACGGTCTCGATGCAGGCCATGCTTGGCATCGAAGAAGTCAGCCAGACTCAGATCCTAAAACAGCCAGACGTGCTGATGCTGTTCTTCATGTTGCGCGACCGATTCGACCAGCGCGCTCTGCGGGCCAACTGGGATTACTATGTTCCGCGTACCGATCACACCTACGGCTCGTCACTCGGCCCGCCGGTTCATGCGCTGCTGGCATGTGAGATAGGCGAGCCTGAGACTGCCTACAGGCATTTCTGCCGCGCCGCGCAGGCTGACTTGGACGACGTGCGTGGGAATACTGCTGACGGAATCCACGCCGCCTCCGCCGGAGGTTTGTGGCAAGCCGTCGTCTTCGGCTTTGGCGGGTTGCGCCTCACGCCTGAGGGCTGGGTGGCGACGCCGCGCCCACCGGCTCACTGGCAGCGGCTGGCGTTTCGTTTTTACTATCGCGGAAAGTTGGAGGAGGTGGATTGGCGAAGAGAAACCAAAAGCAAATGAAGCAATGCAAGAGGCCACCCGATCTGTCTTTGGCAAGGAAGCGGGTAGCCTCTCGGTATCCAGCCCACCCCACGAATTAAGGTGGCGCATGGACAGGCAGAATTATAACCGCCTACTCAACCCTGTTCAAGACAGAATCCGGCGCGACTCGCGCTGGCAGTGTAAAGTGAAAAGGAGTGCATCATGTGCAAGCAGACGATTTTCCGCTGGTTGGCCCTTGGGACGATCCTCGCCCTGATGGCCGCCTGTGGCCCGGTAGCAACCCCGACGCCGGCCACGATCATCCAAACCGTGGAAGTTCCTGTCACGGTGGCTCCTGAGGTAACTGAGCCGCCGCCACCCGTGACCATTGTGTTTCAAGAACCCTGGTCGCTCTCCTCAGACCGGGGTAAGGTGGTTCAGACGATCATCTCTGACTTCATGGCAGCCAACCCTGACATCCGCGTGGTCATCAAGGATGTCGGCGTAAATGGCGCCGTGTTCACCACCGAGGTACTGGCCGGCAGCGCCTCCGACGTGGTGATGTTCGGCGAAGACGGCGTGCCCCTCTTCGCTCCGCAAGACGCCTTCGTGGACCTGACACCCTACGTCGCGACGTGGGACGCTTCCAAGCGAAACGACTTCTACGAGTCGGTGTGGGCCTTCGGTGGTTACGAGGGCAAGCAGTACGGCATCCCCTGGATCGCCCACAGCATGGCGCTGATCTATAACAAAGGGATGTTCGAAGCCGCTGGTCTGGACCCGAACAAGCCGCCCACGACGTGGGACGAGTTGTACGAGTACGCGGTGGCGCTCACCTCCGGCGAGCAGTACGGCTATGGCTTGGTGGGCAAGCAGGGCCACGACATGGCCTGGAATTGGTACGACTTTGTCTGGCAAAACGGGGGCGACCTGGCGACCGAAACGGGCGGCCAGTGGACGATGGCGCTGAACTCGCCGGAGGCGCTCGCGGCCCTCGAGTTCTACATTAAGATGAGGGACGCCGCGCCGCCAGAGACCACCACAACCGGCGCTGGCGAAGCCTTAACCCTCTTTATCCAGAAGCGGGTGGCGATGTTTGTGCTGGGACCGTGGGGGGTAGCCAGCATCCGTAAGGACGCGCCCGACATAGAAATCGGCGTGGCACCCCTGCCATATAGCAAGCAGCTAGCGACCACCGTCGGCGCCGGCATCCTGACTGTTCCGCGCACCACGCAGAACCCCGATGCGGCCTGGCGGCTAATTGACTACCTGACCGAAGTCGAGAACCAAGTCAAATTGGTCTCTACGGGCTTCGCCTTCCGCATCCCTACCCGCCAGTCCGCCGTGCAGGATGCCTGGTTCCAACAAAATCCGGAGTACATCCCGTTCGTGGAAGGGCTGGGCTACGGCCACGTACCTACCGTGCTGGCCATTGCCACGAAGTACAACCAGGTGCACAATGAGGTCGTGCAACCGGCGCTCTCCAAGGCCTTCATCGGCGAGCTGACCCCGGCCGAGGCCCTGGCTGAGATGGAGACGAACGGCAACCCGCTGCTTAAATAGCGCAGCGCACTACTGTATAGACGCAGCACTGAGGGCGAGGCTACGGCCTCGCCCTCAGTGAACCCTTGTCTTTAAAACACCTTTTGAAGTGTTTCCTAAGGAAAGGAATGTTCTGCTGCCCTTGTAACCCGAAACCAAGGCACAAAATAGATGCGCAGTTGTCCGAAAGACCAGTGATGATGCGATTCGGGGTTAAATCGTTCACGCACGAGCCGCCGCGTTGGATAGAAGAGGTCCTGCAAATGCCGCCCGGCTTTGATAGTTTCACGCTCGATTGTCCCTTCCCACTGCCGGAAATATCCTCGTCAGTCGTGCGCGAGTTGAGAACGATACAGCTAAAGCGCGGCATCGCCTACCTGATTCACATGCCGGCGATGGTAATCGCGTTGGGTGATATAGATGCCGCAGTGCGTCACACTTCAATCGAGGAAGCGACGCATGCCATCGCTTTGGCTAAACAGATCAGCGCCGCGCTGATCACGGTTCATCCAACCCCGTGCCGTGATTCCGAGCGCGATAGTCTGGAGCAAAGAGAGCGCTTGCAGCGAGACGCGCTTAGCGAGATTTGCGCGGATGCTGAAGCGCAGGGCATTGTCGTGGCGATAGAGAATATGCCGCCGCGCAATGTTTATGCGCCCGCGTATAGCAATTTCGACGGCTTGTTCATATTGCTTGAGGAAATCAGCACGCTGGGGGTCACGCTCGACGTGGGCCACGCAAACATGGCTGGTGTTTCTCTGTACGCTGTGGTGCCCCGACTGGGTCGGCGATTGTGTCACATCCACATTCATGACAACGATGGTTCAGCCGATCAACATCTGCCCGTCGGGCGCGGCACAGTGGATTGGCGTGGTCTCATTCAGTCGCTTTCGCAGAGCGGTTATGCGGGGCTGCTGGAGATGGAGTTCCAAGGCGAAGCTGCTATTTTGGCATCAAAGAGGTATTTGGAGCTTTTGTCCCAAAGGAGAATGTCCCTCAGATGGCGATGAGTCCGACGATGAAGCCCGGGCCTTTGCTACGGCGCGTTGCTCTCAATGCTTACCGCGAGGCGCGCTTCAACTATTGGTCGTACCTGTTCATCCTGCCGGCGCTGGTAATCCTGGGGGCGTTCCTCCTCTACCCCGCATTGTATGCTTTCCGTATGAGTTTCTACGACTGGCAAGTGCTGGGCGAGTCCGAGTTTGTCGGGCTGGAGAACTACCGGCGATTCTTTGAGATGCCCAACGTGCGATTGGCTGTCCAGAACACCCTCTACTACACCGCGATCAATGTCCCGGGCACGCTCTTCGTCTCCCTGTTCGTCGCCCTACTACTCAACGCCGAAATTCGCGCTCGGGCTTGGTTCCGCGTGCTGTTCTATTTGCCGGTCATCTCCTCGGACGTCGCCGTGTCGCTGCTATGGAAATGGATTTACTGGGCTGGGGAGCGCGGCCTGCTCAACAACCTGATCGGAGTCTTTGGCTTCCCGCCGCAAGATTGGCTGGGCGACCCCAAACTCGCCATGCCAGCCATCGTGCTGCTGACGATCTGGAAAGGGATGGGCGGCAACATGCTGATCTTCCTGGCCGGGCTGCAATCCATTCCACCGGAACTGTACGAGGCGGCGACGATAGACGGAGCTGGGGTGTGGGCGCGGTTTCGGCATGTCACCTGGCCGTTGCTTCGTCCGGTCACGCTCATTGTCTTACTGCTGCTGACAATAAGCTCGCTGCAAGTCTTCACGCCCGTGTTCGTGATGACCGGCGGCGGCCCGGCCAATCACACCCTGACGATTGCGTTTTACATCTACAACCTGGCCTTCGGCAGTGGGTTGTATGGCTTCGCCTCCGCTGTCAGTTACCTGCTCTTTGCCGCCATCCTCGGCATCACCTTCATTCAACGCCGCTACTTCGGCGACGTAATCTATTGAGAGGTGTCCGATGAGCCAACCGTCGTTACCCTTCTATCGTCGCCAACAATTCGGCGCCGCTGTGGGCAAGCTGGCGGTCTGTGCCCTGTTGATCGCTGGGGCTTTGCTTTCGTTCTTTCCTTTTGCCTGGATGGTCTCGACCGCGTTCAAGACTCCGCCGCAGGTGCTGGCCGTACCCATCCGCTGGCTTCCCGACCCGATCACCGGGGAGAATTTTGCCGCCGCCTGGCGGCGCTTCGACTTCGCCCGCTATTTTCTCAACACGCTCTTCATCTCCAGCGCGGTCACCGTGCTCAGCGTGACAATCTGCTCAATGGCCGGCTACGCCTTTGCCAAGAGGCGTTTCTGGGGGCGAGAGATGATCTTCAACCTGCTGCTGGCGACGCTGACCATCCCCGGCGCGGTGCTGATGACCCCACTGTTTCTGGTAATCCTCAAACTCGGCTGGATCAACAAATTCATCGGCATTATCGTCCCGTTCTGTGTGAGCGTGACCAACATCTTCCTCATGCGTCAGTACATCAGCACCCTCCCCACCGAGTTGGAGGAGGCCGCTCGCATTGACGGAGCATCGGACTTCACTATCTGGTGGCGCATCATCCTGCCCTTGAGCAAGCCGGCCATGGCCACGTTGGCGATCTTCAGTTTCGTCGGCGCGTGGGACGGCTTCCTTTGGCCGTTGATCGTGCTCAAAGACAAGGCGATGTGGACGCTCAACGTGGCGCTCGGCCTATTGCAACAGGAATACATCGCCGCCGAAGGCTCGCCGTGGGGGGTGATGATGGCCGGCAGCCTGTTGGTCGTCCTGCCGCTCATCGGCGTGTTCCTGACATTGCAGCGCTACTTCATGAGCGGGCTGACGATCGGCGCAGTTAAGGGATAGGGTTGCAACATCGTGGGCTACACTGCGATGCTGAGAAATCGTGGCTTTGTCGCGCTATGGCTCGGGGAATCCATCTCCGCGATGGGGGATCGGATCAACACCCTGGGCTTGGTACTGCTCGTGTACGAGCTGACCGGCTCCGGCCTGGCCGTGGGGACGTTCACGCTCGTCCAGGCCGTGCCAACATTGATCTTGGGATTGGTCGCTGGGGCCGTGGTAGATCGGTATCCTCGAAAAGCCATTCTGATCCTGTCCAACATTTTTCGCGGACTGCTCGTCTTGACCCTCCCCCTAGCGCGCGGGATGACGCTCCTCTACTTGGTGGGTTTTGCCCTCAGCAGCGCTGCTGCCTTTTTCACCCCGGCTCTTCAGGCCAGCCTACCCTCCGTGGTGGGCACGGCCGATCTCCTGTCGGCCAACGGCTTGCTCAAATTGACGCGGGAGACGATGCTGATGATCGGGGCAGGCCTGGGCGGCCTCCTCGTCGCACAGCTCGGTGGGTCGGCCGCTTTTGTCATCAATGCGCTGACCTTCTTCTTTGCAGCGGCCTGCGCGGCGGTCGTCCGACTCTCGCCGCCATCTCCACCTTTGTCGGAGATCGGCAGGCGGCGAGTGCTTTGGGGCGAAATCCTGGAAGGGTTTAGCTTTCTGCGCCGTCAGGGTGCGCTGATCAGCATCCAGGCCCTCGCGCTGCTGTTCGCCGCTGCCTCCGGCATGACTGGGCCGCTGGTGGTCGTCCTGGCCCAGGAGCACTTCGGGCTGGACGCGCGGGGCTTCGGTTTCGTCCTCTCGGCAATGAGCGCTGGCGCCTTGGCGGGGGCGGCGCTCACTGGCTGGCTGAGCGGGCGTTTCTTGCCCAGCCGGTTGCTGACGATCTCCATGGCCGCCTTTGGCCTCGCGCTGCTCGGCGCGGCGGGCATGACCGGCCTGTCCCCAGCCCTGGCTTTCTTCGGCCTCTACGGTTTGTCCGGCGTCGTCGGTGGAATCGCCTATCAAACGGCGGTGCAGGCCATGACGCCTGACGCGCTGCGCGGCCGGGTTCTGAGCAGCCTGGGACTGACTTACACACTCATGTCGCTGTTGACTCTCATGTTGGGGGGAGGGCTGAGTGACCGATTCGGAGTGCAGTCGGTGTTCATGCTGGCCGGGGCGCTGGCGCTTGTTTCATCAGTTCTGGCGTGGAGGTTAGGGCGTGAACTCTAAGCAGGTTGAGATTGCTGCGTTCATTTTCGACCTGGACGGGGTCCTCACCGACACCGCTGAATGTCACTACCGCGCCTGGAAGCGCCTGGCCGATGAAGAGGGCTTGCCCTTCAACCGCGAAGACAATGAGCAACTGCGCGGCGTCTCCCGGCGCGAGTCGCTGACGCTGATCTTGAAAGGGCGCGTCTATCCCGAGGAAAAGATTCAGGAGATGCTGACGCGCAAGAACGGCTACTATCTAGAGTCCATCCGAGAAATCACGCCGCGCGATCTGCTGCCCGGCGCGAAAGAACTGCTGGAGGAAATCCGAGCCGCCGGCTTGAAGGTCGCCGTCGGCTCCGCCAGTCAGAATGCGGGCGAGGTGATTGACCGCCTCGGCCTCCGCCTCCTGCTCAACGCGATTTCCGACGGCTACAGTGTCGAGCAACCGAAGCCCGCACCCGATCTGTTCCTCCACGCCGCCGCGCAACTCGGCCTGCCTCCGGCCGAGTGCATAGTCGTCGAAGATGCCGCTGCTGGAATTGAGGCAGCCAAGGCGGGCGGCTTCCGCACGGTCGGCCTCGGACCGCGTCAGCGTGTGGGCAGGGCAGAGGTGGTCATCCCCAGCCTGACCGGCGTTCACCTTGGCGATTTGCTCGCTGCGCTGACTTGCCGCCTGTAGCAAACCACTGCTCTCCTAGCTCATATTTGCGTTAGTGATGGCACTCATCAGCATGTTGATTTGTCTCGGTTGGTGCTTGATTCAGAGGCGATCAACTCTTTGGTGTACAAAAACTGGTTCTGGTGGGGGCTGGACATGGTCGCCGACGGGAACGTGCTTATATACAGTTCGTGTGGTGACATCACCTTCTGGGTGATCGTCCTCAGCCTTTTGGCCTCCGGTTGCTCACAAGGCAATTCGTGACCTGGGGCGAGTTCTTGGCCATGAGTCTTACAATGTTCTCGGTAATGGTGACCATCTGGCTTGCTCGGCCATTCAAATTCACGCCACTGCTCAAGTTTATTATGGGGTGAAAAAGTGGTCATGGGAGACGCTTTACACATCCAGAAAGAACCCTCTATCCAGGAATGGGCTGCACTATCGCCGAGATGTCACCTTGCTTGAAGATCGCACTCGGATGACCAAAGGGAAAATGGGGCAGGCCATGGCCTGTAATCAACAACCTTGTACTCGGCTTTCTGCTCGGCAAACAGAAATATCGCCATTTCCCTCCGCAAGGCGTTATTTCAATGCCCATCCTATCGAAGCCTTAGCCCTCATTCCTCGACTTTAAGCCGTGAACTACGATGGTCAAGTACTAGATATTGCTTGATAATCGTGCTATACTCAATAGTGAAAGATTTCATGAAAAGTCGCGCAGCACCTTTCGTTTTACTAATCTTGTTCGAAGTTCCCTTAAACGGTAGCCAACCAGATCACTCTGTGGCCTTTTTTTTCAACTAAGCAAACAACAGCGTACTATAAACCAGCAAATAGTACTCGAGGAGGTGCAAGCACAAGAAATTTACCCTCAATCAAACATCCATTAACCAATCTCTCAGGCAACCTATAAGGAAGGAGAAACTATGTGGATAGTACGCGTTAACATGAAAGATCGATCCTACAAGATCGAGGCGATACCCGAAGCCTATAAGTATCTGGCGGGACGCGCCATGACATCCACCCTCGTTGCCGATGAAGTCCCGCCGCTGTGCCATCCGCTCGGACCGAACAACAAACTTATCTTCTCACCCGGCATCGTCACCGGTACGCCTGCCCCAACCTCCGCACGTATCTCAGTTGGTGCCAAGTCCCCGCTGACAGGCGGCATCAAAGAGACCAATGCAGGCTCGTCCTGGGGGGCGGACCTGGCTAACATGCAAATCAGGGCCTTGATCATAGAAAAGCAGCCCAAAGAGAAGGGCAAGTATTGGGGATTGCATATCACCTATGACAACAAAGCAGATAAGCCCAAGATCGAGTTCTTTGATGCTACCGAATATATCAGCAAGCCGCTCACCGAGGTATTTCCGAATATGTACAAGAAGTTCGAGGATCGTATTTCCATCGGTGGAGTCGGCATAGCCGGGGAATACGGATATGCCAACTCCGGCCTGGTATTCAACGACGAATCGAAGCATGCCACACGTTACGCAGGGCGCGGCGGCCTGGGATCGGTCCTGGCCAGCAAGGGCGTGAAATTCATCGTCCTGGATCGCAAGGATGCTCCCGGTGTGGAAATCGTTGACAAGGCCCTCTTTGACGAGGGCCGCAAGAAAATGACTGAAGCTTTGCAGACCCACGATATCACCAAACCCAAGGGCGCACTCAACAGCTACGGGACTGCTGTGCTGATCAACATTTTGAATGAAGCTGGCGGCCTGCCCACTCGCAACTTCTCCAGTGGACGTTTCGAAGGCGCTGTCAACATCGCCGGTGAGGCCATCTTCGACGGCAACAAGAAACGCCTGGGGAAGGAACTCTACAACCACGCCTGCAGCCCCGGTTGTATCATCCAGTGCTCAAACACCTGGTACAAAGAAGATGGCAGCGAGCACGCCTCCTGTGTTGAATATGAATCCGACTGGGCGCTGGGCGCAGATTGCGGCATCGACAACCTCGACGATATCGCTGAGATGGTCAAGCTGTGCAACGATTACGGCATCGATACCATCGAAACCGGAACAACCATCGCCGTCGCGATGGAAGCGGGCGTAATCCCCTTCGGAGACAGCAAGGGCGCCATCAACCTGATTCGTGAGATGGGCAAGGGAACCCCGCTTGGTCGCATCCTGGGCAGTGGAACAGAAGGCACTGGCAAGGCCTATGGCCTGACGCATGTTCCAACAGTCAAGGGCCAGTCCATGCCAGCCTACGAACCGCGCGCGGTCAAGGGCATTGGCATCACCTATGCCACCTCGACCATGGGCGCCGACCATACTGCTGGGTACACCATTGCGCCCGAAATCCTGGGCGTTAGCGGCAAGCAGGATCCGCTCAGCAATGAGGGCAAGGCAGCGTTGAGCCGAAACTTCCAATCAACCACGGCCTTCATCGACTCCAGCGGGCACTGCCTCTTCATCGCCTTCGCCATCCTGGATATTGCCAGCGGTTACCAGGGCATGATTGATGAGTGCAACGGCGTATTCGGCACCAAATGGACTGCTGATGATGTCGCCGCCTATGGCGCAAATGTCCTGAAGAAGGAACGCGCCTTCAACGAAGCCGCTGGACTTGGCAAACTGGCTGACCGCATGCCCGAGTTCATGAGAAGTGAACCTCTGCCTCCGCACAACCAGGTATTCGATATCCCCGACGAAGCCCTGGACTCGGTCTACGGTGAACTGTAGCACCTAATCCAAATGAGGGGCTGTCCATAAAGTCATGCTGAGCGAAGCGAAGCATCTCATTCCTTGAAAAGACCCTTCGCTTTGCCCCCTGGCCTAGCCCGCCAGGGCAAGGCTGGCAGGTTAAGCAAGGGAGCAGGCAGGGTGACAAATATCTTTTAGGACAGCCCCTTTCTTACGGGTGAGCATATGCCAAAGGTGAAAATGACCGATGGCAGGGGGATAGTTTTACCTGCTGATTTCCTGGAACGCAGGCACATCGAACCACCGTTGGAGTATTGGCTGGATGAGCGTAATGGAGAGCTTATTCTTCATCCTCGTCTCCCTGATGTACACAAACTCTACATCGAACCAACCACTGTCTGCAACCTGGAATGCCGTACTTGCATTCGCAATACGTGGGATGATCCCAATCAACACATGTCCATGTCAACCTTCCAGCGGATTGTTGACAGCCTGGAAGACTTGCCCGATCTCAAACGTGTGGTCTTCACAAGTTACGGAGAGCCGTTTACACAGCCGCGCATTCTAGGCATGGTTGAAGCCATGCGGAAACGCGACCTCGCGGTCACCATTGGGACAAATGGGTTGCTGCTCGATTCCAGAGTTTCCAGCGAACTGGTCAGGTTGGGCGTGGATCGCGTCATTATTTCCATTGATGGCGGCAAACCTGAGACATACGCCGGGGTGCGAGGAGCCATGCTCGCTCAGGTGATTGAGCATATCCGCGGTCTGAATGAAGCCAAATCTCAGCTTCGTTCTCTGTATCCTGCCATCGGAATCGAATTTGTAGCATTGCGAAGCAACATTGCTGAATTGGATGATCTTGTCAGAATGGCCGCGGAACTAAACGTTTCTCGCCTATTGGTCAGCAATGTTCTGCCCTACACCGAGGAACTGCGCGAAGAAGTCCTTTACGGTTATCAGCCGGTTCCGCCTTACAAAGCCAGCGGTTGGGCGCTCAAATTGGATGCCTGGGTCTCATGGGCTACACAGGAATTACCGCGCATGCACTGGAGCGCGGAGCGGCGCTGCCGGTTCGTGCAGGATCAGGCTGTTGTTGTCGGCTGGGATGGAGGCGTTTCACCATGCTATGCACTTTCCCACAATTACAGTTACTATGCCGTTGATGGATTTAAGAAACGAGTCGACCGATATGTCCTTGGCAGTGTGATTGACCAATCCCTCGCAGATATTTGGACAAGTGAGGATTATGTGCGTTTTCGAAGTGAGGTAAAGGTCTATCACTTTCCGTCCTGCCCGGACTGCGATTTGCGCGAATCCTGCGACCTGCGCGCGAAGAACCATGGTTGTTGGGGCTGGAATCCCTCCTGTGCAGATTGCTTGTGGGCGCAGGGTATCATCCGTTGCCCATAGGAGGTGAGCATGCATTTAACTGTGAAGCTTTATGCGACACTGAGCCGCTACGGGCTGGGAAAGCAGCCTCGTGCGCCCTTTGAAGTGGAATTGTCCGAAAAAGCGACTCTGCAGGATTTATTCAACCAGTTAGAAATTCCACTTGAAGAAATCCGCATCACGTTTGTGAATGGAGTCATACAAGAAGCCGGTTGGAAACTCAAAGATGGCGATGAAGTTGGAATGTTCCCACCGATTGGAGGAGGCTGAATGGGCGACATTCTTGTTGATGTCTGGTTATACGGCGATCTAGCGCATTATGGTGGTCAGGCCGATAAAGGTAGCTTCGCAAATCCAAAAGTGAGACTGCCTGAGGGTAGTACCATGCGCGACCTTCTGGAACATCTTCGCCTGCCGACCGCAGAAAGGGGTATCACCCTTATTAATGGTGCATTGAGCGCCATGCCAAATTTGCAGCCCGACCTTGTTCATTCTCTAGAGGATAACGACAGAGTTGCTTTTTTTCATTTGCGAAGCATGTGGCCGTTCCAATATCGTCATGGTATCCCAATGGTGGGAGAAATGTCTGAAATGATACAATCCAGCGCAGATCAGGGGTTGCATCACACATATAAGCAGGAGTAACCCTGGGCATGTATGGGAGCTATATTTCGCGCTATCATGATTAAAGCCCCACCGATTCCAATGTCCACTGACTTGATTTTGATAGAGATCTATTTGACAATCACTCCCCATTTAGAACGGCTCTCGAACCAGATCATCTTCTCTGCTTTGGCATCCCAATCGCCCGAATTCCACACCTCCGCACCGAGCAGGCTTTTCGCCAGACGGCGGCTTTGTAGTTCAAAAAGTCGCCGATGGCCTTTTTTAGACCCAACGAGCCTGAAGGACTGTGGTTCATACGAAAATCTCCTTTTTTCGGATTTCCACCAATCACAGTCCGTCGGGTAAACGAAAAACCATAGCCTGGGGGACTATGGTTTGTGAATAGTAGCGGGGGCTGGACTCGAACCAGCGACCTCCGGGTTATGAGTGAAAAACCTGAATCCGTGCCGTTTATACGCCGGGTTCTGCAAATCAGCCAAACCGGCGAACGCTGGCTCAGACTTGCCCGGCACGCAGCGATAGGTGATCGATGTTCGTATAGTATCCTTTTTGCCTGGGTTCGTCAAGTCCCTTTTTATGTTTTCATAAGACATTCATTCCAATTCAATTACTACAAATCCTTTTTCAAGTGGGGAAACGACCACCATAAATCTCCTACAACGAATTGTGTTAGCGATATTAGATTTCCCATCCGTGGGCGTTCCACGATCTCATCAAGCCCGCATAAGTTAAATAGAAATTCCATTCTCCTGCCCGTCTATATACGCGCTTATTTGCGGCATATTTTTATGAGTTTCGGAGAGCTATTGGAAATAGCGGGTCTGGGCCGGTCGCGGCATCCTGCCGTGTTTCAAATTCAGAGAGACAACGCGGGCTGACTGGCATTTTGTGTCGGCCAGGATCCGCGAGTTCTTGGACGAACAATCCAACGAGAAAGGCGCCGCGAAGGAATAAGCTATGACCACCATCATCACGATTGCCAACCAAAAAGGCGGGGTGGGCAAGACCACCACCGCCGTGTCCCTTGCACATGGCCTGGCTCTGCGAGGCAAGGAAGTGCTGCTGATCGACCTTGATCCCCAGGGACAATGCGCGACCGCGCTCGGCCTGAGGCCTGAGCCTGGCACATTCTACCTGCTCGTCTCCCCACAGCAGGTTGGAACCATGGTTGCCAAAAATGCAACCATTTTGGTTGCCAAAAACGCAACCACCTTCGAAACAACCCGCCAATGGGTGCGCAACACCGGGCGCAAGAACATGTGGCTGATCCCCGGAGACACGACCACCAGCGCCGCTCAGACTGTCATCAACGCCGAAGGGAGATCGCTATCCTGTGTGCGGAACGTGTTGAAACCGTTTATCCGGGAGGGCCTGGACTACATCTTGTTCGACACCGCGCCCAGCGTGGGCGGCATCCAGGAACGGGCGGTCTGGGCAGCCAACCTGGTCATTATCCCGACAGCGACCGAATTCCTGGCATCCGACGGCCTGAGCCAGATGGTGCAAACGCTAACAATCCTGCAAAAAGAAAAATCCTGGGAGGGTGCGCTGTTAGGCGTTCTCCCCACCTTCTTCGACGAGCAAACTCGTGAAAGCAGAGCCAATATCGAGTCGCTGCGCGAAACGTTCGGCAACCGCCTGCTCGCTCCCATCCACCGGGCAACTGTGCTGCGCGAATGCGCCTCGGAGGCCCTGACGATCTTCGAGAAAGACCAGGCAAGCCGTTCTGCCAAAGAGTACGCCAACCTGGTGGATGTCGTTCTCAAGTTCTAGACGAGAGGAAAGAACATGCCTCGCCGCGATCCCTTCGACCGTCTCAAAGGCGTTCAAATTACACCTGCCAAGAGCGAACACGCCGGACAGCCGGAACAGCCGCGGCCTGCTAGCGTGTTGGACGACCTGCGTGTGTCAGAGAAGAAAAAGCGCAGGCGTCAGTACGAGAAGGCGAACCCCACCGTCAGTTTTCGCGGTATTCCCGCGGACATAAACGAACAGATCTTGACCTTAGCCGGTGAGCAACGCGTGATGGCGGGAGAGATCGTCGAAGTCTTCTTGATCTATGGCCTGGCGTGCGTGGATCGTGGGACGCTGCCCCTGGAACCGCGCCCGAAAGCTGCACGCATGACGTTGTTGCCCTTGTCCGGTAGCTGGCAAAAGCGACAGGGATGGAGCGAGGAAACCTTGCACCCGGTTCCTAAGCCGATCCCGCCTCGCAAAACCCGCAAGGAGCCAAAAACTCTCGCCGCGTGGAAATCGGTCGTATCGTATCGAGGGGTGGGAGAAGAAACAACCAAGACGCTTCGCCTCCTGGCCGACAAGAAACACGTGCCGGTTGGCGAGGTGGCAACCGTGCTGCTCAAGCATGGCCTGGAGGCCTACAAAGCCGGCCGAATTCACTTCGATCCCCAGCCGCTCGCGACCCGCCAAACGCTCGCAGGGTGGTCGGAATGAACACCATCCAAGAACATTGCACACTTTTCCTGGAAATTCGAGAGTTCTTTTTGGGCAAGAAAAAGAGCGTAAGCGGCATCGTTTACGCGCCGCTTACGGTAGGTTTACGCGCCGTTTACGTTGCCGCTTACGTTGCCGCTTACGTAGTCTCGCCAAGAAGGCCTGCAAGCTACTTTTCCCCTGCGAACGATATAGAGTTCGTTTTCGGAAAGTCGTTCGCCACAAGGCTTCCTGTGAGTTTTCTAGAAAATCCTCACAAAAATCGTTCTCGCCTCTTCTGTTCATTCGGTTTCACGGAATTGGCTCACTATGGATGCTGAAAGAGCCTGGCAATCTGCCCTCGGACAACTCCAGATGGAGATGCCCAAAGCCTCCTTCGACACCTGGGTGCGCGATGCCCGCCTGGTGCGTTTCGAAGAAGGATTGGCAACCATCGGCGTGCGCAATGCCTATGCCCGCGACTGGTTGGAAAGCCGTCTCTCCAGCACACTGACGCGCTTGCTGATGGGCATCATGAACCGCGATGTGGACGTTCAGTTTGTTGTCCACGCCGGCGACGAGATTGCCGAAGAGGATGAGGGCGAGGATGCCGGGAAAGAAAAAAGCCGCGCTTCCAAAACAGAGGTTGATGTCGAACCAGTGTGGGAATCGGCCTACGAGCAGGTCGTCATGCCGGAGAGGGCGGTTGCCCTCAACGGCTATTTCCTGCGCCACCTGCGGTTGCTCGGTCCCGACCTGGGCTGGCTGTACGTCGGTTTCCGCCAGGCGGCATACAACGCCGGGGCGCGTTCTGGCCGGAAGTCAGCCCGCTTCTGCGGAAAGCAGATCGCCGCCATGAGCGGGGCGACCGAGCGGACATTCTGGAACCGCGTCAAGCGGGATGAGACC
>Ga0209610_1000106_pt1 | contig 40983 bp, 42 predicted proteins | sample LakKivw275mmetaG_FD_184137 | JGI IMG/M metagenome (GOLD analysis project Ga0209610, IMG submission 184137) | Anoxic lake water microbial communities from Lake Kivu, Rwanda to study Microbial Dark Matter (Phase II) - Lake Kivu water 275m metaG... | ecosystem: Environmental > Aquatic > Freshwater...
GTACATTTTTGGCGTGTCTGTGATACTGCTCTCTTTACTACTTTTTATATCAATTTCTTTGTTACAGCTAAAACATTCTAAAAGATAAAGTAAACCTATGACGTAAAAATCGAGGTAATTAAGCGGAAGAATCGAGGTATAAAGATCGAAAAACTGGAAAACATGAGATTTGAATGTCTGAATGTTCTCATAATATAGATCATAATCCCTCTAATCCTCGTTCCACAACTTCGGGTTTACCGGCAGTATCAAGGTGTATTTATATTTATTTCCCCTATATCATTTTGGTGGTCTATATGTCAAAGAAATCTGCCAGGAGAATTCAATTTCCCGTTGTGGTTGAGAAGGATGAGGATAATTTTTACGTCGTAGAGTGTCCTATTTTGGAGGGTTGTTACTCCCAAGGTAAAACATTAGATGAAGCCTTGAAGAACATCCACGAGGTCATCGAGTTATGCCTCGAGGACAAGGAAACGCAGGAGCTTCTTAAGTCTTATAAACCGATTGAATTCAGCTTCCATACTATCTCTATTGGGGCATAATGTCATCCAAGTTACCCCTTATTTCTGGAAGGGACACAGTTAAGGTCTTTGTGAGGTTGGGTTATGCCGTCGTCAGACAGCGCGGAAGCCATATCCGGCTGGAACATGCTTCAGACGCTAAAAGAAAGAAGCTCACCGTTCCTGATCACAAGACCTTGGGTAGGGGATTGTTGCGTAAACTTATTCGCGACGCCGAAATATCCGTGGAGGAGTTTAACAACGCCCTAAAGAAATAGTTAGACGGTTGTCCACTGGTACTCTTGTATATCATAATTTCCCTATGTCCTCGTTCCACAACTTCGGATTTTTCTTTATAAAGTCCTTCATAAGCCGTTTGCATTCATCCAGATTCAAGTCAACGACTTCTACCCCATGTGATCCCATAAATCCCCTTGCGCCGGAAAACGTCTTTGATTCCCCCGCAACGACTTTCCTGATGCCGAACTGGACAATCGCGCCGGCGCATAAATAGCAGGGCATTAAAGTTGAATAGAGCACCGTGTCCCTGTAACTTCCAATCCTGCCCGCGTTTCTCAGGCAGTTTATCTCCGCATGCTCCATCGGGTCGTTCTCCTGCACGCGGCGGTTGTGCCCCCTGCCGATGATTTTTCCGTCCCTGACCAGAACCGAACCTATCGGAATCCCGCCCTCACGCAGGCTTTTTCTTGCCTCCCTGATAGCTTCCTGCATAAACCTATCCATTCTCCACCTCGAACAATAAATTTTCCAACTCTGACAGATTCTTTATGCTTTTTTCCGCATCTCCTGCTCCGGCCCTATCCAACCATATGCCCCTCATGCCTGCGCGTTCCGCCCCGCGAATGTCAACATCCAGATTGTCCCCGACCATCACTGAATCATTGCACGAGACGCCCATTCTTCTGGCAGCGAGTTCGAATATCTCCGGATTCGGTTTCAGCAATCCGACGTCGCACGAAAAAATCATCGCATCCATGTACTCACTCAGTTCATAATTACTAACGGAATAATTGGAGCCGCTCCGATCCGTATTTGAGATTACACCCAATTTGTATTTCTTTTTCAGTTTTCCAAGGACATCGAAGGTTTCCGGAAACGGTCTGATTCCATCCAACCTCGACAACCAGATTTTTGTCAGCGCATTGACCCGTTTCTTGTCCGGCTCCAGATTCAGTTTTTTTAGGATGCCTGCAAAGAATTTTTCTTCATCAAAATTCCTGTCGAGCATGAGCTTGTTCCTTGCGTCTTCTATGAAAACCCCGTAGAACTCGGATTTATTTTTATCAACTCCGAGAAACAGGCGCATCTCCTCGACCCTGTCCTTGGTGGGCGAGTAGATAAGCGTGTTCCACAGGTCAAAGAAAATCGCCTTTGGCATTTTATGCGGAAATCTCCGGAAACAGTTCATCGATCTTCACTCGTTTCTGTCCCTTCGAATTCCGGTCGCGGATTGTCACTGTGTTATCCTTCAGCGTGTCGTAGTCTATCGTGATTGCATACGGAATTCCGATTTCGTCGGCCCTTGCGTACCGTTTGCCTATGCTTCCCGAGCCGTCATACAAAACGTAAATCCTTTTTTCCTTTAACGTACTGAAAATTTCCATTGCCTTTTCCGGGAGGCCGTCCTTCTGTACTAATGGAAATACTGCTGCGATGTACGGGGCAATTTTCTTCGGAAATTTGAAATACGTTCTTTCCGCTTCTTCCACATAACAGGATTCAACAACGCAGTACAACGGGCGGTCAATGCCGTATGCGACCTCAACAACGTGCGGAATGAACTTCCTGCCTTCAAGGTTCACCTCCATGCTCTCCCTGCTGTGCTTTTGGTGCTGCGTTAAATCGTAGTCGCTCCGGTCCGCGATTCCGACAAGTTCGACTCTTCCGAAGTTTTTGCTTTCGAATTCCACGTCCCATGTGTCTTTCGAGTAGAACGCGCGCTCGTCGTCCTTGTGCTGCCGGAGTTTCAGCGCATTTGGGTTGATGCCCATAACAACGAAAAGTTTGAACGCCTTTCCGAGATGGTAGGCCATCAGTTCATTCTTTATGAATTTTTTATCAACCGCATCACCGAGCGTTGTTTCAATTTCTTTTTCGTCTTTCGTAACCATCCTCAGTTTTAGACCGGAAACTTCGGAAAATCGCTCTGCTTTTTTACTTTCTGGGTCAACAAAAAACTGCACCTCTGCCTGGTTGAACTCCCTTAACCGTATCATTCCCTGCCTCGGGGAAATTTCGTTCCTGAAGGAGTGACCGATTTGTATGACACCGAAAGGAAGTTTTTTCCTTGCGATTTCCCACAAACGCTTGAATGCAAGGTAGGTCGTTTGAGCGGTTTCGGGTCGCAGGTATGCGGTTTTTTTGTCCTTTCCTGCCCCGACAACGGTTCCGAACATGAGGTTGTAACTGCTGAGCGAACTTAATTTGCTTTTGCATTTCGGGCATGAGATTTTGTTTTTTTCGATGAGCTCCTGCAGTTTTTCCGAGCTTAGGCCTTCGGTTTTTACCTTTGCATGCGCCTCGATGAGATGGTCTGCGCGGTATGCCTCCCCGCATTTCGTGCATTCAATACTGAAGTCGGAAAAACTTTTCACGTGACCGGATGCGATCCACACGTCTTCAGGGCTTAAGGTTGGGCACTGAACTTCAAAGCAGCCCTCGTCTATCACGTAATACTCGCGAAGCAGGTTTTCCAGGTTCTCCTTTATCCTCGAACCTATCGGACCGTAGTCATAGAACCCGCTCAACCCGCCGTAAATTTCGAACGACGGGTAAACGATGCCCCTGCGCTTTGAGATGTCGAGAATTTTTTCGTACATTTTTATTTTTTCTCTTCCGTTGAACCCTCTACAGCACCTTCCGTGCCCTCCACCTTCTCGTGCTCTTCCTCCAGCAACCTGTGAAGTTCCTCCTTCACCCTTTTCTCGGTTTTTACCTCCTGCTCCAGTCGTTGCATCTCCAGTTCCCTCTTCCGCTTTTCCTCTTCCTCGCGCTGTTTCTTCAGCATTTCAACCTCTGTCCGCTCCTCTTTGCTTCTCATGAGCATTGCGACTAAGGCAACCAGCACGATTACGCCCGCAACGCTCAAAACCAGATTGCGCTTGAACCTGTAAGCAGCGTAATCCCGTGCCTTGCTCTCCGTGAGGATTGAGTAGGTCATGTTCCTGCCCTGAGTGTAGTTAATCGCCGAATATATCTCGAGGGCCTTCTCAGCATAGACAACGGCATCGTTGTATCTTTCGTTATCAAAGTAATTCTTGGCGCTTTTGAAATACGCATCCGCAGTTTCCTTCTGTTTTACCCCCTTGGATATTTTCTCGAATAGCGTATCGCACTCAAGACTTCTGTTGGACCATATGTCGTCGTATATTTTTTTGGCGCTCAGGGCAAAAGCCTTTGCATTTTCGAAGTCTGCTGTTCGGAAATACTCCTCCGCCTTTTTTAGATACTCGTCTGCCTGTTTTTTCTTTTCCACCCCCGCATTTATTTCATTCAACAGTGATTCCGTCTTGGATATGCCAACGAAGTTTTCTATCTCCTGATAAATGCTCAACGCCCTGCGCGCGTACGTCAGTGAATCGTCATAGTCCGCATGCGAGAAATATCCCTGGGCCTTTGAGAAGTAATCCTCTGCCTGCTGCTTTAATCTGAGCTCGCCGCATGCCGACTTTATCTTGCTGAAGAGGGCATCGCATTCCGAAATAAAACCCCAATACAATTTCTGCTTGGCTTTTTTCTCTTCAGGATTTTTTATTTGGGATGCGGCGGCGTAGAATTGCGTGTATATGTCCCTAGCGTTCATCACGCTTGCTGTTGCGTTTTCACATTTCATCGCGATGAGATAATCCTCCGCGTCCTGGTAATACCGCATCGCAAGTCTCCGCTGCTGGTCCTCGTAGTCGCCGATTAATTTGTTTATGTCGTTAATCAGGTTCTGGGCTTTTGTCGAACCTTCGGTATCCCTGATTTTCTGGTACAATGTTTTGGCATTTTGTGCGTATACCAGCGACTGCGTGTTGTTTCCGGTGATGTAGAAGTCTACGGCCAGGTCGTAGCTCGCAATGGCGTTCTTCCTGATTTCCTCGATTTTTTCCTCGGAGTTTTTTATCAGCGTCGCGGTTTTTGTTATACCGTTTGCATCGCTGATTTCCACGAATAGCTGCGAGGCATTTTTGGCATATTCGACCGCACTTACATAATCGCCGGACAGGAAGAACGACTGCGCACTATCGTACGTCCTTTCCGCCAATTCTCGCTTGGTGCTCGTTATCAGCGCGATGTTTCTTGTGGATGCTTCCAGCAGGTCATTGGCCTTTATCGCACCCCTGCTGTCCTTCAGCTCGTCATACGCATCCTTGGCGTACTGGGCAAAGAGCTTTGCCTTTTCGTAGTACGAAACCTTCTCGGAATCGAGTGTTTGCTCCTCGGCAGCTATGAAGTAATCGCCGGCAAGGTCGTAGTATGTGTCTGCTTTTTTTTGCGGAGTTATCGCCTTCTCTATCTTGGATAGCAGCTCGTCGCACTTTATAACGCCATCAACATCGCCCAACTCGGAATATATTTCCCGTGCGTTGTGAACGTCCCTCAGCGCATTTGTATAATCGTCCTTTTCGTAGTATGCCTTGGCCGCCTCGTAGTAGCTATCTGCCTCCGATTTTGATACCGCGGAAACGTTCAGTGCAAGATAGAACACGACGATTGTCAGGAATACGGATAAACGTTTGGACATTTTACTTCATGCTATCCTCCACAATCTTTACCAGTTCCTCGTCTGTTTTCTCCCACTTCTCCATCATCTTCAAATCCGCTTCTCTCTTCTTCTTGTATCCGACGAGGAGCAAAACCGCCAACGCTACGATGGCGGCAATTATCTTCCACGTGTTGTTCTCCTCGGTCGGCACGACGATCGATATCGTGGTTGGGGTCGTAATCGAAGCAACCGTTGTCTGGGTCATCTCCTTTATTTTCCGGTCTATGGCCATTATCAGCAACCTGACGTTCTGCGCCCTCTCCCGCTCGCCGATTTCCACGTAAAGTTTTTCCGCCTTCTCTGCGTAGGTCATGGCAAGGTCGTAATCCTCGGTTATGAAGTAGTTTTGTGCCTTGTCGTAATAATCGTCCGCCTGGTCCCTTTTACCTGCAACGGTTTTTTCCTCTATGCGTTTGGACAGTGCATCGCATCTCGCGATTCCGACCGTCTCGTTAATCTCGAGGTAAATCTTCTTGGCCTTTGCGATATATGCGACGGAGACGTTGTATGCCGACTCGATATAATAATCTTCGGCCCTTGCGTAATAACCGTCCGCCAGTTGTTTTTTGGCAAGAACCTGATTAACCTCGAGAACCTTAACGCCCCGTCCCACGTTCATTGCGATATCTATGTAATTATCGGCATCCATATCGGAGAACGTTGCAGTCGCAACAGTGTCATTTTCCTCCAGTGCCTGTCGCCACTCGAATGTTAGGGACTTGTCAAATGCGTAAACGTTTTTGGTAGTTGCTATGATGAGTTCATTGCCACCGTCGTTATCCAAATCCAGGAATGCAAAACCAGTAACATCCCCGGCAATCTGATATGTCCATTTCTTGGTGCCGTCGTTATCCACAAGGTGGACGTTGCCATCCGCCGAACCCACCATGAGTTCGGAGTAACCGTCGGAATCGTAGTCCATTGGGGTTATCATCCTAACCTTCGCTCCAACGGAATACTCCCAGTTTGTCTTCAGGGTGATTGTGTGAGCTCTAACAACCCCGAACAGGGTAATAACACTATCTCTGACCAGTGCAAGTTCAGATGCCTTATCGCCCATGAAATTCCCCACCAGCAAACGCAGCTCTATCGTCCTGTTTATCGCGCCCGCATCGTAGGTCAAAACCGCGTTACCGTTTCTGTCAATGGCGTAAAGCCTGTCCGATGTAACCACGACGTCGTTATAACCGTCGCTATCCAGATCCACCACGCTTAACTCCTTAGCAGGGTTCTGTATTCTGAAATCCCATTTTTTGTGTCCATACGGGTCGAAGAGATAAACCTTCTTCAGCGTGCCCAGCACAAGCTCCGGAAACTTGTCGTTGTCCATGTCCCCGGCTGAAACCGCATTGACTTGCGCATCTATATCGAACTTCTGTTCAGGTATCGGCCTGCCCTTATGGTCCAGAACAGTTACCTCGCTGTTGGTAATGCATGATGGAACGCACATTGTTATCCCCGAAGCAACAACCGTTTCGAGGTAACCATCCCTGTTTAGATCCGAGATGAAAAAAGAGGTTATCTTGTTGCTCGCCTTGAAGTTCCATTTTAGGGTTCCATTGCCCCCGAGCACGTAAATCGAATCATCAAAGCGCAGTATGACCTCGCTACCGCCGTCGCTGTCCAAGTCCCTGGCCTGCATCTCTATGATGCCGCTGGCCGGATAATACCATTTCGGAACCAGCAGTGCATCCTCGGCGTTCGCGATGCCCGTAAGCAGAGCTAATGCGACCACGGATACAAAGAATTTTTTCAACATTTTATACTTTGGTTAATGATAAGAATGGTAAATTAAAAGCGGGATTGTCAGTTTATAACCTCTTCCTGTACTCCTTTGCAGCAATCTCCGGCGGCATGGTGTTTATTATTATCCCGGAACCCAGCTCGAAGCCACCGAAGATTGCAACCCTCGGACAGAGTTCGAGGTGGAGATGAAGGTCGGCGTTTTGCGGGGATGTATGAAGGTAGAAATTATAAGAGGGTTTTCCGAGGATTTTATTCAACGCATTTATTGTCTTCTTCAGTGACAGGGCAAATGATGATAATTCACTTTCATTTAATTCCTTCAGGAATCTTATGTGTTTCTTTGGCACGATCCATGCTTCGAATGGGAATCGTGAAGCAAACGGCGCGATGACCGCAATGTTCCTGTCCTCGAAGATTTTCCTTTCGGTTTTTAGTTCTTTCTTGAGAACGTCGCAGAGTACGCATTTTTTGTTTTTTTGTCGGTATATCCGTGCGGCTCGCGCCTCATCCGCAATTAGTGTCGGGACACTCGGGAGCGAGATTATCTGCGTGTGTGAGTGGGCTAATGAAACCCCGGCATCAACGCCCTTGTTCTTGAAGACCAGGACGTATTTCGTGCGGGGAAGTTTCATTAGTTTTTCTATTCTTTCAGAATAAATTTTTAAGATTTTTACGATAACATCCACACTCAAATCCTCGAGGTTCTTGTCATGCCTGTTCGTTTCGATGACAAGCTCATGCCTTCCGTATGCCGGCTTTGACTCAAACCCGTAATCCAGCAATCCGTATTCCAGAGAGGTTGCGGAATACTTGTTTGGAATGATACGAACAATCCACTTGCCGTTTTTCTCAACCCGTGAGATTTCAGCCGGCGTCAGCGCCTCGTTCCCGGGGCAGAACACGCATATTTCCTTCTTTTGGGGTTCTTTTTTTTGCGTAAAATCATGCGGTCTTTTTCCGCGGTCCTTTGCAATGATGACCCATCTGTCGAGAACGTAGTCCTTCCTCAGCTCGTTCATGGATAAGTATTGGTTGCAGAAAATAAAAATTGATTTACCGCCACCAGCTGAACCTTCCCTCCTCAGGGTAAACGTAGGGGCTTTCGTATTCCGAAGTTTGGCCGAGGATGTTCGGCGATTTCACGCCCGTGAGTATCGCAATGACCTCAACCCGGTTGGCCAGATTCGGGTTTACGCGCGCACCCCATGTGACGTTTGCACCCGGGTCGAATTCCCTGGTTATGAGGTTTCCGATTTCGTTTGCCTCGCCGAGGGTCAGGTTGTCGCTTCCGGTTATGTGGATGAGCGCGCCGGTCGCGTTCTTGTAATCCACGTCCAGGAGCGGGTGCTCGAGGGTGTTTTTTACTGCGACCTCAACCCTTTCGGGACCATCGCCGTCGCCAACGGAAATCATCGCAATCTTGCCACCACCCATAACAGCTTTGATGTCTGCAAAATCGAGGTTTATGAGCGACGGTTCCATTACGGTTTCCGTTATACCCTTCACGGCTCGCGCAACAACCTCATCCGCAACAGAAAACGCTTTATCTATCGGTAGGTTCGGGACGTATTCCACCAGCTTGTTGTTGTCTATTATCACGACCGTGTCCGCAACCCTCCTCAGGTTTTCGATACCCACTCTTGCCTTGTTCATGCGCTCGCGCTCGAGTTTGAACGGAAAGGTCACGACCCCCACAACAATCGCGCCCTGGTCCTTTGCGATTTCCGCAATCACGGGGGCGCTTCCTGTTCCTGTGCCCCCGCCCATCCCACACGCGAGAAACAGGAGATGCGTATTCGCAAGCAGTTCCGTAAGTTCCTCCTTGCTCGCTTCCGCAGCCTTTTCCCCGAGTTCTGGATATCCACCCGCCCCCAAACCCCGGGTAAGTTTCGAGCCGATGAGAACCTTGGTTATGGATGGGTCAAGCTTCCCCAAATCCTGCCTGTCTGTATTACATGCAATGAGTTCTGCACCCTCAATGCCGATGTGATGCAAACGAGAAATCGTGTTGTTGCCGCCACCGCCTGTTCCAAGAACAACAATCCGAAGTTTGTCAGCCTCGCTGGCATCCTCATACAAACGTTTTTCGAGTGTACCGTGCTGAATCGCGGCGTTGACGATTGAATCCATTGCCACCACTGGTAGAATATTAAATTTGAATATAAAAATACAGCTGACCTTTTATTACATAATGGTCGTAAAACGGAAAGTATACGGTCCGGATCTTGCTTTAGGCAGACTAAAGGACGTAGGCGATGTGGTTTCTGGGATGGATGATGTTGCAAGGACGCTAACATCCGGACCATTGCAACTAACCGAGTATGCGGAAAAATTCGGGATATCTCTAAGGGGGCTGGACGTTCCGAAGGGGGTGGGAATGGATTTGATTGCTCTATATCCGAGCGTCAGCACACAGCAGGATGAACGCAATGAAATTCACACCATATGTGTGGGGCTTGTTCGCTATCCCCAAGACCCAGAACCCGAACTTGTGATAACCCGCGAAATGGACAGGCAGGATACGGTAGACCCTGAATTTATACCGGCAATATACTCGTACTGGGAGTATATAGATATGCCCGAACCGAATTTTCCGCATGGGGTGCGTGCAGAGGGTTATAGAGATGTATCCGCATGGGCCAAGTATCATCTCGTCATTCCAAAAAATCATGAAGAACCCTATCTGGTGATAAACCCGCTCCAGTATTCGGAGATAACTCCCAAGGCGCAACAGGATTTCGAGGCGGAATTAAGAGCCATGATTGACGGTGGTGGTCTAAAATCGGGTGAGAGACACAGATTGCAATGGTGTTTAAGAAATCTCCGAAGCCCGTATCTGTATGCGGACAGGGACGTTGCATTGGCGATACTCGGCCTTGAGGTTGCGACCGCACTCGGAGTTTCAACGGTATGCACGCCATACACTGAAAGCTATGCTGAGAGAAGGGACGTTAAAATAAGGGATATCAACGAAATCCTGAGAAGCGGGACACATGGGATTAGAATAGTTGACGGGATACGCCCATGAGACCCGTGCTTTTTATACTACTCATCCTTAAATTATACTTGGTGAACTAGACCGGGCCGCTGGGCGTGGCCTGTCACCCTAAATCGCCCTCATGAGGGGGTTGAAGTCCGGAACGAGGCGTATCAACCGATTGTCGGTCTGTATTCCCAACGTTGAATCTTCGTCTCGCAGGACTGTTCGCCGCGCGAACCGGGTGAGGTCCGGAAGGAAGCAGCCCTAAACGTGATGAACGGTGCTTGCGAGGTCACGGGGATGAGGCGGGATGCAGGCTGCCGGCAGTTTGGAAGGTACTCCGAGTTCCGGACGTGTTCGCCACAAACTTCTGAAAGTTTGATTATCATGGCGTATTCACTTCGTGAATACACCTGCCGTTAACAGAATTATTTCGCCATAAACTTTTAACAAAAGGTCGATCAAAACAGGTGCAGCGTGCACTCGTTTCACTCGCTTAGCTGCACTTCTGAGAAATCAAAGGCAATCTCAGTGCGATTGAGCGAACGAAGTGAGCGAAATGCACATGTTTTGATAAAACTTTTCTTAAAAGTTTTACAGAATAACCGTCGACATTAACTCAAGAATTATTACTGCAACAACCACTCCGAGAATGAGTTTTGGGTCGAGCTGCGGGCCGCCTTCCTCTACGTCAAAATAACGTATAAGGCCTGCACCGCCCCATGGCCCCTGTTTTTCCTGGTGTCTTAATGACGGCATTTTTCTGAAAATTCTTTAACTATATATACTTAGCATTTAAATATTATCTGAGGTGGCTTGAATGACTTTTGAGGGTCTTTTTACAGCGATTGTAACACCGTTCGATAAGAACATGCGGATAAATGAAAGTGCTCTGAGAGACTTTGTTGATTTCCAGATTGAGAACGGCGTGGATGGTTTAGTCCCGGTTGGGACAACAGGGGAATCCGCAACCCTGACTCCAGAAGAGCACAAAAAAGTCGTTGAAATCGTGATTGACCAGGTGGATGGCCGCGTAAAGGTTCTTGCGGGAACAGGGAGCAACTCGACGGATGAGGCACTGGATTACACAAAGCACGCGAAGGATGCGGGCGCGGACGCGGCACTCATGATTTCGCCGTATTACAACAAGCCGACGCAGGAGGGTTTGTACCAGCACTTCAAGTTCATTGCAGAAAAAGTAGATATCCCGATAATTCTGTACACGGTGCCGGGAAGGACGGCGGTGAACATAAATCCGGAAACAACGCAACGGCTTTCGAAAATAAAGAACATTGTCGGAATCAAGGATGCATCGGGAAGCTTGGAGCAGGTCACGAAAGAAATCGAACTCTGCGGAAAAAACTTTGTCGTGTTATCCGGAGAAGACGCATTGAATTACCCGATAATGTGCCTTGGCGGAAAGGGTGCGATATCCGTGATAAGCAACGTTGCCCCGAAACTTACAAGCGAGCTGATTCATGCGGCGCTTGACGGAAAATTTGAGAGGGCAAGGGAACTTCACTACAAACTTTTTGCGCTTTCAAAGGTGATGTTCATCGAGACCAGCCCGGGCCCCGTAAAGGAAGCTTTGAACATGATGGGTTTCAAGGCAGGGAAGCCGAGGTTACCGTTGGTGCCGGTTAGCAGGGAGAACGCGGGGAAGATAAGGGCGGTTTTGAAAGATTTAAAACTGGTTTAATTTTCTTTATTTAATTTTTCACTTCCATTAAGTATATTATGGCTCATAAGTTAGCTCATAAAGCCATATCTCTTCCCCATGCGAAACTGATGGATGTGCAGCCCGAAGATGCGGATTTTCGCGGTTTGCGCGGCCAAGCACGCTACAAAATTCTGGAGCAGCTATGCGAGAGTGCAGATGCCAGACTCATAGACCCACGCCTGCCGGATGCGTTTCACGACCTCTGGTGCGGCAGGAGATATAACTACGAAGCTCTGGAAGGGCGTTTTTGGGAAATTGCAAGCTCAGTTAGTCTTACCTCACGTGGACCCTTAACGAGGGATACTATCGATAAAATAATAACACCAGACCTACCTGCACTTGTGCAGGAACGGGATTATCAAACCTTAGCACTGGCACTGCTTGGCATTGGACAGGTTCTCATTGAAGGGCACAATCACTGGAGGGGCAGACAGTGCCTCGATGATGCAGTGTCCGCACTAAACCGTTCTGATATCCTCATGAGAGGGAATCTGGAAACTCTTTGCAGCGTGGGCGATGCATATCTAATGCCGGGTGCCGTTAGAAGACGCATGGGTGGTCGAACCCGTATCGAAGGTGCCCAGATAAACTATGGCAGGGCAATTCACCTGATGGGTATAGATCCTGGAGATATTGGTTTGATCGTCCCGGATGACAATTTAAGGGCCACCCAAGGCGACCAAGAAACAATCGCAGTTTACGGGCCATGGGCACTTAATGGTTTAGGCAGACTCCGTGTATGGCAGGCGGATTACCAAGAGGGGAGAGGGCATGGGATTCATGCTGCAAAGGACAAAGCAGACCAGGCAGTTCGCTGCTTTGAAGGAAGCCTAAGAATCATGGGTTTGCCTGGACATCTCATTTGGCAGGACTTGAATGTTGATGAGGTGAGGCCGAGATTGGAATCAGAAGGTCGCATAAGGAATGTTGGTGTGGCATACCTCACGATGGCACGTGCGTTAATGCAAGAGCCGGATCCGGATCATCCAAGGGCTTATGCGACCGCAGTCGCTGCTGAAGCGCTCGACCCGAGTGTCCACAAGGCTGCTGAGGAATATCGAAACCGCATACATGCTATCGACCCTAACATAGAAACCACTGTCAGGATATGCCGCGAAGAGGCACCTACGCGGAGGCCCATATCTGATGCAGATGCCGTAGCTAAACGCCTTGAAAGAGCAAGGAGTCAGGTTAGACCTATGGAACCGCCAGCTCCAAAACCTGAACCTAAAAATTTCGGTGAAGTTAGGGGCGCTTATAATGCAGCGGATGTTGGAAAGTACATGAGTGGACTTTCCACCGGCTACGCCACAGTCAGTGCTGATGATGTCAGAAGAGAAGCCACCGAACTCGCACGCGATTTGACATGCGTCAGGGACAATACATCCACTGCGGAGGACTACATTGGCGGATTATATGACGCACTTAGTGGGCATTGGGAGGAAGGTACCGCAGTGGCTCCGGAAAACCTGCCAAGAGTACTGGGGGGATGGGTCGCTCCCCAAGCAATAGCGGCATCCAAACTCTTTAGCGGGTCGGTTCGCGAAAACGCCCAAGCGCTGGCAACACAGTATGAAACATTCGTAACCTTGCAATGTGATGAATCCTTAACCCCTGAAAATCCGGGGACCGATGGCGCCAGAATACTGGGCGAATACCGGCAGATAGCAGGAAGAATATTCAGCCTTACCGGCGACTGGTATTAATAAGACGAATTTAATAGATAACAGGATGTTTTGCAAAAACTGCGGTGCGGAAATCGAGGAAGGGGATACGTTTTGTCCAAAATGCGGGAGGACCGCAAAAAAACTGGCTCAGGAAAAACCGGATGTGAAATACGCATCCGACGAGATAAAACCGAAAGAGAAACAGGGTTACGGCATTGCGAAGCTGGTTTTTGTTGTACTAGTGATAGCGATTATAATTTATCTTATTCTTAAATTTTTATAAGATAAAAAATAAAAAGAATGCCAGATTAGCCAGCCCGCCTTGACTTACGTTACAAACTTTCTCGAAACGTCGCGTATCAATGAATCACAATCCTGCTTGATTTTTTCCAAACTTGCGATGATGCGCTCGCGCTCCTGAGCCACGTCCTCTATGAGCTCGTACGGCTCGATTGCGGTCTTGAAGTCGTCCAGCTCGACCATCGTGTATTCGGACTGGTTCATTTTTCTGGTAACCTTCCTGCAAACCTTCTCCAGCCACAGGTTCATCTCCAGCTTGACACGGGAGCGAATCATCTTGTCGCTGTCGAGCTCGGATTTCATCAGTCGCACGATGGGGGCCATAGAAAACGCATAATCCTTGCCCTCCTCGCCCAAACGCTCCTCTTCGCCCTCGACGGGTGCGGGTTCCGCGGGAGCAGCCGCCACTTCCCCAGTAACTTCCTCCTTCACTTCCTCTTCCTTCTTTTTAGCCATTTTACCACCTTTTGAATTTAAAGTAAAGTATTGGATTTAGGGGTTAAAAATGCATCTTATATACCCGCGCCATCATATTTTAACATGAGATTGGCCGTAGCCGTCCTGCCGCTGTTACTGCTCTCTCCCGCACTGGTAGGGGATTTTTTGCTGGAACTTTATCGGATAGCACATCAAAAGATACCTATGCACTATCTACAAATTGCACATGGGATTCCAGAACCCTAAACTCGACCTTCGGTTTGCTTGGATATGGCAGTGATTTTAATTTCTCGACTGAACTTGGGGTTTACTGGGAGCGTCCGCATCCTGGGCCTTTCCAGTGGAATATTGTTGAGGAAACATCCGGCGTTTACAACTTCACATGGGCAGATTGGTATGTAAACCAGACGCAGAATCTCGGGATAAACATGCTCGCGACCATATTTCCGTACGCTGTGTGGGACCAGAACGTGTGTCATGGAAGTGACAACTCCTGCAACGGCTCCGGTTTTGAACCCCAAGGAAAAACATCCGGCAGAGGGGAAGGGGGACCTGAACCGCCCTTTAATACCATTCCTATAAAAAGATGCAAGCCATGCAACATGACCGCTTACCGTAACTTCGTGGTTGCAATGGTCGAGCGCTACGACGGTGACGGAGTCAGTGACATGCCCGGGTTGTGCGTCCCTATACTTTACTACGAAACGCTGAACGAGCCAAGCATGAACGAAAGCCTGTCCTTCTTCAGAGGCAACGTGACGGATTACGTGGACATACTGAACGTGACTTACGGTGCGGTCAAGGAGGCATGCCCGGGTTGTCAGGTTCTGTACGGTGGCGTTGCGGGCGATTTCGACGAAGCATTGAGTCACTTCAACCAGACGATAGCGCGGGGTGCAGCGAATTTTTTCGACATTGCGAACATACATGCCATAAGTGCCGGCGAATACGTGAGTTTAGGATTCAAGGATAACTTGGATGCCCTTGGGGTAAACAAGACCATCTGGATGACGGAGGTGAGTTTCTACAGTTTGAGCCCCGAAGGCAGACCGTATGTAAGCCTCGAAGAGCAAGCAGGTATATTCACAAAGGGATATGCACGCGGAATGAGCGACGGCCAATACAGAAAGTTGTTTTACACTTCACGCACCGGCACGAGCAACAACGACACACTTGACACTGAAGCATTGGTTGACGCAAACGGGACCAAGAAACCGATTTACTATGCTCACCGGGTATTCATAAACAAGTTGAATTACTTTGATTCTGTACAGACGCTCGGTGGCGGATGGTGCCGCTTCAATGTGTCTGGAAATCTTGTGTATGTCCTGTGGAACCATAGCGGTTCACTCATTCCTGCGGAAATTACCGGCACGGTCCTTGTGACCTATCTCAACGGAACAAATGTCACAAAGGATGCATCGGAAGTGACATTGACGGGTGAACCCCTTATTGTTGAAAGCGTTTCGCAGGGCGGTATAAATGTCACGGGGGATTGCATCCCGGAGAGCGGCGTCAGGATGGAGAACGGAACAGTTCCCTATATTTATTATATAGGAAACACCACCTACCGGCTGTATTACTGCGGTGCCCTCGGAGGCATGTGGAGCGCGCTCTCAACTGACAGCGGACTTAATTTCACGGGGGCACAGAGCACGGGTCTGGACGGCTGCGACCCCTCGGTCATACGGTTGAGCAACGGCTCATATCGGATGTACTACAAGGTGCAGGACCCCGGCAACAACTCGATACACAGGATATACAGCGCCATGTCAAACAACGGATTTAATTTCACAAGCGAGGGTCTGAGGTTCGAGTATATGAACGCGCCGGACAACGGCTTTACATCAGTGCCGGATGCTGTCCAGTATCCGAATGGCAGCGTCCGGTTGTATTACTGCAATGGTCTGAATATTGCGAGCGCCTTCTCCAGCAATGGCGTTAACTTCACGCGCGATGATGGAATCAGACTACAGTATGCCCTTGACCCCAGCGTGATTCAGCTTCCGAACGGGACATACCGCATGTATTACGTTACATCCGTAAACGAAACCCCTTCAGGCTCGATACTGATGACGGACACGATCCGCAGTGCGGTATCCATTAACGGTTTGAACTGGACCAAGGAATCGGGTGTGCGGATTGCGAGAAGCAACAATGCGTATGATTTCAACGGGGTGCTTGACCCGTCTGCAGTCGTACTTCCGGACAACAGAACCAGGGTTTACTATGGTGCCATGGATGAAAACAATACATACGGCAGGATTCTGAGCATGCTGTCGAATGATTCAACGACATCCACGACTTCCACGACCACTTCGACAACAACCACGACAATCCTGTCAGGAAACATGACGCAATCAAACATTCCTCTAAAAACCGGATGGAATCTTGTAAGCATTCCCCTGACTCCGGGCGAGGAAGACGGCGGAGAACCGCCTCAATCCCCGTGCAATCCGCTTATGTCGGGCGACGACCGGCCGGTTATTCAGCAGTTTTTCACAAACCATAGCGATTCCGTAAACAAATCCGAGCTGATAGCGTTCCTAAGCAACCTCGAGGCGCAGGCGCTTGCTGGCGCTATCGGACCTGCTGCACAGAAGGTTTACTACTCCCTGTCGTCCAACGGTTTAAACCTAAGTTCCGAAACCCCGATAATAAACTCGACCTCGGTTCCGGATGCGATACGGTTCCCTGACGGCACGATACGGATTTACGGAATATCCGGGGATTCGTACAGAGTCATGAAACTGCTGGTCGAGGATTTGACAGAGCCGATAAACTACAATGCTTTTGACGATGCCATGTGTCCTGTCGGCGTGCCCGCGGAACTTGCGGTATTCCGCTCCAGCAACGGGATAAACTTCACTCAGGAGATCTTGAAGATAACGAACCTTTCGTTCGATTTTGGATATGCGGATCCGTCCGCGATGATACTGCCAAACGGCACGGTGAGGATTTTTTTCATGGGCGCGAACAAAAGTTTGAACTGGTCATCAGCTGACCCCGCTTCTGCACCACTACATCATATTTTTTCAGCCGTATCAAACAACGGCGTTAACTTCACTCTTGAACCCGGATTCCGCATGACAGGCAGCCAGTATACCGACCCCGACATAATCAAGATTGGTGAACAATACAAACTTCACTGGAACGGCGGCAGGCTGGCCACTTCGACCGACGGCATGAACTTTACCGAGCAAGCAGGCGGACTCGGATTTTATGTTTTCTGCGTTGATGTCGCTACCTGGCCCACGGGCGGCTATAGAATGTACTTCAACGGTAACGAAACGTACGTTTCCAATGGACAGAACGTCACGCCTTCCGATCTGATAACATCGTTCTCGACCGATGGGGCAAACTGGACTCGCGACCCAGGTATGCGCATGGGCGGGAGCGGCTGCGGCTCGTTGATAACGATAAACAGTTCGTCATACATACTATACACGCTGCACTGACCGAATGATAAAAATAAAAAAAGAAAACCCGGATACCCGTTGGCGGGCTTTCTTACATGAACTTCTTCAGAACGATGATCGCTGCGAGTATCGCACAGACCAGGTTCAGCGCGGCCGTCTCCATTGCGTTCTTCATGTATCCGTCGAGTGCCAGAAGCAGGACACCGAGGATGTACGGTCCGAGAAACATCGCCCTCATCTTGATGTCCTTCTTATCACCCATGGAACGCACAATCTGGAGAATCCACGCTATCACAATCAGAACCAAACCTATCAGGACATAGTCCATGGCATCACCTCCTTAGTTAGAGATTGTTTTTTGGTTATAAAAGCGTGCATTTATTAGATCTGCCTTCCCAATAGGATATAGGTGAGAACATGTTGCGAGACAGACAAGTTCCACAGTCAGCGACTGCCGTACCTTACGACAGGCAGATGCTGTGTGCGCTTTATGTTCAAGGCATATGCGACAGACAACGGGAGGCCGGACGTGGCGACCAACCATCCGGCGTTGCTGTCCAAAGATCCTCTGGGGAATACGAGTTCAACTGGCAAGTCCGGTGCGTTGTCCATGATAAGAACACGGGTGACATAAGGGTGATGCTTTATAATCCGCAACTTCTTGTAAAATCGCCAACAGTTGCAGAATTCGCAGAATGGCAGAGGGCCACAGACAGTTATGTGCAAAGTGAAAGCGTAAAAAAGGTGGATGAACAGACCAGGCAGGCTCGCGAGGCCGGTCGCGGGAGCCCTGCAGTAGACCTAAGCGCTATCCGAAACGGGTTGTACAGAGAAATTGGTGTCGATTACGAAGCGATTCGTCCCATTCTTGGTCTGGAAATGACTACCCAACCAAAAGCCGATATAAACCCAGAATCCGTGAATGGGCGTTTTGTTCAGGGGCTGATAGATGAACAGAGAAGAGCCGTGGAACGTGGTCATCAACCGCCCCAATTTGTAGTTGAACGTACATCCGGTGAGGTTGAAAGGGACTGGTCAATTACCGGCGTTAGTGAAGGAAGGGTAATAATCCAAAAGAGGGTTGGTGGTGAATTACTTGAAAAAAAGCCCACGCTTGCTGAATTCGTAGGATGGCAGAAACGACGGATGAACCTTCCGACTACGCAATAACCAGATTTTTATTCGAACGTAAAACACTGCTCCCTTCCTTTCACAATTATGCAGTGCTCCTGCCAGGTGTCGTTGGCTTCGCTCAGGTTTTTCAAAGTTTTGGTGTCCTCGTCGAAGGCGAATGCCGGTGTACCCGTTCCTCTAAGGCCTTTTTCCCGGATGACGATAGTGCTGTTCAGGTTGTTCATGTTCCTTGCCATGTCAATGACCAGGCCTTCAACCCTTCCGATCCGGTCATCGGTGTATTCGTTGTTCTCCGCCATCTCACCTTTCAGGTTTTTGATTTCCACGCCGTGAGTTTCCAACTGGGTGTTGAGCGTGTTGATTTTTTCGGATAACACATCAATCCGGTTCGAGATTTCAATCAATTTTTTACCCATTTCCAGATACATGTAAAACGTTATCAGGGCAAATACGACAACCGCCAAAACCACCCAAGACACCAGTTTATCCTTATTGTCCATCTTTATCGGACTTAACCAAAATTCATGGTTTTGCCGAATTTCTCATAGCTGAACTTCTTACCCTCGTTCAAAAGTCTTCGCATAAGCTGCAAATCTTCGGAGTGCGACGTAGTCTCGAGGGTAACGCGCCCATTATCACCTATAACCCTAAATTTTGCCATGCCACCACCCCACTAAAAGACATTATAATATAGGAATGTCGCCTTAAAACCAAGAAAAAGGTTAGCTGGGAGAGGGATTTGAACCCCCGTTGGTCGGTCTCTTCGAGTTCCATCAAAGAAAGTTTTTTTCTTTCTTTGAACCCGAGGGCCTTTCTTTCTTTTCGAAAAGAAAGAAAGGGGCTCTCTGCAGCCGACTGCCTGACCAGGCTTGGCCATCCCAGCGAATGAGCGAATGTGAATGAGCTGTGGATGGGTGACGGAGCTTGCGTAGTCGCATCCATCCCAGCAAACTTTTAATAAAAGTTTCCGCAAAGTGCAAAGCACTTTTACGCTGATCAAAACATGTGTGGCGTGCGCTCCCGATGGTCGCTTAGCCACACTGTCATTTTAAAGATATAATATAGAACTATCTATAAAAAAACGATTTTTTAATGTATAATACTTATTCCTATGATACATTCATGTGTGATTAAAATGCTGGTTGTTGTGACTGGAATTCCGGGTGCCGGAAAAACGACTGTTGTTAATGCCGCGCTTGAAAAACTGGGTAAGCTGAACGTGAAATACGAGATGATTAATTATGGGGACGTCATGCTCGAGATTGCGAAGTCGAAGAAGCTTGTGAAGGAACGCGACGAGATGAGAAAACTTGCGCCAGACAAGCAAAAGGAGATACAGAAAAAAGCCGCACAGCAGATTGCGAAGATGGCCGCAGGCAGGAACATTATACTGGACACTCACTGCACGATACGGACGCCGAAAGGTTACCTTCCGGGTCTTCCGGAGTGGGTCATACGCGAGCTCATGCCTGACCGGTTTGTTCTGGTTGAAGCGAATGAGGATGAGATTCATGCACGAAGGACGGGAGATGCTTCCCGGACAAGAGATGCGGAATCTGCGGAAGAAATCGCGCTTCATCAGGAGGTGAACCGGAACATCGCGGAGGCGTATTCTGTGCTTACGGGAATGACGGTTAAGGTGATTTACAACAGGCAGAACAAGCTGGATGACGCGGCAAACGCCATGGTGGAAGTATTAAGATGAACCGGTTTTTTGTGATTTTTTCGGTTTTGGTGCTTATGGTTTTTTGCGCTGCTGCGGAGGATTCCGCAATATACGAGAACGTGCAGGAACTGAACGAAACGCAGAAAATTTCAGCGCCCGGAACCGCGGATTTCAAAATCTCCTTCGGACCGATAGGGATTACGGCTGCCGGTGAGACGATTGCGATAATATCCGTGGGGATTGCGATGTTCAGCACGGTTGTGAGGCTTGCGGTTCTCGACAGGTCGAAGATGCGGGAGATGAAGGAGAAAATGAAAGAGCACCAGAGCGAACTCAAGGAGGCGACCAAATCGGGGGACAAGAAGAGGGCGCAGAAGGCACAGGAGGAGTTCATGAAACTCACGATGGAAAACATGCGGTACTCGTTCAAGCCGATGATATTCACTTTTATACCGTTCATCATAATATTTGGATGGTTGCAACGCGAGTACAACCAGGTTGGGCTGGTTGCGAACCTGTTCGGATACGGAATCGGGTGGTTCGGATGGTATTTCGTATGCGCGATGGTTTTTTCAAGTTTGATAAACAAGTTATTGAAGGTAACGTAAAATGGTCATGAGAAGATTAAGAGGACGGGCAGTAAAGAAAACAAAGGTAGCAGTCCCGGGAGGACGAACGGTTACGCACTTTAAGGAAAGAAAAACAGGCAAAAACGTATGCGGAAGATGCGGAAGACCATTGGGCGGAACACCCAGCGATGCGCCCGTGGGGGTTGGAAAGCTAGCACACAGTGAGAAGGCCCCGGCACGTAAGTACGCAGGGATACTGTGCGGAAACTGCGTGGAATCGCTGGTGCGTTATGTTACACGATTTGAGGTCAAGTTCAATTATCCGGAATACAGGGAACTGCCGCTCACAAGGGACCTCACCATCGAGAGGTTTCTGCCTGCCGGTTGGTGGGATACGGTACAGAAGCCACGCGCTGAGAAGAAGAAAAAACCGAGGAAGCTGAAGGTCGAGAAGGCGGAGAAAAAGGCGAAGGAAAAACCGGCGGAGCCGAAAAAGGAGAAAAAACCGGAGAAAAAAGAAAAGGTCAAGAAAGAGAAAAAAACAAAAACCAAAAAACCTGAAAAGAAGAAATGATAATAACCGTCGGCGGTTCGGTCGGTTCGGGAAAAACAACGCTTGCCCGCGAGCTGTCTGAAAAACTCGGATTCAAACACGTTTCTGCAGGGGAGATAATGCGGAAAATGGCCGAAGAGGCCGGCATGGATTTACTTGAGTTCTCGAAGTATGCGGAAAAAAACATCGCGGTTGACAAGAAGATTGACGAGCGGCAGCGCGAGCAGGCCAAAGGGAATTGCGTGGTTGACGGCCGGCTGTCCGCGTATTTTCTGGATGCGGATTTGAAGATCTGGTTGACCGCGCCGTTTGACGTCAGGGTAAAGCGCATAATGGGCCGTGAGGATATAAAGGAGAAAGAGGCAAGAAACAGAATCCTGAAGCGCGAGGAGAGCGAGAGGATAAGGTACAAGAAGATTTATGACATAGATATTGACAACCTCGCAATTTACGACCTTGTGATAAATACAGGTAAGTGGCAGGTTAAGGAGCTTGCGGATATCGTGAGTGCGGCGGTAAAGGGTATTGAGATTTCTTGAACGGATTGCGGTTTATTCCGGGATTGAGAGGATGTTGTCTGTCGTGAACTTGTTTACGCGCTCCTGAAGCGTCGCCTTCAGCGTGCGGTAACTATACCCCTCAACCCGGTTGAGCTGCTCCTTTATGGATGACCAAGGCCTCAGCAACTTTGGCTCCCGGTTTGCGTATTGTTTTATGCCCTCGCGTACAAGCTTCCTGTATCTTGCGATTCTCTCGAGGTCCTGTTTCATCTCATCCGGCCCGTATCTCACCCTGTCCGGATTTTCCAATGCGATTTTTTCGTATTCCGGAAGCTTGGCTTTCGCAAGTTTTTCGTATTCCTCGAGCAACTCGTCAGTATCGCCCACCCTTTTCTGCAGGTCGTATTTTTTTATCCAGTAGAATAACGCGACTACGATTTCCCGCAGCATGTCGTCCACGTGCTTTTCGGTTCCGGGTATGTGCTCGAAAAAACCGAAATCCGCCTGGCTCATCCTGTGGAAACCGTATTCCCTCCATATCTGGCACAACACTGAAGTTTCGATGTCGTAGCCGTTCGAGAACTGTATGCGGTTTATCGCGCGCCGGCTGAAAACGCACTCACCGCTGAACGGATAAACCAACTGCTCGAAGCCGTTGAATATGCCGCGCTTTGACAGTGCCTGGAAAAATGGTTTCCCGAACAGCCTGCTCAATCTTCCGCCAATTTTGAAGTTATCCCCGTTCCTGTGTTTCCGGATGTATGCCGCCTTCGTGAACACGATGTGCTCGTTCTCCTCGTGGAACGGCTTCCATGTTTCGAGGATCGGCTTGCACAGCCCGCTTATGTAATGCCCTTTGAACGAAACGATGTCGGAATCTATGAGGCAGATGATGTCGCCGTATATGACCGGAATCGAGAACCAGAGGTTTGCACCCTTCCCCCTCCGCATGCATTTGATGTCCGCTTCCGTGAGTATGCCGCGGTCGAGCAGGATTTGATGCATCTTCGGGTCGACCTGGCTCATGGTCCTTATGCTGAAGTCGTGCCTGCCCTGAAGCGCCTTCTGTCTTTCCTCTGCGGAAGTTTGTATAAGCTCGACCTCTCGCCTGAAGGTCCTGCAGTATTTTGTGGCGGTGGTTATCAGCGATTTTATGAATTCGAGATCCGGATTGTCGTTGATTGACGAACCTTCCGCGATAAGAAGCTCGTCTATAACCCCGTTGTCTATGAGGTTGCCGCACTTGCGGATGATGCGGGTTACGGTTTTGTCGTAAAGCGCATCGTCCTTCCTGAAGGTCGGCATGATTACGGAAATCGCAACCGGACGCTTTCCGGACTCGTCCATCACGTACTTCTCGAGCTTGAGGTCAACGATTTCCTCTGCCGTGATTTTCACAACATCGTCGTGGCTTAGCAGGTTCACGCTCAACACCATCCGCCAAAAAAAGTTCTAATTTTATATATACACGCTTAATAAATATGTCTCAGGATGAAATTTGGATTCAACGTATCAAACGGCTGGATGGGCGAACCTTACAACCTGCGCCTAAACAGGATTTTCGAGATGCTGGCATCGGCAAAAGCGGAGTGCGTCGAGGCACAGCTGAAGAACGTGTCCGTGATGACCGAGGGCGGTGCGATAAACCGGAAGGGGAAGAATTATTTTTTCAACCTTGCGGCCTCGTACGATTTTGAGTACACGATTCACGCGCCGTTTCCGTACTATGCGCCGGTCTATTTGGAATTCCTCCGAGGGAAGAGGCACAAGCGCTCGATAAATATACTGAAGTCGTGCACGGATGTTGCAAACGAACTGGACGCGAAAATTGTTGTCGTGCATCCCTCGCATTCCCTGGGGTTCCCGAGCGACCAGCGAAAATACCAGGGCAAGATTATCAGGAGGATAACCGAGAACCTGAAAGAGGTCGTGGATTACATCGAGAAAAATGGGTATGACGTGAAAATTGCGCTGGAAACCATGTCGCCAAAACCGGAGAGGATGGTTGTTGGCGATAGGCCAAGGGAAATCATTAGGATAACGGATGCGCTCGGCAGCGAGCATGCGGGGATAGCGTGGGACATGTGCCACACGTACAAGCAGATGCTGACTTATAAGTACAAAGTGAAGGATTTCAAGCCGATTGCCGAGCGGACGATACACATACACCACAGCGACTATTCGCCGCTGATGGAGAGATGCCACTGCCCACAGGGTTTTGGAGTTTCCGGAAGAGGGATGACAAAACTGCTGAAAGGTTATAACGACATGGTCATATCCGAAGTTTCGCCGAAACTTTTCCTGTATCTGGACCCGATGAAAACGCCCGAGGAATGGCTTAGGATTGTTCTTAGAAACACGAAAAAAACCTTCATGAAAAAATCAAATACTCCGCCTAAAGGCAGAGTATAACTTACAATGATGGCGACATATAAGGTGTCGCTCATCAGACGAGAGGTTTAAACCTCTCGCTGAAAATGCAGATGGCTAAAAAACAGCGGGGGTGTAATGCAAGGTAGCAATGTGACTGTTGCATTCTTGCATTTTTGTAATGGACGCGCTGATACTTGCGGCGGGGGACGGCACACGTTTGAATCTTCCGAACACCGCGAAGGTTCTGGTGAAGGTCTGGAACGTTCCATTGATAGAGCACGTACTGTGGCGGCTGCAGGGCGCGGGCGTGACCCGGGCGGTGATTGTTGTTGGCCATCTTGGAAACCAGATAAAGGAAAAGCTCAGGGACAACTGGCGCGGCGTTGAACTCGTTTACAGGGAAACGGACTGGTACGGCGACGGCGTTCTGAAGTCCGTGGCAAAGGCGAAGGACGCCTTGGGCGACCGGTTTGTTTTGATTTTCGGGGATACGATTGTCGGCACTGACACGATGCGGGACCTGGTGAAAAAACGCGCTGACCTTGTGTTCGGGGTCGTGAGGAGCGAGCATCCGGATTCCGCTGTCGCGCTGATAAAAAACCGTAAGTTGCAGAGGGTCGGAATGCACTCGGAGATGCAGGAATGGAACGCGGTCCTTACGGGGGTGTGCGTTTGTGATAAAAAAGCGTTCTTCAGGGCAGTGAACGCATGCATGCGGAAAGGAAGATTCGACAGACCGCACGCAATCCAGTGGATGATCGAGCACAAGTACAAGGTTGCTTACTACGACATGTCGGACCGCATGTGGCTGGACATCGACACGAGACTTGACCTCGAGGATGCGGAAGAGGAGCTGTTCGACCGTGCCTGGACCCGGAGGTTGAGCCCGAGGAATAGGGATTTTTTCAGGAGGGTCTTCAACCTTTCCATATCCCTGAGGGTGAGCAGGCTAGTTGCGAGAACCAATATAACCCCGAACCAGCTGACAACGCTCGGCATGCTCGGATTCATAGCTGCGGGAATCCTGATGTCCGCACAACATTTCGTTCTCGGCTCGATAATCGCATATTCGTCCGCGATAATCGATGCGATTGACGGAAAAATCTCAAGGCTGAAGAACCAGCAGTCCGTACGCGGGGCGTTTTACGACTCGATAAGCGACAGAATCAGCGAGTTCTCGGTTATAGGCGGTTTGACAATAGGTTTGTTCAAGATTTACAAATCAAACTACCTTCTGCTTTTGGGATTCATCACGCTGTTCGGCTGGACGGTAAGATTTTACATGAAGGAACTTTTTTCAAACAAGATTGATGACCGGACGTGGAGCCATTTTTACATACCGAGGTGGATGGACCTCCGAGCAAGAGACATAGGGATTTTTGCGGTTTTGGTGTTCTCTGCGTTCGGATTCCCGCTGCTTGGCCTGCTGTATTTGGCAATATTTTCGAACGCGTTCATGCTCATGCGGTTCTTCCAGTGCATGCGGTTTCTAAAGAAACTCGATTCCGGAAGCGGTTGAATTTTTTATTTTTATTCTTAAGTTGGGTCGAGGAATCCGGAATAAATCATAATCAAAATTTTTTACATCTGCATTTGGCATTTCCTGAAGCATGGCACCGAAACCGCCACGGAACACGGTCGCGAGTTGTCGCGGGTAAGCCGATTTGTCGTGCGATTTTTCCCCACGCGGAATATGATTATGGATAAAGGTGTTACAAAACGCTATAGTCAATCCATTAATTTCAATCAACGTATTCCAAAAGTTTTCTATAGTGAACCCTGAGGGAATCGTTGCGCCGGAATATTTTTCTCCGTATGATTCGCAGAATTTCTCGTTTATGGTTAAATTTTCCAGAAGGAATTCCGAGTTGAACGCATATTCGCCGGAAAGTGGGTAAAGGCATTTCCCCATGGTTCTGAACCCGATTTTTTTGTACCATTTTTTTATGAATTTTGTCGTCCCGCCGAACCGCAAGGGTGTCAGTTCCTTACCGGATTTCGGGATTCGCATGTAAACCGCTTTGTAGAAAGTTTCCTTTGCTTTTTCTTTTCCATACTTTTTCAAGATTTTCACAATGAGTTCAATGAATCTTCTCGCGAAAAAATTGCACGTTATGTCTACCGGTGTCGGCGGTATTTTTTCGAGATGACGGAACGGCGGTAGAATGTCCGAATCCAGACAAATCACAAAATCGAAATCCTCATGGAATGCGTATTTCACTGCCGCTTCTAAGGCTTCGCCTTTTCCGGTTCCGGGATTCTTCACGACCGTGAGCTGCGCATCCAGCATCTCCTTCACTGCATCCGTTGAGGGGTTGCTCGACCATCCGTCCGCGAGAATCACCTCCTGCACGATTCCTTCTTCGACCAGGTCCCAGATGTCGCGGATGTTCGCAACAACGCTCGGCTCGTTGTAGTAGGGAAAAATGAGCGCAATCCTTATCTTGTCCTTATCCAGGATTTTTTTCCATTCCCTGGTTTTTGACAGTTCTGCCCGAAGTTTTCCGAGAAGGTCGAGTATCTCTTCAACTTTTTTCGGATTCCTTGAAGCGAGATTTTCTATCACCCTCACGTCCTTTTCGGTTACTTCGTTTAAAGCCCGTGCGCCCTTCTTTTTTTTGTAAAATTTTTTGAAGGAATCGAGAAAGTTTTTGTTTGCTAGAAACGAACAGAGTTCGGATTCCGCATACAGCTCAAAAGAATTTACTTTTTTTGCGGAGAATTTTTTCTTTTTTTCAATCTTGCTCTTTAGGGCAAAGGCTCTTTTGACGTATCCTTTTTTTATTTTTTTGAAAGTTTTATCATCTATCCGGAGAAGAGAAACGTAACGATCTGAATATTTTCTCGAATTGGTGATTCTCTCGGGAGTATCGAGAATTATGTAGTTTTTGTTGTCTCTCTCAACAATTCCGGATATTTCACCCTCGTAAATCATTGTTAAATATTAAACACAGTAATTAATACCAAGATGTTTCTCCTGATGGATGAAAAGGGTTGTACATACCTTACAACCGCCGAGAAGGACCTGCACACGAAATACGGTTTCGTGAAAGCTGGGGAAATCAAAAAAACGAAACCCGGCGAACTTGTAGAATCGAACATAGGGAAAAAATTCCGTGTCCTTCACCCGAACTTCATTGACTTCATGGAAAAGGCAAAGCGCGGGCCACAAACCATATCCCTGAAAGACTGCGGGCTTATAGCGGCATACACAGGAGTGACTTCGGGAAGTAGGGTGGTTGATGCAGGAACAGGCTCCGGATTGATGGCGATGTTTCTTGCACATATTGTCGATCCGGAAATTCTTACGACCTATGAAATCCGGGAGGACTTTGCGGAAATCGCGAAAAGTAATTTTGAGAAATTTAGTATAAAGAACATCAAATTGAAATTGAAAAGTATTTATGAAGGAATAGAAGAAAAAAATCTTGATTTAGTCGTGCTGGATTTGCCTGAACCATGGATAGTTGTTGAGCACGTAACAAAAAGTCTCAAGGTTGGCGCATATCTTGTTTCTTATTCTCCTTCGATAAATCAATCAAAAAAATTTTATGAGGAATTGAAAAAATACAATTTTACTTCCGAAACCCTCGAATGCGTTGTGCGGAACTGGGACCTAGAAAAGTTAAGGCCGCATACCCGCATGCTGGCGCATACCGGTTTTATAACGATTGCGAGATTTCTGGGCTAATAAACTTTGTAGATGTTATCGTGGTGGTCGAAGTCATAGAATACCACTTTGTTTTCTGATTTGATATACCTGAATGTTAAAACAAATGAGCTATCAACGTGTACTCTTTTCAGATGTTGTAGTGGTTTCCTTAGATTTTTATAATGGTTAACATCTTCGCAAGTTAAAATCTCTTGCATTTTGTCCATTATGGCGTTATATTTACTAGGTTCTTTCTTGGATAACTTCTCCAGAATCCTTTTTAGTTTATCTTCTACCGAGAACTCACGCATTCTCTATGTCTCTTCTCAGATCCTCTATGCTTTTATAAGTAATAAATTTTCCTTCTTTCTCGATTCTCCTTAATTTCTCTACATATTCTGGTCTCAACTCTGGCTCAAGAAAATTTTCCTCATATTCACTCACTACCCGGCCGATTGCCTCTGATTTGTTCCTAAGGCCGTACTTTGCCTTCAATATGTTCAGAACCCTGTTTGTATGTTCATCTATATTTATGACTGCTTGCACCATGTTACATCACATATATAATTATATATGCCGGATATATAAATAGCAGTTTGGCTCTTAAGTGTAGATTATCGGATGAGGATGCTTGCGCATACCGGTTTTATAAAATTCTGGGGGCTAAAGCCCCCAGTTTTATACACCAAAACCGCTGATTTATCCGACCTCTTACGACCACCTATTAAAATAGGCGGTTTTGAGTGTATAACTATTGCGAGGTTTCTGGGTTAAATCGGTTCCAGCGGTACGGATATGAGGTTCCAGCCCTGTTTGAAGGTCATGTTTGATGTTTCATAGGTTGTGTTCCTTCCGACAACAAAGGTGCTGAACTTCGTGACCTCTGCCCAGACGTAGTTGCTGGCCGTGTTTACACCCGTGTCGAGCACCCAGGACATTGTGCTGCTGTCCAACTTCTGCCATTCGTTCAGGGTCGAGTTGTACCTGTAAATGCTGAGTTCGGACTCGCTTATGCCTGCAACTTCGAGTTCAGCATCGGTGTAGTATATCCTTATGACTGCGGAACTCAGTGCGTTGGTAATTTCGGGGCTTACAGTTATGCTGACATACTTGTCAAGGCCGGGCGCGTTAAACATAGAGCCGACCGAAGTGTTCGATGAGAGAGTTATGGTAACGTTTGCGTTGGAGACGTTTCCTGTGGTCGTTATCTGTACCACCGTATCCCCGCTAGATGCGTCGATTGTCGCTGGTGTGCCGTTGGTTGTGTTCGTGACAGTTGTTTGGGTTATGTTATCCACGATTTCGAATGATGCTGACCCTGTATCGTTTGCATTTCCGCTTGTGTCGTTGGCCACTATTGTTACGGAATAATTGCCTATGCGATTGGTTCCTGAGAAATAATTGCGGTAGGTGGGTGATGTCTCGCGCAGGGTTACTGTCTCAGTCGTGCCGTTGGGTAAGGTCACTCTTGCAGTGACACTGGCTATCTCGAGGTCATCAACGTTTGCGGAGATGGTCACAGGTATGCCTGCCACTGTTCTTGTGGGTATTACTGTTATGCTAGATACACTCGGTTTTTCAGTGTCGGTAACCCACCCGAATGACTTGTTGAATGGATAATGATCAATGGCTCCTGAACCGCCGCTTATGTTGCGGGGCTGATTGCCATTGCTTGGATTGCCGGTACAGTTGTGTCCGCTCCAGTAGTTGCCGCCGATAACGGATCCCATGTCCCACGTGTTGTTCAGGGTATCATATGCTGGGGTTGTGCTGTTTATCAGATTGTTATGATAAAGGGTATTGTTCGCCGACCCGGTGATGTAAATCCCATACTGGCTTAATTTCACGGTGTTGTTTAGGATAAAGCTATTTTCGCTGTAGTACAACCTGATTCCATAAGTATTGTTGTCAAGAATGTTTCTGGACAGATAATTGCCGTTACTTGAGTACAGGTATATACCAGTATCCGAAGTTCCGGATTGGTTCTTTATTTCATTCCTTTCCAGCCGGTTGTTATCCGAGTAGTATGCATATATGCCGATGTCTGAGTTTGATCTTACGGTATTTTGGTTGAGGTTGTTATTTTGCGAATCAGAGAGGTAGATACCATAATTATTGTAATTTAGGGTATTATTGGATATTGTATCATTGTTGGAGTAGTAATAGTAGATTCCATAGTAGCTGAAACTCACCCTGTTGTTTTCAAGTACATTTCTTGAGGATGACGAACGGATGTAAATGCCTCGGGAGTAGTTGAGGATGGTGCAGTTTCTTATCGTTACATTTACATAAGTATATGAGTATATTCCATATCCTACGCCCGTTCCATTAATGACCGAGTTGTTGCAGTCCAGAAACACGTTAGAGGTGTTTATTATTATTGCGCCGTCCGTATCCGGATCGTCCAAACTCAGGGTTCCTCCGTTCAGGATCGTGTTTGAATTTATGTACATGTCGGTAAGTTGTGGCAGGGTGAGATTGCGATAGGTAATCTCACCGGCAGTTACGTTCACCTGCGTCTTATTCGAGCGAAGGTTTTGCGAGTATACAGAATCCGCAGTTACGTTGTAAGTTCCTGTGTCAAGTGCGACTATTTCGTAAAGTCCTAATGAATCCGTGTAATCTGAGCCCGAACTCGGACCACCACTGACCGACACATAGTGCGAGTATATGGGGATGCCACTCGGGTCGGTAACGTAACCCGTGAGTATGCCTCCCGTTCGCATAGTGATGTTGATGTTTGTCGTTTCACCATGGTTTACCACGGTTATGTTGTATGTCCACAACAGGTTCACGCCGGATGGCGGTGTCACTGACACATTGTAGTTTCCTGCAGCAAGCCCTTTTATCATGAAATCCCCGCTGGCGTTGGAATAGTTGCTTCCCGACGTTGGCCCAAGACCTAAGACGATGTGGGCATTATAGACGGGCGTCCCGTTTATATACAGAATTTTCCCGGATATTATCCCCTCATGCTGGAGCGTTATGTTTAGTTCGGTAGTATTCCCTATGGTTGCGCGAACGGTGGTGGTGTTTGCTAGGTAATCCGTTCCGTATGGGGACGCTGCGGTAATTGAATAGTTGCCGTTTGAAGGTATCGTCAGGCGATAGTAGCCGCTGGCATTGGAGGTATCACTGTCCCCGGAATGTGAAACAATAGAATTCGGAATGGGTGTTCCGTTGACGTCCTTCACGTAACCCTGGATCACTCCGGCGATTTGGAAGTTGGTGTAGTTGTACGCGCTTGTTGTGTATGCATCATGAACGCTGTTATACTGTTCGGAGTATTCAGTGTTGTAAACATGGACATCCCTGAGATAATACGGACCGTTTACTCCGTTTCCGTATATGGTTTTTCCGTCGAATATCAGCGTCATCGTCCTACTTTGGCTGGCATTGAGCGCCGATGTGTTGCTCGCCCATTTGATTTCACGGTTGTTACTGTCCACGAGTCTTGCGTTTATTCCGTATGTCCCGTTATTTTCTGCGACTACGCCTACGGTAACCACCAGCGCGTCGTACATGCTGTCGTTGTTCACATCAACACCGCGGTCCGAATAGTTTTCAGTAAACTCGACAAAGTATCTCTCGAAGCTGGTGTAGTTGTAATCACGCGTGGTATGGGGGTCCGTTTCGTAGTCAAGCTGATTGCCGCTTTGGTCGTAGAGGTTCACATATTTCAGAACGTATGGTCCGTTTACCCTGTGGCTGTAAATCTCAATACCATCGAAGTATACCTGGATGTCCCTTAATCCTCCGGTGAGATTTGTATCATTTTTGGCGGACACGATGTAACTTCCGTTGCCGTCGTACAGATATCCGTAAAGCGTGTAACTCCCGTTTGCAGTAACATTCACCCTTGCAATGACTTTGAGGTAGTCGTAGAAGGTGTCATCGTCAAGATCGACTCCCGAATCCGTATAGTTACTTACGAATCCTGCAGATGACATCTGGAATTCATTGTAACGGTAGGCTCTTGTGCTGTACCTATTTTCGAGGCTTGTGATGAGTGTGTAGTTGCTGGAATTTCTGTACACCTCGATGGAAATGTTGTAGGTTGTGTTCGAGATTCGGGCCCTCCAGATGTCTGCCCCGCTTATGTTTACCTGGATGTTTTTTGTTGCATTGTTAAGCGTTTGCGTGGTATTTGTTCGGGAGATGTAGGTGCCGTTGCGACTGTCCAGTATCACGTAGATGTCATAAACCTCATAGGTGCTGTTCGTGTTTGTGGATATATTCATATCAACGACCAGGAAGTTGTAAAGCGTGTTATTGTCGGTGTCTAGTCCGTATTCAGAGTAGTTGATGTTGAAGTAGGTAAGGCGGGACAGTTCGAACTGAGTGTAATTGTAGGAATTTGTTTGATAACTGCCCCTCGCAATCAGCGTCTCATTTAGTATTGTCTGGAGCGTATACGATATGTTATAGGGGCCATCAAGACCCTTCTCGCGAATCTTTTCTCCTCCGAAGTCCAGCTGTATGTTCCCCGGTGATGCAAGCGTACCGTATCCATTTGCATCCATTATAAACTCGCCTGTTGCAGTGGTCAGACGTCCTGAAAGACCATAAGTGCCTGAAGTGCTGACCGTAACGCTCACGTTGACAGTGAGGAAATCGTAAAGACCGTTGCTGTTCGTATCAATAAGATATACGGTGCTGCTGGTTATTGACGCACCCGAAGATTCGAAATCGGGCGCATTGTATGATGAGGTTGTGTAGGGTATGCCATCCACAAATAGAGGGTTTTCCTGTGTCGGGTCGTTGTTTGATGGCTGCGTTCCGTTTCCATAGATGCTCACGCCCTTAACGGTATATGTTCCGTTTACATTATTTGCATATATCGAGCGCCGTCAAAACGCAGTGTTACCGTTTGTGTGCCTACATCAAGATATGAAGAGTTCCTTGCAGAGCCTATGTAGTTTCCTAGGCTGTCGAATAGTTGACCGTTTATGGTGTAATTGTCAGCAGTGGATATGTTTAGCTGAACAACAATGCTAAGGCAATCGTATTTGCCGTTTGCGTTGGTGTCCGTGCCGGAGTCGGTGTAGGTGCCTGTTGTTGCAGCTGTGCCAAAGTCAAATTCCCGGTATTGGTAGTTTGTCGTATTGTACGGGTTGTCCTTGTATTCGTATTGTGTTCCATTTTCGTCTTCCCAATAGAGTTCCACCAACTGCAAAGATCCGTTTAGACGATTTCTGTATATGCAACTGCCGTCGAACATAAGGGATACGTTGCGTCTGCCTGCTGTGAGATAGGAAACATTGAGCGCAAAGCACCTGTAACTGCTCGATGTGGAGGCGAGGTATGCGTAAACGTAGTATGTGCCAGCCGTGCTCATATTCACTTCCGTATCAATTATGAGGAAATCCGCCAGTCCGTTGCTGTTGCTGTCCAACTTGCGGTCGCTGTACAAACCCGTGAAGATGTTCGGGTCCACACCGCCGCGACCCACCCAGCCGGTTGTGTTGTATCCGTGCCTTCGGAACACGAGCTTGACTGCGGAAACATTGACGGAAGCATGGTCGTTTGTGTAGTTCACAAAGAACTGCTTAACAGTAGTCATGGGCTGGTGGTTTCTTATCGTTTCAACGACCTTGTTTCCACCTGCAACTGTTATTGGATTCCTATCCAGCTCCCACCACACGTCGGCCATTGACCATGCCCACCGATTGTTGTTCAGGGTTACCGTGTCTGTGGTCATGTCGTGATTCCAGCCTGCACTGCCATGCGGAGCGCCATCATTGCGTGCAAGACATGACGCAAAGTTGGCCCAGTTCTCGCCAACACCGTTTTCTATGGTTCCATCGCCAGGTCCGTCGGGGCCATATGGAAAGTTAGCGCCTGTTGGCATCACCCTGTGCGCGTATTCGTGCGAGGTGCTGTGGTAACCCCAGCCTGAGCCGCCGAAAGTCGTGTGTAATACACATGCAACGTATTTGTGTTCGAGCTGTAGTAAGATGTGTTACCTACATAGTCATCATCTCCGACCTCGCAGTCCATCCTGAAATTAATCTCAAAGTTAACGGGGGACTGCATCCAGTACAGGTAGGCCTGCGTAACCGCATGGTATATGCTGCCGCCTTCCACGGCGTTAAACTGGAGGTCCTTTCCGGAATAGTCACGCTCGCGAAGGTTCGTGTCCACAGCGACATTCTTGGCTGACGGCTGTGCGTTTGGATTTACGGCAGTATTCGCCCCCCACTCGTCGTCGGTGATGACCCTTACCTTTATGTTATTCGCAGCTCTTGTCGGGGAAAACTGCATGGTGCCGTTTATTATCGTGTTTGCACCGTACTCTATGCCCTCCATGTTGAGGTTTATCGCATACTCGCCGTCGTCGTTTGTGAAGGTTGTCCATTTTTTGGTCCATGGTGATGACGCCTGCCAGAGTTCAACTTGCATCCGCCTCATCGGGTTTGTGCCGCTTTCCGTTTCCTTGACTTGACCAGTGACCTTGTATGTTTCACCCCGGTTGTTGTTCTCGTTGGTCTCGTCTATCTCGCTGTTCGGGTCTGCAATAACCTGGAACTTGTAGTTCCCTATATCAAATGCTGTGAAATCATGGGTTACGGTCTTAAAACTGCCGGCAGATATCGTGCCTACATTTACTATCTCATTTGAGAATGTGTTTCCAAAGTAGGTCTCCAGTACCCTCACGTTTACATTCTCCGCATCGCTTTGGCCTTTGTTTCGGACCTTGGCCGTCATGCGATACCTGTTCGTGCCGGTCTGCGATATGACAATTTCGGTGGAGTTTACGTACAGATCGATGTCATGGATTTCCAACGCAAGTTCAGCCCAGTCAACGCCAAGACACCAGCACCCTGTTCCTGTTGTGTCTATGTAGACAAGAACCGTGTTCACGCCTTCAACCAAATCGCTTTTGTCAATCGTGAAGGATACGGTACTCCACTGGTCGGTAGCCCCGGTCAGTATGCCGATATAATTACTATTCAGAAGAACAGTATCTATCTCGGGCCTGCCATCGCAACCTGTGGTGGGGTTGTCGCAGTCGTACGCCCTTACTGTGAGGGTCGCTGACAGAACAGCAGAAATGTTGAGGTCCTGAAGGTCTATAAGAACGGTATGAAAACTAGGTGGCCAGATACAACTTCCACCAGTGCCGGTAAACCCCTTGTATTTCTTTATTGTGGATTCGGTGGTCATGACAGTGACCTTTTCATTGGATTTATCAGCAAGAAACTTTACCGAAGAATCTGCCCTGTAATCCCTGTCGTCAGCGGCTGCGGTGTTGACTCCGCAAAATAAAAGCCCGACAATAACAAAAGCCGTTAAGATGTTCCTCAAAAACATTGCCACCACCAAGAATCTTTTATATATACTTTTAGGTATATAAATCAAGTTTCATACCTATGCATTGGTTATTTTCACAGACGCATTCCGACACAGCGAGGGACGGGCCGCACATCTCCTCCACAATTCCTTCCGGCGGATATACATGCATAAAATTCACGCACGCACATCTCGAGGATGCAGGAACGCAATCTTCGTTTTTTTCGCAATAGGTCCTGCTTTTTAGGTACTCCAGTTTAGGGTACTTTGAGAGTATTCTGCCGGTCGCTTTCTCAAGAGCGATTTTAACCTGAAGCTTCTGATATGAATATGTCACGGTCATGGATGCGGCGTCCTCCGAAAAACTGATATCCGCACTTGGATACGTTTTCAGAAATTCCATGACCTCTTCGGTCTGGCTTGCGGTGGAAATTGCATTATCCCGCGTTATCGTGACTTGTTCGATGCATCCGCTGATTAGAATCAGTGCTGAGATAAGAAGAATCATTCGGCATACTTGTTTTTTCATTTTCAATTCTTCATCAATATCTTATTTTTTTAAAGTATTATTAGTACCTCCGCTTTTTATCCTTTCCGGAGATAAATTCTTGCAGATTCAGATAAGTTTACTAAAGTCATCATAAACCTTGCTCCGATGTCCGATAAACAAAACGATTACCTTCTTTTCTCCATGCCATATCTCATAAATCACCCTGTAATCGCCAACACGAAGCTTATAATACTGCGATGGAGTTATACGTTCACCCTTGTTTTGCGGATTATCTTGCAAACCCTTGATTTTACCCTTTACCCGGTCCTTTAAATCCGAGTCAAGTTTTTCGAGAAAGGCGTTTGCCTTAGGATGAAGAAAAACCTTGAATTCCATACAGGTTACTCCAGAGGCACTAATTTCTCAGGTTTTTCTCTGGCATCTTTACTCCTTGAATTTAGCATGCTAAGAAATTTACGTGTTTTCTCTTTCTCCTCATAATACGCAATCATCATCTTTATAGCGTCGCTTCTGGAAGCGAACTTCCCCTGCCTAACTTGCAGGTCTATAGCATCAACCATAGTTTCGGGTACTCTTACATTAATGGATATCATAACAACACCTGTAAACATATATGTTTACGTATATAAATATCAATCTTTTATCCTTTCCCCCGCCCTTCTGAAAATCCCGATCAGCGTGAAGGCCTCCTTTCCGGAGATGAACGCACGACCAATAAGCTGCCGGAATGTTTTTTTTGCGATTTTCCTGTTGTAATCCTGCTTCTGCACCTTGTCCACAAGGGCGTCGTATTTTTTCAGCAGCACTTCCTTTTCCTTTGGCGTGATGGAAGTGAATTTTTTATTTTTTGATTTTTCATTCCTCATTCTAAAGATTTCATAAAGAACGATTGCAACAGAATGCGATACATTCAGCGTTGGATATTCGCTTGATGCCGGAATTGTAATGAGTATGTCGCACTCCTGTATTTCTTCGTTATACAATCCGTAATCCTCCCTGCCGAAAACAATCCCCACCCTGCTTTTCGTTTTTATCGCATTTGCCAAATCTTCGGGGAATACGGGTGTCCGCATGGCGTTGCCGTCACCGGCGGAAATTGCAGATGTCGCAACAAGAAAATCAAACTTTTTTTTAAGTTCTTTGAAATTTTTTATTACCCTTGCACTCCTCAGGATATCCAGACCATGCATAGAATACGCCCGCGCTTCGCTTCCGATTTTTGGAGGGCTTACCAGAACGAGGTTCCTGAAACCGAAGTTCTTCATGACCCTTGCGACTGCACCAATGTTCCCCTGATATTTGGGCTCCACGAGAATCACGGAAAAGTTTTCCATCTTCGTTACATTAATACCTTTTTATTAATTATTAACCATGCTTGTCGGAACCATATACGGCGAGGTAAGGCAGACGCTGTTCGACATACTTCTCGAGAACCAGGGTGTAGGGAAGGGCTCGTACGTGAAAGTTAATCATGAGACGGACGGCTGGGTTCTCGCGCGCATCGAGTCCATGAGAAGGTTTATGGATGATCTGGAAGAGGTCGCAGTGGCGAAGGCCCGCACTATCGGCTATCGCAGGGAAGGCAACATAATGCTGCCAAAAACCCCTTTCAAGCCGAAGGAGAAGGTTTACTCCGCAGACAGGAAACTTATCGTTGACACACTCGGACTGAAGGAAAATCGCTCAGGAAATATTTATCTTGGAGTTCTGGATGGCCAGGATGTTCCGATCTTTCTGGACATAAAAAAAACCGTCTCCAAGCACGTTTCGGTTCTCGCGAAAACCGGGGCAGGAAAAACATACACGGTTGGTGTCCTGCTCGAGGAACTGCTGAAAGCGGATGTCCCGATAGTTATAATAGACCCTCACGACGAATATTCCACCCTGAAGCGCGAGAACAACGACTCGGAGATGAGCAAGTACGGTGTCACTCCGCGGTCCTACGAAAGGCAGATTACCTCATACACCGTGGGATTCGAAAGTCCGGGCTCGAGACAGCTCGTGCTGAACCCGAAGTTTGATTTGTACGAACTCATTGACATAATGCCAATCCGGCTGAACGACCGGCAGAAAGCAGTGATTTATAACTCGCTCCAGCGCATCGGGCATGAAAACTACACCCTCGACGAACTTATCGAGGAGGTGAAGGCAGACAGCGACAAGGCGAAGTGGAAGGTGATAAGCGGTCTTGAAACCCTGAGGGACAGCGGGATTTTTGACGGCAGGCCCGTTTCGAAGCACGAGCTTGTGCGCCCTGGGCACGCGAGCATAATCAACCTGAAGAACACGGACCCGCACATACAGCAACTCGTGGTCGCAAAAATCGCACGTGAGTTGTTTGAGGCGAAGAAGCGCGACGAGCTGCCGAATTTTCTGTTCCTTATCGAGGAGGCGCACAACTTCTGCCCGGAGCGGAGTTTCGGGGACGCGATATCTTCCGGCATACTCCGGACCATCGCCTCGGAGGGGAGGAAATTCGGTTTCAACCTTTGCATCGTAACGCAACGTCCCGCAAGAATCGACAAGAGCGTTTTATCACAGTGCAACACGCAGATAATACTCAAGGTCACCAACCCGAATGACCTTCGCGCCATCGGGCAGTCCATCGAGGGTTTCACCCCGGACATGGAGGAGGACATAAAACAGTTGCCAACGGGCCACGCGCTCGTTGTCGGCGGATGCGTTGAACAACCGATTACCGTTGAGGTCAGGATACGGGAAACGCTCCACGGCGGTAGCATAAAAGCCGGAAAGGAACCGCTAAAAAAACCCCCCAAACGCGGAAGCGTGAGAATTTCATTTTCAAAAAGATTAAAGATTGCAATAAAAAAAATTTTCCTGAAGTAAGATGGACTATTCGGAACTTGTTGGGTGCTATCAGAAGCTGGAAAGGACGACGAAACGCCTCGAGATGACGGACATAATCTCGGAGTTTATACGCAAAGTTCCGGAGAAGAACCTGCCGGTGGTTCTGCTCTTCCTGCAGGGGAGGGTTTTCCCTATGTGGAGCGAAAAGGAACTTGGAATTGCAGGCAAGCTCATGGTAAAGGCGCTATCGCTTGTTTCCGGAGCAACCGAGGACGCGATTGAAAAATCCGTAAAGGAAACCGGAGACACGGGCTTGACTGCGGAAAAAATTCTTGTGAGAAAGCACCAGACAACGCTGTTCACGCAAAAACTCACGCTCGAAAAGGTTTACGACAATCTTGAAAAACTTGCAGAACTCACAGGGAAGGGCTCGCAGGACAAGAAGATGAGTTACATAAATGAACTGCTATCTTTTTCAACACCCGCGGAATCAAAATACATCGTGCGGACGATTCTCGGCGAACTGCGCCTCGGTGTCGGGGAGGGCATCGTGCGGGACGCGATAGCAAAATCGTTCGGGGTTGACGTGAAACTTCTGGATAATGCGTATTTCCTGACCTCCGATTTCGGAGAGCTCGCGATAATTGCAAAGAGAGAAGGCAATGCCGGCCTGAAACGCGTCGAGCTTAAACCCGGAAAGCCGATGAACGTGATGCTCGCGCAAAAAATCGACAGCATAGATTCCGCAATTCAGGAAATCGAGAAAATCGCCTTCGAAGTAAAGTATGACGGCATGAGATGCCAGATTCACAAGGACGGGAAAAACATAAAGCTGTACACGAGACGTCTTGAAAACGTTACGAACCAGTTTCCGGAAATCGTAAAGTTTGCGAAGGAGATTAATGCGAAAACCGCGATAATAGAGGGCGAGGTCGTTGCAATAAAAAACAAATCAGACAGGCGACCTAGACCGTTCCAAGACCTGAGCAGAAGAATCAAACGTAAATACGACATCCAGAAAATGGTTGACGAAATCCCGGTTGAGATAAACCTCTTCGATTTGATTTTCTTGAACGGAAAAAGTTATCTGAAAGAAAAATTTTCTGAAAGAAGAAAAGAGCTAGAAAAAATCGTGAAACCCACGGAATTCTTCCGGCTTGCTGACCAACTCAAAACAAAGAAAAAATCCGATGCGGAAAAATTCTACAAAAAAGCGCTCGAAATGGGGCACGAGGGCGTGATGGCGAAAAACCTCGACGCACCATACCAGCCCGGCTCCCGCGTCGGTTACATGTACAAGATAAAGCCGGTAATGGAAACTTTGGATTTGGCGATTACGGGCGCGACGTGGGGCGAGGGAAGAAGGTCGCACTGGCTGGGTTCATACCTCCTCTCCGTCCGGGACCCGCACACCGGCGAACTTCTTACAATCGGGAGAATGGCCACTGGACTTACGGACACGCAGCTCGAGGAGATGACTGAAATGCTGAAGCCCGATGTTCTCGAAGAATCTGGAAAGGAAGTGAAACTGAAACCGAATGTTGTTGTCGAGGTTGCATATGAGGAAATACAAAAATCCCCGACCTACGATTCCGGCTATGCTCTGCGCTTCCCGCGGCTTGTGCGCATACGGATTGACAAGGGCGTTGATGATGCGGATACGCTTGAACGCGTGGAGAGCATAATGAAAGGCGAAAAGAGATAATCAGGATTTAGATACTACCTGCGTATTCGTAATCATAAAATGGCATATAAAATAGAGATTAACCGAGAGATGTGCATCGGTTGCGGGGCGTGCACAAACACATGCGACAATTTCGAACTGGGCAACGACGGAAAAGCTAGGGTGAAAAAAGAAAAGATCGATTTGATAGGTTGCAATAAAGACGCTGCAGACGGATGCCCGGTCCAATGCATAAAAATCAGCGTAGCGAAATAGACATGTTTAGGATAAAAAAATCCGTTCTGGAGTCCGCACTTACTGCTTCCCGCGAGTTGCATCCGCGTGAGTTTTCGGGGCTACTCCGGCAGGAAAATGGCGTGATAACCGAGATTCTTCTTGTTCCCGCAACAACCTTCGGCGAGGGTTTTTCGCAGACGCGTTTTGACATGATACCGATAGACCGTTCCGTTGCCGGTTCGATACATTCGCATCCCGCGGAAAATTTCAAACCATCGAAACAGGACCTGCACTACTTCGGAAAAATCGGGAAAATTCACCTGATTGTAAAATATCCGTACGGAAGCCCGGCGGATATTGCGGCTTATGATAGAGAAGGCAATAGAATCGAATTGATGGTGGTCGACTAAGACTCTTTCTTATAATGATTATTATAATAAAAATCCCTAATCTATTCTCATCGCCCGCGTGGGGTAGCTAGGA